>Ga0184623_10000984_pt1 | contig 12456 bp, 14 predicted proteins | sample PLM1_100_b1_FD_133138 | JGI IMG/M metagenome (GOLD analysis project Ga0184623, IMG submission 133138) | Groundwater sediment microbial communities from an aquifer in East River, Colorado, USA - PLM1_100_b1 | ecosystem: Environmental > Terrestrial > Soil > Riparian zone | place: USA: East River...
CCCCCGCAGGCTACGACGTCGCCGGCCTGCTCGCTGCGGGCGGTGAGCGGTGCTGAGCTGGCTCGCGTGCCTGCTCTTCGTCCTGGGCGTGCTGCTGGTGCGCCGCGCCCTGCGGGTCGGCTCGGGCGGCCGTCCTCCGCGGCGCGGCCCGTCCGGCCGGCTACTGGTCCTGTGCGGCGCGGCCGGCGTCGTTGGGGCCGTCGCCGCGCTCGCGGTGACGCGCACGCTGGCCATCGCCGGCGCCTTCGGACTGCTCGCCGCGCACGTTCCGTGGGCCGTGACCGATCAGCGGCGCCGGCGCCGGCGCGCCGAGCTACGCGAGCTCTGGCCCGACGCGGTCGACAATCTTGCGTCCGCCGTGCGCGCCGGACTTTCCCTGCCTGAAGCGCTCGGCCAGCTCGGCGTTCGGGGTCCGGAGCGGCTGCGCCCGGCGTTCTGCCGGTTCGCTGCCGACTACCGCACCACCGGGCGGTTCTCCGACTGTCTTGACCAGTTCAAGGACGCGATGGCCGACCCGGTCGCCGACCGCATCGTCGAGGGGCTGCGGGTGGCGCGCGAGGCCGGCGGCGCTGACCTTGGCCGGCTGCTGCGGACGCTGTCCGGGTTCCTGCGCGATGATGCCCGCGCCCGCGCCGAACTGGAGACGAGGCAGGCCTGGACTGTCAACGCCGCGCGGCTCGCGGTCGCCGCGCCGTGGATCGTGCTCGCGATGCTGTCCATGCGGCCCCAGGCGGTCGCCGCCTATGACTCCGCCGCGGGTCTCGCCGTCCTCCTGACCGGGGCCGCGCTCTGCGTCGCGGCGTACCAGGTGATGCTCCGCATCGGGCGGCTGCCCGAGGAGGAGCGGGTGCTCCGGTGACTGCCGGTGCCCTCGGGGCGGGCACGGGCCTGCTCGCCGGCGCCGGGCTGGTGCTGGCGGGCACCTGGCTCGCCGCCCGCCGCTCCCCGACTCTCGAGGACCGGGTAGGGCCCTACCTCGGGGACGGTGGCCGGCTCGCGCGCCTGCAGCGGAAGGGGCCGTTCGAGCGGCTGATGCGTCCGGCGCTCGTTCGCGCGTGCGGTAGGGACCGCCTGCGCGGCGCGGCCGGCGGCCTGCTGGCGGGCCTCGTTGCCGCGGTCGCGCTCACCGCGACGAGCAGCGGGAGCGGCGCGGCGGAGACGCTCCCGCTCATCCTGTTCGTCGCGCTCGCCGGCGGACTCATTCCCGACTGGCGGTCGCGCCGCGCCGCAGCGGCGCGGCGGTCGCGGCTGTTAGCGGAGCTGCCCACGGTGGCCGAGTTGCTCGCGCTCGCGGTGGCCGCCGGCGAGGACGCTGCCGCCGCGCTCGACCGGGTGACCCGCATCAGCCGGGGCGAGCTGGCCGGCGAGCTGGGCAACGCGGTTGCCGAGGCGCGGGCCGGAGTGCCGCTCACGGTCGCACTCGACCGGCTCGCGCAGCGGGCGCCCGTGCCCGCTCTCGCCCGGTTCGTCGACGGCGTCGTGGTGGCCATCGAACGCGGCACGCCGCTCGCCGACGTGCTGCATGCCCAGGCGGCCGATGCGCGCGAGGCCGGTCGCCGCACGCTCCTCGAGGCTGGCGCCCGCAAGGAGCTCGGGATGCTGGTTCCCGTCGTTTTCGTGGTCTTGCCGACCTGTGTGGTGTTCGCGCTTTTCCCGGCGCTGCAAGGGCTCAGCTTGGTCGCGCCGTAGAAATCACTTCAAGGGGAGAGAAATGGCCCGGCTGTTTCGACGACTGGCTACCGACACCGGCGACGTGCCCGGCTGGGTGCTGATCACGGTGATGACCGCCGGCCTGGTCACCGCGCTGTGGGCGGTGGCGGGCGGTCGTTTCGTAGATCTGTTCGACGGAGCGCTCGATGGCGTCCTGGGCGGTCCGTGAGCCGGCTGCGCCGCCGCTCCGGCCCAGCCGAGGCGGGAGCGGCGGTGCCCGAGTTCGTGCTCGTCTCGGTGCTGCTGCTGACCCTGTTCCTCGGGTTGGTGCAGCTCGGCATCGCGCTGCACGTGCGGACGACGCTGGTCGCCTGCGCGGCCGAGGGGGCGCGGGTCGGCGCGCGCGCCGACCGCACGCCGGCCGACGCGGCGGCTGCGACCCGGCAGCTCGTGACCCGGGCGCTGCCGGCGCGGTTCGCCGAGGACGTGGTCGCTCGGCCGGAGCTGGTCGGCGGCGCCCCGACGGTCGCGGTCGAGGTGCGTGCGCCGCTGCCGGTCGTCGGCTTCCTCGGTCCCGGCCGGGTGCTCGTCGTTCGCGGGCACGCCCTGGCCGAGGCGGGGTGAGCGGCGACGGCGGGAGCGCGATCGTCGAGTTCGTCCTGCTCGGCGTCCTGCTCCTGGTCCCGTTGTGCTACCTCCTGCTGGCGGTCTTCGAGCTGCAGCGGGCGGCGTACGCCGCGACGACCGCGACCCGGGAGGCGGGCCGGGCGTTCGTCACGGCGCCCGATGTCGACCAGGCGTACGCGCGGGCCGACGCCGCGGCCCGGATAGCGCTGGCCGACCAAGGGCTGGCCGGTGCCGACACCCACCTGCGGGTCGAGTGCGCCGAGGCGGCCGGCTGCCTGGATCCTGGAGCGGTCGTCTGGGTGAGCGCAGAGATCACCGTGGCGCTGCCCCTCGCCCCGGCGTCGCAGGTGACGGTGCGGGCTCGGCACGCTGAGCCGGTCGATTCGTTCAGGGCACCGCCGGGATGAGCCGGAGATCGGCCGGCGATTCCGGCCAGACGCTGCTGCTCACCGTGGGCCTCGCCGTCGTGGCTGCGCTGCTGGTCGCCCTTGTGGTCGACGTGTCGCGCGTCTTCCTGGCCGATCGCGCCCTGGCCGCCGCTGCCGACAGCGCCGCGACCGCCGGCGCGTCGGCGATCGACGTGAGCGCGGTGTACCGCGACGGGCTGGCGGGAACGCTCCCCCTCGATCCGGCGGCCGTGGCGGGAGAGGTGGCGGCGTACGCCGCGCTCGCCGGCCTGGAGCGCAGGTTCGACAACTTCGACGTGGTCGAGGCGTCGACGGACGGCACAACCGTGACCGTGCGGCTCGCCGCGCGGGTCGGACTGCCGTTCGCCGCGCCGTTCTCTGGCCAGGGCGACGGCTACCCGATCGAGGTCGTGGCCCGGGCCCGAGCGCCGGTAGGGGTGCCACCCAAACAGCCGCGATCTTGAGCTTTTTTCCCGTGGGAGCGCTCCCACCTGGCAAAAAGCTCAAGATCGCGGTTGTGGGTTGGCAGGGCGTTGGCAGGGGGTGGCGTGGGTCAGGCGCGTTCGAGCTGCCGCCGCCAGCGGATCTCGGCCTCGATGAAGTCGTCGATCGCGCCGTCGAGGACGGCGTCGGTGTTGCCGGTCTCGACCTCGGTCCGCAGGTCCTTGACCATCTGGTAGGGGTGCAGGACGTAGTTGCGGATCTGAGTGCCCCAACTCGTCGTCGCCTCACCGCGGATCGCGGCCATGCGGGCGGCCTCCTCCTGGCGCCGCCGCTCGAGCAGCTTGGCCTGGAGGATCGCCAGCGCGGTCGCCTTGTTCTGCAGCTGCGAGCGTTCGTTCTGACAGGAGACGACGATGCCGCTGGGGAGGTGGGTGATGCGCACGGCGGAGTCGGTGGTGTTGACACCCTGGCCACCCGGTCCGCTTGAGCGGTAGACGTCGATGCGGAGTTCCTTCTCGTCGATCTCGAGGTGGTCGCTCTGCTCGACGACGGGCACGACATCGACGCCGGCGAACGAGGTCTGCCGGCGACTCTGATTGTCGAACGGGCTGATCCGGACGAGACGGTGGGTGCCGTGCTCGCCGGAGAGGGTGCCGTAGCCGTAGGGCGCCTTGACCCGGAAGGTGGCGGACTTGATGCCCGCCTCCTCCGCGTAGGACGTCTCGTAGACCTCGGTCGGGTAGTTGTGCCGCTCGGCCCAGCGGAGGTACATCCGCAGGAGCATCTGTGCCCAGTCGGCGGCGTCGACACCGCCCGCCTGGGAGTTGATCGTGATCAGCGCTTCGCGGGCGTCGTATTGCCCGGAGAGCAAGGTTCGCACCTCCAGCTCGCCGATCGCCTTGCGCAAGCCCGCGAGCTCGGTCGCGGCCTCGGCGTAGGCGGCCGACGCGTCGTCGGTGCCGGCCTCGGCCTCGGCCAGCTCGAACAGCACGCCGAGGTCGTCGAGCCGGCGGCGCAGCGACTCGACCCGGTCGAGCTCGCCCTGCACGTAGGATAGCCGACTGGTTACGCGCTGCGCTCGCTCCTGGTCGTCCCACAGGTCGGGGGCCGCCGCCTTGTCGCCCAGCTCGGCAATCTCGGCGCGCAGGCGCGCCGGGTCGAGGACCGTCTCGACCGAGGTCAGTGTCGTGTCGAGGTCCTTGAGCTCCTGTGCCACGTCGATCGCCACAACCATTGAGACTAACCCGCCTCTTCTGCACAGGTCCGGGCCGCCGCTGCCGAGAAGTGTTATGACGTTGCCGACCGGCCGGCGAGGGGGCGGTCGGTCGGCAATGCGCGCCTGCGCGAGTGCACGGTCCGGTGCGAAAGGGTCTGTAGACTCAGCGGTCGACCACTCCAGCGCGGTCGGCTGAGGCCGGTACCGGGCGCGCCTTGGCCCCTAGACTTCCAAAGTGATGGCACCGTGATCCGCTTCGAGAACGTCACCAAGGTCTACCCGACCATGACCCGCCCCGCACTCGCCGACATCAACATCGACATCGAGAAGGGCGAGTTCGTCTTCCTCGTGGGTCCGTCGGGCTCCGGCAAATCGACCTTCATCCGCCTCGTGCTCAAGGAGGAGAAGGCCACGAAGGGCCGCATCCACATCGCCGGGCGCGACCTCGCCAGGCTGTCCGACTGGAAGGTGCCGAGGATGCGCCGCCAGATCGGCACGGTGTTCCAGGACTTTCGGCTGCTGCCCAACAAGACGGCCTTCGAGAACGTCGCGTTCGCGCTCGAGGTGATCGGCAAGCCGCGGAGCCTGATCGGCAAGGTCGTCCCAGAGGTGCTCGAGTTGGTCGGGCTCGCGGGCGAGGAGAACAGCATGCCGGACGAGCTGTCCGGCGGTGAGCAGCAGCGGGTGGCGATCGCTAGGGCGTTCGTCAACCGGCCGATGATCCTGCTCGCGGACGAGCCGACCGGGAACCTCGACCCGACGACGAGCGTCGGCATCATGAAGCTGCTCGACCGCATCAACCGCACGGGCACGACGGTCGTCATGGGGACCCACGACGCCGCCATCGTCGACCAGATGCGCAAGCGGGTCATCGAGCTAGAGAACGGCACACTCGTGCGCGACCAGTCGCGGGGCGTCTACGGCTACTCCCGTTGAGCCCGACGCGTGCACGTGAACGACGGCGACCGGCGACGGACGCCCTGACGGCGAGGACATAATGCGGGCACAGTTCGTGCTTTCGGAGATCGGCATCGGTCTGCGGCGCAACCTCACGATGACGGTCGCTGTCGTGGTGACGGTGGCGATCTCGTTGGCGCTGTTCGGCGTCGGCCTGCTCATCCAGCGGCAGGTCGAGACGATGAAGGACTACTGGTACGACAAGGTCGAGGTCACCGTCTACCTCTGCGGCAAGGAGAGCGAGGTCCCGAGCTGCGCCGCGGGCGCGGTGACGGGGGACCAGCGGGACGAGATCAAAGCCGACCTCGAGGCGCTGCCGCAGGTGAAGGAGATCTTCTACGAGTCGCAGGACGAGGCGTTCCAGCGGTTCAAGGCGCGGTTCGAGGGCTCGGCCATCGCCGACAACGTGACCGCCGACGCGCTGCCCGAGTCCTACCGGATCAAGCTGAAGGATCCCGAGCAGTTCCAGGTCGTCGCGTCCGCGCTCACCGGACGGCCTGGCGTGGAGTCGGTGCAGGACCAGCGCGCGCTGCTCGAGCGGTTCTTCCGGGTGCTCAACACGCTGCAGCGCATTGTGATCTTCATCGCGCTGTTCCAGGTCGTCGCCGCCGCCCTGTTGATCTCCAACACGATCAGGGTGGCGGCGTTCAGCCGTAGGCGGGAAACCGGGATCATGCGGCTGGTCGGCGCCTCGAACCTCTACATCCAGCTGCCCTTCCTTCTCGAGGGCGCCATCGCCGGCCTGATCGGCGCGGTCATCGCGTCCGGCCTGCTCGCTGTGGGGCAGTACTTCATCCAGGACGAGATCGCGCCGGCGTTCGCCTTCACCCGGTTCGTCGGCTGGGACGCGTTGCTCGACATCATCCCGATCCTGCTCTTGGCCGGCGTACTTTTATCGGGTTTGGCCTCTTTCTTCACATTACGGAGATATCTGAAGGTCTAGCCCGACTGTGCGCTGGGGCGTTGAGCCGCCAACAGCTCAGGTCCGGCGGCCTCCTCGCCGATGGAGATTTCGAACACGCTGCGTAGTCGAGAACGACACTCCGCCCGAGAAGGCGCGAGGTGCTCGACACAAAGAGTGACTTCTGATACGCAGGTGCCGCTATGGGTCACCCCCCACCGAGGAGTAGTTTGCGCTGATGCGTATCCGACCGGCCGGAATCGCGGTGATCGCCGTTGCGGCCCTCGCGGTCGGCCTCTCTGCCACCGCCCAGGCCGAGCCCGACCTCACGACCCAGCGCCAGCGGGTCGACCAGAGCCTCGAGCAGCTCAGGGAGGAGCTCTCTGAGACCTCGCAACAGCTCGTCGCCGCCGCGGTCGCGTTGCGAAAGGCCGAGGCCCAGCTGCCGGCGGCGCAGGCGGCATCGGCGAAGGCCCGGCGCCAGCTCGCCGCCACCCGGGCCAAGGACCAGCAGGCGGCGGCCAACCTGGCGGTGGCCGAGGCGGCCGAGCGGAAGGCCGAGCGGGAGCTCGGGGCCGTCAACCAGCGGATCACGGCCCGGAAGGAGCACGTCGGCCGGGTGGCCAACACGGCCTACCGCGAGGGCGGGCTCAGCCAGCTGGCGGTGATCCTCGAGGCGGAGTCGCCGGAGGATTTCGCCGCCCGGATCGCAGCGGTGCAGAGCATCGCCCAGACTGAGAACTCCCTGCTGCGCGATCTCGCGGGCGATCGCGCCGATCTCGAGAGCGGCGAGGCGCGGCTGGCGGCGATGCGCGACCTGGCTGCCCGCGCCCGCGCCGAGGCGCGCAAGCAACTCGCCCGGACCCGGATGGTCGAGCAGCGGGCCAGCGCGGCGGAGCAGCGGGTCAGTCGCCTGGTGCGGGACCGGCGGGCGGCGTTCTCGGCGGTGGCCCGCGAGAGGGCGGTCGAGCAGCGCCGGATCGCCGCGCTGGAGCGCGAGCGGTCGACGATATCCGCGGAGCTGGCTGCCCGGGCGGCGGCAGCGCGCGCGCGCTCGTCCTCGAGAAGCAGCTCCGGCGGCGGCTCGGTCGGCGAATCCGGCACGTTCAGCCCGCCGATCAATGGTCCGATCACGTCGCCGTACGGTATGCGGGTGCACCCGATCACCGGCGTCTACAAGCTGCACGACGGCACCGACTTCGGCGCGGGCTGCGGCACGCCCATCCGCGCCGCCGCCGCCGGCCGGGTGATCTGGGCCAAGAACCGCGGCGGATACGGCTACCAGCTCGCGATCGACCACGGCGTCATCCGCGGCGTCAACCTCGTCACGTCGTACAGCCACATGCCGGTCGCCGGCTTCGCGGTGGGGAGCGGCAGTCAAGTCGATCGCGGCCAGATCGTCGGCTATGTCGGAGCGACGGGCTACGCGACCGGCTGTCATTTGCACTTTATGACCTACGAGGACGGGTCCACCGTCAACCCAATGCGCTGGCTTTGACCGGTCCGTCCACAGGGCACACCGGCCGTGGCAGCGGCCATTCGGTCGGCTCGTAGACTCAACGCATGCGAGATCGGACGGGGGGGCTGCGCCGAGCGCTACGGGTCAGCGCGCTGGTGGTCGTCATCGCATCTGCGTACGCCGGGGGAGTGGCCACTGGCGTCATGCGCAGCGACGACGACGAGCCGGCGGCCCGTCATGGCGTGATCGACGAGGCCGCCGACCGCATCGCCACGCGGGCCGCGAGCGCGGTCGACCGCGAGGAGCTCGAGCGCGCGGCCGTCGAGGGCATGCTGTCGGAGCTCGGCGACCGGTGGTCGAGCTACTACCGGCCGGCGGAGTTCCGTGACTTCCAGTCAGCGCTGGAAGGCAGCTACACCGGGGTGGGCTTGTGGCTGCGGACGACTCGCGCGGGCTCCGTCGAGGTGGGCAGCGTCCAGGCAGATTCGCCGGCCGCGCGGGGCAAGGTGCTGGCGGGTGACGAGATCCTCGCGGTCGACGGCCACGGGGCCGCTGGCCGGCCGCTGGCCGCGGTCGTGTCGATGCTGCGGGGTGATCACGGCACCGCCGTCCAGCTGACCCTGCACCGCGAGGGTCAGGCGCGGACCGTGACCCTCGTCCGGGCCCGGGTCGAGACGGTCGACGTGACGATTCAGAGCTTGCAGGGTGGGCTGTTGCGCGTCCGGGTGGCCGCATTCACGAGGGGCGTGGGGCGGGAGGTCCGGGATGCCCTCGAGACCGACCCGGCGGCTCGCCGTGGGGGTGTGATCCTCGACCTGCGCGACAACCCGGGCGGCCTGCTGGACGAGGCGGTCGAGGTCGCTTCGGCCTTCCTCGACGGTGGTCCGGTTGTGACCTACGAGCGACGTGGCGACCAGCCGCGCACGTTGTCGGCCTTGGGAACGGGCGACGTGAGCACGCCGGTCGTGGTCCTGGTCGACAGCGGCACTGCCAGCGCCGCTGAGGTCGTCGCCGCCGCACTGCAGGACCGCAACCGGGCGGTGATCGTGGGGTCGCGCACCTTTGGCAAGGGGTCTGTGCAGGAGCCGACCCGCCTCTCCGACGGTTCGGCGATCGAGTTGACGGTCGGGCGCTACCGCACGCCTGGCGGGCGCGTCATCGACGGCACCGGCATCGAGCCCGACGTCGAGGTGCCCGCGGGGAGCGAGCCGGCCATCGCGGAGCGGCGAGCGGCGGAGGTGCTCTCCGGTCTGCTCGCCGCGCTGTCCTCGACGGGGAGGGGCTGAGGCGATGGCGCGCGAGCGAGGGCGGAAGTTGATCGCCCAGAATCGCAAGGCCCGTCACGATTACTACATCGAGGACGTCTACGAGGCCGGCTTGGTCCTGACCGGCACCGAGGTGAAGTCGCTGCGGGAAGGACGGGCGTCGCTCGTCGATGGCTACGCGACGATCAAGGACGGCGAGGCCTGGCTGCACGGGGTGCACATCCCGGAGTACACCCAGGGCACCTGGACCAACCACGAGCCGCGCCGGCCGCGGAAGTTGCTCCTGCACCGGGGCGAGATCCTCCGGCTGATCGGCAAGACGAAGGAGAGCGGCCTGACTATCGTGCCGCTGGCGCTGTATTTCAAGGACGGCCGGGCCAAGATCGAGATCGCTCTCGCCCGCGGCAAGCGAACGCACGACAAGCGGCAGGCGCTCGCCGAGAAGCAGGCAGCGCGTGAAATGCGCCGGGCCGTCGTCCGCCGCGCCCGTGGCCAAGCCGACTAGCTAGCCCCGCCGCCTCGGCCTCGTCTCTGCGATCTTGAGCTTTTTGCGACGACACGCCGTAGAACGTGGTGAAAAGCTCAAGATCGCGGCGCTCAGTCCTCCGGGTAGCGGCCGCTCGGCGTCACGATGGTCCCTGCCTTGCCCTCGACGATCGAGGTCGCGTCCTCGAGCGCGCCGATCGCGGACATGTCGCCGGTCAGCTCGGTGAACCGGCAGACCGCCTCGACCTTCGGGCCCATCGAGCCGGCCGGGAAATGCTCACGTCGCAGCTCGCCGGGGGTCGCGTTGTGGATGGGCAGGGCGTTGGGCCGGCCGTAGTCGCGGATGACGTGAGGCACGTCGGTGAGCAGCAGCAGCGCATCGGCCTCCAGCGCCTCGCCGAGCAGCGACGCCGTCAGATCCTTGTCGACCACGGCCTCGACGCCTTGCAGCTTGCCGCTCTCGTTGCGGATCAAGGGCACGCCGCCGCCACCGCCGCACACCACGACAGCGCCGGTGGCGAGCACCCGGCGGATGAGCCGGGTCTCTACCACGCGTTGCGGGCGCGGTGAGGGGACGACTCGCCGCCAGTGGTCGCCGTCCGGCCGGACCGTCCAGCCGCGCTCCTCGGCGAGCCGCTTCGCTTCCCCCTCGTCGTAGACGGGGCCGACGAACTTGGTCGGGTTGTCGAACGCCGGGTCAGCCGCGGACACCAGGGTCTGGTTGATCAGCGCTGCGACCTGCCGGCCCGGCAAGGCGTTCTGGAGCGCTTGCAGCAGCCAGTAGCCGATCATGCCCTGCGTCTGCGCCCCGAGAACGTCGAGGGGATACGGCGTGGTCAGGTTGGGGTCGGACGCGCTCTGCATCGCGAGCACGCCGACCTGCGGGCCGTTGCCGTGCGTGACCACGAGCTCGTGCTCGAGCGCAAGCGGCGCCAGCGCCTGGACGGCCCGCCTCACGTTGGCCACCTGGACCTCAGCATCGGGCTTGTCGCCCCGCCTGAGCAGGGCGTTGCCGCCCAGAGCGACGAGGATGCGCATCTGGACCCCTCAGCTGCCCAGGGCCGCGACCATCACGGCCTTGATCGTGTGCATGCGGTTCTCGGCCTGGTCGAACACGATCGAGTGCTCGGACTCGAAGACCTCGTCGGTGACCTCGAGGCCTTCGAGGCCGGTCTTGGCGTAGACCTCTTCACCCACCGCGGTGTTGCGGTCGTGGAACGCCGGCAGGCAGTGTAGAAACCGGACCCGCGGGTTGCCCGTGGCCCGCAGCACATCCATCGTCACGCGGTAGTCGCGCAGCAACGCGACCCGGTCGTCCCAGACCTCCTTGGGCTCGCCCATCGACACCCAGACGTCGGTGTAGACGAAATCGACCCCGCCCACGCCCTCGGCGACGTTCTCGGTGTGGCTGATCCGCGCTCCGGTGCGCTCGCCGATCTCATGGGCCCGGTCGATGATCCAGTCGGCGTTCCAGAGCGCCTTCGGCGCCACGATGCGGACGTCGGCGCCCAGGAGGGCGCCCGTGACAAGAAGGGAGTTGCCGACGTTGTTGCGAGCGTCGCCCAGGTAGGCGAATGCGACCTCGCGGAGCGGCTTGTCGCTGTGCTCCTCCATCGTGACGAAGTCGGCGAGCATCTGGGTCGGGTGCCAGTCGTCGGTCAGGCCGTTCCACACCGGCACGCCGGAGTGGCGCGCGAGCTCCTCGACGTAGTCCTGCTTCGAGCCGCGGTATTCGATGCCGTCATACATCCGTCCCAGCACCCGGGCGGTGTCGCGAATCGACTCCTTGTGGCCTAGCTGCGAGCCTGCGGGGTCGAGGTAGGTGACGTGGGCGCCTTGGTCATGGGCGGCGACCTCGAAGGCGCAGCGGGTGCGGGTCGAGGTCTTCTCGAAGATCAGGCAGATGTTCTTGCCGACCAGGCGGGGCTGCTCGACCCCGGCCCGCTTGGCCGCCTTGAGGTCGGCGCTGAGCTTGAGCAGGAACCGCAGCTCATCGGGGGTGTGGTCGAGCTCCTTGACAAAGCTGCGATGGCGAAGGTTGACGGCCATGCTGCCCTCCCGGTGGTCGAACGCCGCGGGCCCGCGGCCCTTGGCTCCGCCGACATTACTGTCCGGCGGCCGGTTGTGGGGTTGAGCGCCACACCGTCCGCAGATGTCCGGCGTCCAGCCCACAGGTCCGGGTTCGCCCCTGGGGAATGCAGATGACCGCCCTGGCGTTGCTGAGGTACGGTTGTTGTGACAACTCAATAGGGGGTGAACGGTCTCGACTTTGGCCGTCGAGGCAGGGGAAGCGGGCCGAGGATGGCAGGGATGACCTCGAAAACCATGCCCTGCAAGAAAACAAGCGCCAAGGTTAATTCCCGCGCTGCCCTGACTCTTGCTGCTTAAGCAAGGGACATGAGGGCTGTCAGCCCGGGGTCGCCTCCGACCCGGTGTCTGGCATCAGCTAGGAGGCTCAACCAGGGGACCCGGCCGCGGGGTCCGCTGGGACACTAACAGCGGCTGAGCCTGTCAGCAGCTCGCCTGCGTGACTGCTGGGGCTGAGAAACTCGATAGCAGGCTGCGCCCGGAGAAGACCTGGTTCGGTGCCGAAGGACGCGGGTTCGATTCCCGCCACCTCCACATGCGGAAACGGCCCGGACCAAGATCGGTTCGGGCCGTTTGGCATCAGTAGGTCGTGCGGCCGGAACGGTCCGATGCCGGCAGGTTTCCGTGGTTCCGGTCAAGGCCACGACTTGCCGGCCGTTACGACACAAGTGGCCTTTGACGGCCAAATGGAGCCGGGCGTTTGATGGAGCCACCCGGACGACCGCAGCCCCGGCCGTCCTCACTGCCGACAACGACGTACGGGAGGCAACCATTGGGACAGGCACGCGAGGTTCTGGACCAGCTCACCACCGAGCAGAACACGACCAGGGATCTCAGAGCCTGTTGGCAAACCCATCGTCGATCAGGGAGCGGCGCATCCGCGCCCGGCTGGCAAGGCGGAGGAAGGAGGCGCACTGGGTTTGTGCGTCGACTGACGACAACGCCGCCAGGCGGGA
>Ga0184623_10000985_pt1 | contig 12450 bp, 11 predicted proteins | sample PLM1_100_b1_FD_133138 | JGI IMG/M metagenome (GOLD analysis project Ga0184623, IMG submission 133138) | Groundwater sediment microbial communities from an aquifer in East River, Colorado, USA - PLM1_100_b1 | ecosystem: Environmental > Terrestrial > Soil > Riparian zone | place: USA: East River...
CGGTCCAGCTCGCAGGTGAAGTAGGCCTGACCCCGAAGCGGGACTGATGGATCCTGCAGTGTGTGGGGGAGATCCGGGGGAGTGGCCAGCGGAAGCCGCGGGGTAGACCTTGCCGATTAGGAGCTCAAGTGTCTCTGCCCCAACCCGCTGATTAAGAGCCCGCTGATCGCGCTGTCGCGCCATGTCGCGTGATGCCGTCGCGGGCCGTTTCCGCATGCCAGGTACGGAGAGTGGCCGGAGGCGGTGTCGTGCTGTGCCGCGTGGTGTCGCCGGTTGTCAGAACTCTCGGGCTCGCACGGGTCCATTCTGGATCGTTAGCGGTCGCCTCGGGTGGCCAGGTTCGCCGACGCCGTCGAGGGCTGCTCCTGCCGGTCAGTGGTCGAGTCGCGGCTTCGTGGTGGGACCAACTCGTGGGTGGCCCTTACGTGATGCCTAACGCCGTCCAGGTCGCAGGTGACTAACCCCAGCTTCGGACCGCTGGAGTTGCGAATCATCGTGGTCGTCGGCCTGCGAGTATGGCGCCGCTCCTACTAACCGTCGTGACGCTGACCTGACGCCCTTACGCCCAAGCCACGGCTGCGCCGAGCCAAGCGGCTCGAGACAAGGATCGGTTCCGGGACACCGCTATACCGGCGGATGCGTACGCGACCGCCAACTCGTGCCGGCGGCCGACCCGGCCGGCCAAGGGACGCAATCGGCGGTTCAGGCGCGGCACCACTCTGAGGAGGGGAGGTGTACCCGCCAGCGGATCAGCCCAATGCCTTCGCACGAGGCTTAGGCAGCGGCGACCAGGGCGTCGATGCGGGCGAGCTGCGCCGATGTCAACGGCCCGTGGCCGAGTGCGCCTGCCTGTTCCCTGGCCTGTTCGGGTGTCCTGATACCGCCGAGGGCGACCGCCCTGCGCGAGCGTGCCCAGACATATGCGAGCGCACCCTGGACCAGAGTGCGCCCGCCGGTGCAGAGCTCGTCGCGGACTGCGGCCAGTCGTTGCTGCCACCGCGGCATGCCGGCCTCGGTGAAGTAGTCCCAGTGTGGCGTCTCCTGGCGTACATCCCCGGGTGCAAGCTGGTCGAGCGAATGGTACTTGCCGGAGAGGAACCCCATCGCGAGTGGGCTACGAGCGAGTACGGCGAGGTCATGGGCGGCGCAGCGCGCCAGCGCGTCTTCGTTCGCGCCGAAGACGTTCAGCTGCTGCTGCACCGCGACGCATCCAGCGCCTGCGGCGAAGACGTCGATGACATCCGCGGCGTCGTTGCTCGTCCCGTAGCTGCGGATCTTCCCTTCCCCGGCGAGTTGGTCGAAGACCTCCACCACGCCCGGTGCCTGGTCTGCGGTGACCTCGCCCGGGTGCAGCTGGTACAGGTCGATGTGGTCTGTTCCCAGCCTGCGCAGGCTTGCCTCGCAGGCCCGCCGAAGGTACGCCGGGCTGACGTCAACGCCGTCGCCGCTGCGGGTGGCCTCGTCGAAGACGAGCCCGACCTTGGTCGCGATCACCACGTCGTCGCGGAACGGTGCGAGCGCCTTCCCGAGAACGCGTTCGGCATGGCCACAGCCGTAGGCGTCGGCCGTGTCGAACAGCCGCACGCCACCTTCGTACGCGGCGCGGACAGCGGCGATCGACACCTCGTCGTCGACGTCACCCCAACCGGCTGGGGTGCCCGCAAAGTCCCAGGGCCCACCCAGTGCCCAGGTGCCGGCGCCGAGGGCGGGGACCTGCCATTGGCCGACCGTCCGGATGGTCCCCGGCGCCGCGTCGGTCTCTGCCGGGTTGCTCATCGCCACTCCCTCGACGTCGATCGTGAACCTGTCAGAGCTCCCACACTATGGCCAGGCGGACTAGACGTGCAGTCCAATACGGGGACGATAGACCAGTCCAATTTTGCGGGACCGGAGTCACCTTCGACGCACACCTCCTCGAAACCGGCACCCAGTCCGACCGACTCCGCACCAGCAAGACCACCACCCGACGCAAACGCGCCAGCTGAACCGAGCCACCACCGCCTCCCAGCCCGGGGCCAACATTCACGACGACAAGTGGGGCCAAATCACTGGTTCTGGCCCACTTTCCGTGAAGCCGGCGCCGTTTGGCGGCCTCTCGTTGCGTGTGGCCGTTAGGACCGCCAACACGGAGCCGATCGCCCCGCTGCGAGGACCCACCCGCTCACGGAAAAAGCGCCAGAACCAAATCACTTGACGACACTCAGCGGTTTCAAGGTCGGTCATGCCGGGCAGGGTGGCGGCTGGGTATCGGCAGCGACGGGAAGCCGGTCGGGCCGGTTCTCGGTGACGGCCCCAGCCGCCCACAGTGCCTCGCGGCGTTCGAGATCGAAGGCATGGAACGCGCTGGAGGTGGAGAACGCTTCCACCTGAGCGGTAGTGATCCGGATGGCGTGATCGAGCCGCGGAGCGTTCCGCTTTCGGGCAGCGGCGTCGGCTCCACCAGGAGTGGGTTGGCAGTGTTGACGGGTTCGAGGGTGGCGCCGGGCGTCGCTGGTGGTGATGTCCGGCTGGCGGATGGTGACGCCGTGCCGGCGGGCGTCCGCGACCAGGGACTGCGGTGTGTAGAAGGCCGTCGGTTGGGCCTCGGCAATTCACTGCCCGACACCTTTGTCGGATTACTGGCAGCCTGCCGGGGCGCCGCCGGGTCCGGAGCGTCACAATGTTGGGACGAGGTCCGGACACCCCCGCGTGTGTGGCGGCGACGCACGCTATCGGCTGTCCCGGATCGCGGCGCTGAGCTGCCGGACTGCTTCGTCCACCGCGCGGTCGGCAAGGTTGCCGTACCCGAGAACCAGGCCGTGATCGGCGTAGTCCTCCGTGGCGTGGTAGGCCGCGAGATCGGCGACGCGTACCGAGCGGGCAGCGGCGGCCGCGGCCACGGCCGCGGTGTCCACCGTGTCGGGCAGGCGCAGGACGAGATGCAGACCGGCCGCGATGCCGGATACGGGGGTTCCGGGCAGGTGATCGCCGAGGGCCCCGATGAGCGCGTCGCGTCGGGTCCGGTACCGCTGTCGGCATGCGCGCAGGTGGCGGTCGTAGGCTCCGGACTCGAGCAGGGTCGCGAAGGCGAGTTGGTCCAGGGTCGGCGGTTGGGAGCCCGGTGGGTTGGCGCCGCGCAGGTAGTCGGTCCACCGCGGTGGCGCGACGATCCACCCGATGCCGAGCGCCGGGGACAGCATCTTGCTCAGCGACTTGAGGAGGATGACGCGGGACGGGTCCATGCCCTGCACGGTTCCGACCGGGCGGCGGTCGTAGCGGAATTCCGCGTCGTAGTCGTCCTCCAGGATCACGCCGTCGACGTGGCGTGCCCACCGCAGCAGGGCGGCTCGCCGCTCGGGGACGAGCACGGTGCCGCGGGGAAACTGGTGCGCGGGTGTCGTGAGCACGGCGCGAAGGCCCACCTGGTTGGCCAGTTCGTCGACGCGCAGGCCGCTGTTGTCGGTGCGGATGGGCACCGCGGTCAGACCGGCGGCGAGGACCACCTCGCGCAGCCGGGTCCAGCCGGGCTCCTCGCAGCCGATGGCGGTGATGCCGTCGGCGCGCAGGGCGTGGCAGATCCGGCGGACCCCCTCCGTCACGCTGGTGCACAGGATCACGTCGTGTGGGGTCGCCGCGGTGCCACGGGAGCGGCGAAGGTACTCGGCGAGCAGCCGCCTCAGCCGGATGTGACCGTCGGGTGGCGGATAGCCGAGCTCGTTGAACGCCACCGTGGTGGCCTGTGAGCGGACCGCATCGGCCCAGCGGCGCCGCGGGAAGGCGCGCAGGTCCGGCAGGCCCGGCGCCAGGTCGAAGCGCGGCATGGGCGACTGCCCGGAGGAGGATCGACGCTCGTCGGGGGCCTGATCGCTTGACCATCGCACCCGGGTGGCGGAGCCGGTCCGAGCCTCCAAGTAGCCCTCGGCGGTGAGTTGGCTGTACGCCTCGGTCACCGCCCAGCGGGAGCAGCCGAGATCCGCGGCGAGTTTCCGGCTCGGCGGCAGGGCGTGGCCCACACCGATACGCCCGTCTCTGATCGCGCCGCGCAGCGCCTGCTTCACCCGCTCGTGCAGCGGCCCATCGGCCGGCTGCCCAAGGTCGAGCAGGACGTCCCACGCCAAATTGGTCTGGGATAGCGGCATGTCTTTGGACCATATCAGCGATCCGTTTCCGGGGTAACTTCGGTCTACGAGCAAGCGAACCAGTTCCGGCCCGACAGCTGAGAGAGATCAACCTTCAGCTGAAGGAGGCTGTCATGAGTTCGTCGAAGTACCCCCTGCCTGGCGGGACTCACCCACTGTTGCGCGCCGTGCTCGACGATTGGCGGCTCAAGGCGGGTGTCCTCTCGGCGCCGCCAGATGCGCCCGTCGGGCCGGACGCGCCCCGGCCGCGGTGGCTGCGGCGGCCAACGTGGTCGTCGCGGCGCGCGGATTCGAACCGGCGAGAGGCACCGAGGATGCGTCGCTCGTCGGCCGGCAAGACCTGCTCAGTCACCGCGCTGTCCGTCGTGGCGGGTCGCCCGCACGGCGGGTGAGTCCGGCGCTGAGGGCTGATCGAGCCGGGCCGCGTGGGCCAGGCCCATCCGTCAGGCGGCGCGACTGGCGCCGCCAACCACACCTTGGGAGAGCACCTGATCAGGTATCGGAACCTGAGCGGCGAGACGGGGCCCCTGAGCAGCGTGCTCTGCCTGGGTGCACTGCCGTTCGGCACGACTGTCGACGAGACAATCTCGTTCGCCATCCTCGATCGGTTCGTCGAGGCCGGCGGAACGTTCATCGACACAGCGAACAACTACTCGTTCTGGATCGACGGAGCCACCGGCGACGAGAGCGAAGCGCTGCTGGGCAGGTGGTTCGCCGCCCGCAGGAACCGCGACCGGATCTTGCTCGCCAGCAAGGTCGGCGCACGGCCCGAGCGGCCCGGCCTGGGGCTGGAGGCCGCCGAAGGGCTGTCCGCGAAGGCGATCCGCGCGGGAATCGACGGAAGCCTGCGCCGGCTCGGAGCCAGAGAACGCAGGTCTAACGCCGCTGCAAGCGCCGCACAGCGAGTAGCAGGATCACCGCCAGCACGGTGACCATCACGCCCATGACCGCCATGCAGGCGATCTCGCCCACCAGCGAACCGCGGCGGACGTAGGCGCGGTTGGAGTCCTCGCTGATGAGGTCGGCCTCGACCCGGTCGCGAATGGGGTGCCGGAGGCTGCTGCCGGTGGCCCGCCGGGCAACCGGCAGCCGATCTGACCGCGTGTGGAGTGGGCAGGAGAGTTCTGAACCTGACATCGCGTGACCGTCTCCCTTGCCTTGGCTTGGCCCACCAGCGCGACCAGGCCTGTCCGCCGACGACCGCGTCACCTCGCACGGTTCCACCAGAGGGCGAGGCCGGCGCCGGTGAAGGCCAGAAGCCCTCCGGCGAGAATGAACCAGACCGTGATCTCGACGTCCTGCTCGCGCGGGCCGAACTCCCGCGGCAGGTCGGTGAGCACGTCGGTCAGCTCGTCGGCGGCCTCCGCTCGGAAGTAGCGCCCGCCGGAGATGTCCGCGACCTGGGTCAGCGTGTCCTCGTCGATCTCGCGGTTGCGTCCGCGGCCCCCGCCCGAGAAGCCGCGCGGGCCCTGGCCGAAGGCGGAGCCACCACTGATCTGGTCGGCGGTGCACATCATCGAGGCGGGCTCGGTGGTGCCGAAGCCGATCGTGTAGACCCGCAGGCCGCGTGCGGCGGCCTGCTCGGCGGCGGTGACCGGGTCGACGCCGGTGGTGTTCGAGCCGTCGGTGAGGACGACGACGGTGTCGGGCTGGTAGGCGCCACCGGTGTTCGGGGCGGCGTCACCGAGGTCGACGCCCGTGGCGGCGACGTTCGGGTTGCTCTCGGCGATCGCGTCGATGGAGGTCAGGATGGCCTGGCCGATCGCCGTGCCCCTGGCGGTCTTGAGGTTGTTGATGGCGTCGAGGAGGGCGTCCTTGTCGGCGGTGGGCGGCACCAGCAGACCGGCGGTCCCCGAGAAGGCGACGACGCCGATCCGCGTGCCGTCGTCAAGGCCCTTGATGAACTCGCGGGCCGCGTCGCTGGCGACGGCCAGCCGGTTGGGAGCGACGTCGGTGGTGCACATCGAGCCGGAGACGTCGATCGCCAGCAGGATCGAGGTGTGGTTCGACGGCACGGCCACGGACGCGTGTGGCCGGGCCAGACCTCCGGCCAGCGCGAGCAGCCCGGCGAGGAAGAGGTAGACGGGCATACGCCGGCGCCACGAGGTAGGTCCGGGCAGCGCGGCACGGATCAGCGCGACGCTGGAGACGACGACCGCGGATCGCCTGCGGCGCCGGTTCAGCCACCACCGGGCCACCAGCAGCAGCGGTACGGCCAGCAGCGCGACCAGCGCCCATGGCCAGCTGAGCGACATCAGACGATCCTTCCGTGCCAGAGGATGCCCAGCAGTCCGCCGAGCGTCAGAAGCAGCAAGGCGGCGCCCGCGAACGGCCCGGTCAGCTCGACCGGCTCCTTGGCGGCGGTCAGACGCAGGTCGATCGACTCGGTCGCATCGGCCAGCGTGTCCGCGCTACCGGCGGGGTGATAGGTGCCGCCGCTGGTCTGCGCGACCGTGGTCAGCAGCCCTTCGTCGAGCGCGGTGGCGAGCTGGTAGCCGTCGACCTCGACGGTGTCGCCCCTGGCGGTGCCGACCCCGACCGTGTGAACGCGTACTCCGGCGGCGGCGGCGAGTTCGGCGGCGGCCTCGGCGTCCGGACCGCGGGTCTGCTGGCCGTCGGAGAAGATCACGATCGTCGCCGAGGGCCAGTAGCCGAGGTCGTTCGTGGTCGCGCTCGTGTCGTCGGACGGCAGGCTGACCGGTTTGCCGGTGATGGTGCCGAGCGCGACGAGGATCGCCTGCCCGAGCGAGGTGCCACCGCTGGCCGAGGGCCGGCGAATGGCGGCCAGTGCGGCCGGGCGGTCGTCGGTCGGGGCCAGGGTCAGCAGCGCCTGTTCGCCGAAGACCAGCACGCCGACGTCGACGGAGTCCGGCTGCTCCTCGACGAAGCTGATCGCGGCGGCCTTCGCGGCGGCGAGCCGACTCGGCGTGATGTCGTCGGCGGACATGCTGTTGGAGATGTCGAACGCGAGCACGACCGTGCCGGCGACCCGGGGGACGGCGATCTCGGCCTGCGGGCGGGCCGCGCCGACCAGCAGGATCGGCAGGGCGGCGAGCAGCAGCGCGGAGGGCAGATGGCGCCGCAGTACGGCCCGCCGCGAACCGCCGCCGGCGAGGGTGCCGAAGCCGGCAGCGGTCAGGGCGGCGGCACGGCGGCGCTGGAGTGCGACGTAACCAGCGATCGCGGCCGCGGTCACCAGCACGGCGGCGGCGATTACAGCCGGGTAGAGAAAGGTCACCGGCGCCTCCATCCCGAGCGGCGGACCATGCCGACGAGCGCGGCGATCACGTCCTCGTCGGTGCTGACCAGGTGCGCGTCGACCCCTGCTCGCCGCATCCCCTCCGCCAGGGCCTCCTCGCGGGCTCCGACCTGGGTGGCGAGGCGGCCGCGCAGCAGCGGGTCACTGGCATCGACGAGAAGTTGCTCGCCGGTCTCCGCGTCCTCGACCAGAATCAGGCCGAGGTCGGGCAGCTCCAGCTCGGCCGGGTCGACCACGCGGATCACCACAACCTCGTGGCGGTGGGTGAGCATGGCCAGCGGACGGCCCCAGCCCGGGTCGCCGATGAAGTCGGACAGCACAAAGACCAAGCTGCGGCGGCGCGCGGTCGTGGACGCGGCCAGGTGCAGCATCGCGGCCAGGTCGGTGGTCGCGCCTGGACGGGTGGGGGTCTGCGGGCGCATCAGCTCGCGCGCGATGCGGAGGACCTGGTCACGGCCCGTGCGCGGCGGGATCACCCGGTGGGCGTCGTTGTCGTAGAGGATCGCGCCGACCCTGTTGCCACCCTGTACGACCAGCCGGCTGAGGCTGACCGCCAACTCGGTCGCGACGGCCGCCTTACCCTGGCCGCCGGCCCACCGGCCGGAGCCGGACGTGCTGTCGGAGGCGGGGGACCGGCCGACGCGCATCGAGGCGGAGCGGTCCACGACCAGCCAGGCGGTCAGCTCACGGTCCTCGGTGTACAGCCGGACGAACGGCTCGTCCAGGCGCGCCGTGACGTTCCAGTCGATGTGCCGGACGTCGTCCTCCGGCGTGTAGGCGCGCAGGTCGGTGAAGTCGACGCCGGAGCCGCGCCACACCGTGCGGTACGCGCCCTGGAGACGCCCGTCGAGGCGGCGGCCGAGCCGCCACTCCAGGCGCCGCAGTAACCGGTCCGGGGCCGTGGTCATGGTGGCTCAGCCGCTCCGGCCGGCGGTCTCCGGGATCGGCGCGCTCGCGAGGATCTTCGACAGGATCAGGTCCGCGGTCACGCCGTCGGAGAGCGCCTCGTAGGAGAGGACGAGGCGGTGGCGCAGCACGTCCAGAGCAAGGTCGGTGAGGTCCTCGGGGACGACGTACTCCCGGCCCCGAATGTAGGCGAGGGCGCGGGCGGCGAGCACCAGGCTGATCGAGGAACGAGGGCTGGCGCCGAAGGCGACGTAGCGGGCCATTTCGGTCAGGCCGACCTGGCCGGGCTCGCGGCTGGCGTGGGCCAGGCGCACCGCGTACTCGATCAGCGACGGGTCGACGTAGACGCGGTCGGCCTCCTGCTGGAGCCCGACAAGGGTAGCCGGGTCGATGAGTGGCTGGAGGGTGGGGGCCGGAGCGAGGGCCCGTTCGACGACGACGTACTCCTCGGTCGTGCTGGGGTAGCCGACGACCACCTTCATCATGAAGCGGTCGACCTGCGCCTCGGGCAGCGGATAGGTGCCTTCGGATTCGATCGGGTTCTGAGTGGCCATCACCATGAAGGGGTTCGGCACCGGGTGGGTCTCCCGGCCGATCGTGACCTGCCGTTCCTGCATGACCTCCAGCAACGCGCTCTGCACCTTGGCCGGGGCCCGGTTGATCTCGTCGGCGAGCAGCAGGTTGGTGAAGACCGGTCCGAGCGAGACCTGGAACGTGCCGGTCGGCTGGTGGTAGACGCGGGTGCCGAGGATGTCGGCGGGCACCAGGTCGGGCGTGAACTGCACCCGGTGGAAGTCCCCGCCGACGGCCTCTGCCAGCGATTTCACCGCGAGCGTCTTGGCCAGGCCGGGCACGCCCTCGACCAGGATGTGCCCGCGAGCGAGCAGCGCCACGATCAGCCGTTCGAGTAGCAGGTCCTGACCCACGATGGTCTTCTTGACCTCGTAGAGCACCTTCTCGACCGGGCCGGCTGAAGCGGAGGCGGACCCGGCGCCCGTCGGGTGCTGGGTGCCGTCTGCCCCCATGTTCATCGGTCCGTCCTCAGTCGTGGGAGGGTCATAATGGGGGCACCTGTCCGTCGCCGTCGACGGCCCCGAGCGCAGCCCCGATCGGAACGGCGAAGCCGATGCCGATGAAGGTGTCCGCGTCCGTGGGGTTGGCGAGCGCCACGATCACGCCGACCACCTGCCCGCGGTCGTTGATGAGTGGTCCGCCCGAGCTGCCCGGGTTGACCGCCGCGTCGAACTGGATGAGTCCGGCGAGCTGGCCCGATTCGCCCCGCGCCACCCGACCCAGGCCGGAGACGACCCCGCTGGTGGTGCTCGCGGTCAGCCCGAGCGGATTGCCGATCGCCACCACGTCGTCGCCCACGGCCACGCCACCGCCGAGCACCGCCGGCACCACCGTCTCCGGCAACTCCGCCGGGGCCAGTAGGGCGATGTCCTGCTTGGCGTCCGCGCCGGCGACCACGGCCTTCGAGCCCTTACCGTCGGCATAGGTGACCTTGATCGCGTCGGCGCCCTCGACCACGTGTGCCGCCGTGAGGATGGCCCCGTCTGTGTTGACGATCACGCCGGTGCCGGTCGCCGATCTGGCCATGGCCTTCGCATCCCGGGCGGCGGCGAAGTTCCGGTCGCGGGTCGTCTGGATCAGCACCACCGAGGGCAGCAGCGTCTGGTAGACCTCGGGCACGCTCAGCGGCCCCTCGGACGGCGAGGCCGACGGCGCTGCGGCGAGCGGCGCCCGCGCGTCGTTGCCGCGGACGAGCACCACCGTGGTGATCGCCAGAGCCCACGCCAGCGCGGCGCCGAGCAGCACGTTCCGGCGCAGTCGCGCGGTCTTCCGCGGGCCCGCCGGCTCGCTCGGGTCGTCCGGGGCCGGCGCCGCTGCCCGCGCGCCATCCGCATCGAGCGCCGTCGTCACCGCAGGGCCGCCAGACTCCGCATCCTTCGACTCTAAGTTCGTTGTCCCTGAATTAGCCATGGCCCTCGCCCCGGCTTCTCCGATCGTTAGAGCCACCGCCAGCCGGGCCGTTCACTGGCAGGCCAGGTCAACCCACATCGAGGAAAGTGCCGCGGTCTTGCGCCTCGCGTGCGTCTCCGGTCTGGCTGTGCAGCGGCGAGCTTGTCGCGGAGCGCACGGGCCGGTCGGCCGCGGTGTCCGGCGTCGCGTGTGGTTGTGACGGTCGGTCGCGGTTTGCCCCACGGTAACGGCCAGCCTCGGCCCCGTCTCGGCGCCGGATTGGACTAGCAACAGGCGTCCATTCGGGCTGGGAAAACGTCCTCACCTGGCTCCTCTCTGTGTCAAGACGCGGCTGTGGTGAGCGTTCTAGGCTGGGTGTCGGCGGGTCCGAGAAGTGGCTTGTCCGAAGTGCCGGCGTTGGGGTGTGAGTCGGTCACGCTGGAGTCAGTAGTCGTTCCCCGTTGCCCTCCCGGGCCCGTCGCCGTTGCCGCGACACCGCTGAGCACCAGCCGCGCGACGTTCGGCGGATGCCGGGCAGGCGCACCTCACGCCGAGATTCCGACTCTGCGTAGAGACAGTCATGCGTCGTCGCAGGTACGTCGCTTTGGACCGCCACTCCTATGCTCGGTGAGTGGGCAGCGATGACCGCGACGTGCTCAGCAGCGACGTCATCGATGAAGAGCGATGGAGGTCCAGAGCACTGCGCCGGCTCCGAGGGCAGCGGGGTGCGCTCGCGATGGTCGTCGCGTTCGCCATCGGCGTCGTCGGGGGCGGATTGGGTATGAGCGCCTGGCGGGATCAGCAGGACGCACGCTCACGCGAGGGGACCGTCAACCTCGTCGCGCGGGTCTTCGGGAACGACGGCAGTTATCCGCTCGCCGGCGACGTGCAGCCGTGGTCGGTGGCGCTGACGGTCACTAACGCGGGCCCGATGCCGGTCCGGGTGACGCAGGCGGTCTTGTCGAGCCGAGATCTGACCTCCAGCCTTCGCCCAGTCAGCCGCGGCGTGACGATCCAGCCGTCCGAGTCGTCCTATTTGGCCCTCGACGTGGTCACCGATTGCCGAGCTGCCGACTTCACCAGCCCTGTCAGCGTTGTCCTGCGAGTCACCACGCCTGACGGCCGGACGCGCCACGTCCCGGTCCGCTTGGCCGATGACAACCTGAGCATTCCCGCGATGGTCCAACAGAGCTGCCGGGACCCGGCCACCGCGCTGGGCATCCACGGCGAGCATGCCGGACCGGCGCGGCCTCTCACCCGAGACGGTCGCCCCGCCATGTTCACACCGGTCACCCTCCGGCTGAGCGGGGCACGCGCCCTCACCGTCACAAAGATCGGCTCCGCATCTATGGGGCTCGCCGTCGTCGGTGCTCCCCTGCCGATCGCCGTCAACCGTGACGCTGTCTCCGGGTTCGGGCTAACGTGGACCGTCACCCGCTGCGCAGACGCTCTGAGACTCGCTCCGTCTCAGTTCACCTTTTCTGCCACCGTCGAGCTGCCTGGTGGGCGCACCGTCACGGGCAGGGCGAATCTCGACAGCGAATCCGGCTACGCCGTGACCCGCTTCGTCGGCCAGATGTGTTCGCCCCGCTGAGCTCACGAGCCGCGAGCCGCCAGGCCGCGCAGCTTCTCGCCGTCGGTATGGCCGACCTTACCGACGCTGCGGGTCTCGACTGCCTTCGACGAACCCACCCGGGGAAGCGGCTAACGCCCGGGGCCAACGCATCGAGCAGGTCAGCGAGGCCACGCTGCTGCGCGTGCTCTGGCGACCTGACGTTGCGGTCTGGCCAGGCCGAGTGGGCCACCGCGGAAGCCCACCTTCGGCGGGCGAGCGGACGCGGCCGAATGACGCGGGACGAGATCGCGAGCCTCGTCACCACACTCGGCGATCTCCGCGCCGTCATCCGCGAAGCCGACCCGACCGACAAGTCCCGAGGTCTACCGCCAGCTCGGTCTTCGGCTGACCTACCAGCAGGAAACGCAAACGTGCGGGCCGAGGCCAACCTCGATCCACACCGTGGGGTAAATCGTGTCCGAGGGGCGAGTCGAACCATAACCCCACGGCCATTTTGTGCTGGTCAGCGAAATCCTGCTGGCCAACGCGTAGTGGCAGCACGCCGCCATGCACCCGGGTGCAAGAGGGCCGGGGTGTGGCGGCCGGGCAAGGCAATGAGTCCCTCGTGCGTTCATTCGACCCGCTGATTA
>Ga0184623_10000986_pt1 | contig 12440 bp, 3 predicted proteins | sample PLM1_100_b1_FD_133138 | JGI IMG/M metagenome (GOLD analysis project Ga0184623, IMG submission 133138) | Groundwater sediment microbial communities from an aquifer in East River, Colorado, USA - PLM1_100_b1 | ecosystem: Environmental > Terrestrial > Soil > Riparian zone | place: USA: East River...
CCGACCCATCACCCGTATCACCTCCCCCAACGGCCGCTGGGTGGACTTCAGCTACATCACGGTCAACACCGTGCTGCTGATCTCGCAGGTGCGCGACAACCTGGGCCGCACCGTGAGCTACACCTACTACCCCGGTTCCTTCTCTCTCCAGACGGTGACGGACGCGGCCGGCGGCGTCACCGAATACGCGTGGGGGACCGGCCGGATTACGACCATCAAGGACCCCCGCACCCTCGTCTTCCTCACCAACGAGTACAACGCCCAGGGGCGGGTGACCCGGCAGACCCAGGCCGACGGGACCTTCTACCAGTTCGCCTACACCGTGGACGGCCAGGGGAAGGTGACCCAGACCGACGTGACCGATCCCAAGGGCAACGTGCGCCGGGTGACGTTCAACGCGGTCGGCTACCCGCTCACCGACACGAGGGCGTATGGCACCGCCGTCGCCCAGACCACGACCTACACCCGCGACGCCACGAGCAGCCTCGTCACCTCGATGACCGACGCCCTGGGGCGGCAGACCGCCTACACCTACGACACTCAGGGCCACGTGTTGACCGTCACCCGTCTGGCCGGCACCGGGAATGCCGTCACCGCCACCATGACCTACGAGCCCACCTTCAACCAGGTGGCCTCCATCACCGATCCGCTGAGCCACATCACGAGCTTCGGCTACGACACCCAGGGCAATCTCACGACGATCACCGATCCCCTGAGCCACCAGACCACGTTGACCTACAACGGACAAGGCCAGCCGGTGACGATTGCCGACGCCCTCACCAACACCACGACCCTCGCCTACGCCAACGGCGACCTGGCGACGATCACCGATCCCACCGCGAAGAGGACGACCCGGGGCACGGACGGCGGGGGGCGGCTCATTGCGCTCACCAACCCCCTCGGCCAGAGCACGCGCTACGACTATGACGGGTTGAATCAGCTCACGAAGTTCACGGATACTCGCGGCGGCCAGACCCAATTCGCCTACGATGGCAACGGCAATCTCCTGAGCCTGACGGATGCCACGACCCATACGACGAGCTACGTCTACAACTCGATGGACCGTGCGACGACGCGGACCGACCCGCTCACTCGCCAGGAGTCCTACGGCTACGACAACAACGGGAACGCCACGTCGTTCACCGATCGCAAGAGCCAGATCACCAGCACGACGTACGACGCCCTCAATCGCCCCACGCTGATCACCTACCAGGACAGCTCCACCACGAGCTACACCTGGGATGCCGGCAATCGGGCGACACAGATCGTCGACTCGCTCTCCGGCACGATTACCCGCACCTACGACGGCCTGGACCGCCTGATCCAGGAGGTCACCCCGCAGGGCACCGTCTCCTACACCTACGACAACGCCAGCCGGCGCAGCACGATGACGGTCTTGGGCCAACCTCAGGTGAGTTACAGCTACGACAACGCCAACCGCCTGACCCAGATCACCCAGGGCTCGGCCACCGTCTCCTTCACCTACGACGACGCCAATCGCCGGACAAGCCTCACCCTGCCCAACGGGGTTGTGACGGAATACGCTTACGACGCCGCCAGTCGGCTCACGGGCCTGACCTACAAGCTCGGCCCCACGACCCTCGGCACGTTGACCTACACCTACGGCCCCAACGGCAACCGCACGGTCCTCGGCGGCACCTGGGCCCGGATTGGGCTGCCCTCAGCCCTAACCAGTGCCACCTACAACGCCGCCAACCACCAGCTCACCTGGGGCGGCCAGAGCCAGACCTTCGACCTCAACGGCAATCTCACGAGCGACGGCACCCTGACCTACACGTGGGATGCCCGCAATCGGCTGGCGAGCCTCGCGGGTGGGACCACTGCTAGCTTTCAGTACGACCCTCTTGGGCGCAGAATCAGCAAGATGATCAACGCCAGCCAGACCGGCTTCCTCTATGATGGCCCGACCCCCGTGCAAGAACTCACTGGCAGCACCGTCACCGCCAATCTCTTCACCGGCCTCGGCGTCGATGAGTACCTCACGCGCGCGGACACGAGTGGCGCGAGCCATTTCCTGTCCGATGCCTTGGGCAGCACCGTTGCCCTGACCGACGCCCTCGGCTCCCTGCCGACGAGCTATACGTACGCGCCGTTCGGGGCGACTAGCCTCAGCGGGAGCGCGACGGGCAACGCCTTCGATCACACCGGCCGGGAGGACGACGGGACCGGGCTCAAATACTATCGGGCGCGGTACTACTCTCCGGCCCGCCAGCGGTTCGTCAGCGAGGATCCGATCGGGTTCGCGGCCGGCGACGCGAACCTCTACGCCTACGTGGGCAATGACCCTGTCGATTGGATTGACCCCGATGGTCTGAGGGTGCTGAATCCTCGCAACTATCCAGTGACGCCAGCCGTGCTCACGGCTCTCACGAAGTTCAACGCGTGTATCGGGTCGAAGAAGGATGTAGTGATCACGGGTGGTAATCGGCCGCCCTCATCACGGCTCGGTGCTGGTCGGGGAAGCACACACGCGCAGGGCATTGCGGCCGACATCGTAGTGCCCGGGCAGGCGCACTCGATAACCACATACCAGGCTACTGCGAGTGGGCTGTTTGGCGGTGTGGGTTGGTACGAGGAAGGCTATCGGGGGCCACAGGGCGAAGGGCCGCATGTTCACGTGGATCTTCGACGGGTACCGGCCACCTGGGGGTACGACCGCGAAGGGCACTATTACGAACCCCTGCCGCTCCTGCCAAAGGAGGCGATGGTGGGCCGCAAGGCAGGGTGCCCGGCATCTCAACCGTGAGGCGCCCGGCGATTCTCAAACCTCTGATCGCCATGGTGTTCGTCTGGCTGACGGTCGCTGCTTTGTCGTCATCTCAGGCGACGGAGTCAGGCCTTTGGAGGGGCAGCTTCATGCTCTGCAGTCCGTGTCTCGCTTTCGCAGAGGAGGTGTCGCAGGCGGCGGCAGCCGCCATCGTGGAGGAGTACTGGGCGAGTGAGCCGAAGTCCCGTTATTCGCTCCTATCTCAAACCTACAAGCAGCGTCTTAAGCGGCTCGGAGTCAGGACCGCGAGCCAATATGAGCGCGCCACACGCGAACCTGAGCGAGTGTGGGGGAAAAGGACGTATCAGAGCACGAAGGTCGTCGGACCAGGCGCAGCGCGGATTAGCCTCCTCATCGAATGGGAGCAAGAGGGATACCAGGGCGTCATGACCTTTGTCTTCGATCTAGTCCTGGAGAAGGACCGCTGGAGGATCGAAAACATCGTTCACTAAGGGCTACGCCTGAACGGCCAGCCCCTGGCCGACGTGACGCTGCAGACATGACGGTGGCCATCAAAGCAAGAGTTCGAGATGAAGAGAACACTACAGGGAAGACTCCCGGTGGGCGGAAGTGTGTTTTGAACGCCGTGGCCAGAGCGATTGCCATAGCTCTTGTCATTTCGATAACGTGCAGCGCAACTGCCAAAGCTGCGGATGATCGGTCATGGAGCTGGTTCGCCGCCATCTCCGCAATCAACAGCTGGTGGATTACAAGCGGTAAGGCCCGTGTTGTAGTGTCGGGTACGTCGTTCAGCGCGGAACTGTTCGACGGCAGGGATGGAGAAAAGTCTGTCACGTTGACCGGTACAATTAATGCCGACCGTGTTGAGGCGATAGCTACAAGGCATTCGACCGATGACCAACCTCGGCGACTAACAGGGACGCGGACACGAGTAGGTCCAAGTGGTCAGCGCCGAGGACGCGAGTCAATTCTCTTGACCGAACCGAGCGCGGCCGGAGGTCTTACACTCGGGTTGACACGCGAAGTTGAGTGAAGACCTATCGGCCAGCCCAGGCCGAGTATCGTCGCCGATGTGCGGAGCACCGCAACGCCGGACTTGTCTCCTCTCTGCAATCTCCTCGCCCGATCGACCCCTCCTGGGGGATCTCGAGTGGTGGCAGGTTGGGTTGAGTATTGAGGGTGACGCTAGCGCCGAAGGAGTGGACCGGTCTGACGGGCGTGGCGGGCCGCGCTGGAGCACCGACTGCGCGGTGAGGAAAAACATCATCCTGGATGATGTTGAGAAGGAGGCTCCGGTGCACCGGGAGACGGCTTCACGTCAAACGATCACGACCGGCGGAACACGTGATTGCGATCGCCAGCCCTTAGAACGCGTGTGCCCAAAGTGTGCCCGACTCAAGCGCACTTGGGATCATTCCAGACCACTCAAGCGCACGGTGCTCGAAGCAACTCCTGATTGCAGGGTAAGGATTTCTGCGCACTTCCACGGTTTCGAGTCCAGGACTGAAAATCCTCAGCGCATTCCAGCGCACTCCTGATCACTGCAGCACACTCCTGGTCACTCCGGCACATTCCAGCGCACGAGATCGTCACGATTCTTTCTTCCAGATCAAGGATTTCCTAGAGTTTCCTGAAATTCAGCGTCAGGACTGAGGGCGACTGCACGAACAGCCCGGCTGACCGAACGCCCGCGCTTTGTTATTATATAAATAATATTTAAAATATAGTTTATAGTATAATGTTGCGATCAAGTCGAGAGGGAAACGCGAAGGGGAGGCGGAGGCCAACGCTCCTACCTCTCCTACCGATGCTGACCGCATCCGGCGGTACCCGGAGCTCGGTGTCTCTCTACTGCTCCGCGCGATGCTCCAAGCCGGTGGGAGGCTGAGACATGGCCGCGGGATGGTTCAATTGAGGCGCCTTCGACTCCTCGCGATCGTCCTTCTCCTGCTCGTGTTCGCCCGGCCGACCTGGGCGGCTGACCTTCCCGTCTCGGTCGTCGCGCTCTCGTCACCGGTAGCGCCATTCAGTGACGCGACGCGAGACATCCAGACCACACCAGGCGGGACCTACGCGAACAGGGTCAATTACAAGTCCGGTCCGTCCCGCTCCAAGGGACTCGTGCCGAGGACAGCCGTGTGGCAGTGGCGGGTGGGATCGAATACGACACCGGGGCGGTGGCCCATCGACGTGACCTGTCAGCAAGGCGAGGCCCGCGGTGATGTGCGTACCAGTTTCGAGGTCCGGTGACATGGGCCCGGCGCGAATCCAAGCCATCATGCCAAGGAAGCGACGGCCCATCGTTCTCACGGTCGACGACAACTGGTCCCTCCACGAGTTCTACGCCCTCGCCTTCGAGCATGACTACGACCACCTCCGAGCCTACGACGGCAAAGAGGCCCTGCAGCTCGTGCGCTCAAAGACCATCGATGTGATGGTCCTGGACCTGATCATGCCTGGACTCCATGGCCTCGAGGTTCTGGAGAAAGCCCTCAAGCTGAAGCCGGGGCTCATCGTCGTCATCAGCTCGGTCATCGATACCTCCCAGAGTACCCTCAGAGCCATTCGACGGGGCGCGGCCGATTATTTCGTCAAGCCGACCGAGCCGGAAGTGATGGAGATGGTCGTCCGGCAACTCCTCGCCGCGCGAGGTGACCCAGCGGTGGCGATTCCCAAGCCGACACTCGTCGCGCGCCGAGTGCTGGTCATCGGCTTGGACCCCGGCTTCCGTGCCGCCCTGGCGGTGGCGCTTCAGCCCCGCTGCCGCGTGGATGTGGCGGCGCGGATCAGTGAGGCCCTTGAAATGCTCGGCAGCATGATGCCGGATCTGGCGATCCTGGACCTCAGAGCCGCGTCGTTGGAGAGGGTACTGGACCTCCAGAGCCTTCGGGCCAAGTTCCCCGAGGGTCCGTTGATTGTTGTCGGGTCAGTCGATCGGATCGGCTTGTTCCTGCAATCATCGGCTGGTCATCCCGAGATCCTCGTGCCTGAGCCCATGGACGTCGGGTTGCTGTTCGATGAGATCGCGACGCTCCTTCCTCCCGATCCCGACGGTGTTCGGATGAAATCGCTCAGTGCGACCTCAAGCGCGGCGGTGGGTCGCGTGATAGCGCAGTATGCCGACCATACGCTGCGCGTCCAGCACCTGAGCGCGGGCACGGGATTCTCGACCGCCCACTTCGCGCACATCTTCAGCGAAGAAATGGGCATCCCGCCCATGGAGTACGTCCAGCGAGTCCGCACGCAGGCGGCGATTTTCATGCTGCGCGAAACTCGCGATAAGGTGAACACGATTGCCCAGCGGTTCGGCTTCTACGACGGCCCTCATCTAGCCTTCAGGCTCCGGCGCCGGGGGCTCGGTCGAGCAAGGGACTTCCGGCAGGTCTAATTCGCCCGCTCAGGGTAGGTCGCAGAATCTTCCACGTATTTCATCGCTGCTTCCACTTGTTTTCTGTTGACGCCGCTTCTGCGTTTAGACGAGGGTGCACGACGGGCCAAGTCATTGACGTCGGATCCTACAACCGTACATCGCGTAGCGCGGCTGCCGCGGAACATCGTGGTGGCCATGAGGCATTGGCCTCTCCTGGTCGCTTTCCTCACCCTCGTCCTCCTCGTCGGTGGGCCAGGGCTCACGTTCCTTCTCCCGCTTGAAGTTCGGCCTGCCACGGCGGCCGACATCACCTATATCTACGACGCGCTCGGCCGGCTCCGGGCGGTCGTGGACCCGGCCTCCAACGACGCTGCGATCTACTCTTACGACCCGGTGGGCAACCTGCTGTCCATCTCACGCCAAAGCGCGGCGGTCGTCTCGATCATCGAGTTCACGCCCTCGAGTGGGCCGGTCGGGACAACGGTCACGATCTTCGGCACCGGGTTCAGCGCGACGGCGACCGAAGACACCGTCAGCTTCAATGGGACAGCAGCCGCAGTCGTCTCGGCGACGGCGACACAGATCGTGGCCACAGTTCCAGCAGGGGCGACGACCGGGCCAATTGCCGTGACGGCGCCGGCGGGCTCGGCGACGAGTAGCTCAGTCTTCACGGTGGGGATTCCTGGAGCGCCGACAATCACCAGCTTCTCTCCCACCATCGGAACACCCGGGACAGCGGTGACGATCACGGGGACGAATTTCGACACGGCGTACGCGAACAACAGAGTACGGTTCAACAACATCGCCTATGCGCCGGTCAGTGCGGGGACGGCAACGACGATTTCGGCGAGCGTCCCAGCCGGCACCGGCTCCGGCCGCCTGTCGGTCACTACCCCCGCGGGCACCGCCAGCAGTACTGCGGATTTCTTCATCCCCCCGGCTCCGAATACCGCTGCCGACGTCGAAGTCACGGGGCGAATGTCAATTCTAGGGGGCAGCCAGACCGTTACCTTTGCCATGCCGAGCAAAATCGCGTTGATCGTCTTCGACGCGACGGCGGGGCAACAAATCCGGCTGGGTGTCACGGGCGTGACTATTTCCGGAAGCACCCTCGTCGCGGTCGACAACCCCAACGGGACGCAGTTCACGTCCATATATGTGACGACTGCCGGCGGGGGGTTGAACCTGACGTTCCCGTCGGCCGGGACCTACACAATCCGGGTGGATCCCCCCGGCACCAGCACCGGGAGTTTGACACTCACGCTGGCGGCACCCGACCTCACGCCGACCGCGCTCACGGGACCCGCTTCCGCGCGGGCCGGGCAAGCGATCTCGATCTCCTGGACCGTGACGAACCAGGGGACGGGAGCCACAGCGGGGTCATGGGGTGATCAGGTTTATCTGTCCACGGACCAAGTGTGCTGTACGGGAGACAGCTTGCTGGTGCTCGTGAGCAAGAGCAGCCTCGCCGTCGGCGCCAGCTACACCGAGACCCGAACGGTGACGATTCCCAACGTGCCGGCCGGTAGCTACTACCTGCTTTTCCGGACCGATTGGGCCAATAACCTCTTTGAGACCAACGAGTCCAATAACCAACAGGTCGCGCCGATCACGATTACGACACCGGATCTGACACCGACCGCGCTGACCGCGCCCGGCTCGGCCACCGCGCAGCAGAACGTCTCGGTGTCCTGGACGGTCCTCAACCAGGGGACGGGCACGGCCCAGGGCACCTGGGTGGACTACCTCTACTTCTCTGCGGACCAGGTCTGCTGCACAGGCGACACCATCCTGGCCACTGCGACGAAGACCAGCCTCGCCGCTGCAGGCAGCTACACCGAAACGCGCTCGGTGACCATCCCCGGCGTCCCGGCGGGCACGTATTACCTGATCCTGAACGCCGATCACCTCGGTGGCATCTACGAGGCGAACGAGACGAACAACCAACGGATCGTCCCGATCACCATCTCGCCATGAGATATCGCGGAGCGCGAGGATGAAGCCCCTGTCTCGGCGTTGGCTGATCCCCGGCCTACTCTTAATGGCGCTGGCCCTGCTGCCTGCAGCGTCCGGCCCTCAGCCGGGCGCTTTCTCGGCGGTCACAGAGCAGAGCAGGACGCTGCTCTCCGATGGTCGGTGGCTGCTACTTGGTGGCCGGGACGACCAAGGGGTCCGCTCGGACGCCTGGCTCTGGGACTCGCGCACACAAACAGCGACGCCAGTGGCGCATCAGCTCCACTACGCTCGAGTCTGGCATTCGGCCACCGTGCTACCGGATGGAACGGTCCTCATCGTCGGCGGTCTCGGCGTCGACGGCCGACTGGTCGACGTGGCCGAGCGCTTTCACCCCGATGCGCAGACGTTCGAATCGCTGCCGGTCTCGGGAGTGACGCCCCGCGCTGGGCACACGGCGACGCTGTTGACCGATGGCCGGGTGCTGTTTGCTGGCGGCGTCTCGCAGAACGGGGACCTTGTGGCAGAGATCGAAGTGTGGGACCCGGCGTCTCAAGCCGCCGAAGTGCTGAGCGCGACACTCACGACGCCGCGGCGTCAGCACACGGCGACGTTGCTGCCGGATGGGACGGTGGTGCTCTGGAGTGGCCTGGATCAGGCCGGGCGCCCCCTCGACAACGGAGAACGTCTCGATGCGGTACAGGAGGGCGTTACGGTTGTAGACGCGATGCCTCCTGGCGCGGAACCCGGGCCGGAGGCACCGCGCCTGGAAGCTTCGCTGCCCGGTGATGGGACCGCCGATGTGCCGCTCGATCTCCACATCGCTCTCCGGTTTTCGAAACCGCTAAGGGTGGAGAGCCTGACCAGTGACTCGATGATCCTCAGTGGGCCTGCAGGACCTGAAGCCGTTACGATCGTGCCCGCTGAGGGAGGCCGGCTCGCCTTCGTCTGGCCCGTGGGTCCACTCGAGCCCGGCGTCCGCTACACCCTGTCGCTAAGCGGTCCCAGGGATAGCCTCGGGGCCCTGCTCGATCCGACGACCGTGAGCTTCACGACGGCACCAAGTCCCGTTGGCGACGCGACGGGCGGCCAACCCTCACCCAGCTCAGCAGCTCGAGCATCTGGCACCGGACCCGCGCGCGGCACCGAAGCGGTGGCCGCAACTCCGGGTCCGGCCGACGAGGAGGAGTGGATCCCCGGCGGGCCGAACTCTGATAACTGGCGGAGTGGACGACCCGAGTCGCCCTGGCGCTCGCTGCCTGCGTTCCAGGCTCCACTCGGCGTGACAGCCTTGGCCGGCCAAGTGCTGCGGCTGAACGGGGAGCCACTCGCCAACGTCACACTTCAAATTGGGGACGTGGTGACGCTCACCGACGACACGGGACGATTTTTGCTCACCGGCCCGGCGCCCGGTGTGTACGCGCTCACGATTGAAGGCCGCACCGCGAATCTACCAGGCCGAACGTACGGTCGCTTCGAGGCCAACGTCGAGTTAATTGCAGGGACAACAACGGTTCTTCCGTACACGATCTGGATGCCCAAGCTCGATACGCAGCATGCGGTGACGATCCCGGCGTACACCACGACAGAGGTCGTAGTGACGACACCAAGGATTCCCGGGCTTGAGTTCCGCATCCCTGCGCATGCCGTACTCCGCGATGAGGAAGGCATCCCAGTCACTGAGATCACCATCACGCCAATCCCGCTAGACCGGCCGCCGTTTCCGCTGCCCCAGGGAGTCGAGGTGCCCCTCTATTTCACGGTGCAGCCGGGCGGCGCGTATATGGTTACCCGGTACAGCAACGGCGCCCGCCTCGTGTATCCCAACAGCACACAGGCTCGCCCAGGCACGAAGTTCGAGTTCTGGGACTACGACGCCGCCCGCAAGGGGTGGTACATCTACGGCCTCGGGACGGCCATACCCGACGGCAGACAGGTGGCGCCCGATCCGGGTGTCACGATCTATGAACTCACGGCGGCGATGGTGGCGCCGCCCGCCAACGCGCCGGCCCAGGGGCCACCCCCGGAAGGCCTGCCGCCCGCCGCCGACCCCGTGGACTTGGCCACCGGCCTCTTCGTCTACTCGAAAACTGACCTCGTCTTGGCCGGTGTCCTGCCCATCAGCCTCACCCGAACGTACCGTCCACAAGATGCCCAGTCGCGCCCGTTCGGCATTGGGACGACCCATCCGTACGAGATGTGGTTGGTTGGAAACGTCGGACCCTGGACGTGGGCCGACCTGGTGTTCGCCGATGGAGGCCGCGTGCACTATGAGCGGATCTCTCCAGGAACGGGATTCGTGGACGCTGTGTACGAGCACACCACCACGCCGAGCCGGTTCTATAAATCCAGGATCACCTGGAACGGCAACGGTTGGGACGTCAAGTTGAAAGATGGCACGGTCTATGTCATGGGGAACGTCGCGCCGCTGCAAGCGATTCGGGACCGCTACGGCAATCAAATCACGCTCACGCGGGCGTTTGGTCAAAGCGGGAACATTACGAAGATCACGTCTCCCAATAGCCGCTTCGTCGACTTCACGTACGATGCCTCCAACCGCATCACGCAGGCCAAGGACAATGTCGGCCGCATCGTGACCTACACGTACGACGGGAGCGGGCGCCTATGGAAGGTCACTGACGCTGTAGGCGGGGTGACCGAGTACACCTACGACGCCGCCCATCGGATGCTGACGATCAACGATGCCCGGGGCATTGTGTTCCTGACGAACGAGTATGACACTGGTGATCGGGTGAGCCGTCAGACTCTGGCCGACGGCACGACCTATCAGATCGCCTATACGATCGACAGCGGCACCGGCAAGATCAGTCAGGCCGACCTTACGGACCCGCGGGGCTTCGTGCGCCGGGCGACTTTCAATTCAGCGGGCTACCACCTGACCGATACGCAAGCGCTGGGGACCGCTGTGGCGCAGACGACGACCTATGTCCGCGCGGCTGGAAGCAACCGCGTCACCTCGACGACCGACGCCCTTGGCCGACAGACGGACTACACCTACGACGCTATGGGCAACGTGCTGACCGTTACGCGCCTGGCCGGGACCGCCAACGCGGTCACTACGACCTTCAACTACGAACCGACCTTCAACCAGGTGGCGAGCATCACGGATCAGCTCAGCCACACGACAACCTACATCTACAACGTGACCGGGAGCCCGACTACGATCACCAACCCCCTGGGGCAGCAGACGACGCTGACCTACAACGCCGCCGGCCAGCCCCTGGCGATCACGACACCAGCTGGGACGACGACGCTCGCCTACGACTTCGGCGACCTCGCCAGCTCCACCGACCCTGTGGGCAACGTGACCAGCCGCTTCGTGGACGCCGTGGGTCGCCTCGTCACTCTGACGAACCCCCTCGGCCAGCGGATGCGCTACGATTACGATGCGCTCAATCGACGGACCCGGGTAACAGATGCCCTTGGCGGTCTCACCCAGTTCAGTTACGACCCCAACGGCAACCTGCTCAGCGTCACCGACGCCCGGGGCAATGTGACAGGCTATGCCTTCAACAACATGGATCGGCTTCAGACGCGGACGGATCCGCTGCTCCGGTCCGAAAGCTATGGCTACGACAACAATGGGAATCTGGGAAGCTTAACGGATCGTAAGAGCCAGGTGACGAGCCGAGTCTACGATGCTTTGAACCGACCCACCCAAGTGACATACGCGGATCAGTCGACGACGACCTACACGTGGGATGCGGGGAATCGACTCCCGCAGCTCGTGGATTCGATTTCGGGGACCATCACGCGTTCATACGACGGGCTGGATCGGCTGATCCAGGAAGTGACGCCGCAGGGAACGGTGAGCTACGTCTACGACGCCGCGTCTCGGCGCACGAGCATGACGGTGGCAGGCCAGCCCACGGTGACCTACGGCTATGACGACGCCGACCGGTTGATCGCGATCACCCAGGGCAGCGCAGTGGTCAGTTTCAACTACGACACCGCCGGCCGGCGGACCGCGCTGACCCTGCCCAACGGCGTGACGACGGAGTACGCCTACGACGCGGCAGGGCGCATTGTCGGGCTCACGTACAAGAACGGCCCGACCACACTCGGGACACTGTCCTATAGCTACGACGCCAACAGCAGTCGTCGGCAGCTCGCCGGCACCTGGGCCCGCACGGGCCTCCCAGGGGCCGTGGCCTCTGCGACGTACGACGCCGCCAACCGGCAACTCACGTTCGGGGGCCAGACGCTCACGTACGACCTCAACGGCAACTTGGCCGGTGACGGTACGGCGACCTACACGTGGGACGCGCGCAACCGCCTGGTTGGTCTCTCCAGTCCTGGCGTCACGGCGAGTTTTCAGTACGACGCGCTCGGGCGTCGCGTCGCGAA
>Ga0184623_10000987_pt1 | contig 12425 bp, 9 predicted proteins | sample PLM1_100_b1_FD_133138 | JGI IMG/M metagenome (GOLD analysis project Ga0184623, IMG submission 133138) | Groundwater sediment microbial communities from an aquifer in East River, Colorado, USA - PLM1_100_b1 | ecosystem: Environmental > Terrestrial > Soil > Riparian zone | place: USA: East River...
CCGTTAGGCTGCGCAACTCGAGAAACTGCAAACGTTGTTTTCAACACCACACCGTGTCGCGGCTCCCGGCCACGACACGCATCCGTCGGGTGAGGTCGTTCGCCAACCAAGCAGAACGGCAGTGAAGGTCTCGTCGGGGCCGGGGGCGGCTCCGGTTGGTCAGATCTGAGCGTTGTGTCCAGCCGGCCTTCCTGCCTCATCTCATCCTCTACGAACGGTGGCGGGGCGCTCGAGCAGCGGTGCAGGGTAGGTCCCAAGCCATCATCATCGGTGCGCAGCCTAACAAGCGCCTGAAGCTGGCGGCGCCACGGCTTTTTGTAGTAGTCTTTTATTTGTGAACGTTCTCATTAGGCGCCGCAGCTTAGGCGCACCCCGTTAGGCCGCCGTGGCCGGAAGCCGTGAAGTGTCGGAGGTATCAGTTGGCGGCGTGTCGCTCATTGCTCCGCGGAGCTGGACGTTCTTTCCGTTCGAGAACCTCATCCTGGCCCGTACGGACGCGCGACTTGGGACGCTGCAGATCTCACTGGCTTTCCGCGAGCAGGCGTCCAGGCCAATCACGCACGAGAGTTGCTTGCGGGTCGCCCTTGAGTTCGCCAATGTCGAGAGCAGCAAGACCTTTGACCGGCAGACCTCCGGTGACGGTGCGCGGCTTTGCGGGTCGCTGACATTCGGGTCCAGTGAGCACCTGGGCGGGGTCTTCTATGCCTGCGACGACCACGGGCTCATTGTTGCCGTTTATCGAGCCAGTGCGCCGGGAGCCGAGACGGAGGTCGTTGAGTGCGCTCGGATTCTTGAGAGTGCGTCGATCAGCGGAAGAGTATAAGCGGCTGCCTAACTAGCGCTTGCAGCTGGCGGGCGCCGCGACAACGTTCTGTTTGTGCGCCAAGGAGTGCTCGATGAAGCAAACAACCGAACGGTGCGCCAAGCGCCGTCGCGCCCGCAGCTGAAGCGCGATCCGTTAGGCAGCGCGATGTGAGGACCCGGTGACCAAGCCAGAACCCAGCGGCACCGCTGACTCTCCAACCTTCTTTTTCCCACTAGGGTCCATTGGTCCCGTTCAGCACGAGAATCGCACTCTCTGGCTCTCGTACCGAATTCCCGTTGCGACCGGTGATCGCGTCCATGTCGTTTTCGAGCGGTTCGCTGCCGCTCCGAAGCAGTGTCTCATGCTGAGCTTGGCCAAACGCCCCCATCGCATGAGGATCAGTGGGCACGAGGCCGCTCGCTACGTCCTGTGGAGCCACACGGCCCCTCGCCAGGTGCAGATCGACATTACCAAGGCAGGAAGGGGCAGCGAGCTTTGCTTCTACAACGGGTGGGAAGACCTCAAGTACGGCACGCTCCTGTACGGTCTTCGGTACGCGGCAATCGATGTGCAACCGCAACCTGACGGGTCCATTTGCCTCCATTGCAGCGACGGGTGGGGTGACGCGAACTTCACCGACCTCCAGGTCCGGGTGACGCATGAACGCGCTGCCTAACAAGCGCTTGAAGCTGTCGGCGCGCGTAGGATATTGAATGACACCTTTTTCTTCAGCGCGCCGCAGCTTAAGCGCGGTCCGTTAGGCAGCCATAACCGCTTGAGAGCTATTCTGCCTTCAAATGAGCAAGCAGCCATTGCAGCGCCGCACCACGCCGAGGCCGCAGACCTCGAAGGGAATGCCTCATTCGCAGATCGGTGTTGGACCGGACCCGGCGATTGACCGTGAATTGCGCCGGCGGGCATACGCCCTGCCCGGGGTTCTTGATCGACCCACGGTTATTTCAGTCCCAGGTGCGCGGGCCCTCTGGCTCGCCGATGACGTAGAGCTGCTCCGCCCAGAATCCATCCTTCGCGGTCGCGAGTTCGCACACATCCACCCTGATGGCAGCCTACATGCGACATTGCCCTCAGAGCGGGCCCAAGAAGCGATCGATGCCGGGTGGGCCGAGCCGCATCCGATCGCCGCGCAGTTGGGAATGCCGGGTTTGGTAATGCTCTATACTCCACGTTCAATGGAGGAGCTCGACGTCGTCGTTGAACTTGTCGTCGACTCGTACAATTTCGTCACCGGCCGATCGATCGATGCTACCACTCTCGCGGGCCAAATGAGTTGAGCATCATGCACCGGCTGCCTAACCAGCGCATGAAGCCGACAGCCCGTGGCGGCCGCTTGAAGGGGAATTGGTCTTTCTTGTCTGCGGCCGCCACAGGCTGCAGCTTATGCGCGATCCGTTAGGCAGCATGCCGGTACCATGGTCATTTTGAGGCCGACCCGCAAACTCTATCGTGATCTGCGTCCGGTCCTTGAACCCGTGGCACGTTCGGATACGGCACTCGGGGATTGGTACGTCAATCGGCTGGTGGTCGATCGCCGTCCTCTCCTCCTTATGGTGAGCTCAACATCACTGCTCTCTCTGCTAATTCCCGCGCGGCACGTCAGTTCACTCCCGAGCCAATTACCAACGCTGGTCGGAAGCCGGTTGCGCCGACTCGGCGTCGAGGAGGTGCTGATACGGGCGGAAATCGCATCAATGACGCCCACTGTTGTGGCTCCTACAACGGATCGCTCAGTAATGGGGAGTATCGTGGATTTCGCCAAGAACATTCCATATTACCTGGAGATCGGTGGTTGGGACGAGACGACGTTGCCATTTGTCGAGGCGCGTCTGGCCGAAACGCCCTGTCGCGTGGCGCGTCGTTTCGAAGAGGTCGTATTCCCTCAGACTGATGCGCCCAGACTCTTGGCGGCTCGCTGGCATGCTGCCTAACAAGCGCTTGAAGCTGGCGGCGCGCGTAGATTAGGGGATGAACCTTTCTTCTGCGCGCCGCAGCTTAAGCGCGATCCGTTAGGCCGCGGGGCCTCGTGTCCGTAGAAACTCTCGGCATCGCTCTCATCACCCTGATTGGCGTCGCGATCATTGGCTTCGTTGTCCACGTCTCGTGGCGTGTTCCTGTTCTGTCCGCCGCTCGTCGGCGCGCCGTCCTCGGTGGAAAGATTAGTTCGCAGTCGGCTGCTGGCCCGACGATGCCAACTGGCGTCGCCGTTGACTGGGGACTCGTGGGAGGGGCAGCAACGCTTGCCGTCTTTGATGACGACACAATCATCCTCTACCTGTACCCGCGGGCAGCGGTCGCGGGATCATCGCGGATACGTCGGCTCGATGACCTAGTCGCTCTGGGGGACGAATTGCGTCAGGAGCTTCGTCGATTAGCTCATCGCTTTTCACGAGCAGAAAGATTCCCTCTCCCACAGCCGGGTGAGCTGACTTTTCACCTGATGGATCGGACGGGCGCGCAGATGGCGGGGCCCATGACTGTCGACGGCGGTCAGACCAGCAACCCTGAATTTGGCGTTGCGGAACGCCTCGCTACCCGACTTCTTGCGCGTGTGTGTGGTACCGTGCCGGCCGTGGTCCCACGTTCGGTGATGTCACTCGCCATCGACGATCCTTCGAGATGAACGCGCCGCGGCCTAACAAGCGCTTGAAGCTGGCGGCGCGCGTAGACTGTGGAATGAGTTTTTCTTTGGCGCGCCGCAGCTTAAGCGCGATCCGTTAGACCGCGTCCAATCTCATGCGTCCAGCCGGCCTCACCGTCGAGCCGCAGGGCCAAAAGGACTTCGGTCCGTGTGAATGTTGCGGGGGCGTTAGTCGCACGATCTGGGGATTCGTCTATGAAGGGCGTCGGAGTTTGGCATCGTACTTCGTTCAGTGGAAGCTGGGCCAGGTGCCGCGGCACGGCGCCCATTTTGATCTGATCCTAGGAAAGTGGGGGGAAGGCGCGCGCGATGCTGATCGAGTGGCGGTCGCGCTCCAATTTCGACGGACGGCGCAGGGCCCTTCGTTCATGGTTGTAGATTCTGGGAACCGTCCAACCGCACGCGCTGGGAGTCTCGCCGGCACAGCTCTAGCCCGTGACCAAGTACTTGGTTCTCCTTGGGAGCAGCAGGCCTACGATGTGGTCGATGCGGTATGGGTCAACGATGAGCGAATTAGAGAGATCGTTGGCGACGCGGTCTAACAAGCGCTTGAAGCTGGCGGCGCGCGTAGATTGTGGAATGAATCTTTCTTCAGCGCGCCGCAGCTTAAGCGCGATCCGTTAGGCAGCATGTTGAGGCCAGCATGACGCTAAAGGCGCGTGTAGCGGGGCCGCTCCTAGTCCTCATGGCGACGAGTTCAGCCTTCCTTCCCACGCGCCAAGCGACGTTTCGGGGGCGGTGGTTTCTTGAGGCTCCGTCCTATGTGACATCGTTCGAACCCTGTGGCACACATGAGCGCTGGCTGGCGGTTCTCGATAGCAGTCTGCTCGCCGGATCGGAAGCCGAGACGACGATGGTCTTCATTGCGGACTCCCCAGAGTTGCCGGACTCAGTTTCCGCGCTCGTTTTGCCACCGCCGACATTTGTCCTCGTGCGAGGAGATACCTCCCCGCGGGGTTCGTACGGTCCCAATGGTGAGTTCAGTCGTCGTTTGCTTGTCCACCATTTGGATAGCCTTCCTCCATCTGAACGTTTGCGGTGTCGGTGACCTGAACAGTTCAGATGATAGGTGACACTTTGTTATCAGCTGATGGGTAACACCTTCTCCTTGTGATTCCCGCCTTCGCGGCGAGCGCCGCGAGGTACAATTCATTTGTGAGCCCGCTGACAATCAATCACAAACATGTCAGCAACACGAGACCGGGGGTGACGGCAGTGGTCGCTCCCGGTCCTAGCCTTATAATGGAGTGCATGAAGACGAGTGTGATCGGCCTCCTCCTCACGCTCGCCTCGGCAGCGCCGGCCCAGGTGCCAGCTCCAGCGGTGATCGACTGGTCGGCGGACGACTCGGCGCGCGTCGCTTTTCTGCAAGCCCACGGACGGGCCTACGCCAAGGGTTCGGTCACCGTGTGGGCTCCCAACGACACATTTGACGTCGCCTGGCTCAATGCCTTTGCCGATTCGTTGGCAGCGGCGGTCTCATCGCTTCAATCGCTCATCGGTGGCCCATTCCCCTGGCAGCGGCTCGGCTCTCGGCCGATCCACTACTACCTCAGCCCCGGCCGCTTCATCTCGCACGCCGACGGGCGAGGCGGTGTGTTCATCTCGGTCGCGCTGGTCCGGCGGCGCAACGCTCCGTACCTCCACGAAGCGGCTCATGAGCTCCTGGCCCTGCAGGCGCCGTTCGCTCCGTTCGAGTATCCGGACTCCGTCGCGCAGGAACGCGCCGCGACAGGGTTCCCGTTCTGGCTCGGCGAGGGGCTGCCCGATGTGCTCGCCCAAACGACCGCGGCGGCCACCGGTTTCCCAGAGGGTGACGTATTCGCGATCGGCGGGCTAACCAAGGTCGATAGTGTGTGCGCCGCGCGCCTCACCGCCAGCAACCGGCGGGCCGAGATTCTCGACCGCGTCGGTCGGCCTGGGTACCTGGACGCGTTGCGAACGACGGACCGTCCGCAGGTGGCACCGGTGTTCTACGCGTGCAGCCAATCGTTCACAAAACATGTGGTCGCGCGAATCGGACTGCCGGCCACGCTCGCGCTCTGGACCCAGATTCCCCAGGGGACCTGGCGCACCGCTCTGGAGACGGCCGCCGGCGAGTCGCTCCAGCGGATTCGGCGGTCGTGGCTGACGAGGCTCGGGCTGCCGGACGTAACCGCCCAGAACCAGGATTCGGTTTGGGGCGCTGCGCTCGCACGTCTCCGACCTGGCCGAGCGATCCGAGTGCACCAGACGAGCCGCGGACGAATCGAAGGCCGCTTCCGCAGCGCCGCCCCTGCCGCGCTCTCCCTCGACCTCGTGACATCCCCGACTGAGCTCTCGACGGCCGGACTGGACTCCTTGTGGATACGAGGGAATGCGGCCCGAACTGGCGCCCTGGTAGGCGCGATCCCTGGAGCAGTCGCGGGTGTAACCCTTGGGGTGATCGCGAACAACGTGGGCTGCCGCGATGATGGCGGAGACCCGTGCCCTGAGGCGATTCCCCTCCTCGGCTTGGCCGGCGCAGCGGGTGGCGCTCTCCTGGGCGCGCTCATCGGGTCCCTGATTCCCAAGTGGCACCGCCGCATTCCGTGAGCCGCCATGAACCGTCTGATGCGATGGGCTGGTGTTGCACTGCTGTTGGCGACGGCACGCCCGGCCAGCGCGCAAACGGGGACCATCCTCCGCGGTAGCATCACCAGCGCTGAGAACGCTGAGCCCCTCGGCTTCAGCATTGTCACGCTGACGCCCACCGCCAACCGCCGCTTCACCGATGCCACCGGTGCCTTCGCTTTTCAGGTCGCGCCCGGCACGTACATGCTCAGCGTTCGGCACGTCGGCTACGCTCCGCTCGACACTCAGGTCGTGGTTGCCACGGAGGGCGCGACCGTCGCTTTGACGATCCGGCACCTCGCGATCGAGTTGCCCCCGGTGACTATCGTCGGGCGCGTCCAGTGCACGAGACCGGGGCCCCCCGAGCCCACCGCCGCACCCGCGCTCGCCGCCGTCTTCGAACAGCTCCAGGAAAATGCCCGGCGCTTCGCGCTCCTGGCCGACTCATTCCCATTCGAGTACCGGTTGGAGCAAACGCTGCAGCGCGTGAACGGCCGCGGCGACACGCTGCGAGCCGAGATCGATACGATCCGGCTCGCCAGCCGCGCCGAACGGCCCTACGAGCCGGGGCGTGTGGTCACACCCGGCTGGGGGCCGTGGCGCAGTCCGCTCGTCGTGCGCACGGCCTCGCTGGAGGAGTTCGGCAACCCGACGTTCGTGAAGCACCATTGCTTCCGTCTCGCCGGGCGGGACACGATCGAAGGGGAAACGCTGGTGCGGATTGATTTCGATCCGGCCTCATCGCTCGGCTGGGCGGATATGGCGGGTTCGGCTTATCTCGACTCGACCACGTATCAGCTGCGCTTCACCGAATCCTTCCTGACCCGCCCGGAGCTTTCGCAGCTGTCCGACGTGGCCACGATGGTCGCCCGCACACGCTTTCGTGATGTCGGCCGGGGAATCCCGGTGCAGGACTACTTGCGCGCCGTGACCACGTTTCGATCCGGGGGCCGGCGGCGTCTGATCGAAACCCAGCGCACGGTCGAGGTGCGGTTCCGCAACAACTGAGCCTCGAACCCTCGTCCCCCCTTGCGCGGCGAAGCCTCGCGGGGGGATATGTGGCCCTCCTCAAAGGGGGCTCCATGGCGCTCGCCTCGCTGCTGCTGCTTCATGCGATTCTCGCCCAAACACCAGGGTCGGTTCCTGCGTGGACTGTCAAACTCAGCGGCGACATTCGCTGGCAGCAGGTGACGCCCGCCGGCGCGCTGCTCGTCTTGACCGACGGCGCCCTCGCGGGCGTGGACATCGAACGCGGCCAGATCGCCTGGCAGAAGCCGGAGCTGGGCGGGTTGCCGGTGGACAGCGTTCGCATGGTCGAGGGCTCCCTGCTTATGGAAGCGGCCAAGCCGGGGCTGTCGTTGATCTTCGATCCCGTCACGGGCACGGTGCTGTTCGACTCACGCAAACTGACGCTGACGAAGGTCGTCACGCGCCGCGTCCTGCCGCAAAGCGGGACGCTGCTCGTGCACGGCAGGCGCGCCTCGGGGCCGCCGCTCGTCGCGCTCTACGATCTCGCCACGGGAAACCAGCGCTGGGTGAGCGAGTCGCTGTTCCAGCAGAGCGGACCCAAGCGCGGCGGACTGGGCGGCTTGATGCAGGGCATCGTGCGCCTGGCCTCGGAAGGCACGTCGCTCGAAGTATTGCAGGCCGGTCCCGACGTGATCGTCGTCAATACGCTGACTGGACTGCGCGGGCTCGACGCCCGTACCGGCGCGATCCGCTGGTCAGCGGCATTGCCGATGGCGCGGGCCAACACCTATCCCAGCCGCGTCCGACTCTATCCGTCGCTCGCCAAGACCGACCGGATCTATGTGAGCTTCGACGAAAGGCTGATGGCCTACCGGCTGGCGGACGGGCAGCCGCTCTGGGAAAAGCCGGCGACGGTGGACGGATGGATTCGGGACATCGTGCAGCATCCGCGGGGCATCATCATGCTCCCGGAGGGACCGCCGGAAGGCCAGGGGACGGGGAACCGTCGCGTCATCAGTGGCGTCGTGCAGACCGGGCTGAATGTCGCGCGCTACGACGATGGCACCATGATCGCCGCGAAGCCGCTGCGCATGCGCGGCACCGTGATGGACGCGATGATCGCCGGGGATGCGGTCGTGCTCGCCGTGGATGCCGACTCGAAAACGTTCGTCAACGTGCTCGACGTCGCGACCGCAACCGTGCGGCTCCAGAAAGACGTCAAGATCAAGGGGCGGCTCGACTACGCGGAGCTGACGCCGGCGGGACTGCTGTACATCTCGCGATCGGACGCGGCCACGAACGGTGAAGTGAACGTCATCGATCTGGCCAACGGCGAACTCAGGTACAAGGATGCGATCGAAGGCCGCAAATCATCGGCCCTGCTGCATGTAGTGGACGGACGCACGCTGTACGTGTTCGCGAGCCGGGACCGTCATTTGTACGCGGTGGATCGTCAGGACGGCACCTATCGCGCGCTCGGGGGGGGCGGCGAAATCAAGCTGCAGGGCGACGAGGAGCCCACCGCTCTTGAGCTGCGCGCCTCGGGGCTCGTGTTGATGGCGCCGCAGAACCTGGTCGTCATCGCTCGCGACGGGCAGATCAAACAACAGATCTATCATCCCGCGCCGCAGCTCTCCGGCTTGCTGCGCGCGTTGTACCGGGTGAATGCGGTGCGTGCGGGGTTATACGGCGCCGCGGCCTCGGCGTATGGCGATGCATTCGCGCAGGCGTCTCGCACGGCCACCGACACCACCGCGCGCCGCATCACCGGACAACTGGCTACGGCGTACACGCAGGGCGGGGCACAGCTGCAGGGATACGCGAGTCAGTCGGCCGCCATGGCAACGAAGCGCTTCAAGGCGTCGCTCGCAACGCCGGGCGCGGTGTTCATGCTGACGCGCTCCCCCGATGGCAACGGCAATGTCTTGCTGCAGATCGACAAGGACAGCGCGCAGCCGCGCGCGCGCGTCGATCTTGGCAAAGCGCGCGAGCCCGTCTACGCGGTGGACGATATTGCGGGAATGTTGTTCCTGCAGACGGCGGCAGGGACGCTGGTCGGCTACCGTCTTTAGGGCGTCGTCGGGGAGGTGATCGTGAACGCGGAGCTCGTCACCGCCGCCGCCCCACTCGCGCTGGCCTGCAGTGTGTAGGTTCCAGCCCTATCGATCGAGAGGTTCGCGAACGTGGCGATCCCGTTGGATGCGCGGGCGGTCGTCGTTCCGCTCAGCCTCGCCCCGGTTGAATTGGAGGCGAGTGCCACGGTAATCGCGACGCCGATTAACCCGGAGCAGATCACCCCATTTCCCTTCGCCTTAACTCGTCCCGCTAATCCCCGTCCGGCACCGGTGTAGATCGCCTGTTCTAATCCCGTTTCCCCTCCCGGGAGCGATGGTTCGGCGGGTCGGGCGAGGACATCATGTCTGTGGTCCGCCGAGATCTCTCATGTCTGGGCGGCAAATCCCTTTAGGAGGTATTCGTATGTACCGTAGAATGAAAGTTCTCATGGGCGCGCTTGCCGTGGCGGGCCTCATCGGCGCGGTGAGCACTACGCCCGCCGTCGCCCAAGGCGGATTTTCCGTGACGCCATGGGTCGGCGCATACGTTCCCACGCGTAACAGTTTCAGCGCCGTAGACGAGGATGTCCGGCGCGACAACAGCTTCATCGCTGGTGCGCGCCTCACGTTCTGGGGGCGGAGCCCAGTTGGTTTCGAGCTCACGGGCGGGTTTGCCCCAGCGCGTGTGCGCGTTGCCGGCACCACGGTCAACCGGGACCGGAATACGCAAGTTTTCGTCGGCGGCGCGAAGCTGATGCTTGGCCTTTCGCCCGCGTCGTCCCGGTTGGGGATCTTCCTGAGCGGGGGTCCGTCGATCATTCGCGTCGGCCATAACGTCGGCCGCGAAAACGAAAGCCGGACAGACTGGGGCGGCGTTGTCGGCCTCGGCCTGCGCATCCCGTTCTCGGCGTCGGTCGGTATGCGACTCGAGGCTGAAGACTACTTCTACGGCGGCAACTTTGATGGTAGCCGCAAGTTCCAAAACGACCTCGTGTTGAGCGCGGGGCTCGCGCTCGGCTGGTAACGCCACAGCAGTACAACGAAAAGGCTCGCCTGCAAAGGCGGGCCTTTTTGTTGTAAACTGGGGGCCATGCCAACACAGGTTGAGGGCCGTCGCGGGGGCGCCGTCGGCGCCAGAATCGACTTCCGGGACGGCCATTGGATCGTTCCCGACCATCCCATCATCCCGTTCATCGAAGGCGACGGCACCGGCCCGGACATCTGGCGCGCCTCGGCGAAGGTGTTCGATGCCGCGGTCGCGCGCACGTCCGGAGGCAAACGGAGCATCGTCTGGCGCGAGGTTCTCGCGGGCGAGAAAGCGTTCAACCAGAACGGCAACTGGCTCCCGGAAGAGACGCTCGCGTCGATCCGCGAGCACCGGGTCGCCATCAAAGGTCCACTCACCACGCCGGTGGGCGGCGGCATCCGCTCGCTCAACGTCGCGCTGCGGCAAATCCTCGATCTGTACGCCTGCATTCGTCCCGTGCGTTACTTCGCCGGCGTGCCCGCCCCGGTGAAGCACCCGGGCAAGCTCGATGTCGTCATCTTCCGCGAAAACATCGAAGACGTCTACGCCGGCATCGAATACAAGGCGGAAAGCGCCGAGGCCGATGCGCTGATCGAGTTTCTCCAGCGCCGCTTCGGCGCGAAGATTCGCGAGAAGAGTGCCATCGGGATCAAGCCGATGTCGAAGTTCGGCTCCCAGCGCCTCGTCGTGAAGGCGATTCAGTACGCGATCAAGCGGAAGCGCCCGTCGGTCACGCTGGTTCACAAAGGCAATATCATGAAGTTCACCGAGGGCGCCTTTCGCGATTGGGGGTACGAAGTCGCGAAGGAACGCTTCGCCGAACAGACCGTCACGGAGGCGGAAGGGGCCAAGCGGAAGGAGGACGTCGCGAAGGTGATGATCAAGGACCGCATCGCCGACGCGATGTTCCAGCAGCTCGTGCTCAGGCCCGACGAGTACTCCGTGATCGCCGCGCCGAACTTGAACGGCGACTACTTGTCGGACGCGGCCGCCGCGCAGGTCGGCGGCCTGGGGCTGGCGCCCGGCGGCAACGTCGGCGACGGCTTCGCGGTGTATGAGGCGACGCACGGGACCGCTCCCAAGTACGCCGGCCAGGACAAGGTGAATCCGAGCAGCGTGATTCTGTCAGGTGTGATGATGTTCGAAGAGCTGGGATGGGACGACGTCGCCCGCGCGATCGTGCGGGGGCTCGAAGGCGCCATCGCTTCGCAACGCGTTACGTACGACCTCGCGCGCCAGCTCCCCGGCGCGAGCGAGGTCTCGACCTCCGCCTTCGCCGACGCCATCATCGAGCACCTGCCATGAAGACTCTGATCTCGACCAAGTCGCTGGGTAGTGTTGAGACGCCGCTGCTGGCGCTGATCGTCGCCCAGGGAGCGACGCCGACCGTGGACGCGAGCGTCGAGCGTGCCGTGGCCACGGGCGACTACAAGGGAAAGAAAGACGAGATGCTGCTCGTCTACGGCGGCGGCAAGGCGCAGCGCATCCTGCTGGTCGGTGTCGGCAAGCCCGGCGAGATCACGCGCAGCGCGGTGCGGCGGGCGGCGGCGATCGCGGCCAAGCGCGCGCGGAGCCTGGGCACCAAGACGTTCTCGGTGGCGATCGCGAAGGAGGCGCGCGGCGGTTTGGGCGCCGCGGAGCTGGTGCAGGTGACCATCGAGGGCGTCGCGCAGGGCAGCTGGCAGTTCACCGAGCTCAAGAAGCAGCCCCCCGCCGACGATCTCAAGCCCGAGATCGAGTCTGTCGAGCTTGTGATCGACGCAGCCGATAAGAACGAAGCCGAGGCAGGGCGCCGCATCGGCGACGCGATCGCGGCCGGGTATTTGTTCACCCGTAACCTGCAAATGCAGCCGGGGAACGTCGCCACGCCGAGCTATCTCGCCGAGCAGGCGCGGAAGCTGGCGACCACGCACGGCTTTGGGATAACGATCCTGGACCGGGCGCAGATAAAGAAGGAAGGGATGGGTGCGCTCCTCGCGGTGGCGCAGGGCAGTGCTGAGGAGCCGCGATTCATCGTGCTCGAGTACCAGGGGGGGAGCGGCGCCCCGGTGGTGCTCGTGGGCAAGGGAGTCACGTTCGATTCGGGCGGTCTCTCGATCAAGCCCGCGTTGAATATGGAGGACATGAAGTTCGACAAATCGGGCGCCACCGCGGTACTCGGCACCTTCGAGGTGCTCGGTCGTCTCAAACCCAAGATCAACGTCGTCGGATTGATTCCGGCCACAGAGAACCTGCCGTCCGGCACGGCCATCAAGCCCGGCGACGTCGTGAAGAGCCATCTCGGCAAGACGATCGAAATCATCAATACTGATGCCGAAGGGC
>Ga0184623_10000988_pt1 | contig 12422 bp, 9 predicted proteins | sample PLM1_100_b1_FD_133138 | JGI IMG/M metagenome (GOLD analysis project Ga0184623, IMG submission 133138) | Groundwater sediment microbial communities from an aquifer in East River, Colorado, USA - PLM1_100_b1 | ecosystem: Environmental > Terrestrial > Soil > Riparian zone | place: USA: East River...
CTGCTTTCCCACCGGAGCTTCGAGTGCCGGCCGTGGGTCAAGGGGGCTCTGTTGATTGCAGGGGGCTGGGCGCTGGAAAATTCAGCCTATAAATGGTGTGCCGACCACATTCGTCACCATGCCCAGTGCGACCAGGACGAGGATCCCTACAACGCCACGCTCGGATTCTGGCACAGCCATCTGTTGTGGATTTTCTACAAGAGCCAGCCTGGTGTCAGGGAGAAATACGAAGCCCCGTTCCGCAAGGATCCTATCGTGATGTGGCAGCATCGGTACTATATTCCCATCGTGCTCTCGGGTCTGGCGTTGCCCTTTCTCATCGGGTATCTCGATGGCGGGTGGGTGAGCGGCCTCGGTTGCTTTTTGCTGGCTGGAGTGGCCCGGATGTTCCTCGTGCTCAATTCGACCTTCTTAATCAATTCCGTCTGTCATCTCTGGGGGAATCAGCCACACACAAAGATGGATTCGAGCCGGGATAGCTGGATCGTGTCGCTGGTGACCTTTGGAGAGGGCTACCACAATTATCACCACGCCCACCAGCGGGACTATCGAAACGGTCCGCGCTTGTACAATATCGATCCGTCCAAGTGGCTCATTTTCGGGCTGTCCCTGACGGGCATGGCCTGGAATCTCTGTCGGACCCGGCCTGAGCGGATCCGTTATCGGGCATAGATAAAATGGTCTTAAGCACGAGAGGAGTTGCCCTGCATGATCCCGTTGGGATCAGAGGGAAGATGTTCAACATGATGAGGAACCGCGAGGCGGTTCCACGGGGCGAAAGGAGTAGGGTATGGCCAAAGCGATGACGAAGTCACAGACCATGGACCACCTTGCCGGCAAGTCCGAAATCACGAAGAAAGCGGCGGGCCAATTTCTCGAGGAGTTGGCCGCGCTCGCCTACAGGGAGGCCAAGAACGCCTTCACGTTGCCGGGGATCGGCAAGCTGGTGCTCGTGAACCGGAAGGCCCGGATGGGTCGGAACCCCCAGACCGGCGAGCCGCTCAAGATTCCGGCCAAGCGGGTGGTGAAGTTCCGGGTGGCGAAAGCCTGCAAGGATGCAGTCCTGGGGAAGAAATAATTACCTTACTTCAGATGCGGATCATGAGGAGGGCCGTCCGATATCCCGGACGGCCCTCCTTCATTTTGAGAGGCCATCACGTTAGAGCAGGGCGTTGACGTTCTCGGGAGGGCGGCCCAGGACGGCCTTGTCGCCCTTTTCGATAATCGGGCGCTGGATCAGTTCGGGGTAGATGACCATGAGCTTGATCAGTTCGGCATCGCTCAATTCCTTCTTATCCAAGTCCAGTTTCTTGTACGTCTCTTCATTCGTGCGGAGGAGTTCGCGCGGGGAGAGGCTCAGTTTTTGGAGCAGCCGCCGTAACGTCGCCCCGGACATCGGGACTGCGAAATAGTCGATGGTCTCAAACTTCGCTTTGGCGTCGCGTAGGAGGGTCAGCGTCTGGCGGCATGTGGAGCAACTGGGCTTCTGATAGACTGTCAACTTCTCCATAAAGGATCCTCCGGTCTGTGCAAGGTGTAGCAATGGCCGAGATAAGTTGTCAAGCGAAGAGCAGAAGCGTCTATCGTGCGGCTCGCGAAGGGCGGCCCGTCCCTGTTTCCGAGCCGACTTGACCCCCCTTCGGAGCGGGTGCTATAGATACCTCCTGTGGCGATTTCCCGCGCCCAGCGACGGAGATTGACTGTGGGTGCAGAAGAAGGACCTTTCTCGCAGGCGACCAGCTTCGCGGTGGCGACCCCCCAGGCCCGAAACCTTCGCGACCTCCGCCAGCGGCGCTATGGACAGCCGGTCTATGTCTGCTCGGACCAAATCCTGTCACGCAAAGGGCAGGTGGGCACTTGGGAGAAGTTCAATGTCCGGCTGGCGCTCGTCAAATTCCCGGACAACGTCTTTTTAGGGTACGATCCGGCTGATCTGCTGCTGCCGGCCCGCTTTGAAGAGGGCAAGCCTGTGTTCGAAGTCCGCGCCTGCACACTCTGCCAGGCGCCGTTTGCCGTGACGCAACAGGAGGTAGAAGAGAAAAAAGAACCAGCCCACTGTGCCGCCTGCCAGGATTTCTGAGGGGGACAAGCGCGCATGCCGCATGACTTTATGCCGGGATTGGCGGGGGTGCCCGCCGCCCGCTCCAAGATCAGTGATGTGGACGGCCAGGCCGGCGTCCTGGAATATCGCGGCATCCGCATCGAAGAACTCGTCGTGAAAAGTACCTTCCTCGAAACTTCTTTTCTGCTCCTATTCACCCGCCTGCCGACACGTCTCGAACTAGAACGGTTCACCGCCGATATCACGCGACACCGGCGGGTCAAGTTCAAGATTATGGAGCTGATCCAGTGCCTGCCCGAACAGGGGCATCCCATGGATGCGCTCCAAGCAGCCGTGGCGGCCCTGGGCATGTTTTATCCCGGCCGCAACATCCGTGACCAGGACAACAACTACTGGTCGGCTGTTCGGCTTATCGCCAAGCTGCCCACCATCGTGGCCGCCTTCGCGCGTATCCGCCATGGGGACGCCGATGTGCCTCCCCGTGATGACCTGACGTTCAGCGAAAATTTCCTCTACATGCTGACCGGGCGGGTGCCCGACCGGCTTGTCGCGGACATCCTGGACACCTGCTTGATCCTTCATGCCGAGCATACGATGAACGCGTCGACATTCTGCGGACTCATCACCGCCTCGACGCTCGCCGATCCGTATACCGTGGTGGCCTCGGCGATTGGCGCCCTCAAGGGACCGCTCCACGGAGGGGCCAATGAAGAAGTGGTCGCCATGCTCCGCGAGATCGGGACGATGGAACGCGTGCGCCCGTACCTCCAGGCCAAGTTGGACGCCAAGGAGCCGGTCATGGGGTTCGGCCACCGCGTCTACAAAGTCAAGGACCCGCGCGCGGTGATCTTGCAGCAGCTCGCGCAGAAGCTCTTCACCCATTGCGGCAAGTCCCTTCTCTATGAGCTGGCCGAGGAGGTCGAACGAATCGGTCTGGAACTGCTGGGACACAAAAAAGTGTATCCCAATGTGGACTTCTATTCCGGAATCGTCTATGACCAGATGGGCATGGCCAGCGACACCTTCACCCCCATCTTCGCGATGGCTCGAGTGACCGGCTGGCTTGCCCATTGGCTGGAGCAGTTGAAAGAAAACAAGCTCTACCGACCCGATCAGATCTACGAAGGCGAGCACGGCCGCCGGTACCTGCCGCTGGACCAGCGGAGGTAATACGCGGGAGCGGGTCCTCCAATCAACCAGGGAGGTGGTGTGAAGAAGAAGCAGCGGGCCAAACCGGCGCGAAAGCCGTTCAAGGGCAAGGTCATCTACCTCACGAGGAGACCGCTGGGGAAAGCGTCTGGTGGGGCCACGCGACTCGAACGCGATACGATGGGAGAATTGGCGGTTCCCGCGGACGCCTATTATGGCGTGCAGACCGCAAGGGCCGTCGAGAACTTTCCGATCAGCCCGCTGCGGGTGCCCCGTTCCATGATCCGGGCCTTGGGCTTGGTCAAATGGGCGGCGGCGCGAGTCAATACGGAACTCGGATCTCTGGACCCCAAAATCGCCAAAGCGATTCGCCAGGCAGCCCAGGAAGTGATCGATGGTCGGCTGGACGATCAGTTCCCAGTGGACATCTTTCAGACCGGGTCGGGCACGTCGTCCAACATGAACGTCAACGAAGTGATTGCCAATCGGGCGGCCGAGTTGCTGGGCGGGGAACGGGGCAAGAAGCTCGTGCATCCCAACGATCATGTGAACATGGGCCAGTCCAGCAACGATGTCATCCCCACCGCGATCCATCTGGCTGCATTGGAGCAGATCGACCACGAACTCATCCCTGCGTTGAAGCGGCTCTACACGGCCTTGGCGGCCAAGGCCAAAGAGTTCGACCCCATCGTGAAGATCGGTCGGACGCATTTGCAGGACGCCACCCCCATCCGGCTCGGCCAGGAGTTTTCGGGCTACGCCCGGCAGGTCGAACTGAGCATCCAGCGGGTGGAGCGGGTACGTCCCTCGCTGGGCGAGTTGGCCTTGGGCGGGACGGCGGTGGGAACGGGTCTCAACACGCATCCCGAATTCGCCCCACGCGTCATTGCGCTTCTAGCCCGTGAGACGAAGTCTCCTCTCCGAGAAGCACGCAACCATTTTGAAGCGCAAGCCGCCCAGGATGCCCTGGTGGAAACCAGCGGCGCGCTCAAGACGGTCGCGGTCAGCCTCCTGAAGATTGCCAACGACGTCCGGTGGCTGGGGTCCGGCCCGCGCTGCGGGCTGGGCGAGATCCTCCTGCCGGAAACCCAGCCCGGTTCGTCCATTATGCCGGGCAAGGTCAATCCGGTCATCGCCGAGTCCGTCATGATGGTCTCGGCGCAAGTCATTGGGAACGATGCGGCCGTGACCGCGGCGGGACAAGCCGGCAATTTCGAGTTGCTGGTGATGCTGCCGGTCATGGCGCACAATCTCCTGCAATCCATCATCCTGCTGGCGCGGGCTGCTGAAAACTTTGCCATTCGGTGCGTGGAAGGAATCGTCGCTGACCAGGAGCGATGCCGGGCCGGCATCGAGCAGAGCCTGGCCATGTGCACGGCCCTGGCGCCCGAGATCGGCTATGAGGCGGCGGCCCAGATCGCCAAGGAAGCCTACAAGACCGGCAAAACTGTTCGCGAAGTGGCGCTGCAGAAGAAAATCCTGCCGGAATCCCGCCTCGATCACCTCTTGGATCCCTGGCGCATGACCGAACCGGGCCTGACCGGCGGCGAACCGGGTGGCGCCGGCGGCTAGATTTTTTGACAACTTGCAAGAGGCTATGCTAGCGTGAGCGCTTATTTTTGCCTAAGGAGTAGGGTGGGCATACGGGCGCGAAGACGTTTCCGATGAGCGCGAAACATTTCGTGATTGTCGTCGGGGCAGGCCCGGCCGGTCTGGCCGTCGCCAACGTCATGTCCAAGCAAGGGCACGAAGTGGTGGTGTTCAACCGGGACATCAAGTTCGGCGGGCTCGCCGAGTACGGCATTTTCCCCAACAAGCACAAGCTGCGCGGTGGGCTTCGCAAAGGCTACTGGGAGATCCTGACCCGCCCCAACGTCCATTACTTCGGCAACGTGATGATCGGCCACGGCTATCATCTGACTGTCGCAGAATTGCGCGCGCTGGGACCCAGCGCCGTGGTCTTTTCGACCGGGGCCCAAGGCACCAAGACCATCGGCGTGGAAGGGGATACGGCTACGGGGGTCTATCACGCCAAGGACTGCGTGTACCACTTCAATCTCCTACCGGGATTCAGCACCCGTCCGTTTGAGATGGGCCAGCGCGTGGCGGTGATCGGCATCGGGGACGTGATGGTGGACATCGCGCACTGGCTCTCGAGCCGGAAGCGTGTGGCGGAAGTCCACGTGATCGTCCGCCGCGGGCCGGCCGAGCGCAAGTACAATCCCAAGGAAATCCGGGCGGTGTGCGCGTACATCGATCAGGAATCACTCGACAAGGAATTTGCCCGGGTCGGGGCGCGCATGGAAGCCGTGGGGCAGCCTCCCGAGAAGGTGCGGTCCGAGATGCGGGCAGAGTTCACGAAGTGCGAGCCTCCGGAGAGCCAGACCCAGATGCGCTTCCATTTCCTATCTTCCCCCAAGCGAATTTTAACCGACGCGCAGAATCGAGTCACCGGTTTGGAACTGGAGGATACCAAGCTGGAGATCAAAGGCGCGGATACGGCCGCAGTCGGGCTGAAGACCTATGATTCACTTCCGTGCGACAGCGTCGTCTTCGCCGTGGGGGACCGGGTGGATGAAGCGGTGGGGCTTCCTTATAAGAACGGCCTGTTCGTGACGAATCCCCACCGGACCCAGAACGATCCCGACGACAGTCTGTTCCAAGCCTACGATGAAGCGGCCGGCTCGATCCTGCCCGGCGTCTTCCTCTGCGGCTGGGCGCGCAAGGCCAGTGAAGGGCTGGTCGGGGTGGCCAAGCGTGATGGTGAATGGTGCAGCGAAGTCGTCACCCGCTATCTGGCGGACAAACAGCCTCCGACTGCTGGTGAGCTTTCACAGAAGCTCCAGCAGCTGGAAACCCTCCTGCAGGAACGGCAGCCGGATCTGGTTCGGGCCGACGACCTTGTGGCCTTGAGTCAGATGGAACAACAGGAAGGCCAGCGCCGCGATATCGAGGAATTCAAGTTTCCCACCAGCGAGGACATGCTGGCTGCGATCCGCAAGAACAAACCCTGCGCGAAGGTGCCGGCTTCCCGCTAACTCTCGCCCCACTTCAGCTTCATCCGCAGCATATCGTAGTACGACCGGTCCGGGAATCGAATCAGGCGGGTCTTATTCTCTGATGCCCGGATCTCAACGGTATCTCCTTTGTGAAGCGGGATCCCGGTCTGTCCATCGAAGGAAGCCGTCGCCCCGGCATCCTTGCTGACCAAGACGACTTCGACCAGGGCTTCTTGGGGAATCACGATCGGTCGGTTGGTTAAGGTGTGAGGGCTGATGGGGGTGATGATCAGCGCGTGGACCGACGGGTTCAGGATCGGCCCGCCCGCCGCCATCGAATAGGCCGTGGAACCTGTCGGGGTCGCGATGATCAGTCCATCGCCACGCAGGCCTGTCACGAACTGACCGTTGATGGAGATCTCCATCTGGACCATGTGCGGCAAGGCTCCCTTGCTGAGCACCACGTCATTGAGAGCCGCCGCGGCGGCGATCTGTGTGCCGTGCCGTACGATCCGGGCGCGCAACATGAGGCGTTCTTCCTCCGTGAACGCTTGGGCAAAGACCTGCTCCAAGGCTGTGAAAGCCTCCTCGCGGGTCACCGCGGTGAGGAACCCCAGGCCCCCGGCATTGATGCCCAGGATCGGGACGGGTCGGTCTTCCACCAAACGGGCGGCCGCCAGCATCGTGCCGTCTCCGCCCAACACCACCAGCATGTCGGCGAGCGTGGCGAGGTCTTTCTGCGGATAGGAGCTCGTCTCTCCGACGAGCGCAGCGGTAGGGGAGTCGAGCATCGGCTCCTTGCCGCGGCTCCGTAGCCAGGAGAGGAGTTCGCGCAGGATGGCCTGGGCATCAGACGACTCCGATTTGACGATGATGCCGATGCGTTTCATGAGCTCATTCTAGAGAGGCTAGGGGGTGTTGTCAACGCAGTTGCTACCTGGATGAAACCTAAGTAGTTCATAGAGGTGGCGGAATGTCCGTTCGGTACCGAGACAGGCACGCGCCCTTGACACTGTGAGGGTCAGCGGGTAGAATGTGGCCACGAACGGACCTGAAGCTGCTGTCGCGACATCACTTCTGAAGGGCAGCCGAATAGTCGGGAGGAGGCTGAATGTTCGAACGATTCACCGACAAGGGCCGAAAGATCATCGTCTTGGCGCGCGAAGAGGCTGAGCGGCACCAGAACGATTATCTGGGCACCGAGCATCTCGTGCTGGCCATCCTGCGTGAAAGCGACGGCGTCGCCCTGATGATCCTCAAAAAGATGGGGCTCTCCTCGGAGCAGATTCGCCTCGAAATCGAGCGGAACCTGCCCGGCGGCGGCACCACCATGACGTTCGGGGAAATTCCGTTCAGCCCACGGGTGAAGAAAGTCATTGAATACGCGGTTGAAGAGGCCCGGTTGCTGGGCCATAACCACATCGGCGGGGAGCATCTTTTGTTGGGCCTTCTCCGTGAAGAGGAAGGCATCGGCGGAAAGATCCTCCGGAGCTTGGGCGCCAACCTCCTGACCGCACGCCAGTTGACGGTGTCGTTTCTGCGCAAGAGTTCCCCGCGGGAGCGCGATCGCAAGAGCAATACCCCCGCGCTGGACGAGTTCGGACGGGATCTGACTCATCTGGCGCAGGAAGGCTCGCTGGATCCGGTCATCGGCCGCCAGGACGAGATCGAGCGGGTGCTGCAGATCCTCAGCCGGCGGACCAAGAACAATCCGGTGTTGATCGGCGAGGCCGGCGTCGGCAAGACGGCGATCGTCGAAGGGTTGGCCCAACGCATCGTCGGCTCGGAAGTGCCGGACAATCTGCTCAACCGTCGCGTCATCGCCCTGGACCTGGGCTCGCTCGTGGCCGGCACAAAGTATCGCGGTCAGTTTGAAGAGCGTCTCAAGGTTGTCATGAAGGAGATCGTCCAGGCGGGCAACGTGATCATCTTCATCGACGAACTGCATACGCTGGTAGGCGCTGGCGCGGCGGAAGGGTCCATCGACGCGTCCAACATGCTCAAACCCGCGCTCTCGCGGGGCGAGATTCAATGCATCGGCGCCACGACTCTGGATGAGTACCGCAAGCACATCGAGAAGGATGGCGCGCTCAAGCGGCGCTTCCAGCCCATCTTTGTGCAGCAGCCCACGATGGAGGAGACCATCCGGATTATTCAGGGTCTGCGTGATCGCTATGAGGGGCACCATGGCGTGGAGATCACCGAAGATGCCATCTCTGAAGCCGTCAAGCTCGCGGACCGGTACATCACGGACCGTTTCTTCCCGGACAAGGCCATCGACGTGATCGACGAGACGGGCTCTCGGGCCAAACTGCAGGCGTATGCCTTGCCCGTCGACTTGCGTGTCATGGAACAGGAGCTCAAGAAAGTCGCCCGCGAAAAGGAGCTGGCCATTACCCTCCAGAACTTCGAAGAGGCCGTCAAGTTCCGCGAAGAAGAGGAGCGTCTACGCAAGCTGTTGGAGGACTCCAAACGGGAATGGAAGAAGAACCAGGAAAAGAGCCGGCCGGTGATCACAAGGGAAGATGTCTCCTACGTGGTCTCCAAGATGACCGGTATCCCGCTCTTCAAACTGGAAGAAGAGGAATCCGAAAAGCTGCTCCGCATGGAAGCGGCGTTGCACAAGCGCGTCGTTGGCCAGGATGAGGCCGTGTCCGCCGTCGCGCGGGCCATCCGGCGCTCACGGGCCGGGCTCAAGGAGTCCAAGAAACCGATCGGGTCGTTCATCTTTATGGGTCCGACGGGCGTCGGCAAGACCGAGTTGGCTCGGGCGCTCGCCGAGTTCCTCTTCAACACGGAGGACGCCCTCATCCGGATCGACATGTCCGAATACCAGGAGAAGTTCAGCAGCTCCCGGTTGTTCGGCGCGCCTCCCGGCTACGTCGGCTACGAGGAAGGCGGGCAGCTGACCGAGAAGGTGCGTCGTCGGCCGTACTCGGTGGTGCTCTTCGACGAGATCGAAAAGGCCCACCCGGACCTCTTCAACGTGCTGCTGCAGGTCTTGGACGACGGGGTCCTCACGGACAGCCTGGGGCGGAAGGTGGATTTCAAGAACACGGTCATCATCATGACCTCCAATCTCGGCACGCGGCTGATCAAGGGAGCCTCGCTTGGGTTCCAGCGGGGAGACCAGGAGGACATCAACCTGCGCCATAAAGACAGCATTCTGGGCGAGCTCAAGCACACGTTCAGCCCCGAGTTCCTCAACCGCGTCGACGAAGTCGTGGTCTTCCACTCGCTGGACAAGACGCACCTCGTCACGATCGTGGACAATCTGTTGCGTGAGCTGAACCAGCGCTTGGCCGAGCGAGGAGTCGAGCTCGACGTCTCGGAAGAAATCAAAGCCTGGCTGATCCAGGAAGGGTACCAGCCCATCTACGGTGCCCGCCCGATGCGGCGCTGCATCCAGAAGAACATCGGCGATCCGCTCTCCGAGGAGTTGATCAAGGGACGGTTCAGGGAATCCCGGAAGGTCAAAGTCGTCCTCAAGGACGGGGCGCCGGCCTTTGTCGAAGAAGAGGCGATGGCCGGCGTGTGACCGGCTGGTCCGCGTGCCCGGTTTGATCTTTCAACCTGCCAGTCTGTCGTTTCGGTCACACCTGTGACCCCACTCTCAACCCGCATTTGTGGTAGGCACGCCGCTTGATCCTCGGCATTGAAACGTCCTGTGATGAAACCGCGGCTGCGGTGGCGGCGTCGGATGCCACGGTGCTGGCCGAGGTGGTGCGGTCGCAGGTCGAGACCCACGCCCGTTTCGGCGGCGTAGTTCCCGAACTGGCCGGTCGCCGCCACATTGAATCCATCGATCTGGTGGTTCAGGAAGCCCTCGCGCATGCCGGCATCGGCGTGCGCGAGCTCAGCGCGGTCGCGGTGACCGGCGGGCCCGGACTCATCGGCGCGTTGCTGGTCGGCGTGGCGTATGGGAAAGCGCTGGCCTATGCGTTGAGAGTGCCGCTGATTCCCGTCAATCATCTGGAAGGCCATCTCAGCGCGGCATGCTTTGTCCCCAAGAGGGTGACCCCTCCGTTCGTAGCACTGATCGCGTCAGGCGGGCACACGAATCTCTATCATGTCAAAGGGTGGGGAGAGACGGAGTTGTTGGGCCGGACCCTGGACGACGCGGCCGGTGAGGCGTTCGACAAGGCCGCCAAGATGCTGGGATTGGGGTATCCTGGCGGTCCCGTGATTGACCGGTTGGCGCGAGAAGGCAACCCGGAACGCGCGCCGTTCCCGCGTCCTTATCCGACGTGCGACGATCTCAACTTCAGTTTCAGCGGCATCAAAACGGCCTTGTTGTATTACCTGCGGGACCGGGAGACGGCGGGGCATTCCTGGCATGTGCCGGATGTGGCGGCCGGGTTTCAACAAGCTATCGTGGAGGTTCTGGTTGAGAAAACGCTGGCCGCCGCGCAACGTTCCGGCGTGCGCGACGTGGTGGTGACCGGCGGCGTGGCCGCCAACTCGCAGTTGCGTGCCCTGTTCGAGACGCGCAGCAGGGAAACGGGGATTGCCGTTCACGTCCCGCCGTTGCGCTATTGCACGGATAACGGCGCCATGATCGCCGTGGCCGGAGCCCGGCTTTTTCAGGAAGGACGCGCGGCGACGCTGGAATTTGAGCCGCGCGCCGATTGGGCCATAGGAGTCTAACGATTCCCTCTCCTCACGGCAATCTGACGGGGCTCAAGCCCAACCAACTGCGGCGCTTGGAACATGTCTACCGCCGACGGGTGCCGGAAGATGCCATCATTTCCTGGGAACTCGCCCGCTTCTGCACGAGTCTTTCACACGAAATCGGACGTCAGATCGGCGTGCTGATCAACCGACGAGGGGCGATCGAGGACGTGATCGTCGGCAACGATCGGGAGGTCGTCCTGCCGGATGTGTCGGACTATCGTCTGGGGCGGCGATCGCTCCGTGGTCTCCGGCTGGTCCACACGCACCTGCGCAACGAGCCGTTGAGTCAGGACGATCTGACGGACCTGGCGCTCCTGCGGCTCGATCTGATGGCGGCAGTCGGCGTGAAGGCAGACGGCCAGCCGGGGCATCTGTACGCCGCGAACATTCTCCCGCCAAATCCCGCCGGCAAACCCTATGAAGTCTGGAAGCCTGTCGCGCTCCAGGAGTGTGACGTGCACCTGGGGCAATTTCTCGGTGCTCTCGAAGAGGAACTGAGCCGGACCAGACCCGCGCAGCTGGTCAACGACTCTCAGGAACAGGCGATTCTGGTCAGCGTCTCCCGACACAGTGTCGCCGATCAGGAAGAGTCGCTAGTGGAACTGGCGGACCTGGCTCGCTCCGCGGGCCTTGTCGTGTTGGACACGATTGTTCAGCGGCCCCAGGCGGTTCATTCCAAGTATCTTCTCGGAAGCGGCAAGCTGAAGGAGGTGGTGATCAAGGCGCTTCAACACGGGGTGGATTTCCTCGTCTTCGATCAGAACCTTACGGCCGCGCAGGCCACTGCGATCGCGGCCGTGACGGACCTCAAAGTCATCGACCGGACCCAGCTGATCCTCGACATCTTCAGCCGGAGAGCACACAGCCGGGAGGGAAAAATTCAGGTGGAGCTCGCGCAATTGCGCTATCTCCTGCCGCGCCTGACCGGGCACGGGACGGCGATGTCGAGACTGGCCGGCGGCATCGGCGGACGTGGCCCCGGCGAGACGAAACTCGAAGTGGACCGCCGGCGGGTGCGGGATCGGATCAACCATCTCGAAAAACAGATCGAGGTGCTGGCGAAAAACCGCGCTCAGCAACGGGCCAGGCGTCTTCGTCGGGACGTGCCGATCATCTCAATCGTCGGCTACACGAACGCCGGTAAATCCACGCTGCTGAACGTCTTGACGCACAGCCGGGTCACGGCGCATGACCGGCTCTTTGACACCCTGGACACGGCCAGCCGACGGTTGCGATTTCCCGAGGAACGGGAGGCGATTGTGACCGACACGGTCGGATTCATCCGAAACCTCCCTGCAGAGCTCATGGGCGCCTTTCGCGCCACCCTCGAGGAACTGCACGATGCCGATCTTCTCCTCCATGTCGCGGATGTCAGCAGTCCGGCCCTCGAGCGGCAGGTGGCGGTTGTGGAGGGCATCCTGCGGGAGTTGGGCCTCGATCGAGTCCCTCGCGTGTTGGCTTTGAATAAAGCCGACCGGATCGACCCGGCGCTGGCCGCCATCTTAAGCACGAGGCTAGACGGAATTGCCATGTCGGCC
>Ga0184623_10000989_pt1 | contig 12394 bp, 3 predicted proteins | sample PLM1_100_b1_FD_133138 | JGI IMG/M metagenome (GOLD analysis project Ga0184623, IMG submission 133138) | Groundwater sediment microbial communities from an aquifer in East River, Colorado, USA - PLM1_100_b1 | ecosystem: Environmental > Terrestrial > Soil > Riparian zone | place: USA: East River...
AGACCTATGAGAAAGGGCAGGGAAGCGAAACGTCAGGCACGCTCACCGCTCCATTTCCAGGAATTCACGGGTGGTACTGGGAGAATCCTGGCGATGGGGAGGTGACCGTCACGCTGAAGGGCGCAGGCTTCTATAACATGTCTCACGAATTTCGGAAAGATGCTCCGGTCAAAAATAAAATGTTCAACTAAGCGAGCTCCTGTTTGGCGGCTGCGGGCTCCGCCTGCGCTTCGTCACCTGTCCGCCCAAGCACCACCCGAACCTCGTGCCGCCGTCCATCAGCCTTCAGCGAGATCGGCTCGAGCGCGTGCGGGCGCCCATCCACCTCGATCCCAGCGACGCCTCGGCAGATGCCCTCGGGGTTCTCGACCGATATCCGGTACTCCGCGCCGTTCCTGCGTACGATGGCGGTATAGCCTTTCCAGGTCCGAGGCAGGCACGGATCGATACGCAGCGCCCCATGGTCCATCACAATCCCGAGGATTGCTTCGACGCCGACGCGATACGTCCAGCCCGCGGATCCCGTGTACCAGGTCCACCCGCCTCGTCCAGCGTGCGGCGACACCGCGTAGACGTCCGCAGCCACGGCGTACGGCTCGACGCGGTATCGCGCGACTTCCTCCGCGGTCGCCGCGCGGGTCGCCGGGTTGGCCATTGAGTACAGCTCCATGGCGCGATCGCCGTTGCCCAACCGCGCCCAGGCCATGACGACCCACAGCGCTGCGTGGGTATATTGGCCGCCGTTCTCCCGAATTCCGGGAACGTACCCCTGGATGTAGCCGGGTGTCGGGGTCGTCTTGTCAAAAGGCGGCGTCAGCAGACGGATCAGTCGAGGCTCGCGCGAGACGAGCCGTGCATCGACTGCCTCCATCGCCAGCCGCGCCCGCGCAGGATCGCCGGCGCCGGCGATCACCGCCCATGACTGGGCGATCGAGTCGATCTGGCATTCCTCATTTTTCGCCGATCCCAACGGCATCCCATCATCGAAATAGGCGCGCCGGTACCACCGTCCATCCCAGGCTTGCTCCACGGCCTGGACAAGCCGGGCATGCGCCGAGCGGCAGGTCCGCGCGAACCGGCTATCCTGTCGCGACTCGGCGATCGCGGCGAATCGCGGCAGCATCGCGACGAGGAACCAGGCGAGCCACACGCTCTCCCCCCGCCCGGCGCGGCCGACCATGTTCATGCCGTCGTTCCAGTCGCCGGTACCAATGAGCGGCAGCCCGTGATCGCCCACTTCGAGGCTGCGCCCCAGTGCGCGGACACAGTGCTCGTAGAGGCTGGCGCGGCTTGATGAGACTCGCGGACGCTCGTACACCTCGTCTTCATCAGCATTCAGTGGGCGAGCTTCCAGGAACGGTGCCTCCTCGTCGAGGATCGACCAGTCACCGGTCGCCTCCCCGTACTCCAGCGTCGCGAAGATCAGCCAGAGTCGGTCATCAGAGCAGCGCGTCCGCACGCCCTGGCCGCCGGGCGGGTGCCACCAGTGCTGCACGTCTCCCTCAACGAACTGACGTGAGGCGCAGCGCAGGATGTGCTCGCGCGCGTACGCCGGCTCGGAGAACAGCAGCGCGAGCACGTCCTGCAACTGATCGCGGAAGCCAAATGCCCCGCTCGATTGGTAAAAGGCCGACCGCCCCTGAATGCGGCATGCGAGCGTCTGGTAGAGCACCCACCGGTTCAGAAGCAGATTGACCGCCGCGTCCGGGGTGTCCACCTGGATGGCTGCGAGCCGCCGATCCCAGAGTTCGGCTACCGCTGCGAACGCGCGCTGAACCTCGTCCTTGCCGCGATACTTGGAGATCAGCGCGCGCGCCAGCTGTTCGTCGTCCGCCTCGCCAAGTTGGAAGACAACCTCTACCTCCTGCCCCGGCTGCAACTCGATCGTCGTCTGAACGGCCCCGCACGGATCGAGCGCGGCCCCTGCACGTCCGGACAGCGCGTGACGGCCGAGCGCGGCCGGCGCTGCGAGGGTGCCGTTGCGCCCGATAAACCCGGTGCGGTCGCCCGTCACCGAGCCAGTCTGACGATCGGCCGCGATGTACGCGACGCGTCCGCCGAAGTCGGACCGGAATGCGTTGCGGGCCATCAGCGCGCCGGTCGGCACATCGACGAAGGTGACGACGTGCCCGGTGGTCCGATCGGACAGGTCGCCGAGGATCCACTCCACATAGAGCGTTGCGGCACACCGTCGCGCGGTGGTGCCCTCGTTGCGAAGGCGCAGCCTGAACAGCTTCACGGGATCATGGGACGGAACGAAGAGCTCCAGGCGCGATACGAGGCCGTCCGCTGCATGTTCGTACGCTGTGTAGCCCTGGCCGTGTCGAATCAAATAGGGCGAATCGTCTGACGCGGGCAGCGGTGTCGCCGACCAGAAGGCTCCGGTATCTTCATCGCGCAAATAGACCGCTTCACCCGGCAAGTCGGTCACCGGATCGTTCCGCCACGGCGTGAGCCGATTGTCGTGGCTGTTCTCAGACCACGTATAGCCGGGGCTGCCATCGGTGGCACAGAAGCCGAAATGCTCGTTGGATACGACGTTGGACCAGGGAGCCGGCGGCCAGCCCGCCGACCGTGCGGCGGTGGGATCCACTCGGATCACGTACTCGCGGCCGTCCGGTGTAAAGCCACCCAGACCGTTGAAGAACAGCAGCCCCTCAGGCAGTGCGAGCGGTGCGCTGATCCCGGCGGATCGCGGGCCAACCCGGAATGGTGGCGCGTCATCTCCGGCTCGCAGCGGAAGCTTGAGCTGATCTGCGAGCCCACCGCGGGCCGCCACCAGCACCGCGCGGGCCACCGCCCGAAGCAGCATCCGGTCTGCATCGGAAATCAGATCACCGCGGCGCAGGAAGACGCCCCCGGGACGATCGAGCCACGCGCTGGCCGGGCCCGCTTCCACGAGCCGTTGCAGCTCGTCCTGCAGGAGCTGCAAGTAACTCGGGCCGTATTCATTCATCACCACGAGGTCGAACTGAAACCCGTGGAAGCGCAGGTACTCGTGCGCCTTGAGTAACTCGCGCACGAGAGGCAGCTCCGAGAGATCCCCAATCCGGACGAGCACGATTGGAAGCTCCCCGGAAATGCCATGCTTCCACAGCTCGGGCTGCGCCAGCCTGTTGGCCTCGATCGCGGGGGCGTCGCGCAGCCGCGGATCGCCGTAGAGCAACCGGATCGCGAGCCGCTGGAACCGGTGCGCATCCTCGACGGTCAGGTTCAGGTGTCGCAACTCCACCTGGCTTTGAGCCGTCGCCAGCGCCAGCGCACGCGCGACGGACCGGCGATCGTGATACTTCTCGACCAGCGCGCGCGCGGCGTCCTCGCTGTCGGCGAAGCCGGTGGTGAACGATATTCGCGCTGTCACGCCCGGCGGCAGCCGGACACGCTGCCGCAGGCTTACGACTGGATCGAGGACGGCCCCCGTCGTGTTCGACAGCTGATCGGTATCCATCGCGAGGGGCATCTGAAGTGACCCGCCGCGGCCCGTAAAGCGTGCGCGATCGGTTTCGAACTCCGTCGGTCCGGCAACCCGGCCCAGGCCAGCCAGCACGTGCACCAAGTACAGCCGTGGTTCGCCGGCGCGAGGGCGCCGCGTACAGATGATCGCATCGCGTTCGGGGACTGCGACCGTCTCGACGAACAGATTGCTGAACGCGGGGTGCGCCGCGTCGGCGGCCGGGGGCGCGAGGACCACCTCGGCGTAGCTCGTGAGCTCCAGCACCCGCGGGACGCGGCCATGGTTGGTCAGCGCGATCCGACGCATCTCCACGTCGTCTTCGGTCGAGACGGCAATCTCCGTGTGGATTTCGATATCGCCATCCCGGCGCCGGAATACCGCCCTGTCGATGCCGAACGTGACGTCATACAGGTCCGCCTGTTGTCCGGTCGGTGCGTGCGTGACGGACCAGACGTCGCCGCTGCCGAGATCGCGGATATAGCAGAAACTCCCCCAGCAGTCCTGCGTGACGTCGCGTCGCCATCGAGTCATGGCCAGGCCGCCTCGGACGCTATAGCCGCTCCCGGCGTTGGTGACCATCACGGTATATGAGCCGTTCGAGAGCAGCACGCCGCGGGGGCTTGACGTCTGCGCCGTCGTGTAGCGCCGGACGACGACTGGCAGCTGGCGCGCCGACGGCAGATGCTCCACCTGCTCGGTCGGCTGGCTGAGAATCGGCACCAGCCGGGGAACCCGCTCCTGGAGCAGGAGATCCGCCGCTTGCACGCGCCGTTCTGCATGGAACCGGCGCGGCATAGGATTCTCGTGGAGGTAATTCCCGATCGCCACGAGGCCCATGCCCTGATGGTGCGCCATGTACGTCCGGAGCACCATGCCGCCGCGGTGCCCCTCCGGCAACCGTTCCGGTGTGTAGTCGATCGCCTCGTAGAACCCGTACTTCCCGGCCAGTCCCTCTTGCGCGAGCTCTTCGAGGTTTCGGAGGCTTTCGCGCGGCCGGAATGGTGTCGCCAGCATCGTCGCGTACGGCGCGATCACGAGGTCATCCGCAAGGCCGCGTTTGAGGCCAAGCCCCGGAACGCCGAAGCCTCGGTACTGGTAGTTCAGCTCGCGATCCTGGGCGTTGTACGCGGATTCGGAAATGCCCCACGGCACGTTGCGACGCGACCCGTACGCAATCTGCTCGTCGATGATCGTTTCGTAGGTTTCCGTGAGCAACGTCGCGGGATAGGTCCGCATGATCAGCGCCGGCATCAGGTATTCGAACATCGACGCGTTCCAGGACAGGAGCGCCCGGCCTTTTCCGGCAGGCGTAAGACGGCGATCGAGCTTGAACCAATGCTCCTGTCCGATACTGCCCATGGCGATCGCCACGAAGCTGGCGAGCCTCGCCTCAGAGGCGAGTGAGTCGTAATACGAAGCGTCGCGTCGGCCAAGGCTGACGGCGAAACCGATCGAGAAAAGCTGCCGTTGCGGATCGAAGAGGAGCGACCAGTCCGTTTCTTCGACGAGGTCGTCCGCCAGCATGCCGAGCCGATCGGCACGCTGGATGAAGCTTTCGGCGGCGGCGCGGCCATTCCGGATCGCCTCGCGCGCTTCGCGACGGTCCGCAGGAAGCGCCTGCAAAGCGGCGTTGCACCAGGCCACCAAACCCGTCATCGATGGAACGGTGTCGGGTTCGAGTGACGGTATCGTCGCGGAGGATGGAAGCGAGATCCACGGTGCCAGCATCGCAAGTTCTGCGCGCCGGGTCGCCACCGCGTCCGCCGCGCCTCTGAGCCAGCCGCTCGGGTCGGGCCGCTCGGACGCCACGTCGCCGGCCACCACGTCGTGCTCTTCTTCGATCTCTTGCAGCAGCAGGCCGATCGTGCTGAGGACGCCACTCACCTGCCCTAAGAGGTGGACCCAGCCCGAGAGCTGGCCAGGCGCGACCCGAAGCATGTCGCGTAGCGACCGAATCTCGTGTGGCAATGCCCGCCCGGCGGTCGCGGGTGGGTGGCCCCGTCCCAACCGCCGTTGGTCTTGCTCGACAACGGTGAGCGTGTCGTTCAAACCCGCGAGGAACGGCTCACCAATGATTGGCGTAGTGTCGACGAGCTCTCTGAGACCTTCCTTCAGGGTCAGCAGGCACCCACACAAATTTCCGCTGTCGACGGTGGAAACGTAGGCCGGCGCCAAAGGTTGAAGCGTGGTCGTGTCGTACCAGTTGAAGAGGTGTCCGCGGTAGCGCTCCGCGCGCAACAGTGTCGCAATGGTGGGCTCCAGTCGCTCGATGACGGCGGCCGGGCTGAGATAACCGAAGTCGTGAGCAGACAAGGTCGAGAGAATCTGCAGCCCGACATTGGTGGGCGACGTACGATGAGCCACCGGGTGGCGGCGTGACTCCTGGTAGTTATCCGGCACGAGCCAATGGTCCGCCGGCCCCACGAGATCCTCGAAGAACCCCCATGTGCGTCGCGCGATGCGGCGAATCGTCAACCGCTCCCTGTCAGTCAGTGAGGTCGTCGGGCGCGCCAGCGGCAGGCCGGTCACGTGCGCCAGGATCGGCGACGCGGCCCACAGAGCGAGGATCGGCAGCGCCACGGGCGCCGAGCCGGGAGACACGACGAGCACCGCCGCGAAAAGAACCGTGGCCGAGGCCGGGGCGATCCACATGGCCCGCCACGCCGCGCGCCGTCCCGTTCGAATGCGACCTGCGACGTCGGCGGCCGTCTCCCATTCCAGCAGATACCGTCGAGTGATCATCAACCTCGTCAGCGCCAGACCGATGGCGTGGATCATGACAAACGCTCGGTGCGCCAGGAACGCAAGCGACAAGAACGCTTGCTGGGCGTTCACCGTCACGGATGTGCGCTGCGCCCGGAAGTGCTCCACAAGGGGGACTCCACGCGCGCGTTCGACAAGCGAGCGGACGGCCGCCGTGAAGGGCGGGAAGGTCAACACGACGAGGACGATGAGTGTCCACACCGCGCTGGAGCCGGGCAGGCCGAGCCAGGCCGCTGCCAGCAGCAGCACCATCGAGGGCCATAGCAGGCTCCGCCGCAGGTTGTCCGCGATCTTCCATCGCGCGATTGCCGGCAGGGTGTTGCGGACCGTCCGTCCCGATGCGGTGGGCACCGTGCGCCAGAGCCATCGGGCGATCTGCCAGTCGCCTCGCACCCAGCGGTGCTCGCGGGCGACGTACGCGAGGTAGGACGCGGGGAAGTCGTCGACCAGGTGGATGTCCGTGCAAAGGCCGACGCGCGCGTACAATCCTTCGAACAGGTCGTGGCTGAGCAAGCGGTTCGGAGGAACGCGATCGTGCAGCGCCGTCTCGAAGGCATCGACGTCGTAAATGCCTTTGCCCACATAGCTGCCCTCGTGGAAGAGATCCTGATAGACGTCCGAGACCGCCGTCGTGTATGGATCAATCCCGACGAAGCCCGAGAAGATCTGAGCGAACAGGCTGCGCGTGGCGCTGACAATGCTCACCTGAACTCGCGGTTGCAGGATGCCATACCCTTCAGTGATACGCTGCCGTTGGCGATCGAACCTGGGCCGGTTCAGTGGATGCGCGAGCGCGCCAACCAGCTGACGCCCGGCTTCCATGGGGAGCTGTGTATCGGTGTCGAGGGTGATAACGAACCGGACGGATGGGAGGATCGACAGGTCTCCCAGCTGCACTACGTAGCTCGTGTCAACGGCCCCGCGCAGCAGACGATTCAGCTCGGCGAGCTTGCCGCGCTTGCGCTCCCAGCCCATCCACTTGCCTTCCACGGGGTTCCACCGGCGCGCGCGGTGCAGGAAAAAAAACCGGTTGGTGCCGTACCGCGTGTTCAGGTCTTCGGTCAGCCCGGTGGCGACCGCAAGCAGCCCGTTGTCCTCCGGCAACGATTCGGCGCCGGCATCTGGGAAATCCGTGAGGAGCGCAAAGTGCAGGTGCGGATCGCGATTGGCCAGAAAGCGGACTTCGAGCGCCTCGAACAGCTCGCGCACCTGCGATTCGCTGCTGATGATGGTCGGAACCACCACGAGCGTCCGGTTCGCTGCGGTGATCCCGTCACGCAACGCCAGTTTCGGCAAAGACCTGGGTCGGACGAGCACCGTGATGACAAGACTCAGCAGGCCAATTGCCAGCTCGCTGGCGGGAATGAGCACGAGCAGAGCCACTGCGACGAGCTGGAGCCGCGTCGCCCCGAAGCGGGCCGCATGCGCCAGGAGGCTTGCGACGACGAGTGTCACCGCGGCCGCCATCAAGCCGAGGTATCCAATAGCGGGGTGGCTGAACGTGAACCGGGCCAGACGTTCGCGCACTGTCGGCGGCGCGCCGATGTCGCGCTCGAGCTGAAAGCGCCCGCGCGAGATGAGGTAGTAGCCAACGTGGTGGCGACGATCCGCTTCCGGATCGTGCGCCTTCGCTTCGGCAGCGAGCTCGAGCGCCCGACGCGCCACTGCGAGCTCCTCCAGTCCGGAGCGTTTCGCCAGCTCTTCGATGGAGTGCCGGTAGCGGTCGCGGGTGGGGAAGTCCATCAACGCATACGCCCCGGCCGGATCGTCACGGAGTGCGAGCTCGACATGACTGACCCGCTCGAAGAAGACCGGCCAGTCGAGCGAGGACAGCAGACGCATGCTGCTGATCACGTTGCCGATGGAAATCTGGTCCGCCGCCTCGCGCTGATGCTCCGACCGCAGGATCTCGTCCGGAGAGGCGTGCTGCGCGTCGAGTCGCTCCTGGAGCCAATGCCAGACGGGACCGGCGGAGGGCGGCTGGTCGCGCAGCCAGTGCAGCAGTTCCGCGACGAAGGGCGCCGACAACGGCCGTCCACGACCCGCGCGGCGCTCGAGCGCGCGGATGACCTCCGCCGGCTGCGTCTCGATCGACGCTAACCGTGCCGCCGACTTCCGCGCCTCCTCACGCTCGGTCCGAGCGAGCTGGACCTGATCGGCCAGACGGTGCAGGTCCTCGACCAGCGCCAGCCGCAACATGATCGGAATCGCCCACACTTCGCCAATTGACAGGGTGACGACCTGCTGGTAACTGACGATGAACCGAGTCACGGTCTCGGCATCGAAGCGGCCGGCTGTATGAATGACCAGTTCGCGCGCGGCGACGTAGACGCGGGGATAGCCCTCGAAACGCCCTTCGGCGAGCTTCGGCAGCTCCAGATAGTACTGACGGGGCAGATCCTGACGAATCTCGCGGATCTGGTCGCGCACCACGTGGAAATTGTCGCGGATCCATTCTTCAGAGGCGATGGCCTGGCGTTCTGCGCGCTCCGCCTCGATGAGGATGCGGTAGGCTTCATGTAAACGTTGACTGCTCCGCTCCAACCGCGGCAGTAACGGTTTCGCACGGTGCGAATCCCGGCTGATCGTATGGGTCGCAGCAATGGCTCTGGCGTGCGCTTCGAGTTGGTCGATGCTGAACAGTTCAGCGTGGACAGGCAGGTCGTTGTCCACGACGCCAAGCTCACCGCGCTCGTTGATCATCTCGTCATTATGCCGTATGTCCAATCCTGTCAGCATATCCCGGAGCTATTCGGTGTGACGACGAAACGAAACGCGAACCGAGAGGTGCGGCACGATAGTTGCTCCTGTATATGGCGCTTCCCTCATCCTGCTTTCTGCGGGATGAACCAATCTACCGAGCTCGGGAGGCGTTTGTCTGGCCTCCCGACCAGCCGGGTGTTGCTTGGAGCGCCTTACGGAGCGACGAATTCGAACGATGGAATCTGTAGGGAAACGTAACAGTATCAATATCAATCACAGTCTGTCATGCGTATCAGAATGATGAAGCGGCCGTACGGCACTATCGAGGGCATCGACGTGACTTCGTTGCACCCGGGATCGATCTACGAAGTTTCGGCGGAGTTGGGGAGTGCCCTTCTACTTCTGGGCTACGCTAGTGTGGAGATGCGGCGAGCAACGGAGCGTCGATCAGCCCCCAGGCAAACCGGAGATCGTCGTCACCGATAGCTACCGATAGCTAAGCGGCAAGGTGCGCGACCATGTGTTCGGCGCGCGCGGACGTAGCGATCGCGACTGGCGGAGCATTCAGAGCGGGTGCTTGCTGTTTCATCGCTGCCGCGTCCAGCGCGATGAATACAAGACTCAGCACAGCTCGAGAGAAGACGATGGCGATTTGTATCGAAACAAGAACGAATGACAGAAGAACGAACAACGTGAGCATTGGTCCCAGGTCTCCGAAAAGCTATTAACTGTTAACCTTTCCTCATCTCGCTCAGGGTAAGTGCAAACCTTGAGCCAGCTTTTAGTGCACTCGCCAGGATGATCCTGGGTTCGTCTAATCCGGTGTCAATGAAGAATTGGAACCCTAGCGGGACTCTTGTCGCTCTTGGTGTTCGACACCAAGCTTGGGAGGGAGGTCCTCGAGCATCAAGACCGGCTGTTGCGCCAGAATGACGGCGCGTTCGATGACATGCTCGAGCTCTCGCACGTTGCCCGGCCACTGATATCGAAGCAACGCTTTGGCAGCCTGCGGGTGGATGGATGCGATCTCCCGTTGGTGCTGAGCCGTGAATCGGTCGAGAAACCGATCTGCAAGCAGGGGAATGTCATCGGGCCGTTTGCGCAGGGGAGGGATCGAGATGGTGACGGTGTTGATGCGAAAGTAGAGATCCTCGCGAAGCTTTCCGTTGGTCAACGCACGATCCAGCTCCACGTTCGTGGCGCAGATCAACCGGAAGTTCACTTTGAGAAGCTTACTGCCACCCACCGGCCGGAACTCTTTGTCCTGCAGGACTCGGAGCAGCTTGGCCTGCAGTCCTGGCGCCATTTCGCCAATTTCATCGAGAAGCAGCGTGCCGCCGTCCGCGAGCTCCATGAGCCCTGACTTGTCGGAGAGCGCGCCGGTAAACGATCCACGCTTGTGCCCGAAGAGCTCCGATTCGATGAGCTCGCTCGGGATCGCGGCGCAGTTCACCTTGATGAATGGGCCCTTTGCGCGCTTGCTCTGCTGATGGATGGCCGCCGCGACGAGCTCCTTGCCAGTCCCACTTTCACCGTGTACGAGCACGCTCGCGTCGGTTGGGGCGACAGACTTGATGAGCTGGAGCACCTGGCGCATCTGCATGCTGCGCGCGACGATGTTGCCGAAGGTCGTGACGTCTTCGACGGTGGCCTTGAGGCGCCGGTTTTCGGCGGTTAGCACGCGTTTCTCGGTCGCCTTGGCAAGTGTCGCCAGGAGCACCGGCGGGTTCACGGGCTTTTCGACAAAGCTCAGCGCTCCCCGTTCCATGGCCTCGACGGCGATGGCGATGCTTCCATGTCCACTGACGACGATGATCGGAATCTCAGGACTGGCGTCCCGGAAGACCTTCAGGAGCTCCAGACCGGCGGCATCAGGCAGCATCAGGTCCATGAGCACCAGTTCGGGCCGCCAAGTCTCGAGGGCTTCGCGCGCCTGTGTGCCGCTCAGGGCGAGTTGGACGACATATCCGTGATGTTCGAGGAGAACTTTGAGGAATTCAGCGCCATCGATATCGTCTTCGATGACCAGAACCCGAGTTGTCCCCGATCCGTTTTCAGCCATAGTTGGTCGATACCCTCCTTGGGCGATCCGGCGAAGGCGCCTCAACCGATTTAAGGATGGAACCAGTATATCGTGCCTTGCAACTGCGGTTCGGGTTGGGGTGCAGCTTTTCCCTACACGCCCGGCGGATGCAGCGGGTCAACGTCAACGAATGCCGGATTTTTCGCCGCCACAACTGGTTTTCAAAACCTCCGCCTCACCACATTCGCCCTTCGTTGACGTGGGCACGCGTTGTGCTGTGACATTCCTCGAGGCCGATCAAATGTTGCTGCTCTTTGCGCTTGTGATGTTGCTTCTGAGCTCGCTCGCTTGCTTGCCGGGATGGCCGCACAGCGCGACCTGGAATTACTTTCCAAGCGTCACGTGTGGACTTCTCGCCTTAATTGGGGCTCTGATGGTTAACCTGGGATACCTCTGAGGTTCCTCAGGGCAGAAGCCCGGCTCGCTCTTCCCTCGATGCCGGCTGTCGTCGGTCAAGTGCTTCGTTGTTTCGGCCCTGTCCTCAGCTTGAACGGGTCAAGACCTGTTTGTCATATTTCACTTCACAGCCAACAGCCGTCGATCAGGCCGGGCGGGCTACTCCTCGCCGTGCCGACTACGGGTTCTCAACTCTTTGACTGCACTCCGGCGCTTCTTTGACGCCAGCCGTTTCTCGCGCGCGGCTGGCCGAGGTTTCGTCGGCCTCCGCTTCTTTGGCGGCCTTGCGGCGTGCTGCAAGAGCGCGACGAGGCGCGCTCGCGCGGCCTCACGATTCTGCGCCTGAGTGCGATGCTCCCGACTGTCGATCAGGAGAACGCCATCGGTCGTCATGCGGTTCCCGGCGAGGGCGATCAGCCGAGATTTCACGTCGGAGGGAAGCGACGACCCGGCGACGTCGAAACGCAGTTCGACCGCGGTCGAGACTTTGTTGACGTTCTGGCCGCCGGGCCCAGAGGCGCGGACGAAACGCTCCTCGATTTCGCGGTCGTCGAGAACGAGGGCGTCGGTGACTCGGATCATCGGTCTGCCTGAATCGTCGCCGCGGCGGAAGATTTGAAGCGGATCTTCACGTGTTCGGGACGGAACCCCAGACCCACCACTCGTGCCGGAGCGCGGCGCAGGATCGGCCAGTCGCGTAGAAGCCGAGCGACCAGTGGCAACGAGGATATGTTGCGGCCGAGCACGCGGCTGATGACGCGGTCCTGAATAAACAGCTGCAGACGTTGGGTCATCCGGGTCGGAAATTCGCGCCTGTGCTGAACGCGCTGCAGATCGTCAGCGCTCGGCGCCCCTCGCCGGAGCGGCTCCACAAGGATGTTGGCCGCGGCCACAGCGTCCTGAATGGCCAGGTTGATCCCCACCCCGGCAATCGGAGACATCGCATGGGCGGCGTCGCCGATACACAGCAAGCCGGGCCGAGACCATTGGCGCAA
>Ga0184623_10000990_pt1 | contig 12390 bp, 7 predicted proteins | sample PLM1_100_b1_FD_133138 | JGI IMG/M metagenome (GOLD analysis project Ga0184623, IMG submission 133138) | Groundwater sediment microbial communities from an aquifer in East River, Colorado, USA - PLM1_100_b1 | ecosystem: Environmental > Terrestrial > Soil > Riparian zone | place: USA: East River...
CCCGTGTCAGCGCAGCGCCCCGAGGTGTTGGTGCCGCGCTGGCTCCCTGCTCGTCCCGATCTCGTACCTTCGTCGGCCCAGGCCATCGCGCTCCTGGGAGCCGGAGGAGACGCGGGGCTGCGGGAGCGCCTGGAGGCGGAGTTGGGGAGCCGTGTCAGTTTTCGGGGCGGCGTGGCCGAGTTCAGCGCTGCGCTGGCCGCTGGCCTCAGCTGCGACGAGGTGTGTCTCGTCGCCGTCGATCACGACTTTGCCTTCGCCGTGGTCAAGGCGCTAATCCAGGCCAACCGACTCCGCGCGCCACTAACCCTGAGGGCGATCACGCTGGATTGTTTCCGCGTGCACGAGGAGGCCCCGCGCGAGGATGCGGCTCACGGCGTCTGGGGGCTGTTGCAGTCGCTGTCTCGCGAGTATCCGCAGGTGTCGGTGTCCCAGGTGGATCTGATCGGGGGCGAGGTGACGAGCGACTGGATCCCCCTGGCACTGGCGGCCGTGCCGACCCGCACGCTGCGGGCGATTCGTGCGGCTCGCGTCTACCAGCGGGCGCTTTGTCCTGCGCGAGCGGCCGCGCCCCGGACGCCCGCGCCTGCCTCGCCGAAGCCGCGCGAAGGCGGGTTCCGGCGGGGCGCGACCTACCTGGTGGTGGGTGGCGCGAGCGGCGTGGGCCTCGAGCTCGTGCGGCACCTGCGCCGGAGTTACGCAGCGAAGGTGGCCGTCGTGGGGCGCCGGCCGGAGGGCGCCGAGATCGTGCGCACGCTCACGGCGGAGGGGGAGTATGGTCGCGATGTGCTCTATTTGCCGGCGGCGGTTGACGATGAGCCGGCGCTGGCACGGGCGATCCAGATGGCCCGCGCGCAACTGGGTGAGCTCCACGGCGTCGTCCACTCGGCGATGGTGCTCGAGGACTCTCGCCTGGCCGAAATGGACGAAGCCGCCTTCGCCCGGGTACTGCGACCCAAGGTAGCGGGTGCGCTGGCACTCGCGCGCGCGACGGCCGCCCTCGAGCTCGACTTCGTCCTCTTCTTCTCGTCGGCGCAGTCGTTCGTCGGCAACATCGGCCAGGCGAATTACGCGGCCGCCAGCACGTTCCTGGACGGGTTCGCTGGCGCGCTGCGCGCGGATCGCAGCTATCCCGTGGTGGTCGTCAACTGGGGCTACTGGAGCGAGGTGGGGGCCGTGGCGAGCGAGCGCTACCGGCAGCTCATGGCCCGGCAGGGTGTGCACGGGCTCAAGTCGGCAGAGGCGCTCGCCATGCTCGAAGAGGTGCTGGCCTCGGGCTGGGAGCAGGCGGCGATCGTTTCCGCAGAAGAATCGGTGCTCGAGGAAATGGGCCTCGATCGAGCCATTTGTGTTGAGCGGTCTCCTCTGACACTGGCGGCCCTTCCCGAGCCGCCCTTGAGGCCGGTGGCCCCCGAGGACGCCCAGGTCTTCGCGGAGACCGAGGTGGCGATGGCTCGCCTGCTCGAGGTGACTCGCCGGCGGGTTGAACAAATCGTCAGAGAGCTCTTGGCAGGAAGGTCGGTCGACGAGGCGCTGACCTCGGGCGCGCTGGCGTCGCAGCACGCACGTCTGGTGCGCGCGCTCCTGGTGGTCACAAGCGGGGACGCTGGCGAGGTGCCAGGGCTGAGCGACGCGGAGTTCGCCATGGCGATCGCTCAAATCCGCGAACAGTTCCCCGTTCTAAGTCCACTTCTGCCGCTGCTCGAGGCCTGCGTCTCCGCGTATCCGAGCGTGCTCGCAGGCAAGGCTGTGGCCGCTACGGTGCTCTTTCCCGGCGGCAGCGTCGATCTTGTCCGGCCGGTCTACGGTCAGAGCGCGGTATCGCGCTTCTACAACGAGCGCGTGGCGCAGGGGGTGCTGTTTCTGGCCGGCCAGACCCGCGGCTCATTGCGCATCCTGGAGATCGGCGCGGGCACGGGCTCGACGACGATCGAGGTCCTGGGCGCGCTCGCTCGAGCGGGCGTAGAGTGCGAGTACTGGTACACCGACCTCTGGGACAAGCTGGTCAACGAGGCCAAAGCGCGGCTCGGCCCCCAGTACCCGCACCTGCGCTTTGCCTTCTTCGACGTGGGGATGGATCCCGCCGATCAAGGGCTCCGGGAGGAGTTCGACGTCGTCATTGCGACCAACGTGTTGCACGCCACGCGCGACCTGCACGCGACACTGCGCCACACGAAGAGGCTGCTCCGTCCTGGCGGCGCTCTCGTCCTCAACGAGAGCGTCGAGGTGCAGGAGTACTCGACCTACACGTTCGGCCTGCTACCCGGGTGGTGGAACGCGTCTGATGCGCACGAACGCCTCGCCGACTCCCCGCTGGCCTCGGCGTCGCGCTGGCCTGGGCTCTTGCGCGACGAGGGCTTCGTGCAGGTGCGCGCGCTGGTGCCCGCCGACTCGCTCGCCGCGGCCGCGAGAGCGCAGCAGGTGTACCTGGCCTTCAGTGACGGCGAGCTCCGCGCCGCCAGCGGCAAGAAGCCCGCTCCCTCCGCGCAGGCGCCCGCTCCGCACGGACTGCCGCCAGCGCTGGCCGGCAAGCTGCGGCCCTTCGCACCCCCGGCGGCCCCACGCGCGAAGCACGTCGCGACCTTCAAGGACCATCGCGACAACATCTGGGTCTTTCTGAACAACCCGCCCGCCAACATGTTCACCGACGAGTTCCTTGGTGAGCTGTGCGCCACCCTGCAGAGCGTGGCCACGCTGGGGCCGGCCGAGGGACGCCTCGTCTACCTCTCGCACTTTGGCGAGTACTTCTCGCTCGGTGGTGATCGGAGCGAGTTGGTCCGTACTTTGGGCGATGCCGAGGGGGTGGCTGCCTTCGCCGAGAAGGCGCGGGCCCTGATCCGAGTCATCACCTCGCTGGACGCGCTGGTGGTGGCGGTGGTCAACGGCACGGCACAGGGGGGAGGGCTCGAGACCCTGCTCGCAACGGACTTACAGTTGGTGCGCGCCGGCGTGAAGCTGGGACTGCCGGAGATCAAGTCGGGCCTCATACCGGGGATGGGTGGCCTCACCTATCTGCAGAATCTCATCGGACCGGCCAGGACCAAGCGGCTGGTCATGCTGGGCGACCTGGTCGACGCCGAGGAGGCGCACGCCTGGGGGGTCATCTCCCACGTGGTCGACGATCCCTTCGTTGCCGCGCTGGCCATCGGCGACGGGATGAAAAACCTGGAGAGCGCTCTGTACATGAAGAGGTTGCTCCGGCGCGAGACCGCGGAGCGGCTGACCGCCGACATCGACGACTGGGTCGCGTACGTCACCCGCCATACGGAGTGGATCGACACCCGGCGGATCTCGAGCTCGCGGCTCGTCGTGGCCGCTCGAGCCGCCATGATGGCAAGTTGAAAGAGGTTTCTATGGAGATGGTCATCGAAGACATGGTGACGGTAGGCAAGGACGCCGTCGTCGCGAGCCGCAAACCCAAACCGCAGAAGTGGCTGCTGTGCCCGCAGCGTGCCGAGGAGATCAAGGCACTCTGCAAAGTCAGCGGTGCACAGCACCTGCTGTTCGCGAGCCCTTACGTCCTGGCCTACTTCGCGGCCATCGCGCTCCAGTTCGCGACCGACACGCTCTGGGCGAACCTGCTGCTCTCGGCCACCCTGGGCCATCTGCTCTATTGTCTGTTCGTCCTGCATCACGATTGCATGCACAGAACGGCGTTCCAGAACGACCGGTTCAATCGGATGATGGGCAGGTTCTACGCGCTCACCTTTACCATGACCTTCACGACGAATCGGGAGACGCACGCGCGCCATCACGCGCACGTCGCCGACCCGGATCGTGACCCGGACGAATACTACTTTGCGGCCGGGCTGAAGGACATCTGGCTGCGCATCTGGCGCTATTACGAGTGGTACACGCGCATTTCGCTCACCAAGTACGGCACCCGGGTGCGGTGGACGGTGCTCGCGGAGCAAATGACCAACGTAGCGGTATGGTTGCTGGTGCACGCCGTGCTGATCAGCCAGGGGCTGGGGGTGAAGGTGCTCTTCATCTTCTGGCTCCCCATTGCCTTCGTCGCGCTTGTCATCAACCCCATCACCCGCGGCTACGAGCACGCGCCGATCACCCTGTATCCTCCGAACGATCCGCGCAGACGGGACATGAGCAAGAACGCCATCACGGTCAACAACCCGGTGCTCGGTTGGCTGTGCGCCAACATCACCTTCCACGTTGAGCATCACTCGACCCCGCGTTGTCCGTTCTACAACCTGCAGAAGCTCCACCGCCTTTTCCAGGAAGAGCGCATGCAATATCTGGTCGCCCCGTTCCCCTTGTACCGGGTCTGGAAGGGCAAGAAGATGCTGCAGGGGATGACTTCCAACGCCGACTCCACGTACGATCCCGCCTTGGCCGGGCCGGGGGAGCAAGCCCTTGAAGTCGCAGCCGTTTGAACTCTCAGATCGGGCGCAGACGGTCGTCGAGTGGTTTGGGGAGGAGACAACCCCCGAGAAGGGGCTGGTGGTCTTCCTCCCCGCGCTCGGGGCGAGCGTGGACTTCTACCGGACGATGGCGGAAGCATGGGCGGGGCTTGGCTACCGGGTCGCCTCCATCGAGTTGCGCGGGGGGAAGCAGAGCTCGGTCCAGGACGTGCGTGCGCAGAACTTCGGCTACAACGAGGTCCTGAACATGGACCTGGCGTCCATCGTTCCCAAGCTTCGGGCCGAGGCCGCCGGGCGGCCCTTCTTGCTCGCCGGCCACAGCCTCGGGGGCCAGTTCGCGCTGCTCTATGCCAGTCGTCACCCATCCGAAGTTGACGCCGTGGTGCTGTTGGCAGGCGGTTCGAACTACTACGGTGCGATGCCCCGGGGAAAGCGCTTCACGCGTCACCTCGGGCTGCGGACGGTGCGCGCAATCGATCAAGTCCTGCGCTTCTTCCCGGGGGACAAGCTCGGTTTCGGCGGGAGACAGCCGTTCAACATGATTCTCGATTGGACGCAGGAGGCGCTGACGGGCAGATACCGCGTGACGGGCGACCCTGCCGACTACGATCACGAGCTCGGGCAGCTGACTGTCCCGGTGCTGATGGTTTCCTTGCAGGGGGACACGCTCGTCCCCCGCCCCAGCGCCGACTACCTGGCCAGAAAGCTCACCCGCGCCCAGGTGGCTCAGATCGAGCTCCGCGCGGAGGACGGCAAGGCCTACCACCACTTCCGCTGGGTGAAGGAGCCGGCCGCGATCCTCGCACACGTCGATCAATGGATTAGCGCCCAGTTCAGTATCGCTAAGCGTGGCGGCCATTGAGCGTCGTGGCGCAGGCCGAGTATGAAGCCGTCCGTCCCCCATTGAAATGGGCCGGCGGAAAACGCAGGTACGGACGGCCGAGTGGCTGGCCAAACATCCAGGCCCCGTTGTTTTGTCGAACCAGGCAACTGAGCGGATTCTCGAGTTGTACGGAGATCTCGGCTACCGCCTTAGTAAGCTCAAAGCCCGTCGTATCAGCTGCACTGGAGACCGCACGCCTGCACCTGAAGTGCTCGCGATTCGAAACCTAGCCTGACAGGTCTCATCTCCAAGTTTCAGCAGTTCGCCGTGGACGAGTACGTCTTCTCGGCAAACGCAGGGCCGACCATCCCCTGTGCTAGGCTATGGCATTCACACATTCGTGTCGGCTTGCTCCGCCGCCCAGAAAACCTGAAAGGGTAAAAGGAGAACGACATGTCATACAACCGCGATAAGGCAAGACAGAAAAAGTCGCACGGATGGCCGATCCTGTTCATGGTTGTCGGGCTGACGCTGCTGGGCGCATCGCGCGCGCCAGCGCAAACCGTGCCGGCTGGACCACAGGTGGAAGCATTTACGCCGTTCAAGATCATCGGCAACATCTATTACGTCGGCGACACGAACGAGGCGGTGTACCTGATAACGACGCCCGCGGGCCATATTCTGCTGGACACCGGCTATGCGGAAACCGTTCCAATCGTCAAGGCGGGTGTTGAGAAGCTCGGATTCCAGATGCGAGACATCAAGATCATGATCTCGGGGCATGCACACTCGGATCACGTTGCGGGTCATGCGCTGGTGAAGGAGATGACCGGCGCGCGCGTGCTGGCGAGCGAACGGGATGCGCCGGTGATCGAGAGCGGCGGAGCCAAAGGGGACTACAGAGGGCCGCGCGCCAATCCCTGGACGCCCGCGAAAGTGGATCAGATCATTAAGGATGGCGAGCGAGTGACGCTCGGCGGCGTCACGATGACGGCGCACCTGACGCCGGGCCATACGCAGGGCAACACGACCTGGACGATGGTGGTCGAGGACGGTGTCCGCAAGCTGAACGTTGTGTTCATGCCCAGTGTCGGTCGAAACCAGGGCGTGCACGTGTTCAACTATCCCAACTACCCGAACATCGCCGAGGACTTCGAAAAAACCTTCCGAGTTATCAAAGCGCTTCCTTGCGACGTCTTCCTGGGCCCGCACGGAAACTTCTTTGACCTGAAGGGAAAATTTGCGCGCATGCAGGCCGGAGCGAGGGAAAACCCGTTCGTTGATCCTTCTGGCTGCCGTCAGTTCGTCGAGCGGGGAGAAGCCGCATTCCTGAAACAATTGGCGGAAGAGCGGCAGAGCAGAAAATGACCACGACTCACGCCGATAGGGCTGGCGCTTCGGTAGGCGCAACGACAGACCACAGGGGCCTGCGCTAAGGTAGCGACGTGATGCACGAACACCAGGACCGACGTGACTTCCTGAAGGTGACTGCCGGCGCGTACGCGGCCGCTGCGCTGAGCGCGTATGTCCAGGCGGCGCCATCTCAGAAGCGGCCTGACGATCTCACCGGGCTTTCCTTGTGGGACGCGAGCGAGCTCATACAAGCGGGGAAGGTCTCGCCCGTTGAACTCACGAAGGCGTGCCTCGCGCGTATCGAGCGGCTGAACCCCGTCTTGAACGCCTTCATCACCGTGACGGGTGAACAGGCACTGGCGGAGGCGAAAGCCGCCGAAATGGAGATTGCGAAGGGAAGGCGGCGGGGGCGGCTGCACGGCGTGCCTATCGGGCTGAAGGACTTGATTGACACTGCCGGCGTGCGCACCACAGCTGCCAGCGCCATATTCGCCGATCGCGTCCCATCTGAAGACGCCGAAGTCGTGCGCCGTCTCAAAATGACGGGCGCTGTCATTCTCGGCAAGCTGAACATGCACGAGTTCGCTTATGGCGATACCTCGGCGCAGAGCCACTATGGTCCGGTGCGCAACCCGTGGAACCGCGAGCAGGTGGCTGGCGGATCATCGGGAGGCTCCGCCGCCGCGGTCTCCGCCGGGCTCTGCTACGGCGCTCTGGGATCGGATACGGGCGGCTCGATCCGCCAACCCGCTGCATACTGCGGCATCGTTGGCCTCAAGCCGACCTATGGTCTCGTCAGCACTCGCGGCGTGGTGCCATTGTCGTGGTCGCTGGACCACATCGGCCCGATGTGTCGCACGGTGGCCGACGTCGCCCTCCTGCTTCAGCCGATCGCCGGTTACGATCCACTCGACACCAACAGCGTCGCGGCCACGGTGCCTGATTATGCGAGAGCGCTGCGGCAGAAGGTCTCGACACTGCGGCTCGGAATCCCCCGCGCGGTGTTTTACGAGAACCTCGATCCGGAGATCGAACAGGCAGTCAACGCGGCGCTGGAGGTGCTCCGACGCCTAACGGCCTCCACCCGCGACGTCGAGCTGCCCCGGTACAACACGCTCCCGGTGGTCGGCCCCGAGGCGTACGCCTTCCACGCGCCGTATTTCACGAAGACGCCGCAGCTTTATCAGCCCATGACGCGGCGGCGGCTGGAACTGGGTTCCACGGTGTCGGCTGCAGCATATATCGAAGGGCGTCGCGAGCTGGACCGGCTTCGCCGCGCCGTCACCGCCGTGTTTTCCACGGTCGATCTGCTGATCACGCCGACGACTCCGATTCTACCTCCCACCATCCAAGAGGCCCTCACTGAGTCGGCCACTCCTCCGCCTGGCGGAGTCGCTCTGTCGCTCCGCAACACTCAGCCGTTCGATATCTACGGGTTACCGAGCATCTCGATCCCTTGTGGCTTCAGCCGCAGCAGGGTCCCGATCGGATTGGAAATCAGCGGGCCCCGTCTCGGCGAGCTAATCGTGCTCGCACTGGCGCACGCGTACGAGCAGACAACGGAGTGGCACGGGCGCACGCTTCCGGTGTGATGAGACAAGAACGTCCCGCACGGAAGGTCTTCAACCACAGAGCAACGCATGGCGGATTTTGATACGGTTCTTCCCCGTCTGGTCGCGACGTACGAAGCGGGACGGCTCGTGCCTTTTATCGGGTCTGGAATGAGTCTGCCGGTCTGTACGGACTGGTGGACCTTCATACGTGAGCTCGAAGCAGCCGTCGCAGGCGGACGTGCCCCCACGCTCAGTGCATCTGCTTCCCGCGATGAGCTCATCCGCAGGGCCAACAGTGCTGTGCGCGAGCTCAAAGCGGGTGCGCCAGGTGATTTTGAAACAGCAGTTCGCAATGCTCTGGTAACCATTAAAGATCCCTGGATCCCGGAGCAGACGAAGGCTCTCGCCCGGCTGTGGTGGCCGCTGGTCCTGTCGACAAACTATGACAACTGTTATGAAGCGGCATTTCACGAGCGCTTCAATGGCTCTTCCGCCCGCCAGCTGGTCGTCATTGGACGCGGTATCGAGGACTGCCAGCGCGTGCTCAACTCTTTGTCGGTTGCCGGCCGCTCACTGCTCTGGGCTCTTCAGGGCTATCTGGACGCGCCTCATTCGATATCGGCTCGCGGCGACGCGACTCGCAGCGACTCGAAGGGCGCTGATTCATCGAAGCTTCGGGAGCAACTCGTCGTGGGGCACGAGGAATACCGGCGAGTGACGTATCGCGATTTGGACTTCCGGCGCGCATTCGCCGAAGTATTCCGACAACGATCCCTGCTGTTTCTGGGTTCCGGAATTCAAGAAACGTACCTTCAGGAATTATTCGGCGAGGTGCTCGAGTACTACGGACCGAGCACTCGCCCACACTATGCGTTCGTCCAGGAAGGCGAGGTGGATCCGGATTTCATGCTCGCCCGCTTTCAGATCGTCGTGGTGGAGTACAAGAAAGGCGAGCACCAGAAGGTCGTCGAGAGGCTCAATCAACTGGCGGACGCGGCAAGCCTGCCCAGCCGGGCTCCAGTATCGTGGAGCTGGGGTCGTATCGAACAACAGCGAAAAGACACCTGGATCAGCACGCCTGATCTGGAGGTTGTTCGCGGTCCGTTGCCCACGAGCCCGGTGAAAGGAGAATGCCTGGCGGTCAGCGCCGGCGGAGCCTCAGCGTTCTTTTTTTCCAAGGGCATTCGTGCGGTGATGGAGGGCTGGGGGGTTGGGGCAAAAGAACAGCCCGAGAAGTTATCGGCGCAGTATCTCGGTGTGTTTCCGGGTCGCGACGTTTACGCCGTGCGCGCCCGGTCGGACCTGGACGAGCGCAGTCTCGCGCATATCTACGATGCAGCACTCGCACTCTTCAAACACGTTACTGAAAGCTACAACTGTATTCACATGCAACTGCTCGCAGCAGGAGGTGCGGACAAGTACGAAGCTCGTGCGGACATCCGGACCTATCCCGAGCGGTTTGCATTCGTGCAGATCGTGCGGGCCTGGGCGACCTGGCGAAACGACAACCCGAACGCGAGTTGCCGGCTCGCGTTGCACATTGTTCTGGCCTCGGTCTACCAGGACATCGCAAGTGGGCGCATCGATGTGCTGGAGCTCTTGAGCTGCAGGGATATTCGTTTCTTCGTCGAGATCGTTTCCCACACCGGGGAAGTCGAGCGGCGGCTATTTCAAAACATGCCAGATGACAGGCTCGGCCCTCTCGTGCAGGGCCTCGGTCTCTCGCCCCAGCATTGGACAATGGAGTTGACTCCGCCAGCAAGCCTTCAGCCGCAGCCACCTCTGCGGGAGCGCCTGGACCTCACCTTGCACGAGCTCGGAGTCGTACCGGGTAGTACCCTTCACTTTCACCGCCCGTAACATCTGCACCCCGAATCCGTGGCGTCGAGTCGTCCAGGTGACGGCTGTGCAGATCTATTTCCCTCCGTAAAAACCCTTGGTGTGCTCATGGATGCCGGTTTGGCCCGCGGCCTTGAGGGCCCTTCCCGCACCAATCGCGTACTCGTTTTTGTGACCCTCGTAACACGCTACTTCGAAGAACTCATAATCCTTGTCCCCGTTACGGCCGATGGTGAACGCGAGTTTCCACGGTCTCGTAAACACCTTCGGGTCCTCGATCGTCGCTTCGTAATTGATCGTGTTGGCGTCCGCCAGCGTCCAGCGTTCGACTACGTGCAAGGCGTCGCTATAGAAGCTCCCGTGACCATCGAGCCAGGGCTGGTTGTTGAAATTCCTCCCGTCGGCAAGGAAATTGGTCACGTCGACGACCAGCGTGTCGCCCTCCCACCGGCCACGCGAGTCCCCGTTCCACAGTTGGATGCCTTTTGCGATATGCGGACTCCCGTCCAGGGGGATGAAGCGGTAGGCGTGGATCCATTCGTAGAGCATCAGCACGTATCCGGGACCCTGAGTAATCTTCAGTTGGCCGCGCAAATTGCTGCGCGGCACACCGTTCGGCAGACACCGGTCTTCAGGCTCAATGTGCTCCGGCCTCGTCGGGGCAAAGATGTTTCTGAGGTTCTCGTTCCTTTTCTCCGCCGCCCACGGCTGGTAAGGAATTCTCCCTTCCAGCGTCGGGTCCACAATCACTTTGGGCCGTCCTCCTTGCGGCGCCGGGTCCCCCTGAATAATGGCGTTAGCTGGGTCGCCCCCCTCCTCGAAGGTATGCCCCCCTATGCTGGGAGTCCAAATACCCTGGAGATCCGGCCTGCCGTCCGCTGTGCGCGGCGGATCCCACGTCTTCCCTGCTGCCGTCGGCGCCTGGGCAGAGGCGAGTACGGGCGCCAGCGACAAGACAGCCACCGCGGCTGTTAGAGCGATCATGGAATCCAAAAATCGATTTCTCACCTGACATCTCCTTCTCAAATTTCGGAGGGTTGACGTGGTTGTCTCAGGGGGAAGATTCTTGCGAAGAATACGCCGTTGCGGTGGAATGTCAAGGCTCTCACGCGCCCTGCTTGTTTTTCCTGTTGTTCTGGGTACACCGGTGTGAAAAACTCTTCCTCCCAGGAGAGCTGAATGAGATCTCTAGCGATTCTATTTATCCTGATTTTTCCATTGGCGCTCGACGCGCAATCTCTCTCGGGCGTTTTGGACATCCACGCGCATGCCGATCCCGACGACAGCAGCAAGAGGCCGCGCTCCATTGACGTCATAGATCTTGCGAAACTGGCGAAGGTGCGAGGGATGCGTGGCTTCGTCATCAAGAACCATTACCAGTCCACAGCCGCCATGGCTTATCTGGTCCGCAAGGTGGTGCCCGGCATCGAGGTGTTCGGAGGCATCGTTTTGAACCGCCCGGTGGGCGGCGTGAATCCGGCGGCGGTCGAGTACATGACCACCGTGAAAGGAGGGTGGGGACGAGTGGTCTGGATGCCGACCGAGGAGGCCGAGAATCAAGTGCGCTATGAGAAGGCCAACCGTCCGTTTGTTCCGATCGCTCGCAACGGTCAGTTGCTGCCGGAGGTAAAAGAAGTGCTGTCCCTGATCGCCCGGCACAACCTGACGCTCGCAACCGGTCACTCGTCCGCAGAGGAAGACCTGCTGCTGGTTCGCGAGGCCCGCAACCTCGGAGTTCAGCGGATCGTCGTGACGCATCCCCTGGGGCGCGCCGTCGCGATGAGCATCCCGCAAATGCAAGAGGCGGCCCGACTCGGGGCGTACCTCGAAATCGTGACGTATCAGCGCACGACCTCTAATAACCCTCCGATCACCACGGAGGAGCATGTCAAGGCGATCCGCGCCGTGGGACCGGAGCATATCATCCTGTCGAGCGACACCGGACAGGGCGGCAATCCGCTGCATCCGGACGCAATGGCGACCCTGTTTCAGACTCTTCGAGCGCAGGGGTTCACCGAGGCCGAGATTGACCGCATGGCCAAGCGTAACCCGGCCACCGTGTTGGGGCTTCAGTAGGACGAAAAAAAAGCAGTTTTCAGTTTTCTGTAGTCTGTTTTCCGTGCCTCCCGCGTTCGTGCTGCCGTTTGCGCCGTAAACCGGGATCAAAGGACCGGGGGAACGGATAACGGAATACGGACAACTGAAAACGGCAATGGCGTCCCCTGGGCGCCTACTCCGGAAGGGGTTTGCCGCGCGTTTCGGGAAAAAATAGCGCGGCGACGATGCCCAGGACGTAGATCAGACTGATCAGCACGGCGGCGCGGCCGTAGTCGCCGAAATACGTGATAAGCGTGCCCGCGATGAGCGGCCCCACGAACGCGACAAACCTCGGTGCGTTGAAGGCGAAGCTGATGGCGGTGGCCCGAATGCGAGTTGGATACACTTC
>Ga0184623_10000992_pt1 | contig 12378 bp, 6 predicted proteins | sample PLM1_100_b1_FD_133138 | JGI IMG/M metagenome (GOLD analysis project Ga0184623, IMG submission 133138) | Groundwater sediment microbial communities from an aquifer in East River, Colorado, USA - PLM1_100_b1 | ecosystem: Environmental > Terrestrial > Soil > Riparian zone | place: USA: East River...
GAAGGCGGCAGCGATCTTGACCTCGCCTTGCGCGTTGGGGTGAGTCCCGTCCCAGGTGTCGGTCGCCGGCACGAAGTCGGCGCCGTCATCGGCGATCACCATCGGCGAATCCGGTGTGGACAGACTTTCCACGGTCGACGCGAGCCGCGAGTTGTAGTCGGCTACCGCGGCGGCGTACGCGGAATCGGTGGTCTGGCGCTGGTTGGGCAGCAGCGAGCCGAACACGAACCGCATCCGGGGGTTGGCCGCTCGCGCGTTGGCGATGAAGCTGCGCAGGCTCGCCTCGGTGCCGGCGGGATCGCTGATGCCCCAGCTCAGGTCGTTGATGCCCAGCAACACCAGGAGATAGTCCGGCTGATGATCAGTGACCGCGGATTCGATGTTGGCCGCGCCGTGGGCCAGGCTGCGTCCCCAGATGGCGTCATGTCGCTGGTCGAAGTTCGGGTCGGCATAGGTGTGGTTGTCGTTGAAGGCGTCCGCGACGTTGTCGTAGAGGTCGTCGCGGGGTCCGACCATCTGCAGGTTGACTTTGGCCACCGTGGTCTCGTGCTTGTAGAGCCGGTAGCGCCACGTGAAGTCTCCGGCGCTGCCCTGGCTGATCGAGTCACCCACGACCATCACCTTGACCGGCGGCACGGCGAGAAGCTCGACGACTGCGGCGTTGAAGACCGCCGTCGCCCGGGCGGAGTGGATGGAGTCCTGCTGGCCGGCGATCACCGGCGGCTCTCCGTTGAGGAACCTCGACGGGTTGAACAGCAGCGGCCCCTCCACGAAGTCATAACCGGCTCCACCGAGGGGTGGCTGGTTGTCGCGGATCCAGCGGACGAAGGTGAGGAAGTCCGCGTTGCCGCTGGGGAAGACCAGACCGCACAGGCTCAGCGGAGTCAGCTGGCTGTGCGCGACACGGTAGTGGACGACGGTCGGCGTCAAACCGCTGAAGTTCAGGGTCGCCCACTCCTGCGCCTGTTTCAGATCCGTCGTGATGTAGAAACCGCGGCCGAAGTCCGTGTCCGCGCTGCCTACGCTCAGGTTGATGCCCTTGTCACGGATATCTTGGGCGTACTGCAGGCCCGTGCCGTGATAGAAGTCCACATAGCCGGAGGCGTCGGGAGTGGTCGCCGACGTGCCGCATGTCGCCGCCGGGGTGGTCGTGCAGACCGGGCCCGCGGCCGGCGAGCTGCCGGCGGCGTTGACCGCGCGGACGGTGAAGCACATATAGGTGTTCGGTGACTGGCCGCCCCAGTCGTAGCTGGTCGCCCCCGTAGGCTGGCTCTTGGAGTCGGCACTGCCGTTGTTGACGACGTATTGCGCGGAGCCGCCGGAGTTGTCAGTCCACGTCAGATGAGAGTTGAACGAGTGGCTCGCCACCGCCGCGAGTCCGGTCGGAGCCGGCGGCGGGGAGGCGGCAATAGCCGGCAGGGGCGTGCCGGCAAGCATCTGGAGAGTCAGCAGGCTGGCGAGGAAGGCGCAGACGGCCACCCATCGATTCCTGGTGGGCCTGGATCGTAACTGCGCCGTCACGTGATCCTCCATATTGGTGACACAAGGTGAGCGCAGTGTAGTGACGTATGGAAATGATGACAAGACATCCGGTGTGGACGCGGGCGGGTGGCAGACTGTGGAGATGAACGAGTTCGGCTTTTCCGCGACGGATGAGGCGCTGGACTACCTGCGGGAGATCGCGTCCAGCATGGTCGATCTGTTCGGGGTGTCGAGCGCCGAGGCGGTGGGCCGGATGCGGCAGTTCTGGCCGAGCCAGGCGTTTCGCACCGACTACGCGCTCATGGCGCTGTTTCACCGATCGCCGGAAGGCTGGGCCAAGACGATCTACTACGGTGGCAAGCCGTGGTGGCTGGAGGGGCAGGAGCTCACCCCCGCGCTCTATCGGCCGGAACCGTAGCGAGCCGGCCCGGCCGGACGTCGACGAGCGCGACGCCCGGCCGAGCGTTGGCACATCAGCCCACGCCGACCGCGAAGACGTGCAGCCGGCCACCGTCCGGTCGGGCCGGCAGGGTGATCGACTGAACGGTCTTACCTGGCAGTAGGGCGAACGTCGCCGCGAACACGTATGTGGCGACCGTTTCCTTGCCGCCGCCCCAGATCGCGTAGTTGCGATACGGCAGTTGAGCGGCGACGGTGTTCCCGTAGGAGATCGGCAGCTGCCCGCCCGCTCGCGTCCAGTCCGTGAAGCCGAGCGTGACCTGCTGCCGCGTGCCGTCGGCGTAGTTGATGGTCGCCACGCCGGACGCGCCCCAACCGTCAGCGGCGCCGAGCAGTCCCAGCTTCGTCGTGCTCGCCACCGGTGTGACGGCGATCGTCTGACCGGCGGCGATCATGTTGTCACGCTCGCCGGCGGACTTGACCGGCCACGTGTAACGCACACTGTCGCGAGTGATCGTCGCGCCGGGGCCGAACCCTGCCGCGGCGAGCGCCTGCCGGGAATAGCTGCTGCCGATGCCGTCGAAGTCCGCTCCGCCGACATAGCCGTCGTCGCTGCTGCCGGCGTTGTCCAGATGCCCGCCGAAGCCTACGGCGAACACGTGGATGCGGCCCGCGGCGGGCTGTGCCGGCAGGGTCACGCCGATCACCGTCTTCGCCGGGTCGATCGCCACCGAGGTGGCCAGGAGATATGTCGTGATCTGCTCGGTTCCGCCGACCAGCCAGTTGTTGCGGTACGGCATGGTCGCTGCGACGGCGTTGTCGGACCGCAATGACGACTGACCGCCGCCCAGGGTCCAGTCGGAGAAGCCGACCGGGGCCTGCTGGGTGGTGCCGTCGGCGTAGTAGACGACCGCCGTGCCGGCGGCACCCGCGGCGTTGCCTTCGGCGCTACCGAGCAGTCCCAGACGCGTTGCCCCGGGCGGGCTGGCGACGGCGAGCCGCTGTCCAGCCGCGATGACGTTGTCGGGCAGCCCAGATCGGGTGTTGGGCCAGGTGAAGCGGATCCCTGCGGCGGTAAGGGCGCTGCCGGGCACCACCCCGGCGGTTGCCAGGGCCTGGACCGAGTAGCCCGAACCCCACTGGTCGTAGTTCGACTGGCCCGGGGCGCTGTCGTTGCTGGTCCCCTGATTGTTCGCCACTGCGATCGCATTCGTCTGGTAGGACGGTGGCGCCGCGTCTGATGCCGATGCCCACGATGCGTTCGCCGAGGTGCCGAGGGCGAAGTCGACGGCGGCACCGTCGGTCAGCAACGCAGCCGGCAGGTACGCCCTGTTCCAGGCGGCCGCGTTGACGGTCATCGACTGGATGTAGAGCGCCGTCACGGTAGCGGCCGGCGCGTTGAGAGTGAGCGTTCGGCCGTTCGGCAGGTGCACGACGGCCTGCGGAAACATCGGGCTGCCCAGCGCGAGATCCGCTGTTCCGGGAATGGCGGGATAGAACCCCAGGGCCGAGAACACGTACCAGGACGACATCGAACCGAGGTCGTCGTTGCCCGGCAATCCGTCGGGAGCGTTGCGATACAGCCCCGTCTGGATGCGGCGGACAACCGCCTGGGTCAGGTAGGGCGTCCCGGTCCAGTCGTACAGCCAGGGCGTACCGAGACTCGGCTCGTTGCCCATCCAGGCGTGTTCGCCCGCCGGCTCGTTGAGCGCGCCGAAGTGGGTGTTGAGGTACTGCACCATCGCAGCGTCGCCGCCCTTGGCGTTGATCAGCCCACGCGCGTTGAACGGCACCATCGGGGTGTACTTCCACGAGTTGCCCTCAGCCCAGTCCGACAATGATGGGTCGGTCGGATCGAAGCCCGACCTCCACTGCCCGTTGGACAGCCGGGGCTGCATGAATCCGCTGCCCGGGTGAAGCAGATACTGCCAGCCCTGCGCCCGATCGGCGAAGCGGGCTTGGGTTGCCGCGTCCCCCAGCGAGCCGGCGTACGCGGCGAGGGCGAAGTCCGCCACGTTGTATTCCAGCGATGTGGAGGTGGTCGCATAGTGCTCGCAGCAGCCGTAGCCGGCGTTCTCGGGCAGGTAGCCGAGGTTGTCGAGGTAGACGTTGCCGGGTCGGATGTTGCCCGGGCGAGCTGCCTGGGCGGTCATGGCGGCAAGGGCTTTGGCGGTGTCGAAGGTGCGCGCGCCGAAAGCGTAGGCCGAGGCGATGGCGGGGATCGCCGGATCACCTGCCATGACGTAGGTCTCGCCGTGGGCCACCGACCACTTAGGCAGTCGGCCTGATTGGTCGTAGTCGTTGAGCATCGACGTCACGAAGTCCGACATCACTGCCGGCGCGACGAGCGAGGCGAGCTGTATCTGCGACCGGTAGACGTCCCAGCCGGAGAAGTTCGCGTACTGGTCGCCTTGCCCGACCGGCAGGGTGCGGACCTGGCCGTCGAATCCGCGGTACTGGCGGTTGGAGTCGCTGAACACGTTCGGATGCAGCAGCGAGTGGTACAGAGCCGTGTAGAACGTCGTCTGCTCGGCGGTGCTGCCGCCGCCGATCTGGATGCGGGTCAGCAGCGTATTCCACTCCGCTCGGCTGGCTTGCCGGGTGCCGGCCAGATCCCAGCCGGCCAGGGTGTCGCGGTTCGCACGGGCGTTGGCGACACTGACGAACGAGATGCCAACCTTCGCCTGCACGACGCTACCCGTCGGGAAGGCGAGGGCGATTCCGCCGACACCGGTGACGAAGCCCGGCGGCGCCCAGGTCGTGGCACTGGTGAAGGACCGGTCGAAGCTCACCGCGAAATACAGCTGGTAGTGGTTTCCGCGCGCGCAGAACGCGCCGTTGCCGACCGAGCCGGTCACCTCGGTCGTCCCGACTGCGGAGACGGCGGCGTCGGACACGGCCGAGCCGCCCGCGGCCTTCACAAGCAGGGTGGCCTGCTGGGCGGCGGGGAAGGTGAACCGCGCGAGCCCGGCCCGGCGCGTCCCGGTCAGCTCGGTCCGTACCCCGTTGTTCAGGGTGAGCGTGTAGGAGCCAGGACTCGCCGACTCGTTGGCGTGGTTGATGCCGACGGTCGCGGCGTTCTTGTCCGCCGGCGGGGCACCGGTGACGGGCAGAAACGGCACGTCACCGAAGTCGTAGCAACCGGCGCCGCTCATCCGGTTGAGCCCGAACCCGGAGATCGCCGTCGAGGCGTAGTCGTATCCACCGCCGGGTGCGCGGGGAGCCGAGTCCGGCCCCCATTGGATCATCCCGAACGGCGCGCTGGGACCCGGAAACGTGTTGCCTCCGTCCTTCGTACCGATCAGAGGATTGACCAACGCGGCCGCGTCCGTCACCAACGCCACGGCCGCATCCGCCGGCGCCGCCGGCGCCGCGACGGCCACCGACGCCATCAGCAAGACGCCGATCCTGCTCACGCTGCCTCGGAATCGTCGATGGCGTTCAGGTTCCAGCATGTGTGCCGCCTCATTGTCGTTAGTCGGTACGCGGGGTGTGGTGTTGTTCGTAGTCGATCGATGACCGGTTGCCAAGGGCGCAGGGTCAATGGATCGGCATGGACTGCACATCGGGGTGGGTGTCTGCCATGACGGTTAGCGTCTCGGGTGTGGACCAGGAGGCGTCCCTTGACGACGATGCACATGTGACGCGGCCGGTTCGGGCCGCAGACCTCGCATGATCAAGAGCCAGGTCGCGCCGCTGCTGCGAGCGTCCCGCCGAGGTTCGCCGCCCAAGACACGCTGGGCGTGGTGGTCTGGCCGCCGCCACCGGGCTCGAAGGGTCGTAGGTGCCGCTGTTCTGGTCCCACCGCTTAGCGTTGAACCGGTAGGCGTTGTACGGCTCCTTGGTTGGGTCGGCCGCGTCGGGCCTGTCGATGCCGGTGAACTGGGCGTCGTCGTTGGCTCCGTATGCTGTGTAGCCGTAGGTCGCCTTGGTGTCACCGCGGAGTCTCCGCGACGGTCCACGCGAACGCGCAAGTCCGTAGGTCATCGCACAGTCTTCGGCGAACTGTCGCCCCGATCCCGACAGTCCCACGGGCTACGGCCGACCCTGCGACCGCGTGACGCCACCGCGACACAGCTCCGCCCGTCCAGATGGGACAGTACGCGCGTTGCATCCACTACAGTTGCGCACCTGTACGCCAGTCAGCCTACAGATTACGGGTGGCCTGATCGGCGTTCCTGGGGAGGAACACCTGTCAGGCCACCCGTTACCCACGGCGACGCCGCGGACAGCCTGGTCGGTCTATCGGTCGGCGATGCGCTCGGCGCGCAGTACTTCATGGTCGGCCGCAAGGTCGACGATCTTCTCCAGGGCATCGTCCCCCCGCCGGTGTGGGAGTGGACCGACGACACCACAATGGCCTGCTCGATCTTCTGGATCCTGAACCCGATCCGGCCTCGGAATCGCGGAGCGGACAGCCGCCGCCGTGATGGCGGCCCAGAAACTCGCCTGGCGGCAGGCGCAACCGGGACATCGAGGACGTGGCAGGCAGGGGTTCCGTGTAGGACGGCGCCGGTCGTGCCGGTGCCTGCGACGAGCCCTTCGTCCCATCGCCGGGCCATGGACCGGCTGACGAAGCGTTGCGGCCCGTCCGGGGGTTGTTCGTGATCCATCCATCTCTCCTGTGGGCGGTAGGGGCGGGTGCGGCCGGACGCTGCCGCAACCGCCCGCCCATGGTCAGGAGACCTGCACGAGCTGCCACTGCTGATCGAGGGCGCCGGTGTCGGTCCACTGCACCGCCCGCGCACCGTCCGCAGTGGAGCCCTGGAGGACGCCCAGGACTTTGCCGCTGTTGACGTTGCGCAGCTTGTAGTACGACCCGGTGGCGACGAGCTGCCACTGCTGGTCGGTACTGCCGTTGTCGACCCACTGGACGGCGTTGGCGCCGTCGGCGGTCTGCGACTGCCAGATTCCCAGCGCGTCGCCGCTGTTGCGATCGGTCAGGACACGATTGCCGTTGGCCAGGACGGTCACGTGCCACGCCTGGTCCGCGCTGCCGGTGTCGGACCACTGCACGACGTTGGTGCCGTCGCTGAGCGAGCCGCCCAGTACGCCGAGCACCTTGCCCGAGTTGCGGTTGACGAGCTTGTAGTAGGAGCCGGTGGACGAGCCGAAGTCGCGATCGGCGTACGTGATCGTGTTCTTGCTGCCCAGCCAGAAGCCGGGGCAGGTCATGATCAGCACGCGGCCGGTGGCGTGGACGTATTGCAGCCAGCGGCTGTATCCGGCAGCCGCCGTCACGTGCATGGGCGTCCATGCTCCGGTGCCGTTGCCGTTGCCGGTGTTGACGTAGACATCCTGCGATCCGTAGGAGTTGTAGAGGATGCGCCCGTTCGGCAGCACCATGTTCACCGGGCTGCCGCCGTGATCGATCGTTGTACCGAGATTCGTCGGGTTCCACGACTCCGGATCAGAGCTGATCTTGAAGTTGTTCGGCACGCCGGACAGGTTCACGACCTCGAAGGTCATGATGTATTGGCCATTGGCCATCCGGGAGACGGTCGCCATTCCGGGACGCAGGTTGACGGTCGTCGGCGCCACGTCGTTGACGACCGGGCCCCAGGTGACGCCGTCAGTCGAGGTCTGGTGCACGAGTTTCTGGTTGTTGTGTGCCTTGTCACGTTCGTCGGAGTAGTAGACGATCAGTTTGTTGTTGGCGACCAGGACGAACGGTTCCCAGATCGGGGTGGTCGTGTAGCCGCCGCTGACGGCCATCCGGCTCACGTACTGCCAGGTCAAGCCCTGGTCGGTGGACTTGTAGACCTCCATGCGCTCGGCCGAGTGGTCGGCGGGTGCGGACAGCCCGACGCACAGGATCGTGCCGGCCGGCATGGAGCCGATCTGCTGGGGCAGCTCGTAGAGGAATGCGCCGTTGCGGTTGCCCCAGCCGTTGACCGTGTCGTTGACCTGGCTGATCTGTGTCCAGGTGGCGCCGTTGTCGGTGCTGCGGTAGATCGGGAAGCTCGGGAAGGTCTCGACCTTCTCGAAGGTGGCCAGCAGGGTGCCATTGGCGGAGCCGTTGTGCTGCAGCTCGACGGTACGCGGATAGAGCGCGCCGTAGTCCTGGGCGGTGGAGGGAGAGCTGTACAGGACCGAGGGGCCGTAGGCGTACGCGGGAGAAGGCGCCAGGATGGCTGCGGCGGATACGGCGATCGCCGGGGTGAGGCGGGTAGCCGTTCTTGCTTTCACGGGAGCTCCTTTCCGGGACTGAGCAGGACGGACTTGCTACCGGCCCCGGCGGGGTTCCGGGCCCCGCCGGGCGGCTTTCCAGGGCGCGTGCGCGGGCGGCATGCGCCGGTTGGCCTGGGTGCCCCCGTGTCTACATGCGGGTCAGTGAGGTTGGCTGCCGACGACGCGTACGCGGCTGGACTGGGCGTGAGCGAGGCGGGCTTCGCGTACCTCGCCGATGAGGTCGATGTGGGCCGCGACGCCCGGATCTGCCGCCGACTGCGCGACGGTAACGGTGATCCGGCCGGGTTCGACCCGCCGCTGCAGGTCCCGGCCGGTGAACGCGGCCAGATCGGTCGGCACCTCGAACTCGATCGTCGCGACCTGCCCTGGTTCCAGGTGCACGCGGGCGAACCCGACGAGCCGCCGCACCGGCCGGGTCACCGACGCCACCGGGTCGGACAGGTAGAGCTGGGGCACAGCGGTGCCAGATCGCGTACCGGTGTTGCGGATCGTGGCCCGCAGGCGTACCACCCCGTCGACCGGCACGCTCGGCGCTTCGGCCACGACCTCGTCGAGGGCGAAAGTCGTGTACGCGAGCCCGTACCCGAAGGGGAACGCAGGGGTCGGGTCGATGTTGCTGATCCCGTCGCTCTTGAGCGCGAGCGGCGGCGCCAGATAGGTGCCGGGCTGCGAGGCGGCGCTGCCCGGGATCTGCACCGGGAGCCGCCCGGACGGATTGACCCGTCCGGACAGGACACCGGCGATGGCGCCGCTGCCCTCCTCGCCGGGGAAGAACGCCTGCACCGTCGCCGCCGCCCGGGCGGCGTGCTCGCCGATCGCGTACGGGCGCCCAGACACCACGATGAGCACCACGCGGTCACTCGCGTCGAGCACCGCCTTCACGAGGTCTTCTTGTACGCCAGGCAGTGCGAGCGAGGCGACGTCACATCCCTCGCCAGACGTGCCGTGCCCGAACAAGCCGGACCGATCGCCGACGACCAGAACGGTCACGTCGGCGGATGCCGCTGCCGCCGCGGCGGCCGCGATGCCGCTGCGATCGGAGTCCAGGATGTCGCACCCGGCGACGTGGGTGACTGTCGCCGACGGCAGCTCCGCGCGTATCGCGTCGAGAACGGTCGGTGCGAGGATGCCGATGCCGATGCCGGGGTTGCCGGCGACGACATGGTTGGGGAACGAGTAGCAGCCGAACAGGCAGGCGGAGTCGTGCGCGGCGGGGCCGACGACTGCCACGCTGGCGGGTTGCCGTAGCGGGAGTAGGCCACGGTCGTTGCGGAGCAGGATGACCGACTCCTCCGCGAGGCGGCGGGCCACCTCACGGTTGCGCGGCGAGTCGAGGTCGATGGCAGTGGCGTACTGGTAGGGCTGCCAGTCCGGGTCGAGCAGGCCGAGTTCGGCCTTCTGGGTCAGGATGCGCAGGGCCGCCCGGTCAACGGCTGCCTCGCTTACCCGACCTGCTTCCACCAGTCCGCGCAGGATCTCCCCGTACGCGAGCGTGTGCGGCAGCTCGACGTCGAGTCCGGCGTTGAGTGCCATCGCCGCCGCCTCGCCGAGGTCGGCCGCGACCTGGTGTGTGGAGGCAAGGAACGCCACCGCCCAGTAGTCGGAGACGACTGTGCCGTCGAAGCCCCAGACGTCGCGCAGCAGACCGGTGAGCAGATCCGCGTCGGCGGCGGGCGGTACGCCGTCGACGTCGGCGTACGAGTTCATGACCGATCGCACGCCCCCCGCGACGACGGCCTTCTCGAACGGAACCAGGACGACGTCAGCGAACTCCCGCGGGCCGAGCGCGGCGGGCGCGTGGTTGCGCGCGCCACGGGAGGCGGAATAGCCGGCGAAATGCTTGAGCGTGGCGACGACCCCGCCCGCCTGGAGCCCCCGGACATAAGCGGTCCCCAGCTCCGAGACCAAGTACGGGTCCTCGCCCATCGTCTCCTCCACACGGCCCCAGCGGTAGTCGCGGACGACGTCGAGCACCGGCGACAGTCCCTGGTGTACGCCGACTGCGGCCATGTCGGAGCCGATCGCGTTCGCCATCTCGGCGACAAGCGCCGGATTCCAGGTGGCAGCCCACGCCATCGCGGTCGGGTAGACCGTCGCCTGCCACGTGGTGAAGCCGGTCAGGCACTCCTCGTGGGCGATGGCCGGTACGCCGAACCGGTTAGCCGCCACGACGTCGGCCTGCAGCTGGGCAAGCCGGCGGCGGCCGTCCTCCGGGTCAATGGGGACCGTGCCGAACGCCCGGGTGATGTGGCCCAGCCCGCCGACGATCTCCTCGTCGAACGGCAGCGCTCCGCGAAAACTTTCCTGCATGGGCGCGACGTCACGGCCGGCGTCCTCTTCGCCTGGCCATGAGCTGCCGAGCTGTTTGATCTTCTCGGCTAGCGTCAACGCGTCGAGCAGGGCGCGGGCGCGGGCGGCGGGGGTGAGCGACGTGTCGTGCCACGGCCCTGTGACCCGTCGCTCCTGGCTGATCGTCATGTGTGGTTCCGTTTCGAGAGTGCGCGAGGTCCGCTCGGCGCGGTCGGCGCGGATGAACAGGCGAGGTGGTGGTCGTGGTTACTTGCCGCCGGCGCCGGCGAGACCGCGCACGAGGGACTTGCGGGCGAACATGTAGATCAACAGGATGGGCACGGAGGACATGAGGACGGCGGCGAACACTTCGGGCGGGTTGACCTGGTACTGCCCGATGTAGTCATAGACGCCGAGCGTGATGACCTTCGTACTGGTGGACTGGGTGAGGATCAACGGGAACAGGAAGCCGTTCCAGGCGCTCAGCGCGGTGAAGACCGCGACCGTGGAGATACTGCTGCGCGACAGCGGGATCACCAGGCGGAACAAGGTACGGGCGCTCCCGGCTCCGTCCATCGCCATCGACTCGTACAGCTCCTTGTTGATGTCGCGCATCCCGCCGGCCAGCACGAGCATGCTGATGGGCAAGGAGAAGGCCGCCGTGGGCAGGACGATCGCCCAGTATGTGTCGTAGAGGCCCAGCTGGTTGATCAGCAGGAAGACCGGAATGATCACGGCCTGGGCCGGGATGGCCAGGCCGAGCAGGAACATCCGGAACACCGCGGTGGACAGCAAGCCCCGGCCGCGTACGACGGTGTAGCCGACCGGGACCGCAAGTACGAGGACGACAACGACCGTCAGCACCGCGACCAGGAGGGTGTTGAAGATGTACCGCGGAACGTCGCCGGCCAGGACGCTGGCGAAGTTCGCGAAGGTCAGCGACCGCGGCACGGCGAGCGGGCCACTGTCGACGTACTGGTCGGAGGGGCGCAACGCGGTGGCGATGACCGCCCACAGCGGGACCGCGACGACGGCGAGCCAGACCAGCGCCGCCGCACCCGCGAGGTAGTTCGGCCGGCCCTTCACAGCCCCTCCAGAGTGCTCTGCATCTTGTCGTAACCGGTGACCCGGACCAGCAGCAGCGACACCCCGGTCGCGAGCGCGAGCAGGACCACAGCGATGGCGCTCGCGTAGCCCATGTCGTAGCTTTTGAACCCTTCCTGATACATGCGAAAGGGCAGGATCGCCGTGTCGGTACCGGGTCCACCGTTGGTCAGGACCAGCACGATGTCGAACGCGGTCAGCCCGCCGACCACCATGAACGTCATCGACGTGACGATGGTGTTGCGCAACTGCGGCAACGTGATCCACAGGAACTGCCGTGCCCGGGTCGCCCCGTCGAGTTCGGCCGCCTGGTATAGCGTCTGCGGGATCGCCCGGGCCGCCGCTTGGTAGAGCAACGTGTGGAAGGGGATGAACTGCCAGCTGGTGACGGCGATGAGGCAGACCATCGCGCCGCTGGTGGTTCCGACGAAGTTGCCGTCCCCGCCGAACAGCCACGGCAGCTTCGACGGTACGCCGAAGTTCGGGTCGAGCAGCTGCCGCCACATGACCGCCGTCGCCGCGGTGGACAGCACCAGCGGCACGAAGAAGATCGTGGACAGCACTGCCCGGTTGCGTTGCAGTCCCGCCGACCACACGCCGAGCAGAACCGCGATCGGGGTCTGCACCACCATGTTGCCCAACAGCAGCACGAACGTCACGACCGTGGCGTGGGCGATCTCGGGATCGTGGGTCAGCTTGGCCCAGTTCGCTGTGCCGACCAGCTTGGGGCTGCCCAGCCCGTCCCAGTCGGTGAACGACAGGTACGCGACCGCGGCCATCGGGACGACGGCGAACAGGACGAAGAACAGCAGGCCCGGAAGTGCCCAGCCCACGCCGGGCCGGCCCCTTGCGGGGTCGGCCCGGCGTGCCGCCGGCTGCCGGACGAGCGTGCGAGTGCTCGTGATCGCAGAC
>Ga0184623_10000993_pt1 | contig 12370 bp, 9 predicted proteins | sample PLM1_100_b1_FD_133138 | JGI IMG/M metagenome (GOLD analysis project Ga0184623, IMG submission 133138) | Groundwater sediment microbial communities from an aquifer in East River, Colorado, USA - PLM1_100_b1 | ecosystem: Environmental > Terrestrial > Soil > Riparian zone | place: USA: East River...
CCGCAAGACGATGTTCGTGAAGTATTCGACCGCATTCATCACCTTCCCCGGAGGCTACGGCACGATGGACGAGCTGTTCGAGGCGCTGACCCTCGTGCAAACGGGCAAGGTGAAGCAGTTCCCGGTCGTGTTGTTCGGCCGCGCGTACTGGAGCGGGCTCGCGGACTGGCTCAAGGAGCGGGTCGCCGGTGAAGGAAAGATCTCGCCCGAGGACTTGAAACTGTTTCTCGTGACGGACGATCCCAAGGAAGCGCTCGGCTGGATCGTCGAAGCGCGGGAGCGCCGCACGCGCGCGTTCCGCGCGATGAACCAGATCGCCCAGGCGACCCGATGACGCAGAGCGAATTCCTGCGCGGCCAACGCATCAATCCCCAGCCGGTGACCGGAAAAGAAACGGTCGCCGATCTCGTCGACAACGCCTTTCTCGCGTACAACGCCGGCCGCCTGGGTGAAGGATGCCGGCTCTTCGCGGAACGCATGCTCGAAGAGGATGTGACCGTGGGCATGAGCCTCACCGGTGCGATGACGCCGGCGGGGCTGGGAATGTCCACGATCATTCCTCTCATCGAAGCGGGATTCGTGGACTGGATGGTGTCGACCGGCGCGAATCTCTATCACGACGCGCACTTTGGACTCGGCATGGCGATGCACCGCGGCACGCCGTTCGCGGATGACGTCGTTCTGCGTGAGGAAGGCGTCGTGCGGATCTACGACATCTTCTTCGACTACGACGTGCTGTTGTCCACGGACCGCTTCGTGCGGGACGTGTCCGCGCGGCAGGAATTCCAGCGCCCGATGAGCACCGCGGAGTACCACTATCTGCTCGGCGGGTACGTCCTGGAGCGGGAAAAGGCGCTCGGCCTGTCGCGCAAATCGGTGCTCGGCGCCGCACACGCCGCAGCCGTCCCGATCTACACGTCGTCACCCGGCGATTCTTCCATCGGCATGAACGTCGCCGAGCAGGCATTGTCGGGCAGCCAGCTGCGCTTCGACGTCAGCGCGGATGTGAACGAGACATCGTCCATCGTCTTCTCGGCGAAGGTGCACGGCGGCAAGAGCGGCGTCCTGATCATCGGCGGCGGCAGTCCCAAGAACTTCGTGCTCCAGACCGAGCCGCAGATCCAGGAAGTCCTGGGGATCAGTGAAAAGGGCCACGACTATTATCTCCAGCTGACGGATGCGCGCCCCGATACCGGCGGCCTCTCCGGCGCGACGCCGTCGGAAGCCGTGAGCTGGGGCAAGGTGGATCCGGACAAACTGCCCGGGACGGTCGTGGCGTATCTCGACAACACCGTGGCCTTCCCGATCCTGGCCGCGTACGCGCTGGCCCGGCGTAAGCCCCGCAAGCTGAAGCGCCTGTACGACAAGCGCGCGGACATGATGCGCGAGCTGACCGATTCCTATCTCGAGGCGAAAGCGGACCGGGACTCGCGCGCCGAGGCAGCCACTGGCGGCCGCGCCACCTGACACAGGGAAGTCCGGTACCCCCACCAGGGCGTACGCCGCATACGTCCTGGGGCTGCTCACGCTGGTCAATCTTCTCAACTATCTCGACCGCAACGTCGTCTACGCGGTCTTCGAGCCCGTCAAGCGCGAGCTGCAGGTCACCGACGCGCAGCTCGGCTGGCTGGGTTCCGCCTACATCATCGTGCTATCGCTGGCCGCGTTGCCGCTCGGCGTCATCGGGGATCTGCGCTCGCGCCGCAGCGTCATCACGTGGGGCGTGACGGTGTGGAGCGCCGCGACCGCCGCCGGCGGCTTGGTCCGCCACTTCTGGCAGTTGTTCGCCTGCCGGGCGCTCGTCGGGTTCGGTGAAGCGGGATACGGACCGGCCTCGCAGGCGATCATCGCGCAGTACTACAAAGGCCGGCGCCGCGCCTTCGCGATCGGCATCTACTCGGTCGGGATGGCGCTCGGTGGCGTGCTGGGAATTTGGTTGGGCGGTGTCATCGCCGAGCGTTACGGCTGGCGCTGGGCCTTTATCTGGATGGGCGTTCCGGGCCTCGTGCTCGCGCTGCTCGCGTCGCGGTTGCGCGAGCTCGATCGCCGGCCGCCGCCGCCCATCGTCGAGACGCTGCGGGAATGGTGGCGTCACGGGATGCATGGCGTGACGCACTACGTCATGCCGCTGGCAATTTGCGCCGGTATCGGTGCTCTGCTGGCGGGGGTGCTGGCGCTGTTCGACGGCATTCCCTCGCAGCTCAATACGGCTGTGTTCAGCATCGGGGTCAGCATCGGCGTTGCCTGGACCGTATGGCGGCTCGTGCCGCTGGCGGTGCGGAGGACCACCGAAGCGGGCGCGATCGCGGCGGGCGCGCTCGACGACTTTCAGGACGCCGCCGCACTCGTGCTCCGCACCCCGACCTTGATCTGGATATTTCTTGGCGGTGCGATGGTCACGTTCGCGGGGAATGGACTGATCGCCTGGGCGGCCGCATTCATGCAGCGCACGCACGGGCTCTCTGTCGCGCGCGTGGGCGCGCAGTTCGGCGTGTGGGCACTCACGGGCGGAGTGATCGGCGCGCTCGTCGGTGGCCGGCTGGCGGACCGGTTGCAGCAGCGCTGGCGCGGCGGCCGCGTGCTCGCGTCGGGCGCAGGGTTCGTGCTCGGCGCGCCGGTATGCGCCGCCTTGCTGCTCGTGGAAGATCTCCGCTGGTTCGCGCCCCTCATCATGGCGACGTATTTCCTGTACGCCTGGTACAACGGACCACTGGCGGCCGTGATTCTCGATGTCGTGCCTCCAGCCGTTCAGGCGTCGGTGCTGGGCGCGTTCGTGTTGTTCTCGCATCTCGCGGGCGACGCGCTCGCTCCGCCACTCATTGGGTATCTCTCCGACAAGACGGGCAGCCTCCGCACGGCGATGCTGTTGCTTCCGGCCGTCGGCCTGCTGGGCGGACTCGTCATTCTGATTGGCTTGAAGACGGTCTCCCGCGACATGGCGCGCGTCGGGGGAACGGGGGGAGCAGCGTGAAGATCGCGGTGATCTTCGATTCGCTGCATCCCGAATGGGAGGACGCCGCCTTCAAGCGCGAAATCGAGCAGAAGACGGAGGAAGCGGAGTACGACGTCGCGCGCGCGCTCATCGCCGGCGGGCACGACGTGTTGATGATCGGCATCGGCGACGACGTCACACCGCTCATCGCGAAGCTGGCGGATTTCCAACCCAAGCTCGTGTTCAACGGCTGCGAAGGCTTCCGCAAAAACGCGCGTCACGAATATGCGATCGCGGCGTTGCTGGACATGTACGGCTACCGGTACACCGGATCGTCACCCACGGCGCTGCTCGTCGCCCGCAATAAATCGCTGACGAAAAAGATTCTCGCCTATCACGGGATCCGCGTGCCGGCGTTTGCGGAGTTCCACGACGGCGACGCGCTGGTAAGGCCATCCGAGCTGCGCTTTCCGCTGATCGTGAAACCGCTGCTCGAGGACGCGTCCATCGGGATCGCGCAAGCGTCGGTCGTGGAAGACGACGCCAGCCTCACCCAGCGCGTCGAGTTCATTCACACGAAGTACCATCAGGCAGCGATCGTCGAGGAGCTGGTCGAAGGACGCGAAGTCTACGTCGGACTCATCGGCAACGACGAGTTGGAAGTCCTGCCGCTCACCGAGATGACGTTCGGTGAGCCGGAGACCGGCGAGCATCGCATCGCGACCTACAAGGCGAAATGGGACGAGGAGTATCGCAAGAAAAAGAAGATCAAGAACGTGTTCGCCAAAGGTGTTTCCGATGATTTGACGCGGCGCATCGGCGAGATCTGCAGCACCGCATTTCACGCGCTGTGGCTGCAGGATTACGGCCGCGTGGACGTGCGCCTGGCGCACGACGACGAGGTGTACGTGCTGGAGGTCAATCCCAACCCGTTCATCGCCGCCGAGCACGAAATGGCGGAGGCCGCCGCCAAGTCGGGACTCAAGTACAACGCATTCATTCAGCGAATCGTTGACGAGGCAATGGCCCGGTGAGCCGCCGCGAAGTCCCCACCCCGGAGCTGCGTTGCCCCCGCTGCCACACGGAGCTGGAGCGGTTCTGGAGCTACTGCCCGAGCTGCAGCCGCCGGCTCGAATGGCCCGACACCCAGCGCGAGACCGGCGCGGAATGCGCGTACTGCGGCTGGATGGTCTCTGACGCATCGTCGTTTTGTCCCTGGTGCGGGCGCAACATCAAGGACAAGGACTCGAGCGAAGAGCCGCTGAAGGCGCCGAAGGGGTTCAAGTTCCACGCCCGCTGCGACTGGGGATGCGGCGGCGGCGTGATGTACCCGATGCGCTTTTGCCCGTGGTGCGGGCGCACGCAGCGGTGGCGCTACGATCATTTCCAGAATTCGTGCCCGCACTGCGATCGTGGCGTGGACGACTGGATGGCCACGTGCCCCTGGTGCGGCGAAGATGCGACCGGCCGCGACCTCATCCCCAGGGCGCTGCGGCGCGCGCGCCGCTTGCTGATTGTCTCCCGCATTCGGGACTGGCATTACCGCGTCGCCTTGCGGCCCGGCGTCTCGGGTGTTGCGCCCAGGGCCCCGAAGGTGATCGAGCTCGACCGCCGCTACGTCACCGGGAAGCGCCGCCGCGACGAGATCTCGTGGAACCTGCTGACCGGCCTGCTGCTCCACGAGCTCGGGCATTCCTTCCTCTATCATCACTGGACGTGGACGCGCTCCGGGCGCTTCCGCCGGGCGTTTGGCGAGGTTCGCAAGGCCTATCGCGTGGCGGACGAGCACTGGGTGGACTTCGAGCGCCGCCGGATCGCAACGACCTTGACCGACTACGTCAGCGCCTATGCGGCAACGCACCCCCAGGAGGACTTCGCCGAGACATTCCGGTTCTACGTGGCGCGGCGCGGCCGGCTCCGGGAGCTGTTCGCCGAATTCGGCCGCAAGCGTAAGGGCGTGCGGCTGTACGAGAAGTTTCTGGTGCTGCATGACTTTGTGCGGAGCTTGCGGGGGTGGAAGTAGTTGGTGGAGGTTGGTGAAGGATGGTGGAAGTTAGTGGAGGTTCTGCAACCTCCAGATCCTCCACCATCCTCCACCATCCTCCACCATCCTTCACCAACCTTCACCGACCTATCAGTGCAGCGTGATGTTGAGGCCGAACACCAGCTGGAAGGCCGAACTATCGTGGAAGAGAACGCGCCCCTCGATGTAGGGATGCGTCTGGCCGTAGCGCGTCTCGAACCCGCCGAGCAGGTTGAACCCCGTATCGGAGTTGCCGTCCCCGGTTAGCACGTTGAGGCCGCCGCCGAAGTACAGCGGGGCGCCGGGTGCCCGGAATTTGAGATCTCCGTTGAAGCCCAGCAGGTTCCCGTTGCCCACGAAGTAGTAGTCGAACGACGGATAGAGCTCGATCGACGAGGTGAGCGGCAGGTGCATCTGGGCGCCGATCGCCCCTTCTTCGATGTCGAAGTTGTAGCCGCCGTGCAGCCCAAAATGGGAGCGCTGCGCCGTGGCACGGGTGACGCCGGCTGCGCACACCAGCAGCGCGACTGTCGTCAGGATTCGTCGCATCATTGTCCGATCCTCCGGTTATGGTGCGCCCGTCTGTACCCGGAGTCCCGACCCAAGGTTCGCGAAGTTCCGCGTCGCGACCGGCGCGCTGGTGACTCAAGTCACATGGAGGGCCGCAACCTTTCAGATCACGCGACTATCCAATCGGTTGGCATCCCGTCTGTCTGCTGGTTCCCGTTCTTGTTGAGGTCGTCATGCACGCTCCGTTGCTCGCCACTCTGCTGCTCGCCGTTCAAAGCCAGCCTCAGCTCGACTCTGCCACCGTCGCCCGTGTCCTCAGCCAGCTGCGAACGAGCGACTCTGCGATCTGCCTTCTGGCCGGTCAGGCGCTGACGAATTACGGAGGGTTCTGGTGGTGGGGCCGTGTCGATCCCGGCATGCCGATGCCGCGTCCCATGCCGACTCCGATGCCGATGCCGGGAGGGGGAGGCGGTGGAGTGCACGTGGACATGCACGAGCGCACATCCGACCTCGACGCGGCGGTCCTGCGCTCCTTCCGCGCCTTCATTCGCGACGACAATCGGTGCGTGCGCAACATCGCCGCACGCGTTCTGGGCCGGCACGGCGGCTCGAGTGCTTACGATCTCTTCATCGCCCTGCTGCGCGATGCACGGCCAGAGCTGCGCGAAACGGCAGCGCTGGGACTCGGTGAGCTCGAGGATTTCCGGGCGATCGGCCCGCTCAGCAACACCCTCGATCGGGATGACAGCCCGGTGGTCCGACTGACCGCCGCCTGGGCGCTCGGCGCGATCGAAGAGAAGACGGCGATCGATGCGCTGGCACGCGCGCTGGGCGATCGCGCGCCCGAGGTACGGCGCACCGCGGCGTGGGCACTGGGCGCGATTGAAGACGTCCGGGGCGTGCAGCCGCTCAGCGCGGTGCTCAGCGATCCGGTGCTCGACGTGCGCCTCGCCGCCGCATGGGCGCTCGGCGCGATCGAGGATCCAGCCGCGGTGTCCTTGCTCGCTACCGCGACGAAGGACCGTGAGCCCCGTGTGCGTCAGGCGGCCGCCTGGGCCCTTGGCGAAATCGAGAGCGTGCAGGGCGTCGCGCCGCTCGAGCCGCTCGTGCGGGATCCCGTGTTGGGGGTCCGCAAGACCGCACTCTGGGCGCTGGGGGAGATCGAGGAGGGGAGCGGCGTTGCCCCCGTCGTCGGTGGCCTCAAGGACTCAGATCCCGAAGTGCGTGTGCTCGCGGCCTGGGCCCTGGGCGAGATCCAGGACGATCGCGCGGTCACGCCGCTGGTTGCGGCGCTCAAGGATGGCGACATCGAAGTCCGCGCGACGGCTGCGTGGGCATTGGGCGAGATCCAGAGCCCGCTCGCGCGTGAAGGACTCGAGGCCGCTCAAAAGGATGAGGCGGGATCGGTGCGGCGTGCTGCGACCTGGGCGCTGCGGCAGATCGATGACGACCACGGCCCGCGCATTCGCATCCGGCCGCGCATCAGGGTCAAACCTTGATACGGCTCCGTTCGACGACCTGAACGTAGTCGCGCAGCTCCTCGGCCTCGCGGACGTCATCCCAGCCGAGGAGCTGTTTCATCCGGCTCGCCACCGCGGCCACAATCGAATGCGCTTGATCGCGCGACTCGTAGAACAGATGCAGGCGCCGGATCAGGATGTCCTGGACCCGCATCGCCAGTTCTCGATCGACCGCGTAGGTGACCTCTGCCCAGATCTCGGGCCGGCCCGCGATCATGGGCAGGCCCAGCGGCCGCTCCCGATCGACGAGATTTAGGACCGCCGCCGCTTCGCTGCCGTAGCTCGCGACGAGATGGCGTGCCGTCGCCTCGGACGCGCCGCGGGCCCGCGCCGCCTCGATGAGCACCTCGAGCTCGGCGGCCTCGCCGCCGGGCAGCGCGAGGCGATCCGTCGGCGGGCGCGGCGCGACAGGACGACCATCCAGCTCATGCAGTCGCGACGCGACGCGGTCCACGACATCGCGCGCCATCACGCGATACGTCGTCAGCTTGCCGCCTACGATGGTGACCAATCCGTGCGCGCTCTCGACGATGCGATGCTCGCGCGACACCTGCGACGGGTTGGCATGATCCTGGCGCAGCAAGGGACGCAGCCCCGCCCATGCCGAGACCACGTCGTTGGTGGTCAGGCGCGCATCCGGAAAGGCCGCGTTGGCCGATCGCAGCAAGTAGGTGACATCGGACGAGGTCACGCGCATGCCGTCGGGAGAGGAATCGGCGTCCGTGTCGGTCGTTCCGATGTAGGACAACTCGCCCCAGGGCAGCACGAACATCACCCGGCCGTCAACTTGAGAGAGCAGCGTCACGGCGTGCTCGTTCGACATGCGCCGCCGCGGCACGACGACGTGCGCGCCCTTGGTGGGCCGCAGCAGCGGCTCGGCAGTGGGATCGTCGAGCCGCCGCAGCGTATCGGACCACGGGCCCGTGGCGTTCACCACGACATGCGCGCGAATGCTCGCGGTCTGGCCGGTGAGGACGTCGCGGATGGCGGCGCCGCGGACCCGGCCGTCCGGCTTCAGGAGTGCGGTCGTCTCGATGTAATTCGCCACCAACGCGCCGGCGCGCGCGGCACTGCGAATCGTCGCGATGACCAGGCGCGCGTCATCCACCTGGGCGTCGTAGTACAACGCGGCGCCGATGAGGCCCCGATCGCGCAGCCCCGGCTCGACTCGCCGCACTTTCTTCGCCCGGAGCCAGCGGTGCCGGCGCACGTTACGGAACGCGGCCAGCAAGTCGTAGAGCCACATCCCCGCGCGCAGCTTCCACGCCGGAATGCGCCCACCCCGGTACACCGGAAAGAGGAAGGCGAGCGGCCGCACCAGGTGCGGGGCGATCCTGAGGAGGACCCGCCGTTCGCGGCTGGCTTCGAAGACCAGCCGGAACGCCCGCTGCTCGAGGTAGCGGATGCCGCCGTGAATGAGCCGCGACGAGTGCGACGAGGTGCCCGCTCCGAAGTCTGACTTGTCTACGAGCGCCGTGCGGAAGCCACGCAGTGCCGCGTCCCGCGCGATCCCCGCGCCCGTGATGCCGCCGCCGATAATGAGCACATCCACCGGCGTCTCGACCATGGATGCCAAGGCTGCGGCACGCGTTTGTTCCAACTCCCCTCCACTTGGGGCTGGTGGTAGGTTTCGATTCCCAGAAGGAGGGAAGAATCTAATGCCGGGTCTCAACGGACGGCGCGTGGCAGTCGTCGCCGGCGTCCGAACGCCGTTCAGCAAAGCGGGCACGTCGCTCAAGGACGCGCGTGCCGTCGATCTCGCGCGCTACGCGGCCCGCGAGCTGATCGAGCGTACCAGTCTGGATGGGACCGAAGTGGACGAGGTCATTTTCGGCCAGGTCGTGCCCTCCGCGCTGGTGCCGAACGTCGGGCGCGAGGTCAGCCTCTTGCCGCAGTTGCCCAAGGAAATTCCGGCCTACTCCCTGAACCGCGCCTGCGCCTCCGCCAATCAGGCGATCACCGCCGCGCAGGATCAGATCGCGCTCGGCAACGCGAACGTGATCATCGCCGGTGGCGCCGAGGCGCTTTCCGATATCCCGATCCTCGCCTCACGCCGGCTCGCCGACATCCTGGTCGAAGCGAGCAAGGCCAAGTCGCTGGGCGCTCGCATCAAGACGTTCGCCAAGATCCGGCCGCGCGACCTCGTTCCCGTCGCGCCCGCGATCGCCGAGCCGTCCACGGGTGAATCGATGGGCCAGTCGGCGGAGAAGATGGCGAAGGAGAATCACATCTCGCGCGAAGAGCAGGATCGGTGGGCGCTGCGCAGCCACAAGCTGGCGGCTCAGGGCACCGCGGACGGCCGTCTCACGGCCGAGATCGCGCCCTGGCTGCCCGATCGCCCCGGCGGGCCGATCGTGCAGCAGGACAATGGAATCCGCAGCGATACGTCGCTCGAGCAGATGGCCAAGCTCAAGCCGGTGTTCGACCGGCGCTACGGCAGCGTGACCGCCGCGAACTCGTCGCCACTCACCGACGGCGCTTCGGCCGTGCTGCTCATGAGCGCGGAGGCAGCGCAGGCGCTCGGCTATGAGCCGCTCACCTTCATTCGTGCGTATGCCGTTGCGGCCGTCGATCCGGGCTGGCAGTTGCTGCAGGCCCCAGTGTTCGCAGTCCCCAAAGCGCTCGAGCGGGCCGGCATCCAGTGGAAGGACCTCGGACTGATCGAGCTGCACGAGGCCTTCGCCGCACAGGTGCTCTCGAATCTCCAGGGATTCGCCGCCAAGGGATGGGACATCAACGAAGACATTATCAACGTGATGGGCGGCTCGATTGCGATCGGCCATCCGTTCGGCGCGACCGGCGGCCGGCTCGTCACGACGCTCTCCAACGAGATGCGTCGCCGCGACGTGCAGTTCGGCCTCATCTCCGTTTGTGCGCAGGGCGGCATGGGGTTCGCCATGGTGTTGGAACGGCGCTAGTGGCGACGCTCGCACCGCCGCGAAGCGCTCCCGCGGTCACCTGGGAAGTCACGGACGGCATCGCCACCGTCATCCTCGATCTCAAGAGTCAGCCGGTCAACGTCATTTCGCGAGCGGTGAAGGACGAGTTTCTCGCCTGCTTCGCGGTCTTGGCCGACGACGCCAGCGTTCGTGGCGTCGCGTTTTTTTCCGGCAAGGCCGACAACTTCATTGCCGGCGCGGATATCGAAGAGTTCCTCAAGCTCAGTTCTGCCGCGGAAGCGGAGCGGCTCTCAGCCGACGGCCAGGAGATGCTCGACCGCGTGGCGCGGTTTCCCAAGCCCATCGCGGTGGGGATTCACGGCGCCTGTCTCGGCGGCGGGTTCGAGTTCGCGCTCGCCTGTCACTACCGTGTCGCGACCGACCATCCCAAAACGATGATCGGCTTGCCCGAAGTGCAGCTCGGCATTCTGCCGGCCGCGGGGGGCTGTCAGCGACTGCCGCGCCTCGTGGGCGTGCGTGCCGCGCTCGACATGATTCTCGCCGGCAAGACCGAGCGGGCCGCCAAAGCATTCCGGCTCGGCATGGTGGACGAGCTGGTCCCGCCGCCCATCCTCGCGGACATCACCCTCGCGGCCGCTCGCCGCATGGCCGGTGGCTGGCGCCCCAAACGCAAGCGGCCCGGTGGGTTTGTGGGATTTCTGCTCGACGGCAATCCGCTTGGGCGCCGCATCGTGTTCCGCGCCGCGCGCAAGCAGGTACTCGAGCGCAGCGGCGGGCACTACCCGGCGCCACGCGCGGCGCTCGACGCGGTCGAATACGGGCTGAAGCACGGCATGGCGGAGGGGTTGAAGCGAGAGGCGCAGCTCTTCGGCCAGCTCGCGGTGACGGACGTTTCTCGCAAGCTCGTGCAGATCTTCTTCGCGACGAATCAGCTCAAGAAAGATCCCGGAGTCCCAAACGCTCCCCCGCCAGTGCGGGTGCAGCGCCTCGGCATCATCGGCTCCGGGTTCATGGGATCGGGTATTGCCGGCACCGCGGTGGCGCAGGCCGAAGTGGATGTGCGCTTGAAGGACGCCGATGTGGGGCGCGTGGCCCAGGGCATCCTCGCCGCGCGCGCGATCCTCGATGACCGATTGAAGCGACGCCGCATAACGAAATACGAATACGCCCGGCTCGTGGCGCTGCTGTCGGGCGGTGACTCCTACGCGGGCTTCGGCCGCGCCGAGCTGACGATCGAAGCGGTATTTGAGGACCTCGCGGTCAAACAGCAGGTCCTGCGTGAAGTCGAAGCTGTGATACCGACGTCCGGCGTGTTCGCATCCAACACATCCACGATTCCGATCACGCGCATCGCCGAAGCGGCGCGCGATCCGGAGCGCGTCATCGGGATGCATTTCTTTTCGCCGGTCGCCAAGATGCCGTTGCTCGAGGTGATTCCCGGGGCCCGCACCAGTCCTCAGACGGTCAGCACCGCCGTGACATTCGGCCGCCGGATCGGCAAGACGGTTATCGTCGTCCAGGATAGTCCCGGCTTCTGGGTGAACCGGATCCTCGCGCCGTACGCGAACGAGGTCGGCCATCTGCTCGCCGAGGGCGCTTCCATCGAGGATATCGACAGCATGGCGGTGCGTTTCGGATTCCCAGTGGGTCCGGTGACGCTGCTCGATGAAGTCGGCCTCGACGTCGCCCTCAAAGTCGCCGGAGTGATGCAGGAGGCCTACGGTGATCATATCCAGCCCGCACCGGGTGCGGGTATCGAGGCACTCGTCAAAGCGGGACGCCTGGGCCGCAAGTCAGGGCGCGGCTTCTACATCTACAAAGACGGCAAGAAGCGCGGCGTGGACGAGAGCGTTTACGGACTGCTCGGCGTCCACCCCAACGGCGGCCCACGGCCCGCCGAAATTCTCCAACGGCTCATCCTCGGCATGGTGAACGAAGCGGCGCGCGCGGTGGGGGAAGGCGTGGTCAGGAATCCCCGTGACGGCGACATCGGCGCGATCTTCGGATTCGGCTTTCCGCCGTTCCGCGGCGGGCCGCTGCGTTATGCGGATGACCTCGGCGCGGAGCGTGTGGTCACCGATCTCGAGCGCCTCGCGGAGCGCTACGGCGCGCGCTTTGCCCCGAGTGAAGTGCTGCGGGACCAGGCGCGCACAGGGACCAAGTTCTACGCCTGATGCTCCGCGCCGCCTTCCTCTGGTTGAGCGAGCATCCGGGCATCTTCGGCTTCGTCCGGAAGAACCGACTCGCCAGGAAGCTCGCGTCGCGGTTCGTCGCGGGCGAAACCGCGGACGAAGCGATCACGACGCTCCGCGATCTGAATGGCAGTAACCTCTCCGCGTCCCTCGACCTACTCGGCGAGTCGGTGCTGCATGCCGAGGAGGCACAGCGGGCCTGTAAGACCTATCTCGAGGTTCTCGAGCGCATTCACACCGCCAAGGCCAACGCCAACGTCTCCGTCAAGCTCACGCAGATGGGGCTCGACATC
>Ga0184623_10000995_pt1 | contig 12364 bp, 19 predicted proteins | sample PLM1_100_b1_FD_133138 | JGI IMG/M metagenome (GOLD analysis project Ga0184623, IMG submission 133138) | Groundwater sediment microbial communities from an aquifer in East River, Colorado, USA - PLM1_100_b1 | ecosystem: Environmental > Terrestrial > Soil > Riparian zone | place: USA: East River...
CCGCAAGAGGAACGAACCGGCCCCGGCCGGCGAGGTCGAACCGACCCCGCCGGCCGCGACTGGCGACGGTGACGCCCTGGTCGACGTCGAGAACGAGAACCGCTCGGAAGAGGTCATGGTCGTCGTGCCCACCGAAGAGCCGGTGCGCATGGGTGGGCACGTCCTCACCGATCAAGGCTGGGTTGTCGAAGACGCCCTGGTCCCCGAAGACGCCGACGACCAGGGCGAGACCGCCCCGGAAACCGAACAGGAGTAGGCCATGGCGGCTCTCACGCTTCAGCAGATCCCCCTTACCGGCCTGGACATCGGCGTACTTGCGGCCGCCGCTGGTGGCGGTGACACGGTGCAGTGCACCGCGAACGAGATGGGCGGCTGGGACGCCCAGCCCGCAGTGTTCATCTTCCGCAACGGCGATGCCGCGTCGAAGACCGTGACGATCGGTGCCGCGGCGCCGGTGACGGTAGTCGCCGGCGCGATCGGGATCTTCCCGCTCAAGACCGGGTACGGCGGCGCGAACATCGCGATCACCTACTCGGCCGTCACCAGCTGCACCGTCGGCGCCTTCCAGCTGCCCTGATGCGACAGGAGACCGCGAGATGAGTTGGGCACCCGACTACGTCACCGCCCTCGAGCTGAAGTCGTTGCTTCGGATCGATGCCGGTGACCTGGTCGACGACGCCCAGCTCGGTCTCGTGGTCACCGCGGCCTCCCGCGCGGTCGACCTGACGACACACCGCCAGTTCGGCCAGGTCGCGGCTCCCGAGTCCCGGCTCTACACGCCGCGGTGGGACGAGTCGCGCTGCCGGTGGGTGATCCAGATCGATGACCTGATGGACGTCACCGGGTTCACGCTCAACATCACCGCCGGCGCGATCACGCTGTACACGCTCGAACCGCTCAACGCACCGCAGCGGGGCAAGCCGTACACCCGCGCCGTGGTCAGCAAGACCTCGACGATCCTGCCGAAGGGCGAGATCGGCGAGGTCACCGGGGTCGGGAAGTGGGGTTGGTCCGCGGTGCCGGCCACGGTCAAGGAAGCAACCCTCATTCAGGGGTCCCGGTTCAACAAGCGGCGGGATGCGCCGTTCGGTGTGGCGGGGTCACCGGAGTCAGGTAGCGAGATCCGCTTGCTGGCGAAGGTCGACCCGGACGTGGCAGTGATGCTCGCGTCCTACATCCGCCGCCGGCTCGCGGTCGGTTAGGAAGGCTGACCATGAACATCGACACGGTGATGACCGAGGTCGCGGTCCTGCTGCGCCTGATCCCGAACCTGCGGGTGTTCGATTACCCGATCTCAACGGTCGAGCCGCCGACCGCGCTCGTGTCGCTGCCTGAGATCACGTTCGACCTGACCTATGGGCGCGGCTCTGACAAGTTCGCGCTGCCGGTGTTGCTGGTCATCGGCAAGGTGGTCGACCGGGCAGCCCGGGCGAACCTGGCGCCGTACGTCGCGGGCTCAGGGCCCCGCTCGTTCAAAGCCGCGCTCGAGTTACCCGATGTGTACGCGTCGTTCGACACCTTGGAGGTGCAGACGTGCACGTTCGATGTCGTCGAGTTCGGCGCGATCGAGTACCTCGCTGGGACATTCATGCTGGACATCACCGGAGACGGAGCCTGACCTATGGCGAAGCAGCACGGCAAGAGGACTGTCATCAAGGTCGGCGCCGCTGATCTGTCGACCTACACGAACGCGTCCGAGCTCGAGCGGACCGCCGACAGCCACGACACCACGACGTACGGCAACGACGCCCACCGGTACAACGGCGGCCTGCTGGACGGCAAGTTCAAGATGTCCGGGTTGTACGACAACACCGCGGTGTCCGGGCCGCGTGCCGTGCTCGAGCCGCTGCTCGGGGTCGACGGGACCGTGATCACCCGGCAGCCCGAGGGGACCGGCACCGGCAAGGCACAGGACGTGTTCAGCGCTGTACTGAACACCTACGTCGAGTCGAACCCGGTCGCCGACATGGTGACCTGGTCGGCCGAGTGGTCCGTCGACGGCGACGTCAACTCCGCACCGCAGTAGAAGGGGGCTCTGAACCATGAGTGCACTTGTAGCTACCGTCCCGACCCGGGCCGGCGTCGCCACACCAGGCGCGAACGTCGCGGCAACGGACACGATCGCGGCCGCCCTGCTCGGCTCCCGCGGCTGCCTGCTCGAGATCCTGAACGGCAACGCGGCTACCGACACCATGTCGATCAGCGATGCCAGCGTGACCCCGTCCGGTGCAACGGCCGCGCCGCTCGCGCCGACGCTGGCCACTGCCACGAACAAGGTGTTCAAGATCCGGCCGGAGCAGGCCGACTCGGCCGGCGTCGTGACGATCACCCACTCGGTGCAGACCACGGTCACCTACAAGCTGTACCCGCTCGGCTAGGAGGGCTGCTATGACGGACGATCTGAAGGCGGCACTGCTCGCCGGCGAGGCAGGGGTCGAGACGACCGGCAAGGTCGAGACGTACGCCGGCACCGTCACGGTCCGGGCGTTGACCCGGTCGGAGGTCCTGCACCTGAACACCGGCCGCGAGCTCGGCGAGATCGACATTGCCGGGTTCGAACGGAAGATGGTCGCGCTGGCGATGGTCGACCCGGTGATGACCGAGGCCGAGGTGAAGGTGATGCAGGACCACCCGGCCGGCGGCGTGCTGGGCCCGATCACCGACAAGATCTCCGAGCTGTCCGGCCTATCGCAGGGCGCCGACAAAAGCCGCGTACCTCGCGTTCGAGGACGCCGATAGCGGGCTCGAGTTCGATCACTTCCTCGCAGTCAAGCTGGGGATGACCGTGCGGGAGGTGCGCCAGATGGGCAACGACGAGTACGTCCGGTGGGTCGTGTACTACGCCCGCGATGCACAGCGGGCCCAGCTCCAAGGGGAGGGCTGAGCGGTGGCCGACCCGATCCGGATCACCGGCCTCAACGAGTTCGTCCGGAACCTGAAGAAGCTCGACAACGACCTGCCCAAGGTGCTGCGGGTCGCGTTCAACAAGGCCGGCGAAACGATCCTGGCCGAGGCGCGGTCCGGCGTACCGACCAGGTCGGGTAAGGCCCGGGGCAGCGTCCGGGCGGCGTCGACACAGAAGGCGTTCCGGATCACGGGCGGGTCCCGGTCGGTGCCGTACTACCCGTGGCTCGACTTCGGCGGGAAGATCCCGCGCGGCGGGAGACGACCGTTCAAGAAAGAAGGCCGCTACATCTACGCGTCGTACTTCAAGCACCGCGATGAGACCGCGGGGTACCTCGAGGCGGCATTGATCGATGCTGCCCGCTCTGCCGGGATAGAGGTTGACTGATGGGCAAGCCACAGGTCACGTTGACGCTGGCCGGCGACGACTCGGCCCTGTCGAAGACGTTCGGGTCGGTCGGGCAGGCGTCGAAGAAGATGGCCGATGAGGTCGGCGGGTCGAGCAAGCGGGTCGCAGATGAGACCACCACCGCATTCGGACGCGTCGACCAGGCGTCCGGGCAGACCTACGACAAGTTCGACGCGCTCGAGTCGGTCGGTCGCGGAACCACCGACACGATGTCCGGGCTCGGCGAGATCATGCAGGGCAACATCCTCCAGGGCTCGACCGACCTGGCCGGCGGTGTGGCGGCGCTCGCGGACGGATTCAGCGGCGCCCTGCTGCCGGCGATCAAGAAGGTGTGGGAAGCCGGGATCCAGAACACCCTTGCCACGGCCCGGCAGACCGCGACGAACGTGGTCGCGAAGGGTGCGGCGCTGGCCTCGGCGGCGGCAACGAACGTGATGGCGGTAGCGCAGAAGGTGCTGAATGCGGCGATGCGGGCGAACCCGATCGGCCTGATCATCACCGCGCTGCTGCTGCTGGCGGCCGGGCTGGTGTACGCCTACAAGCACTCGGAGACGTTCCGCAACATCGTCAACGGCGCGTTCCGTACGGTGCTCGGCGTGGTCCAGGCGGTGGTCACCTGGATCCGCAACAACTGGCCGCTGCTGCTCGCGATCCTGACCGGCCCCATCGGGCTCGCCGTGCTCGCGATCAAGAGGCACAAGGATTCGATCCTCGGGTTCTTCAAGGCGGTACCGGGCGCGATCTCCGGGTTCTTCAAGGGCGTCGGGTCGACCATCGCCGCACCGTTCGAGGCGGCCTTCTCGGCGATCCGGAACGCCTGGAACAACACGGTCGGCGGCAAGGGCTTCTCGGTCCCGGGCTGGATCCCCGGGCTCGGCGGCAAGTCGTTCACGATCCCGTACTTCCACACCGGCGGCGTCGTCGGCGGCAACCTGGGGTCGGAGACCCTGGCCGTGCTGAAGGCCGGCGAGCGGGTCTCCGGCGGACGCAACAGCGGCGGTGGCGGCACCATCGTGATCCGCTCAGGCGGTACCCGGCTCGACGACCTCCTGGTCGAGGTGCTGCGGAAGGCGATCAAGAACGCCGGCGGCGACGTCCAGGTGGTGCTGGGCCAGTGACCGCACCCTTCAGCGTCCTCACCGAGCTGTACGTCGACGGCGCCTGGGCTGACATCTCTGCCGATGTGATGCACCGCGACGGGCACTCGATCAGGCGCGGCAAGACGGAGTACGCGTCGCAGGCGGGCCCGACCCAGCTGGGCCTGTCGGTGAAGAACACCGGCGGCAAGTACTCGCCGCGGAACCCGCTGTCGCCGTACTTCGGGAAGATCGGCCGCAACACCCCGATCCGGGTGAGCCGGCAGTTCGACCCGGTGTACGACGCGACCAGCTCGACCAGCGGCACCGGTGACCTGTCGTGGACCCACAACGGCACGACCCCCACCGGGGTCCTCGTGTTCGTGTGGCAGTACGACACCAACGCCGGGCAGATCAACAGCGTGACGTACGGCGGCGTGACGATGCAGCGCGTGATCTTCGGCCTGTTCGTGATGGGCGCGTTCAACGCGGTCGGGTACGCCTACTGGCTCAACCGGGACATCCCGACCGGCAATCAGACCGTGGTGGTGGACACCAACGCCGTCAAGAACCGGTACGCCTGCGCGATCAGCGTGAGCGGGGGTGAGACCGCCGAGCTCGACTTCGTGACGTCGGCGTACAGCAACGCGACCCCGACCACCAACCCGTTCACCACCGCGTCGACGTCGAAGCGGGCGATGATCTTCGGCACCTTGCTGAGCGAGCTCGACGACGGTTCCACGATCGCGCCGCAGGTCGGCTACACCCAGCTTGACGAGCTGGACATCGGCACCGAGACGGTCAACACCGACCGCAGCAACGTGCTTGCCCCGGCGCTCTACTCGATCGGCTGGACCCAGGCCTCGGCGCACTGGGGAATCATGGGCGTCGCCGTACGCACGGTGTCGTACCGGGCGTGGTGCGAGACGTCCAGCTTCCCGCCGAAGTGGGACCTGACCAGCACATCGGATGTGTGGGTTCCGCTCGAGGGAGCCGGCCTGTTGCGTCGCCTCGGTCAGGGCACCGACCCCGCCGAGACCGGGCTCAAGGCGTACATCACTCCGCAGCCGGGGCTGTTCCGGTACTGGCCGCTCGACGGCGCCGCCGGCACGCAGTACAGCCTGGACATCGCGCCGGTGTGGGGACAGGCCACCAACTACAGGTTCCGCGGCGAGGGCGGCAGCGGCAACTTCCAGTACGGGCAGTCCCTGGGCAGCGAGTACCTCGGGACCGGGATGGCGTTCTTCAACAGCGACGCCTGGCCGATGCGCGGCGACGTCGCCACCGGCTACCCCAACTGGGCTTTCGACTTCGTGTGGCAGCAGATCGGCAACATGGGTGCCTTTGCCGTTGATTGCAAGGATTACAACGGCTTTGGGTGGAACCTGTCGTTTGATGCCGGCGTGGCCCAAGTTTCGTTCGATGACCCCGACACGGGTCTAATCGGATTCTCGCCGACCGGCGTACTGCCCGAACTGCTCGACACCCTGCCGCACCACTGCCGGCTCAAGCTGCTGAAGAACGGCACCGCTACCGACTGGACCCTGTACATCGACGGCGCCGTGGTCGACTCAGGCACACAGCCCGCCCACAACGTCAACGGGCTGTCGGTGTTCCGGATGTTCATCAACCGGGATCCGGGCGAGCAGTACATCAACCTCGCCCACATCGCCGTGTGGGCCGACCTGACCTCGGAGATCTGGCCGTCAGCTGCCAACGTCACCCTGGCCGCACAGGGCTACGCCGGTGAAGCCGCCGGTGTCCGGATCCAGCGGATCTGTGCCCTCGCCGCGATCCCGGTCTCGATCGTCGGCGACCCGGCCGACACGACCCTGATGGGCCCGCAACACTCGGAATCGAAGCTGACCCAGATCCGCGACGCCGAGTCGACCGATCTGGGGATCATGGGTGAGCCGCGCGACCGGACCGGTCTGCTGTACCGGACCCGGACGTCGCTGTACAACCAGGCCCCGGCGGCGACGCTGGACTACTCGGCCAAGCAGCTGGCGCCGCCACTCGAGCCCGTCGACGACGACGCGGCCACCCACAACGACATCACCGCGTCGCGCCGTGACGGCGGCAGCGTCCGGCTGCAAGACACGACCAGTCGCCTGTCGATCCTCGACCCGCCCCTCGGTGTCGGCCGCTACAAGGACGACGTGACGCTGAACGTCCAGACCGACGACCAGCTGCCCGGCGTCGCCGCGTGGCTGCTGCACCTGGGCACCATCGACGAGGCGCGGTTCCCGTCCGTCACCGTCGACCTGCGGGCGCTCACCAGCAACCCGGCCCTGTCGGCTGCCCTGCTCGCCGTCGACATCGGCGACCGCCTGGTCATCACCGGCGCGGCGGCCGTGAACATCTACGACGACGTCTCCCTGCTGGTGCTGGGGTACAGCGAGGACCTGTCACCGTTCGAGCACAAGATCACGTTCAACTGCGTACCCGAGTCGCCCTACAACGTCGCGGTGTACGGATCCGGGGTCGGCACCGGCCCAGACCGGTACGACACCGACGGGTCGGCGCTGACCGCCGGGATCACCACCACGGGCACGTCGCTGTCGGTGTCGCCGACCGGGCCGGCCGGAGTGCTGTGGACCAACACGGCCGGCGAGTTCCCGTTCGATATCAAGGTCGGCGGTGAGCGGATGACCGTCACGAACATCACCAGCGCCACGGCCCCGCAGACGTTCACCGTCACCCGATCCGTCAACGGCGTCGTCAAAGCCCACCTGGCCGGCGCCGCCGTCGCACTCTGGAACACGCCCCGCTATGCACTCTGAAGGAGCACCATGGTCCAGCTAGCCGGCGACACGATCATCGCCCCGGGCGTCCCCAACGCCCAGGTGTTCACCGCGTCCGGGACCTGGACCAAGCCGTCCGGTCTGCGCCACGTCATCGTCGAGGTGGTCGGCGGTGGCGGCGGCAGCGGCGGGGCGCTCGCGACCGGCGCGGCGCAGGTCTCCGGCTCACCTGGTGGCGGTGGCGGCGGCTACGCACGCAAGCTGATCCTGGCTTCGGCCCTGGGCGCCTCCGAGACGGTGACTGTGGGCGCGGGCGGGTTGGCGGGGACCGCCGGCGCCACCGCCGGCACCAGCGGTGGCACGTCCAGCTTCGGCGCCTTCTGCTCGGCAGCTGGCGGCACGTTCAGCACGGGCGTGGGCGCCGCCACCCCGCCGGTGATGCTGGGCACCGGCGGCGCCGGCGGTACGGGCACCGGCGGCGACCTGAACATCCAGGGCTCGCGCGGTGGCATGGGCTTCGGCATCGCCGCCGCGTCCGTCGCCCGGGGTAACGGTGGCGCCTCCCAACTCGGCGGCTCCGAACCCGGCGGGACGGTCACATCGGGTGCGGCCGGGGCACCTGGCGAGCTGTACGGCGGCGGTGGGCATGGTGCCTGCAACGGCGCCTCGCAGGCGGCCCGGGTCGGCGGCGACGGCGCCGCCGGCGTCGTCACCGTCACCACCTACTTCTGAGGATGCGTTGAGCCATGGTCCAGGGACACGGGGAGGTGCGGCGTGATCGGTCAAGTGACGTTCGACGCGAGCGCGCTGGTCGCATCACTCGCCCTGCTGTTCACCGCGTTCTTCACCGGCCTGTCCACCCTGCAGCGCAAGCAGAACGACCTGGCCAAGGCCGACGCGGAACGCCTCGAGCAGTACGAGCGGTGGCGCCCGAAGATCCGGATCATGGTCGCCGAGCTCCGCGACCTGCTCGGCCAGCACCGCATCCCCGAACCGCCCGGGATCGACGAAGCGCTGCGGTTCCCACCGAAAGACGAGGTGAAGTCGGATGACTGACCGGACCGCAGTGAGGTACCTGTCGCTGGCCATCGCCGCCGGCATCGCGGCCGGCATCGTCGTGCTGTGGATCTACGGCGCGACCCAGAAGGACGACAAGCAGCAAGCGCAGGCCGAGCTGGTCCAGTCGGCCGAGACGATCAAGGCCGCGTGCGCGAAGGACCCAGCACAGGTGCGGGTCCTGCTGGGGACGGATGCCTGTACGAAGGCGAAAGAGATCACGGAGCGGCCGGCGGCCGAGAAGGGTGACCCGGGTGCTCGTGGTCCTATCGGCCCGCAGGGACCGGCTGGTCCGCCGGGCCCGCGCGGTCCAGCTGGTGCTGTTGGCCAGGCGGGCAGGAACGGGACCACGCCGGGCTGCCTGATCCTCGTCAGCAAGTGCCAGGGATCCACGGGCCCGCGCGGTATCCCGGGGCTCACAGGGCCGTCTGGCGGCACCGGAGCGGCAGGGCCTGCGGGTCCGGCTGGTCCGGCCGGTGAGCAGGGCCCGGCCGGGGATCCGGGGCCGCCGGGCTCACAGGGCGACCCGGGGCCGGCCGGACCGCAGGGACCCCAGGGTCCCGCTGGGCCTTCCTGTCCGGCCGGTAGCACGCTGCAGACCCAGCACGTCATGACCACCGAGGCACCCACCGGCATCGCCGTCGCGGTTTGCGTGCTCACCGACCAGAACCCATGATCGAACAAGTGTTCGAACGACACGAAGGAGCCACCTCATGACCGACACCGCGCAGATCCTCTTCACCGCGAAGGTCACCTGTACGGCCAAGCAGCCCGCCGGCGACGGCCAGACCCGGCTCGGGTTCTCACCCGACTACGCCGACGGCAGGAACGCCGAGTGGGCCAAGTACACCCCGGGCCTGTCCCTGACCATGGCGGTGCTCGACCAGGTCGCCGACAAGGTCGCACAGGGCCAGGCGATCACGCTGCTCTTCACCATCGACGACGACGTCGAGCAGGAACCCCATGGCTGACTGGTACCTCGCGGCGTCGCTCGTCGCGCTGTTCGACGAGGTCGACGCCCGCTGGCCGAACCGCGACCACGCCTCGGACGGCGCGAAGGGCGACGCCGCGCACGCAGCCCGCGTGTCCGACCACAACCCGGACTGGTCGGCCGGCGGCGTGGTCCGGGCGGTCGACGTCGACAAGGACGGCATCGACGTACAGCAGTTGCTCGACGCAACGGTGCGGGATCAGCGGGTCGCGTACGTCATCTGGAACCGGCGGATCGCCTCGGCGACCGAGGACGGCGCCCCGTGGGACTGGGAGCCGTACGAAGGCGACCCGCACACCGGCCACGTTCACATCTCGATCAAGCACACCCACGCCGCGGAGACCGACACGTCACCGTGGTTCACCCAGGAGGAGGAAGGCATGGCCAAGGAAGACGCGGACCGCGTGATCGAGTTCATCCGTCAGCAGGAGTCCACCCCCGGCATCGAAGGCCAGCGGTACGCGGACCTTCGGAAGCTGATGGTCAAGCAGCACGCCGAGCTGATCGCCGCGCTCGAGGCGCTGAAGGCAGGTCAGTGATGAAGCCCAGCATCGGACGAATCGTCCACTACACGATCACCGCCACCGACGCCAACCAGATCAACCGGCGCCGCACTGACGCGAGGGAGTCGCAGGCCGCGTCCCTGGCGTCGGGCGCCGTGATCCACTCCGGTAATGAGGCCGAGGCGGGAGAGGTGTACCCGCTGCTGGTCACGCGCGTCTGGCCCAACCAGCTCGTCAACGGCCAGCTCTTCCTCGACGGCAACGACACGCTCTGGGTGACCAGCGTGCAGGAGGGCGAGGGCGAGCGCACCTGGTGCTGGCCGCCGAGGGTCGAAGCATGACCAAGTCGCGCCCAGTCCGGGTCCTGGCATCCGTCGCGGCCGCGGCTACCGCGGCCACCGGCGGCCTCGCGGTCATCCCCGGCGTACCGTCCTGGGTCGCCGGCGTCGTCGGCCTGCTCGGCCTGGTCCTCACCGTCGCAGTCGGCAAGTACACCGAGGACCAGACCGCCCCGTACCAAGACGTCGCAGCGATGGTGTCGCCCCACAACCCCGACCAGTTCATCGCCGGCCCCGCATCCCCGGTCACCACCGGCCGAGCCGTCGACGTCACCGCGAACTACGCCCCGTAGAACGAGCAGAAGCCCCCCGGACTACGGAGCCGGAGGGCTTCTGTGTTCAGCGGGACCTGGGGTCGATGCCTGATCCGACCGGCCGCCGCCCGTGTCGCCCGGGCGATCTCGGCACCCGCGACGCGGCGTCGACGGCGCCGGCGTGCCGACCGGTCGACGTGATCCGCCACAGCCAGCCGAACAGCCGGCCCTTCTTCGCGTGCGTCCCCACGATCCCTACCTCCCTGCTACTTCGCGACCTTCGCGCAGCGGCCCTTGTTGATGCTCATTGGTGAACCCCTCTTGTCTGTCCGGCCACCGTGGCCGGATCGTGCAGCGGGCCGGCCTCGAACCGGCGACCCCCCAACCGGGTCCGCTGCTTTACGGAGATTTGCTGTTGCATCGGGCGTCATAAAATGACCAACGCGGCGAAATCCGCGAAATATGACCTCCCGCGTCAGGCGGCGAGTGTGTACGCCGTACGCGGCGAGCCTCTCGACTCCGGCCCCGGCGGCGGCGGCTCCGGAGCGACCCCCAGTACTGCGGTGCGCTTGGCGGCCGCGGACACCTCGGTGTAGCGGGCAGTGGTCTCCGGCTTGCTGTGGCCGAGCAGTTCCTGGACGGCCCGCAGGTCGTTGCTGACCCGGAGCGCGACGGTCGCGAACCGGTGCCGCAACGTGTGCCCGGTCCAGTGGCCGGCGAGCAGCCGCGACAGCACCTTGCCGATCGCGTCGGGCTGTACGTGGCCGTCCCGGCCGGGGAACAGGTAGTCGTGCGGCGTGATCCCGTCGACGTAGTACCGCCACCCCGTGCCGGTCTTCCCCGATGCGCGCCGCTCGAGCTCGGCCTGGACGTCGACGCCGAGCTCCGGGTGGACCGGCACCCAGCGTTGCTTGCCGCCCTTGCCGCGCACGAGCAGGTTGCCGGCCTCCCAGTCGAAGTCGTCGGCGCTGACCTTGGCGATCTCGGCGCGCCGGAGGCCTGCGTACCCGGCCAGCTTCAGGATGAGCCGGTCGTGATCGTTGGCGGTGAGCAGCGCGTCGACCAGGACAACGTCGGGCGTCGGCCGTGGCAGCGCCCTCGGCACGGTGATCGACTCGAGCTCGGCGGCCGGGTTCGGTCCGGTCAGCCGGCCAGACTTGGCGGCCCACCGGTAGAAGGCGATGACGCTGGCCCGGGCAGACTTGCGGGTTTCGGGCTGCCAGGCCTGGTTGGCCAGCCAGCCGGCCAGCTGGTCGACACCGATCCCGGTGTCCGGGCCGGCGAACGGGTCACAGTGGTACGGGTCCTCCCTTGTTACGTCGACGGCGAACCGGCTGACGTAGTAGATGCGCAGCCGGATCGTTCCCACCGAGCGCTCGGCCGAGCGCAGGTAGTACTTGAACGCAGCGATGGCGACGACCCAGGCGGTCGTTGCGTCTTCCACGGGTACCGCTCCCTCAGTTGGGTGCAAGAACCCCCGAGGTACGGAAAACGATTGCCCACCGACCTCGGTTACGCGGTAATTCATTCCGGTTAGCCGGCCGTGTCGGTGGGAACAATGGCCGGGCCGGGTACGCCAAACTCGCGCCGCAGATCCACCTCGAGGCTGGCCCAGTCGTGGATCGGGACGTAGCTCAGCAGCATCCCGAGCAGGTCGCCGAGCTGCTCGGGCCGCATCGAGATGCGGGCGATCAGCCCCGTGAGCTCGGCCCGCAGTGCCGGCAGATCCGGACGACGGTCGCGGTCGTGGGCGTCCATGTGGTCGCGGAACGCGCGGTAGGCAACCGTCGGCGACGCCGGGTCGATCGGGAACACCCGCCGTGCAGCGTGATCGGGGTGGTGGCACACGTACATCTCGTGGCCGGCCGCGTCGACCCGGACATGCTTGGCCGCGGCTTCCTGTTTTGCGACCTCATCTGAGGGGCTCCCGATCCGCTCGCGCAGGGGTGGGGCGGGCTCCGCCGGCGGCGGCTGTACGCCGTGCCAGGCCTGACCATCGCGGGCGCTCATGCGCCGGCCTCGGCCTGGTCGCCGTTGCCGGCGGCAACCGCAGCCGCATGCACGTCCGGCTTGACGACATCGCGTGGGA
>Ga0184623_10000996_pt1 | contig 12348 bp, 13 predicted proteins | sample PLM1_100_b1_FD_133138 | JGI IMG/M metagenome (GOLD analysis project Ga0184623, IMG submission 133138) | Groundwater sediment microbial communities from an aquifer in East River, Colorado, USA - PLM1_100_b1 | ecosystem: Environmental > Terrestrial > Soil > Riparian zone | place: USA: East River...
ACCTGGCGCCCCGCGAAGGTCCGCGCGCGGGTGTCGACGCGCGCGCCCGGCACGCGCTTGAGCGCGTTGACCACCGCGGCCCGGACGGCCGGGGTGAGCAGCGGCTCGGCCCGCATCAGGAACTCGGCCGTCTGCTTGAACACGAGCCGGTCGGGCAGCGTAGTCCGGCCCGGGCCGGCCAGCTCCTTTCGGATGCGCTGGAGCATCTTGGCCCCGTCGGTCGGCAGCCCGGCCAGGGACGCCGGCGTCGGACTGCCCAGGCTCGGACCCTTCGCGGCCAACTCGGCTCGCTGCTGGACGATGTCGCCGGCGAGATCCTGTTCGTTCATGCCCAGGTTCTCGCCGCGGAGCGAGACGATGATCCCGCCCTGCACGTCGATCCACGTCTCGTGCGCATAGTTGGTCGCCGAGCTGCGCAGGTAGAGCAGCTGGCCGGGACCCACCTGCAACGGCTCGGCGGTGAGCGGGCCGGGCTCGCCGGTGGGCAGCGTGATCTCGCTGACCAGGTGCGGGATCGGCGAACCCTGGTCGGTGGGCTTGACGACCGTCGGGCTCGGCGGCACAACCTCCGCCACCTGCACGCCAGAGTTACCCAGCTTTGGCAACAAGACCGTCGCGCCGATTGTGGTGGTGGCGACGACCACGGCTGCGGCGATCGCGGGCGCCCACCGACGCGCGGGCCCGCGGCGGGCGGTGGTGACGCCGTCGACGGGCCTGGTGATGCGGTAGCGGACCCGGGCGGCCGCCATCTCGTCGTCGAGGTCTTCGCGGAACTCGCGCAACGCGGTCAGGTCGGGGTCAGTCTTCATCAGGAAATACCTCCTCGGCGCCGAGAGCGGCGCGCTGCGTGGCCCGTGCGCGGTGCAGCGCCGAGCGAACCGAACCGACCGGAATCCTCAACGCCACCGCGACCTCGGCGTACCGCAGCTCGGCCAGGGCGTAGAGCAGCAGCACGTCGCGTTGGCGTTCCGGCAGCTTCGCCAGCACACCCGCGATCTGCCGCGACAGCGAACGGGCATCGGCCCGTTCGCCGACCCGCTGCGCGTGGCTCTCCACGACGCCTGCCGCGTTCGACAACGGGTCGACCCCCGTACGGGCCAGCGCGCGGTAGCCGCGCACCTCGTCACGCCGGTGCCGGTGCAGCAGGTTGGTGGCGATGCCGAAGAGCCACGGCGGCACTTCGGCCGGGCCGCCGTCGAACACGGGCCACTTCTCGTACGCGATCAGGAAGGTGTTCGCGACGACATCCTCGGCCACGTGCGGGCCGATGCGCCGCGTGCAGTACCGCAGCAGGACGTTCGCGTGCCGATCGTAGAGATCGGTGAACGCCTCCGCGCGCTGGGCGACTCCGGTGGTCTCCATACCTACTCATGCCCGATGCCGGCGTAATAGTTCCGCAGCGCGATCCCGTCGCGTCAGCCCATCCAAGGCCGGAGCTTCTCGGGGTTCCGTATTGCCCAGGCGTGCTTGATCCGGTCGCCTGCGACCTCGAACGCGATCACCACCACCGTGACGCCGTCTTGCTGAGCCACCAGACCGGGCTGACCGTTGACCGTACGCTCCAGGATGGTCAGGTTGGGTGCCTTGCTGGTGATATCGACGATGCCGCGCGCGATCTGCTCGGCACCTTCTATTGGGTAAAGCGCGGCGCTGACAAGGCCACCGCCGTCGGCGATCACCGTGGCGTCGGGATCGAGCAGGCCGATGAGGGCGTCGATGTCTTTGGCTTCCCATGCGTGCTTGAAGCTCCTGACGACGTCTGCCTGCTGGGTTATCGGCGTCGCCGGAACCTGCGACGCGCGGATGCGACGGCGGGCCGACGCGGCCAGCTGACGACATGCCGCCGGCGTACGGCCGACGACCTCGGCCACTTCGGCGAAGGAGTAGCGGAAAACATCGTGCAGGATGAACGCCACACGCTCGGCCGGGGTCATCAATTCGAGCACGACAAGGAACGCCATGTTGATCGACTCGTCGAGGGTGACCCGGTCGGCCGGGTCGACCGAACTGCCACCCGACCGGACGCTGGTCCACTCCGCCCGATCGGGCAGCGGCTCCGGGATCCATTCGCCCACATAGCGCTCCCGGCGGGCCCGCGCCGAGCCGAGCAGGTCCAGGCAGATGCGACTGGCAACCGTCGTCAGCCAGGCGCCCGGAGACTCGATGGCCTCCTGCTGCTGGCGGGACATCGCGTACCAGCGGGCGTACGTCTCTTGCACAACATCCTCGGCATCGGTCAGCGAGCTGAGGAATCGGTACGCGAGATTGATCAGCTGACGCCGCTCGCTCATGATCGCGCTCAGGCCCGGATCGAGCCGGCCGTCTCCTGAATCGGATTGCGTGCTCATGGTGTCGCCGACTCCCTTGGTCGCAGCTGCCCTCACCAGTTCGACGAAACACCGCACCGAGTTGTGAGGTTGGCGCCCCGCCTCACATTACGAGGGACTGTGTCGTCTTACTTCTGAGACGAACGCCCTCCCGCAAGGAGAACCGTAATGAACATCGCCCTGTGGATCATTGCAGGACTGCTAGCCGCAACTTTCCTGGCAAGCGGAGCCGTGAAGCTGATCCAGCCCAAGGAGAAGCTGGCCGCCGTCGGTCTGGTGGTGCTGATGGTCGGCGCGATCATCACGCACCTCCGCCGTCACGAGGCCCAGGCAATCGTGGTTAACCTGGCCATACTCGCCCTGGCCGTCCTCGTGGCGTGGGGCCGTTTCGGGCCCCAGTCCTTCTCCGGCTGACGAAAGGACTCGGAGCGCGGCAAACCGGCATATCGTGGGATCATGGTCAGCGACGGCCGCCGGTGGGTACTGCCCAGCTTCCTGACCAGTGCCGTGCTGGCCGGTGGCAACGCGGTCGGGATTCGGTTCAGCAATCGGGAGCTCGCCCCACTGTGGGGTGCCGGCCTGCGGTTCGGCGCCGCAGGCGTGTTACTGCTGATCGTCGTGGCGGTCCTGCGTCTGCCACTTCCGCGCGGGCGAGCGTGGGCCGGCCCTGTGGTGTACGGGGTGCTCAACTTCGCCGCCGGCTTCGCGCTGGCGTACTACGCACTCCAGCACATGCACGCGGGCTTCGCCCAGACACTGCTCGCGCTGGTGCCTCTGATCACCCTGCTCCTGGCAGTGCTGGAGGGTCAGGAGCGGTTGCGCCCGATGAGCGTCGCCGGCACCCTGCTGGCGTTCGGCGGAGTGGTCGTGATGTCGCGTGCCCCGCTTGACGAGCCGATCCCGCTCACGGCGCTGCTGGCGGCCCTCGCCAGCGCTGTGTGCCTGGCTCAGACGGCGGTGCTGATCCATCGGCTGCCCAATGCCCATCCCGTGACCACCAACGCGATCGGCATGGCCATCGGCGCCGCGATCCTGCTCGCCTGGTCGGCAGTCGTCGGCGAGTCGTGGCAGGCCCCGCAGCTGACCGCGACCTGGGTCGCACTGGCATATCTGGTGGTGCCCGGATCCATAGGCGTCTTCGTGCTGTATCTCATCGTCCTGCGGCATTGGCCGGCGTCCCGAGCGGCGTACATCATGGTCGTGATCCCGTTCGTGACCGTGCTGCTGTCGGCGTGGCTTGACGACGAACCGCTTCAGGCCGCGGTGCTCATGGGTGGCCTGCTGGTGATCGCCGGTGTCTACGTCGGCGCCCTGCGGCGGGCATGACTCCGACTCGAAACCCGAAGCCGCGGAATAAGCGGGGAGGCCGTGCCACTCCAGCTCCCAGGTTTCGGTGGCCCCACGAGCGGGTCGCTCGGTGACCGGGCTCCCCCAGCCCATCGGGAACTGGTTGCCCGCCGCGGATGCGGGGCGCGCTGCCAGCGGATTCGTTACGATCTTGAAGGTGAACACGCGGGTGTTGCTCGCGTTGAGCAGCCGCAGCCGGTAGCGCCGCGGTTCGACCGTGAGCGTTGGCCAGGTATTGCCGTTGACCACGATGGTGTTGCCGAAGAATTCCGGGTTCCACATCGGAGGGACGTCGGTGTCGGGCAGATGGGGCCCGCCTGCTGGGACGTCGCCGAAGAAGTCCCGGCTGGTCGGGAAACAGCGATCCGTCGGCGTTGAACGACCTGTCCTGGATGATCAAAGGGATCGGGTCGGGTCGGTCACCTCGCGCGGCCGCAACCGCCAGATCCATCATCACTTACCGTCATGAGCCGATTCGCCGTGCGATGAGACGGCAGCCGTGGACATGCCGAACAGCGGCCACCGCCAGCCCGGCGCAGCCGAGGATTAGTCCGATCCGACCGGCTGCCGTGCCGGTCATGTGCTCCTGGACGGCTGGTGGCGCCTGCTCCATCAGCAGGAGGATGGCCATGGCGGTGAGGAACCATCCGAAGCTTGTCCGGAGCATCGCGGCGGGGACGCGTGCGGCAAGCCGGGCGCCGGCGAGGCTGCCGCCGATGGCCAGGGCGGTGATCGCGAGCGCGAGCGGCCAGTCGACGGCCGCGTTCGACAGGTGCCCGGCCAGGCCCGCGCCGGCCTGTAACGCGATGACCAGCAATGACGTGCCGACCGCCGCAGTCATCGTCAGGTCGGCGAGCAGCACGAGGACCGGCACGATGACGAAGCCTCCGCCGGCGCCGACCATGCCGGTGACGAGCCCGACGGCCGCCCCGAGTCCCAGCAGCAGTGGCAGCCTGCCGGCGTGCGGTTTCGGCCGCAGGGGTCGCCGGCAGGAGCGGATCATGACGGTTGCTGCGGCCGCCGTGAGCAGCCCGAACCCGGCTAGCAGCACGGCGATGGGCACATACGCGGCCAGCCGGCCGCCGGCGTACGCACCGGCTAGCCCTGCGGCGCCGAACACCAAGCCGGTTCGCCACTGCACGCGCCCAGCGCGGGCATGCGGGACAAGTGCGACGGCGCTGGTGACGGCGACGATGAACAGCGACGTGGCGATCGCTGTCTGCGCGTCCTGACCGGCGAGGTAGACCAGGACGGGGACGGTGAGGATGGAGCCGCCGCCGCCGAGCAGGCCGAGGAGCAGGCCGATGACAATGGCGGCGGCCAGGGTGGCGGCGAAGCTCACCCGGTGCTCCCGGTCCGCAGCTTCCCGACGACGGTGTCCAGATCGCAGACAGCGCCCCGGTTGTAGGGCAGTTTCGCCAGGAGCATCCCCATGGCGCAGGTGTTGGTCAGCGCGGCGACTGCCAGGCCCGCGCCGACCGCGGCGGCCAGGTATTGCAGCCCGGGCACGAGCAGGCCGCCCAGCACGGCGGCGAGTACAAGGCTGCCGGCGACGAGGCGAACCTGCCGTTCCAGATCCCACCGGGCCCGCCCGGTCTTCAGCGGGGCGGCGTCTTGCTGCCAGGCGAGGATGCCACCGTCGAGCAGGTGGACGTTGGGCAGGCCGTTGCGGCCGAGGGTCTGCTCGGCTTGGGCGGCGCGCATCCCCGACCGGCACACCAGGACGATGTCCTGGTCCAGGTGGCCGGCGATCTCGGCGGTGTGTTCCTGCAGCAGGTGCAGCGGCACGTTGTAGGAGCCGGGGATGTGGGCGGTTTCGAACTCGGCGGTTGTCCGCACGTCGATGATGCGCGGGGCGTCCGGCTGCGCCAGCCATTCGCGTAGGGTCGGGGAGTTCAGGCGGGGCGGGCGGGTCGTCGGCTTCATCTGCGCTGATCGTGTCTTTCGCTCAGGGGACGGGTGGGGTCTAGAGGACGCGGCCGGTGCCGGTCTTCGCTGTGAGGGGCAGGCCGGCGCGAGTCCAGGCGTGCATGCCGCCGGACAGGTTGACCACCGGCCGTCCCTGCGTAGCCAACAGGCGCGCGGCTTGGGCGGAGCGCATGCCGGACCGGCAGACGGTGATGATCGTGCGGCCGGTGGGCAGTTCCTGGTGGCGGGAGGCGAGCTGCGCGAGGGGGATGTGGCGGGCCTTGGGCGCGTGTCCGGCCTGCCATTCGTGCTTGTCGCGGACGTCGAGCAGGATCGCTCCGGCGGCCAGCAGCGCCCCGGCCTCATCGGCTTTGATGGTCTGGTAAGGCTTGGCGAACAGTGTGCCTAGCCAGCTGATGCTCATGCGACTGCCTCCACGGTCAGACCTTGCGCTACCGCACGGGCGAACTCGTCGTCGATGTGCACTACTCGTCGCCCAGCCGCCTGCAGCAGGGATGCGGCGATCGCGGCGCGGTATCCGGCCGCGCAGTGCACCCACACCTCGCCCTCGGGGATATCGCCGAGACGCTGGGACAGCTCCTGCAGTGGGATGTGCACCGCGCCAGGCAGGTGGGCGTCCTTCCACTCCAGCGCGCGACGCACGTCGAGCAGCACGATTGGCCGGTGATGGCGGACCTGGGCCAGGTCGGCGAAGGTCGCCCGCGGGTAGCTGGCCGGTGTCTGGTCACCGGACCAGTCGTCTGCGCTGCCGGTGGCGTGGGCGGCAGGCCGATCGATGCCGATGCGGACCAGTTCTCGCTGCGCCTCGGCGACCTGTTCGCGGGTCTCGCCAAGCAGGGTCAGGGGCGTGCCCCAGGGGATCAGCCAGCCGAGGTAGGTGGCGAAGCTGCCGTCGAGGCCGAAGTTGAGCGTGCCCGCGACATGGCCGTCCGCGAACGCGACCCGGTTGCGCAGATCGACAACCCATTCCCCGGCGGCGATGCGATCACGGAGGTCGCCGGCGGTGGCCCGCTGCGGCAGGGACAGGTCGGGCGCGGTCGGCCCGGCGCTGTTGGCCGGGGCCATCTGCGTGTAGTAGGCCGGCCAGGCGTCCAGGCCGGTCAGGATGTCGTCGATGAACTCCTGCTCGCCGCGGGTCAGTACGGGGTTGCTCTGTTTCTCCTGGCCGAGAGTCGATGCGCCGGCCTCGGATTGGGTGGCCGAGCAGAAGCTGCCGAACCCGTGCGTCGGGTACACGCCTGTCGTGTCGGGCAGGTCGGCAACCAGACGCCGGGCGGAGGCGTACTGATGGCGTACCAGTGCGTGGGTGTGATCGGGGCCGAGCAGGTCGGGCCGGCCCACCGAGCCGTAGAGCAGCGAGCCGCCGGTGAAGACCGCGACCTGGCGGTTGTCCGCGCACAGCGCGTAGGACAGGTGGGTGAAGGTGTGCCCGGGGGTGGCGACGACGGTGACCCGCATGCGGTCGCCGACCTCGATCACGTCACCGTCCGACACTGGTACGCGGTCGAACGCGACCGGGTCGGCGACGTTGACGTGGTAGGCGGCCCCGGTGGCCGCGGCGAGCGCGTGCCCGCCGGTGACGTAGTCGTTGTGGATGTGGGTTTCGACCACATGCGTGACCTGCACCCCGACCCGCGCGGCGAGGTCGAGGACGCGGTCGATGTCGCGCTGCGGGTCCACGACGAACGCGACCTGTCCATCGTGGACGAGGTAGCTGCGGTCGCCAAGAGTCGGTGTGTCGATCGGGACGATGGTCACCATCGAGTCGTTTCCTTCTACTTCACGCATCTCATCTCCACACCTATACCCGTATGGGTATCATCTCATCCTGGCCAATACCCTCGGGGGTATCGGATGGACACCACGATAGCCACCCGAACCCGGTGAGCGTCAAGTCGTCGCCGGGACCTTCGGCCCGTCGGATGAGTCACATCGCCGTCCGGGAATCGATACCCCCGGGTGTATGTTGAAGACAGCGTCAGGACCATCCCGGAGGGAGCCCGCCATGCAGATCGAGACCGACGCCGTCGGCGACATCGTGCGCCGCCTGCGCCGAGCCGAAGGCCAGATCCGCGGTGTGATCGCCATGCTCGAAGACGGCCGCGACTGCGCCGACGTGGTCACCCAGCTGGCCGCGGTCTCGCGCGCCCTGGACCGGGCCGGTTTCAAGATCGTCGCAAGTGGTCTGCAGCAGTGCATGGCCGCCAAGAACGCCGGCGAGGACCAGACGGCCAACCTGGAGCAGATGGAAAAGCTGTTCCTGTCGCTGGCCTGAACCCCCAGCAAGCCACCCGAGGAGCCACCATGGCCACCGTCACCTTGACCAAGGAAGCATTCGAACAGACCGTCACCGGCGAGGGGATCGTGCTGGTGGACTGGTGGGCCGCCTGGTGCGGACCATGCCGCGCCTTCGCACCCGTCTTCGAGAAGGCCAGCCAGGACAACCCCGACATCACCTTCGCCAAGATCGACACCGAGGCGGAGCAGGAGCTGTCGATGGCTGCCCAGATCACCTCCATCCCCACGCTGATGGTGTTCCGCGACAGCATCCTGCTCTACTCCGAGCCCGGTGCGTTGCCGGGGGCCGCCCTGACACAGCTGATCACCGCCGCGCGGGAGCTGGACATGGACGACGTCCGCGCGAAGCTCGCCGCCCAAGTCGGCTGACTTTCCGCGGCCGGACTGCGCGTGCTTGCCTCCGCGGCGAGCCAAGGCGTCCCAACCGCGTGGGAAGGATTGGCCTGGTGGTCCTTCCCAACATCCTCTGCGTTTGCTAACTTCAGCAAGTTGTAAAGCCGTGTCGTGTGGTTGGATGGTGCGATCGTGGGCTTCGAGCCGGGCGCTGCCGCACGGCAGCACAAACCACACACGTCGGGAGCGACTGGGCGAGGGGGTGACAAGCGTGGCGACACCGCTGTATCAAGCGAAGGCCGAGTTCTTCAAGGCCCTCGCGCACCCCGCCCGGATCCGGGTCCTGGAACTGCTGTCGGAGCGGGAGCAGGCCGTCGCCGAGCTTCTGCCCGAGGTGGGCATCGAAGCGGCGCACCTGTCGCAGCAGCTGGGCGTGTTGCGCCGGATGAACCTCGTCACCTCGCGACGCGAAGGCTCCACGGTCGTCTACGCGCTAGTCAGCCCGGCCGTGGCGGAGTTGCTGCGGGTCGCCCGGCAGATACTGACCGAGGTGCTGGCCAGCCAGACCGATCTCCTCGAAGATCTGCGCGCCGCCGACCAGACCCGGTAGCCGCTCGCACCGGTTGAAGTCGAGGCGGGTGCGCGGCCAGGCCAGTCCGTCATCTTTCGCGGCCTGACCACGCGCCCGTCTTACCCCTGTTGTACCCCGATCCGGTCAATCCTGAGGTGGGTGAATCCCGTGAGTCTGATCAGGAAGATCCGCGAAGTCGGTCCGGTCGCCGAACCGGCCGGCCCCTCTCCCGCAGCGCAGCCGGCAAGCGGCGACCTGAAGGGATCAGTGCAAGTCCGGCACGTCGACGCCGGATCGTGCAACGGCTGTGAGATCGAGATCGGGCAGGCGTTCAGCCCGGTCTACGACGCCGAACGGCACGGCCTGCGGCTGGTGGCGTCGCCCAGGCACGCCGACGCGCTCACGGTGACCGGGCCGGTAACCGTCAACATGGCCGAGGCGTTGCGCAAGACGTTCGAAGCCATGCCGCAGCCCGGCCGGGTCGTCGCTGTCGGTGACTGCGCCCGCGACTGCGGCGTGTTCGCCGGCGCCCACGGCATACACGGTGCGGTGGACGACGTCGTGCCGGTCGATATGCACGTGCCAGGCTGCCCGCCGGAACCGGCCGCGATCGTCGCCGCTCTGCGCGGGTTGTCCGGCCGGTGAACCGGGTCGAGGCCGCGCTCACGGCGGCGGGTGGCCTGACCCTCGCCGCGACGCTGGCTGCGACCATCATCCCGGCCCAGTGGCGCGGCGCCACCGTTGGAACGCTGACCACACTTGTCGGTCTCGCCGGCGCTGCCGCGGGATGCTGGGCGTTGTCGGGCGAGACTTGGCACGCGTCCTTTCCCGACCTGCTGCCCCTGGCGGGCGTCGAATGGGCGGTCGACGCGCTGTCTGGGTGGTTGCTGCTGCTGATCGGGGCGGTCACGGCCGTCGTCGGCATCTACACCATCGGGTACGCGGACCGCAGCGGCCGGGGCCCGGCGGCGCGCGGGCCGCTGGCGGTGCTGCCGCTGTTCGCGGCGGCGATGCTGGCCGTGCCGGCGGCTGGCAGTGTGTCGACTCTCCTGTGGACCTGGGAGTTGATGGCGATCGCGTCGCTGCTGCTGGTGGTCGTCGAGCACAAGCACAGCGACGCCGCCCGTACCGCTGGGATCTGGTATGCGGCGATGACGCAGGCCGGTTTCGTCGCCCTGCTCGTCGGGCTGTCGTGGCTCGCGGCGGTGTCCGGGGCCGACTCGTTCCACGGCATCCGGGCCCATGCGGCCGCGCTGCCGGCGGGGGTGCGCGACGGGGTGTTCCTGCTGTGCATGGTCGGCTTCGTCTCCAAGGCCGGCGCCGTGCCGTTGCATCCGTGGCTGCCGCGAGCGCACGCCGAGGCGCCCAGTCACGTGTCGGCGCTGATGAGCGCCGCCATGGTCAAGCTCGGGATCTACGGCGTGCTGCGGGTGGCGTTCGACCTGCTCGGCGGCGGCACCCGATGGTGGTGGGTGCTGGTGGCCGCGATCGGAGCGGTGTCGGCGTTGTACGGCATCCTGCAGGCGGCCGTCGCCACCGACCTCAAACGACTGCTGGCCTTCTCCACCAGCGAGAACATCGGGCTGATCCTGCTCGGCGTCGGCATGGCCGGGCTGCTGGCTCAGGCGGGCCAGCCGGCGATCGCCGCACTCGCGCTGGCCGCCGCGCTGCTGCACATGCTCAACCACGCGGCGTTCAAGTCGTTGCTATTCGGCGGCGCCGGATCGGTGCTGCGCGCCACCGGCACGCGGGACTTGGACGCCCTCGGCGGGCTGTCGCGGCGGATGCCGTCCACCACGCTCCTGGTCGCCGGTGGGGCGTTCGCCGCCGCTGCGTTGCCGCCCAGCAACGGGTTCGTCTCCGAATGGCTGCTGCTGCAGGCGCTACTGCACGCCGGGACAGGTGGTGGCACGGTCCTCGCGGTCGCAGCACCGGTGGCGGTTGCCGTCGTCGCGCTGACCGCCGGCATCGCCGTGGCGACGTTCGTCAAAGTCGTCGGGACCGGGTTTCTCGCCCGGCCCCGTACCGCGGCCGCGGCCGACGCACGCGAATCGCCGGCCGGGATGCTGCTGGCCATGGGGCTTGCCGCCGCATTCTGTGTGGCGCTGGCGGTGGTGCCCGCCGTCGTCGCCAGACCGTTGAGGCTGGTGCTGGAAACGATGCGGCTGCCCCAGGAACCGCTGGCCGCCGAGACCGTCGGCCTGCGGTTGCCTCAGGTCGGTGCGCAGCTGTGGCCGTTGTGGCTGACCATCAGTCTGGTCGGGTTGACCGCGGCGACCGCCACGGTCGTGCGGGCGTTCGGCCGGACCCGCCGCCGGGCCCGCGCCTGGGACTGCGGCGACGGGCCGCTGACCGCCCGGATGGAATACACGGCGACCTCCTTCGCCGAGCCGCTGCAACGCGTCTTCGACGACGTCCTCGCGCCCGAGACCGATGTGGATGTGACCCCGGTGAAGGAGTCGGCGTACCTGGTATCTGCGATCAACTACCGGCTGCGGATACCGGACCGGATCGAGAATCGGCTCTACCGGCCGCTGATCAGAGCATTCGTCACCATCGGGACGGCCGCACGCCGGCTGGCATCCGGCAGTATGCACCGCTATCTGGCGTACATGCTGACTGCCGTGATCGTGGTGCTCGTGGCGGGAGTGTGGCGGTGAGCTGGCTGATTACGGCCGGGCAAGCCGTGTTCCTCGCATTGCTGGCGCCGCTGCTGGTAGGGGTGATGCGCGCGGTACGCGCCCGGCTTGAGGGCCGCGCGGGCGGACGCGTCGGGCAGCCGTGGCGGGACCTGCGCAAGCTGTTGCGACGTCAGCCGATCAGCCCCGCCGACGCGGGCGCGTTCTTCCTCGCCGCGCCGCCGGTGCTGATGGCGACCAGTCTGCTGGTCGCCGCGGTAGCCCCATATGTGACCACCGCTGGTCTGTTCGACGGTGGCGCGGACCTGATCGCGGTGGTCGGCATGCTGCTGGTCGGCACGGTGGCGCTCGCGCTGGCGGGCCTGGACACGGGCACCGCGTTCGGCGGCATGGGCGCCAGCCGTGAAATGATCATCGCGGCGTTGGTGGAACCCACCCTGCTGCTGTCGGTGTTCGCCCTGTCCGCCCGGGTGGGCTCGACCGACCTGGCCGCGATCGTCACCGCCGGCGCCACCGACCCGTCGCGGGTGTTCACCCCGGCCAGCCTGCTAGCTGCAGCGGCGCTGGCCGTGGCCACCCTCGCCGAGGCCGGTCGGTTGCCGGTCGACAACCCGTCCACGCACCTGGAACTCACCATGGTGCACGAGGCGATGATCCTGGAGTACTCCGGCCGCGACCTAGCGCTGGTCGAATGGGCGTCGGCGATGCGGTTGACGCTGCTACTCGGCCTGATTGCCAACCTGTTCCTGCCCTGGGGAGTGGCCACCAGCGTCTCGGCAGCCGCGATCGCGGCCGGTGCCGTGGCGGTGACCGGAAAGATTCTGCTGCTGGGCGCGGCGCTGGCCGCTGGTGAAGTCTTCGCCGCCAAACTGCGGCTGTTCCGGGTCCCCGAACTGCTGGCCGG
>Ga0184623_10001000_pt1 | contig 12333 bp, 1 predicted proteins | sample PLM1_100_b1_FD_133138 | JGI IMG/M metagenome (GOLD analysis project Ga0184623, IMG submission 133138) | Groundwater sediment microbial communities from an aquifer in East River, Colorado, USA - PLM1_100_b1 | ecosystem: Environmental > Terrestrial > Soil > Riparian zone | place: USA: East River...
CATGCGAGGCAGCCTAGCCCTCCACGGGGATGCGGCAGTCCATAGTGTGCGTCATGGCCGCGCAGCGTGCCGCGTCGGCGGCGGCGACACGGGCGAGCGCGGCGAGCGAAGCCGCGACGCTCGTTCCGCGCGCCCCGCTCGGGAAGACGCGATCTGCGGGAACCCTTCGCGCAGCACCTCACGCAATCTCCACGTCCTTCGTGTCCTGGGCCGGACCAAGCCCAGGACCCGCCGAACGGTCAAGAGCCCCCCCGCGTGCGCGCCACCATGACGACGATCCTGACAGCCAACATCATCCCTGGTCACAGCCCAGAGCGTCGCCCAGTCGGCGCAGCTGACAGATCTCCACTTCCGTGTCGTGAATTAGCGTCCGCACCGACAGCGGCTCCCCGCGGCGGGCCGCTAGGAGGGCACTGAATAACGTTGTCCGATCAGCGAGCGGCGCATCCGCGCCCGATCCGGCAAGGCGGAGGAAGGAGGCGCACTGGTGTTTGTGCGTCGACTGACGACAACGCAGCCAGCCGGGATGCGGGGAGTCGCGAGCCGGACAGATGTTTGACACCAGCCTCCTAGAGTCCGAGCTCGGCTAGCGACGCCTTGGCGAGCACCTGCTGCTGGTAGTACACCGGAGTCCCCTGATCGCCGATGACGGCCGACGGGTAGTGCGTCGAGACGAAGAACCCGTAGACCGTGGTGCCTGAGATGGCGAGTCCGAAGTAATCACCGATGAACGACCGGCTCTGGCACGGGTTCTGGTGCGCTGCGCAGGCCATCTGGTCCAGGCCGTCGATCGTCTGCGCCGGTTGCTCCGGATCCCAGGTGTGCGACGTGAAGCGCACGTTGTCGCCGATCGGGACGGCGCCGGCGCCGCTGTCCTTGAACACTTGCAGCGAGGTGTCGACGCAGAAATTCGCCCGGCCCACGTGGGCGGGAATGATGCTCGGGTCAGCCGGGCAGGTCGCCCGCCGGTCGTAGAACGCGACTGCGACCGCGCCGTCGGGCCCGGCGGCGACGCTCGGCTGGAACTGGTCGGTCGGAACGCCGGCGTCGGCGTTGTCGTTGACCACGACCGGCAACGACCAGGTGCGCCCGCCGTCGACGGACTGCGCGAACTTCACGTCCATCTGGGTGCCGTCCCAGTCCTCCCACGTCATGTAGAGATGCCCGGCATGGGTCGGGCTGGCGGTGAAGCTCTCCAGGATGCCGTCGCGGAAGCGGGTGTTCGGCAGGCAGCAACTGTTGATGAGAGTGGCGTCGGCGACCCTCCTCCACGGGCCCCATGTGACGCCGTCGTCGACCGACCGGGCGACATAGATGGTCTTGGCCAGCGGCCGGCTCGGCGAGCTGGCCGCTATCGCGAGGTAGACGTCGCCGTTGGCGTCGACGCTCGGGTAGACGTACTCGTTGGTCGCCCCGGTCTCGCTCGGCCTGGTCACCGTGGCGCGCTTGCCGAAGGTGTGCCCTCGGTCGCCCGACACCGCCAAGTTGATCTTCGTCGTCGACCCGTTGTAGACGGCCCACGCGGCGTAGACGTGGTCCTGGTACTTGGTGCCGGGGAAGTGGTTGACCGCCACCCACTGCTTGTCCTCGACGAAGCCGGCGCTCACGCTGCTCCAGTTGGGCGCGTGCTCGAGGGGCTCACCGCCGTTGCCCTTCACCCAGGTACGGCCCAGATCGTCGCTGTACGAGAGCTGGATGTTGGAGTTCGGGCGCAGGTTGGCCCAGAAGGCGTTGAACGGAAGGGTCACCTGGTACGCGCGACCCTTGGTGTCGAAGTCGACGTTGGGGTCGGTGTTGTTGGTCCAGCTCGGCGGCATCTCCTGAGTGCCCGTGCTCACGCACTCGTAACCCTGCACGATGTTGTTGCCGACCGGCACGCCGTCTTCGACAGTGTACGACCCGAGGTGGAAGTCGTAGTAAGTGCTGAACTTCTCGAAGAACACCTTGGAAGTGCCCACCAGGTCTTCGGTGCCCGGCTTGACCGCGATCCAGGACTCCGACCGGTTGGCGTTGTAGTCGCCGAGGCGGCAGCTGCCGGGGTTCGGCGCGGTCGCGCCGGGGTCGTAGCCGGCGTAGCCCCCGCCCTGCAGTGGTGTGCTCGCCACCGTGTTGGTGACTGGGACGTCGACCTGCCACAGCGGATCAGCGTGGGCGGGCAGCGGCCCGAGTAGCGCCACGAGCAGAGCAGCCGAACCGGTCCAGGCCACGCGGGCGGACACTCGCATGAGGCCACCTCCTCGATGTGCCGCACAGCCTAGACCCCGTCTGGACCCTGTCGGGAAAACCCGTGGCCGGTTGCGACCCCGGGTTTCCCGACATGGCCTTGCTGACTACTCCTCGCAGCTCACCGGACCGTCGAAGTGACCGGGGGTGGACGGGTAGTCCTTGCCCGAACCGTGCTGCCGGATGTCCGCCATGTAGACGAACGCGAGCTCGCGGAAGGCCGAGCTGCCCGGCGTCGACGAATCGTCGGCGTCCCGCCCTGCGCCCGCACCGTAGGCGAGCTTGGTGAGCCAATCGTTCATCGACGGGCTGAGCTGGCGGACGTCGTTGTAGCCGCCGTATGCGGGGTTGCAGTGCGTGTACAGGTTGTAGGCGCCGCTCCAGTCGAGCAGCCGGTCACCGGGGTTGGGGCCGTTCCCGGCCACGTTGCCCTGCAGCACGTCGCGGTCCCATCCGCCGTACAACCAGTCGGTGCCGTGGTGGTGTTGGTTGTTCGTCGGGTCGGCGTCGTGCTTCTCGGTCATCTCGAACCACGCGCATGGGTCGATGGTCGTGCCCGGCGTGGTCTGCGGCCACGGGTTGGTCGTGCAACCGGTGCCAGGGACGTACGTGCCCCGCGGGTTCCAGTCGAGCAGGTCCGCTCCGAGCGCGCCCTGGATCGACGGGCCGCTGGTCGCGCCGGTCCCGCCGAAGACGTGGTCGAGCCACTCGTCGCCCGCTCCGCGCTCGTCGAGGCTTGCGCACGGGTCGCCCAGTGCTGGGTCGCACCCACGGCCACCCCAGAGGACGTCGGCGCCGTCGTCGCCGAACACCTCGTCGCCGTCGCTGTCGCCGTTGGCGAGGTCGTCGCCGAAGCCGGCGTGGATAGAGTCACGGTCGGGTCCGCCGCGGATGCGGTCGGAGCCGCCTTCGCTCAGCCCTGGATGCGGCGCCGGGGTCGCATCGGCGCCGACCCACTGGCCCGCGTCGGTGTCGGCGAGCAGATCCGTGCGGCGGTCCAGCGTGCCGGCCGGCAGCCCGACGTAGGTCTCTGCCGGAACCTGGGTGAATGTAAAGGTGAACGTCAGCCCGTCGGAGGCGTCGACGAACTCACCGAGCACGCCGCCCCGGTCGCCGAGGATGGCGTCCTCGCCGGGGCCGCCCCACAAGTTGTCGCCGCCGAGCTCGCCGAACAGGTCGTCGTGCCCGTTCTCGCCGAAGATGTCATCGTCGTCGTCTTGGCCCCACAGCCGATCGTCGCCGTCGTCGCCCCAGATGTCGTCCGGTCCGGACGCGTGCGGGGGCTCGCAGGCAGCGAGCGCGGCGCTGCAGAACCGGGACGTGCCGTTGTCGCCGGGCGCGTCCGCGTCCCGTGTGCGCACCTTGAACGCTCCGGCCGGCGGTGGCGCGTCCTCTGGATAGCGCGCGGCGTCGATGGCCTCGGACGCCGAGCCGTCGGCGCCCTGCACGACGCGCAGGAGCGTGCCGTTGTCGCCGAGCCCGACGTCGCCCTCCTCATTGCCCTCGATCTGGTCGTCGTCGTCGCGGAACTGCTGCCGCGACGAGCCGCCGACGAGGTCGTCCTGGCCAGGGCTGCCGCTTCCTTCGATCAGCTCGGTGGGGGAGTCGCCGTCAGTGCCGAGCCAGTCCGCCGCGGGCTGGGCCGGGACGGTGAAGCCCGGGTTCCCGGACGCGGCCGCAAGCGCGGCGTCGCCCCGGATCGAGTCCCCGCCGCCGTTGCCCTCGGCGTAGTCGTCGCCAGCACCGCCGCTCAACCCGTCGTCGCCGTCCTGCCCCCACAGCACGTCGATGTCGCCGCCGCCCGACACCCAGTCGCCGCCGAACAGCGACCCAGATGGCGTGGTCGCGGGGTCGCCGAGGTCGTACGGCACTCCCTGGCGCGGCGTGACCCTGGCGTTGCCGGCCTCGCCGATGCGGTTGAACAGCTTCGTGGGGGTCGTGCCCTGCCCCCGCAAGAAGACGCCGTTGTCACCGAAGGCCGCGTCGTCTCCTGGACCGCCCCAGAGGATGTCGGCTGCGTCCGGCTGTCCGGCGGACGCCGTCGAACCGGCGCCGGGCTCGAGGGAGCCGGCTGGCGTGGACGAACCGCCGACCAGGTCGTCGGCCGACTCGTCGCCCTCGATCCAGTCGACGCCCGGGCCACCCTCGACGTGGTCGCTGTCGGCGTTGCCGCGGAGCCGGTCCGGGCCGCCCTGGCCGAGGACGACGTCGGTGCTGCCGTCGCCGGCCGCGAGGTCGCCACCGGAGGTGCCGGCAGCGGGCGTTGCGCCGAGGTCGAGCAGCGCCACGTCGTGACCGGTGGAGAACGCCCGTCCGGCGAGCACCGGCGACGTGTCTACCGGTGCCGCCAGCGTGATCTGGGCGTTGTCACCGAGGATGAGGTCCGGGTCGCCGCCACCACGCAGGGTGTCCCGACCGTCCGGCCGACCGGTGCCCGACGCGGGCGCCGTGGCCTCGGCGCTCCCGCCGATCAGCTCGTCCTCGCCGTCGTTGCCGTTGATCTCGTCACCCGCGTTGTTGCCCTGCAGGTGGTCATCGCCCTCATTGCCGAAGACGATGTCGGCGTCGAGCCCGGCGAGCGCAACATCGTTCCCTGTGCCGCCGGAGACGGTGTCGTCGTCGCCCGCGTCGGCGTTGGCGCCGTCGAGGTCATAAGCGGCGATCCCCGTGATGCCGGGCTGCGGTGGCCGGACGTTAGCCAGCACGCTGCGGTCGCCGTTGTCGCCGAGGAGCAGGTCCAGCCCGCTGCCGCCGAAGACGTCGTCGTGGCCGACGTCGCGAGCGCCCGCCTTGCGGGTGCCACCGAGGACGAGATCGGATCCGGCGTCGCCGAACGCGTCGTCGGCGCCGTCGTTGCCCTCGACGATGTCTTCGCCGTCGCCGCCGAATACGCCGTCGGCGTCGGCGTTGCCGAACACCTTGTCGGTGCCGCCCTCGCCGAAGCCCTGGTCGACGCCGCTGCCGCCGAAGACGAGGTCGTTGTCCGCGCCGCCCTGCAGCTTGTCGCCGCCGGACTGGCCACACACGCGGTCGTTGCCCGCGAACGTCGTCGCCCAGTCGTTTTGCCCGCCGGCGAGCACGACGTCGGTGCCGGGGCCGCCGAGGATGCGGTCCGGTCCGGGCGACTCAGTCATGAACAGCGACTCCGCCGGAGGCGTCGACTCGGGGTCGGTGCCGAGCACGCACTGCTGGTCGGTGTGGTACCGGTCGCCGTACATCGTGGCCGGGCCGCGACCGCCCACGAGATGGTCGCTGTCGTCGCCCCCGCCGAGCGTCTTCGGACTCGGCGTGACACCCGACGGCAGCGGCAGCAGCGTGACATTCCACCTCGGGCCGAAGCCGTCGTCGGATCCCGGCTCGTTCTGCCCGGCGCCGAAGCCCTTGACCTCGGCCGGTTCGGCGATCACCCAGTCCATGTCGGGGCCGCCGAAGATCTCGTCGGTGCCGAGCCCGCCGACCAGCACGTCGTTCTGACCGCCGCCCCTAATGGCGTCGGTCTCGCCGGGCTTGGACCGGCCGACCACGCGGTCGATCCACTTCGACCCATAGACGGTGTCGTCACCGGTTCCGGTGTCGACCGTGTTCACCTCGACCGCGGGGTCCGCCACGGTGTCGTCGCCGCCCAGGCCGTCCCGACCGGTCGCTGTCTTGGTCTGTCCCGTGTAGATGACGTCATCCCCGGACGCCCCGGATATCCGGTCGCCGCCAGAACCGCCGACGGCCACGACACCCTGCGACAGCAACGGCGACGGTTGCGGTGTCGACGCGTCGGCGCGCGGGTCGTCGGACTCCACGCCGATAGAGTCGATGCCGCCGCCGCCCCAGATCTCCGTGTCGCCGCGCCCGACCGCGATGTTGTCGCCGGCGTCGCCGGCTGTCTCGGTCGGTGACGTCGGATGCCCGATCGGCTGGTTCGGGTCCACCGCGTCGCTCGCGTCGCCCCACGTGCGCGTCGAGTACGAGAGCGCGCTGTCGCCGGCGACCCAGTCATTGGCGCCGCCGAGGGTGAGCTTGTCGACGCCGCCGCCGCCGGCGACGACAGCTGCCGGCCCGCCGAAGGCGTCCTTGGTCGTCACCTGGTCGTTGCCGCCGCCCGCGTCGACGAACGACGCGCCCCGTCCGGTCGTGATCGCGTCGTCGTGGCCGGTGCCGAAGATGTATGCCGTCTTGGTGAACGGCAGAGCCGTGTCTGGGCCGGTCGTGCCGCTGTTGGGATCGCCGTCGCCGGTGAGGACGACCTCGAGCCCGCCGCCGTGCCCGCGCCCATCAACGAGCACCGCCGAGTAGTTGCCGATGAACTCCTGGCGGAAGCCGAAGGCCTGGACGGCGAAGCCGATGAAGGGCGGCTCGCCGGGCGGGTAATGGATCGGGTTGCCGTTGCCGTCGAACCACCTGTGCAGTTCGGTGACGATCACCTTCTCGTCGGCCCCCGTGTCGACCCAGTCGGGTCCGCGCAGCCCGCTCGTCCCGAGCTTTCCGACGTGGACGAGGAGAGTGCCGCCGTCCGGGCCCGCGAGCACCGGTGGCGGTGGCTCGCAGTCGGGTTTGATGGAGAAGTCGAGCAGCGTGATCTCGGCGAGCGTGAAGTCGAACGACACGCTGAACGGATCGATGCCCAATGTGACGTAGACCTTGAGGAACAAGCCGAGGATGCCGTCCATGTTGAACAGGCACAGCGGGTTGTTGACGGCGGCCTGCAGGAACTCGCTGAAGCGGAACTTGCCGTCGTTGGTGGGGTCGGCCCAGGTGAGGTTGATGGTCAGGAAGACGCCACCCTGCACGCCCACCTTGACGGCGACGAGGTTGAGCTCGGCGCCCGCGCCCAGCCGGCCGCCGAAGACCACGACCGGCAGCGGCTTGCCGGCCGAATCGGTGGTGACCAGGTAGAGGCTGTCGAGGATCGCCGGGGTGGGCTTGCCCACCTCGACCGCCTTGCGCAGACCGTACGTGTCGAAGCCGGCGACAATCCGAGCGCTGATCGACGCGCTGCCCGCGATTGTCATCATCACCGGAGGCGGTGCGTAGACCGGGCCGAAGGACTGGCTGTAGTCGAAGCCGATCCGCAGCGGCCCGCTGTCGAAGCGGAACAGTTCGACGTCCTGGCCGACGAGCAGTCCGAACAACGAACCGGGGTTCTCGAGCGCGGTGAACTTGAGGCCGGCCTTCTCGCCCGCGGCGCCGGCGCCCAGGACGTCCTCCCCGGTGGTGGCGCTCTGGTCGATCGGGCCACGCAGGTCGGAGTGCAGCAGGTTCTGGGCGCCGACGAGGCTCGGGAAGGCGTCCGGCGTGTTCTTCGTGGTGCTGACTGCGCTCGGGTCGAGGCTGAAGCTGCCGATGGGAATCGCGGCGCCGTCCGTCGGCAGCTTGTTCGCCAGCTGGATCACGCCGAGGATCCGCTCGACCAGCTCGAAGCTGATGCCCGAGTCGGGATCGTCGCCGAGCTTGTTCCACGCCTTGGCCAGCGTCGCGAGGCTCACCTCGTCGCCGCCGACCGCCTTCGACAGCTCGGAGAGCACGGGGATCGGCGCGTAGAGCGTGTCGATGATCGGTTGCATGGGAGACGTGAAGCGCTTGATCTCGGCGATGACGGGCCGCAGGATGCCGCCGAAGAAGTCGCCGGCGTCGAGGAACAGCTGGTCGAAGCCGACCTGGAGATCGCCCAGCGTGTCCGGCTCGTTGGGCACGGCGAACGACCAGGTGAGGTTGAACCGTCCGCCGATGCCGGGCAGAGCTTCGTCGGCCCGCACCTGGAACTTCCAGTGGACGTTCACGGCGCCGGCGAGGCTGGCATCGACCACTTGGCCGATCGCGAGCAGGTCGGCGAGGCCGATCGTCTTCTCCACGGTGTCGCCTGCCGTGGCACACTCCGCCCCGGCGCCGCCGAAGCACGGCGTGGCGTTCTTCTGGTGCAGGTCGACCTTGAATGTGCCGGCGAACAGCGGCAGCGGATTCTCCTCCACCTGCGGGGCGCCGTTCGGGTCGCCGCCCGGTACGGCGTTCTGCAGGTCGACCTTCAGGAACGCGATCCGGGCCTGCATGGCCGCGGGCAGCCGGATCGCAGCGCCCACCTGGATCTCGGGCGCCGCCTCGTCGTTGACGACGACGAAGAAGCCCTTGACCTTGTCGACGCCGAACTTCAGGTGCAGCCGGAAGCCGAGGTCCACCTGGAGCTTGTTGGCGTCGCCCGGCAGGGCCGAGAACGACAGGCCGGGCAGGCCGAGGTCGAGCGGCACGCTCGGACCGAGGCAGTCCGGCACCACGCTGGGCGGTGTCGGATCGGTGCAGCCGTTGTCGATGTTCCCCCGCTGCACGGTCATCTCGAATGTCGCGCCCGTGATGAGCGTGGCGGCGGCGTCAGGCGCACACGGCGCGGCGCCGCACCTGAGATCGACAACCGGCGTCGTGCCGAGCAGGCTGCCGAGCTGATTCGCCAGGTTGGTGTTGACCAGTTGCTCCACCTCGCTCGCAGTGACGGAGCTCAGGTCGGTGGTCGCGAGCGGACCGAGCGCCGCCTTGACCTTCGTGCGCAGGTCCGTCACGAAGGCCTGGCCCTGCTGGAGGTCCTTGCCGACAAGCGGGACGTCGCCGTTCGCACTGGCGAGAGCGAGACCCTGCTCGATGAGCGCGAGAAAGCCGTCGATGCCTCCGTCGAGCAGGTCGAAGTCGAGGATGGCGTTGGCGATCGCGGTGGCCAGGTCGGGCGGGGCGTCCAAGCGCTTGCTGGGGTCACTCGAGCTCACGGTGGACTTGGTGATGTCGAGCGCGTCGGCGATCTGCTCGGTGACTGTCGCGCCCGCGGGGTCGCGGGGCAGCCGCACGATGACCGCCTTCGGGTCCGCTCCGCCGCCGACCGGCTCGAACCCGCTGCCCGAGTTAACGTAGACCGGCATCCGGGCACAGAGCGACAGCGCGTCTGTCGACGTCACACCGCTGCACGTCGCCGTCGAGGCGCTGTCGTCGGCGTTGAATGCGAGGGCCATGCCGTTGACGAAGCCGGCGAGGGAGACAGTGTCGCCCGAACCCGGCGGGCCGGTGATGCCGAGCTGGTAGCGCGCGTGGGCGTCGACCAGCTCGTCGCCGGTGCCGCCCGGCTTGCCGAGCGAGATGACGAGCGGACCCACGCTGGCGGCGACCGCGCCGGTGGCGTTGGCCGCGAGCCCGATGGTCGCGTGCGAGTCGCGGGTGACGAGCAGCTGGCTCGGGTCGGCGGCCCCCGAGAGGTCGTTGCCGAGCGGCAGCGCGAGCCCGAACCCGAACGAGCCGTTGACAGTGACGTCGGCCTCTCCCTCGCCGACCGCGCCGACGAGGGACGCGCCGGAAACGTCGAACGTCAACGGCGTCGATGTCGACACCTCGCGGTCCCAGTCGAGCCGCACCACCAAGTGGGGCGTGCCGCCGATGTCGGTCGTCGAGAACGCGATCGGCGCGCCCGCCTGCCCGAGCCGGTCGTTGACGAGCGTCAGCAGATCCTGCAGATAGTCAGGCGGCCGCTCGGTGAGCTGGTCGGCGAGATCCTCGAGCTCGCTGCGGAACGCGTAGGCCGTGCCGTCGGCAGGCTCGGTCCCCCACGGCGCCGTCAACGTCAGCGTCGAGCCGTTGGCCTGCTTCACGACGCCGACAGCGGTGCCGACCCGCACGGAGCGACCGACGTACGAAGAGTCGAACGTCTTGCCGGTGTCGGCCAAGGTGTCCGGCCCGTACGTCACGCCGGCGCCGTGGCCGCTCTCGCCCGTCGCGATGAGCTCCTGGAACGACTTGCCGAGAACGGGGATCTGCGTCTCCATCGCATCCTTGAGAGGGCCGGCGGTCGACGGCGACATAGAGTCGGCCTGCTCGGCGAGGACCTGGATGGCGCGGATGATCTGGCCGCGCAGCGCCTTCGGGTTGTCGGTGTCGAGGTTGAAGTCGGCGAGCGCGTCGAAGCCAGTCGTGGTCAGGGCAGGCGTGGGCGCCTGTGTGACGTCGGCGTCGGAAACGGTCGCCGTGAGCGCCGGGACGCCGAGGTCGGTCGCACCGGGGACCGACGCGCTGAGCGTTGCGTAGACCTGCGCGCTCGCGTTGACATCGACGAGCGAAGCTGGGTTGTCGACCAGCCTTTCGAACGCGTCCGGGAACCGAATCTCTCCGACGTCGTGGAGCGTGACTGTCAGCATGTCGCCGGCGTCCCTCGGGTCGCCGGCGCACTGCGCCGCATCGCCGACCGCGCAGACCTTCAGCGAGCCGTCGAACTCGACCTTGACGAAGCCCACTCCTGCGTTGACGTCGACGACCGTGCTGATTGGCAACGACCCGGAGGCGAGCTGGTAGCCGGTGCCGAGGAGGAAACGCTCGGCCGGCAGCGGCTGCTCGGTGACCAGCACCGTCGTGCCGTCACGGTTCGTCTTCGGGAACGGGCAGGTCTCCTCGCCCGGCTGGTCAGGATCGTCGCAGGCGGCGCCGATCCGCGGCTGGCTCAGGTCGAGGACGAGGCGAAGCTCGGCGTCGTACCGCGGCACGACCTCTGCGCGGGGGACGGCAGCGTTGGCGTTGGCGACGCCGCTGCTCGCCTTGAAGAGGTCGCCGAACTCGACAAGACCGACGAGCGAGTCGGAGGACTGCACGCGGTACGGCGTCCCGTTGGCCGGCCTGCCGCCCACCCAGCCGAGCGTCGGGTCGGGCGATTCGGAAGTCACCCGCAACGTGACGGTGTGCGCGGTGTTCGACTCGACGTACCCGGCGGCAGTGCCCGCCTGCACGACGCGGCCGGCGAGCCCGCCGTTTTCAGTGGGGAACGTATTGTGCGGATCGGTGAGCGTGTTGTTCGTGTAAGTGACGTCGGCGCCGCTGCTCGCGAGGTCATGGGAGGAGTCGGCCACCGCGGTGGGCGCGGTGTCGTCGCGTTCCAGGGTAAGCGTGAGCCGGAACTTCTGCGCGGCGGCGTCGTACGACACGTTCGTCACGCCGATGTCGGCGCCGGCGCCCGCAAGACCCGACTGGTCCTGCAGCAACTGGAGCATTCGCTGGATCGAGGCGAACTCCGGCGCTCCGGCGAGGTTGTCGCCGGCCGACGCGGGGGCGGTGTTGTCAGCGAGCCACGTCTCCAGGTGGTCGGCGAGGTCGAGGACGTCAGCTGTGGTCCCGCGCATGAACGGCAGGTTGATGTTCTCCGAGGTTCGCTGGAACGCCCCGACGAGGGAGATCAGCTGGTCCATGCCAGAGACGAGGTCCCGGGCAGACATGTTCTGGAAGGCCTGAATCTGCTGGAGGACCGCGGGGTCGATCGTGAGCTGCGGCTGGCCGGCCGCGAGGTCCTCCCAGAGCAGTCCGATGGCCGCGCTGATGGGCGTGCCGCTGAAGCCGGGGAATGCCTCCGCCGTCACGTTGAACGACCCGGTGGCCCGGTTCGCCGCGCCCTGCCCGGTCGGCATCGTGAACGAGAAGAGCCCGTCCGCCGCACCCTCGGCGGCCAACTCACCGTCCCCGCCGCCGGGCTCCGTGAACGCGAGGCGGCCATTGCCGTCGGGGTCGTCCACCGCTCCGACGAGCTTCGCGGCGTAGGTCAGCGTGCCGGAGATGTCGACGCCGAGAATGCCGAGGGCGGCGTCGAGGTCGGCGCCGCCGGCCAGGGACGCAGCAGCCGTGAGGGTGAACTTCGGGGCGGACGCGTCCTCGCGGAGATAGAAGTTCGTGTCGTTCTCCAGGACGAAGACCAGGTGCGTCTGGAGGGACAGCGTGACGTTCGCGCCCCCCGCGACGCGGAGCGAGAGCCTGGGATCGTCGTCGGAGAGGAACAGGTTTGCGCCGTTGACGGTCTTGGTGAACGTCGCCGTGACATCGACGACCTTGTCGGTGCCGACGACGCTGGCCGCGCTCTGCAGCGTTACCTTGCGTCCAGGCCCGATGTCCGCGTTGGTGATTGTCTTGTCCAGGCTGTCGAGGTCCGTGGCGCCGTCGGCGAGCTGGTCGTAAAGTCCGTCCTCGAAGAGCGTCGCGAAGTCGAGCCCCTGCTCCGCGGCGGGTGCGACCTCGATGAGCGGCAACTGCGCCGCGAGCCGGTCGACGTCGACCAGCTCCTTGGTGAGGTCGGTGAACTTTCCGATCCCGGTGAGGTTCTTGGCGACGTCGGGATCG
>Ga0184623_10001001_pt1 | contig 12319 bp, 10 predicted proteins | sample PLM1_100_b1_FD_133138 | JGI IMG/M metagenome (GOLD analysis project Ga0184623, IMG submission 133138) | Groundwater sediment microbial communities from an aquifer in East River, Colorado, USA - PLM1_100_b1 | ecosystem: Environmental > Terrestrial > Soil > Riparian zone | place: USA: East River...
GAACGGCCGGCCCTTCAACCGAACTTCAAACCCCCGCCGAGGCCGTGGCCTATTCGGGTGATGGTAATGGACGAACGGGGGAACCGGAGGATGTGGCCTTCTAGGAGGTGGAGGACTCCATCGCCCGGTTGGCCCAGATGGCTCGTGCCGCCGGCATCCACCTCATCATGGCCACGCAACGGCCCTCCGTGGATGTGCTAACCGGTCTCATCAAAGCGAATTTCCCAGCGCGCATCGCCTTCCAGGTAGCGTCGAAAACCGACTCTCGTACCGTGCTCGATCAGAACGGGGCCGAACAGCTGTTGGGCCGCGGGGATATGCTCTATCTGGCGACCGGCACCGGCAAACTGACCCGTGTGCACGGGGCCTATGTGCCCGACAGCGATCTCAAGAAGGTGGTGGATTTCGTCAAGGCTCAGGGCGGTCCTGCCTATGTCGAGGAAGCGGTCACGGCGGAAGCGGAAGGACCCGGCGACTCCGGCGAGCGGGACGAGATGTACGAGCAGGCCAAGGAAATCGTGATCGGCACCGGCCAGGCGTCGGCCTCCTTCCTCCAGCGCCGGATGCGCGTCGGGTATCCCCGCGCGGCCCGCATGATCGAGATGATGGAACAGGACGGCATCGTCGGCGGGATGGCACGGGACGGCCGGCGGGAAGTGCTCGTCAAGCGTGTTGGTGTGGATGAAGGCCCGTGAGCGGACACGTTCTCGTCCGGATCGTTGCCGTGGCCACGTTCGTGTCCGTGGGCCTGTGCTTTCCCGCGACTATACAAGCGGGAGATCCCGTCCAGGATTTGGTGAAGAAGGTTGAAACCCGCTACCGGAAACTCAATGATTTCACCGCTGATTTCACGCAGACCACTTCTGTCAGGGGGTTCGCGTCGGCCATCAAGTCGGCGGGCCGGGTCTATCTGAAGCGTCCCGGCAAGCTCCGCTGGGATTACCTAGAGCCCACTCTCGAGCAGATCTTCGTCGACAGTAACGAGGTGCAGTTTTACATCCCCGAGCACAAACAGGTGCTGACGGGACAACTTTCCAAGATGACCAACTCCCAGGCCCCGCTGCAACTCCTCCAGGGCATCGGACGGCTGGACACCTACTACGAGGTCTCGCGCGCGCCGGATGGCGCTAGGGGCAACGGCGGACTCCCGATTCTGCACCTGGCCCTCCGGGACGGCGGGCCCGACCACCCGCGCATCGTCGTCGAAATCGACGCAGCGACCTACTTCCTTCGGCGAGTCGAACTGCACGACGTCAACGGGAATGTGTCCACGTTTGTCTTTAGTTCGTTCAAGCCGAATACCGGTCTCAAAGAAGAGGTGTTCGCCTTCACCGCACCCCAGGATGTGGAAGTCATCCGCGCTCCGACGCTGGCCCCCCCATGATGTTCCCGTATTGAAAGGACCACCATGCCTTGGACCGCGAAATGGATCGCGCTCATCATGGGGATGGTCATCCTCTTAGCCGTCGCCGACCGCATCCGGTACGTGCAGGAGATGAAGGCTCTGGCGAACGCGCTCGGCATGGAATGGGCCAAGATCGAACGGCGGGGGACCTTCCCTTATGAGCACTATAAGAAGGTGGTGCACTATGGCCTGACGCGGGACGAGGTCCATAAGATCATGGCCCATTATGCCAGCGTGGAAGAGAAGCAATACGGGCAATATCTCTACGAAACTTATTACTATCGCTTCGGAACCCTGAGCCGCCATGGCGTCCGGATTGAGTACGATCAATTCGGCCGCGTCCGCAAAGTCGATGACGCGCCGCCGGTCCCGCCGCAGGACTTCTCGAAATAGGATCGTTTCAATGCGGGCGGCCTGAGCGAAAGGACGGTTGGCGATGTGGTTCAAACGTTGGCTGCTCGGCCGTCCGCTCAAGACCACCCAGGCGGCCCACGAGCGGTTGTCTAATCCCGTCGCGTTAGCGGTCTTCTCCTCAGATCCGCTTTCCTCAGTCGCCTATGCCACGGAGGAAATCCTGCTCGTCCTCGTGCTGGCGGGGACAGCGGCGCTCCATTACTCTATCGGGATCAGCATCGTGATCGTCGGCTTGGTGGCGATTCTCACCGCGTCCTACCGGCAGACGATTTACGCCTACCCTTCGGGAGGCGGGGCCTTTGTCGTGGCGAAATCCAACCTCGGGGAAGCGCCGGGTCTGATCGCCGCCGCGGCGCTGCTGATTGACTATGTGCTGACCGTGGCCGTGAGCGTCGCGGCGGGCATCGCCGCGATCACCTCCGCGGTGCCGGAGCTGCATGAGCATCGGGTGGGCCTGGGCCTGCTGGCGATCGTCATCCTGACCTTGGGCAATCTGCGGGGCGTCCGCGAATCAGGCAAGATATTCGCCTTGCCGACGTATATGTTCGTCGGCGGCCTGGGTTTGGTTATCATTGTCGGCCTGGGGCGGGCGCTCTTCGGCGTTGCGGAGGATCACCCGCTTCCCCCCGTTCCGGCGGTGGAAGGACTCACCCTGTTTCTGCTGCTGCGCGCATTCTCCTCCGGCTGCACCGCCTTGACCGGCATTGAAGCGATCTCGAACGGCGTGCCGACCTTCCGTGACCCGGCGTCCAAGAATGCCTCGACCACCATGATCTGGATGGCCTGTATGTTGGGGGGCCTGTTTTTCGGCCTCACGATCCTGGCCCATCTCTACGGGCTCGTGCCGCGCGAGGGTGAGACGCTGATCTCCCAGATCGCACGCATCTCGCTGGGCGGGGGCGTCCTGTATTATTTTATGCAGGTCACGACGATGCTGATCCTGATCCTCGCGGCGAACACGAGCTACAACGGGTTCCCGCGGCTGGCCTGCCTGCTGGCACAGGACAACTTTCTGCCGCGCCAGATGCGTAACGTCGGGGACCGACTGGCCTTCTCGAATGGGATTTTCATCCTGGGGCTGAGCGCGGCGCTCCTGCTGATCATCTTCCAGGGCGACACGCACGCGTTGATCCCGCTGTATGCCATCGGGGTCTTCCTGTCCTTCACCCTCTCCCAGTCCGGCATGGTCCGGCATTGGCTGGACCGCAAGGGCCGCGGCTGGCGGAAGAAGTTCGCGATCAACCTGACCGGCGCCGTCGCGACCGGTGTGGCCACCGTGGTCCTGGCCGTGACGAAGTTCGCGCATGGTGCCTGGATGGTGATTGTTCTGATCCCGCTCCTCATCGGCATGTTCAAGAAGATCCAGTGGCACTACAAGATGGCCGACTGGCAGCTTGAGCTGACCATGTACGAGCGGCCCAAGAGCCCGCCACCGAACATCGTCGTGATACCGATCGGGAGCGTGAACCGGCCGGTTGTCATGGCCTTGGATTATCTCAGACAGAGGGCGCAGGACATCCGTGCCGTCCATGTGGATGTGGATCCCGAGGAGACGGCCAAGGTCAAGGAGGATTGGGAGAAGTGGGGCGCGGGGGTCCCGCTGGTGATCGTGTCGTCCCCGTATCGCTCGTTTCTGGAGCCGTTGCTGGACTACATCGAACAAGTCCGACAGGAGAGTCCCGGCGGATGGGTCACGGTGGCCCTGGCGGAAGTCCTCCCGGCGCACTGGTGGGAGAACTTGCTGCACAACCAGCGGGCCTTGCTCATCAAAGCGGCAGTGCTGTTCAAATTCCGCGTCATTGTCACCGACGTCCCCTACCACCTCGGTCCGTACTAGAGCCGTCTCGTCATGACCTGTGAAGGAAACTGGCTACTTGCCTGAGCGGTCCTTCGCGAAATCCTCTGGAGAATAGACCTTGAAGCTGGCAGGAGGAGCCGGGTGGTAAGTGCGAAGCTCAACCGGCGTTTCTATTTTGTCCGGCTTCCAGATGTTGAAGCCTAATATGCCGATCAATATGGGCAACAGGATGAGAGCGAAGAACCTAATCCGTCGAGTGGTTCGAGTAGTGCCATCCGTAACTGCAAAAATTGGGCTACAAAATTCTCTCCATGACTTCTCATTTGCCGATACCCACAGGAAGATTCCGATTGCGATAGTGACGGTGTAGATGGCAAGCGTACTGAATGGCATCGGCGGGTAGACGCGATACTTCAGATAGGCTACGGCCAGTATCAGAAGCCCTGTAGCTTGGAAAAACTTATTGATCGTGATTCGATATCGTTTTTCCAGGAGGTAAGTTGCAAAGATGAGCGAACCAACAAGAATGGCTAATTCCGCCAGCATTTGCACCGGCATATAGCCTTCTATGAATCCCCGGCTCTCCATGGGCGCCTCCTGTTAGGTTCGTACAGAAATCTTCCTCCCAGCTAACCCTCTTTGTCAAGCTGATGAGCAAAGGGGACAGGCACCATTCGTAAATGGAGCCAGCTGCTCACCTACCGCCCGGTTCCTGACATCGCCTGAGTGCAGGGCGGCGCGCCCCGCGCTTGACTGGGCGCGCCCGGGGAGTGCATAATTTGCAGTAACGTCCGTTGCGCAAGCGCCCCGGCAGCTCCAAACAGCGCACTCTTTCATAAGGAGTCGTCATGCAGATGCAACCTCTCCGTCTTCGGGCTTTCGCCTTCGTGGCCGGCGTCGCAGTTTTGGCCTTCAGCGGCTCGGCCAGCGCGGACCCACCGTCGCGCGTCGCGCGTCTCGGCTACATGACCGGCGCGGTCAGTTTCTCACCTGCCGGCGAGAACGATTGGGTACAGGCGACGATCAATCGGCCGCTGACCACGGGCGACCGCCTTTGGGCGGATGCGGGGGCGCGGACCGAAATCCAGGTCGGCGGAGCAATGATTCGCATGAACGCCGGCACCAGCGTATCCATTCTCAATCTCGACGACCGAATCGCCCAACTGCAATTGACGCAGGGCACATTGCACGTCCGCGTGCGTCGTCTCGAGCCCGACCAGGTGTTCGAGGTCGACACGCCGAATCTCGCCTTTACCCTTCGGCAGCCGGCCGAATACCGGATCGAAGTAGATCCCGACGGCAATGCGACGACGATCGTCGTGCGCAAAGGTCAAGGTGAGGCGTACGGCGAAGGCGCGGCGTATGTAATCGATTCGCGGCAACCGTATCGCTTCACGGGGACCGGCTTGCGCGAGTACGAGTATGTCGACGCGCTTCGCCTCGACGAATTCGATCGCTGGGCGAGCGATCGCGACCGCCGCTACGACAACTCGGCCTCCGCCCGCTATGTATCGCAGGACGTGGTCGGCTATCAGGACCTCGATGCGAACGGCACCTGGCGTGTCGACGCGGCCTACGGCAACGTTTGGATCCCGACTCGCGTGGCCGTCGGCTGGGCGCCTTACCGCGACGGACATTGGGCATGGATCGACCCCTGGGGTTGGACGTGGGTGGATGACGCGCCCTGGGGCTTCGCCGTATCCCATTACGGCCGCTGGACGAATCTCCAGGGAACGTGGGGTTGGGTCCCAGGTCCCGTGCGCACCCGGGCCTACTACGCCCCGGCACTGGTTGCGTTCGTGGGCGGCGCCAACTTCCAGCTTTCGATCTCCATTGGCAACGTCGGTGGAGTCGCGTGGTTCCCGCTTGGGCCGCGCGACGTGTATCGACCGTCCTATCCGGCGAGCCGCGGCTATTTCGAGAATATCAACCGCAGCAACACGGTCATCAACAACACGGTCATCAACAACTATTACAACAACACGAACGTGACCAATATCGTATACGCCAACCAGCACGTGCCAGGAGCTGTCGTTGCCGTGCCGACGACCGCGTTCGTGCAGTCGCAACCGGTATCCAGGGCGGCGGTCGTGGTAACGCGGGAAATGGTTGCCAGCGCACCGGTGGCAGTTATCGCGCCCGTCGCGCCGACCGAGAGAAGCGTGCGTGGGGCCGCCGGCCCGGGCGACAAGCCGCCCCCGCGCGTGTTCGAGCGGCCTGTCGTCGCCCGCACCGCGCCGCCTGCGGCACACGTCGGTTTCGCGGCGCAAGAGCAGCAACTGACAGCGAAGCCGGGCACACCGCTCGACGACGCCGCACGCAAGGAATTGAAGCCTACAGCGGCCGCGCCGGCGCCTGTCGTCAAAGTGGTCGCGCCGCCGCAAGAAGCGCCACGGGCCATCGTTCCGCCGCCGGCGACACCCGGTGCCAGGCCGGGTGATGCACGCGGCAAGTCCGAGGAACGTGGAAAGGGGGAACAGCGCAGGCAACCCGTCGCACCGCCGCCGGCAGCGCCGCAAGGAGCGGCACCGACTCCGGCCGCTCCACCGCAAGTCGTTCCGCCGGCACCAATTGCGCAACCGCCGGAGCAACGCGGCAAGCCCGAACAGCGTGGAAGGGAACAACAGCGCGGACAGCCCGTCGCACCGCCGCCGACACCGCAACCCCAGGTCGCCCCGCCGCAAGCCGCGCCACCGGTACCGGCCGCACAACCACCGGAGCAACGTGGAATGTCAGAACAGCGTGGAAAGGGAGAACAGCGCGGACAGCCCGTCGCGCCGCCGCCGACACAACGCGCGGCCGAGCCCAAGGCCGTCTCGCCACAAGTTGCTCCCCCCGCACCGGCCGCACAGCAACCGGCGCAACGGGCGAAACCCGAGCCCGCCCCTGCCGCAAAGCAAGCCGAACCACGTCCGCCTGTTGCTGCGCCTACCGCACCGCCACCCCAACCGGCGCCAAAGGCGGAACCGCGTGGTCAAGAGCCCAAGAAGCCTGCCGCAGGCAAACCGGACGGCAAGAAACAGGACAGCGAAGAGGAAAAGCGCGAAGAAGAAAAGCGCAAGCAAAAAGACTAGCCCCGTCCCCGCGACGCGGGGCGGGCAATGACCGAGGGGCCGGTGCACGCGCATCGGCCCCTCGCCGTTTCAAGCGGACCGGATGTACCGGCGCCTCAGCCACAGGCCTGCAAGTCCCAAACCTAGAAGAGTAAGTCCGGACGGCTCGGGGACAGTGCCACCACCACCACCGGACTCGGAGACGAAAGCTGTCCCGAACGCGGTGCCGAGACTGGTGCCAGCATAATTTACGAGAAACGTACCGTCTCCGGTTGCCGTGTTGATGGCGAGTACGCTGGTTCCAGTAAGGCCATAGAGGTCGATGTTATTGTCCGTGGCAAGACCAAAGACGGAGCCAAAACCGATGGGCCCGACAAGAGTCCCTGCACCCGTTGTCGTATTCAACCTGAACAGGTTGTCACCAACCGAACTCAGAAAAAGGTTTCCCCCAACAAATGCCAAGTCACCAGACGAATTATAACCGCCCCCTCCGCCGATAAGCGAAGCGGCACCGGTGGAAGTATTCACTGTGAAGAGCGAGCTATTCGCGGTATAAAGCGTGCCGTCAGCCCCGAAGACGAGCGAATTCGCGCTCGTACCCAGGTTGCCGACCAATGAGACCGCCGCGGTCGTTGTGTTGATCCGGAACAATTGACCAAATGTGATGCCCCAGAGATTTCCTGATGGATCGAAGGCGATGTCGGTCATCGTCACCGGCATTTCCCCAATGACTGATGCTGCACCCGTAGCGACATCCACGGTCCCCAGCGTTCCATCACCATCACCAACCCACAAAGTTGGAGCTGCGGAGACTTCGCTGCAAAGCATAGCCGTCAGTGCGGCGATGGCTAACCACTGGACGTTTGTACCCAATTTGCGCCTCCTTTAAAAAAATGGACCGTAGACACAGATAAGCTTAGGTTACGTGCTCATAACAGTGAGCAGGTTTCATGCCTGTTATGCTCATGACTCTAGAAGTCATTGAACAACCTGCATAATATGAATTCTTCACCAAACACCGCTCACGAAGACTCCGAGGCGCTGGTAAGGAAATTTGCAGGGGATGGCTCCGCAGTGATGCCGTAATGTAAAATATTACAGGGAGTTACGAGAAAGCCTCCAGGAGGCGGCAATGCGAAGGGCCAAAACACTGACAAGTTTTTTTCACAGGTCAACTACTTAGGATTTATCCAGCTTATCCAGGCCGTGTCCACGAACGTGCCGTCTAAATCGATCAGGAGCGCTTTGGCGAGACTTCGGAGCCGAGTTTAATGATGCAGGTGTTTCAGGGTCGAGGCCATGAGGACGATGAAGATGCCGAACCAGAAGGCCGCGCGCAGAAAGGGAATGCCCTCCGGGTCCGCCTCTTCCTCCCCGGCTTGCCCCTTTTGGGCCGGCTCCGGCGGGAAAAGGATGTTATAGAGGAACAGGGTCATGAGGCACATGACAAAGAACAGCTTGATGCCGAGCGCGATGATGTAGGGATTGGTGAAGCCCTCACCGCTGTTCAACTTCATCAGCTTGTTGACGTAGGCGATGTTGATCCCGCCCGTGACCAGAATGATCAGCATGAGGACGCCGATGATCCGCTGGTATTTTTTGTAGATGGTATTGGCGAGCGGCTTGACGAACTCGCCGGGGACCGATTTGCGCAAGGCCGGCACGACCGCCATCATCAGCAGGCCCAGCCCGCCGATCCACAGGATGGCCGACATCAGGTGAAGCCAGTGGTTCACGATCGGAATCCACTGATTGATGAAGGCGTCGAGGAGCTTGTCCATCAGAACTTGAATACCGGTTTGTCGTTGCCGAAGCGGGCCTTGCGGAGCTCTTCCATGAACTCGGGTGTGATCGTGGTCAGGCCGCGCTCGCGGGCCTTGGCCTCCACGCTCTTCTTCACCATCGCCTGCATGAAATAGGGAATGCGCTTGAACCGAATGGTCGCTTCGTCGTCCCAGCGGATCTCGAACGTTCCGGGAGCCGCATCCACGCCGATCTCATGCACCTTGATCTTGGGGCCGCCCTTCGGGGTGTACAGGCACCACTCGTCCGCGTCCAGCCAGTCCCCGTGGTCGGCGTAGGGACGGGCGCGGCAGCCGCCGCAGATGTCGGAGTACTCGCAGTCGGCGCACTTGCCCTTGAGCTTCGGCTCGCGGAAGGAATCGAACACCTCCGAGCGCTCCCAGAGATCCACGAAGCTGATCTCCCGCACGTTGCCCGCACTCAACGGCATGTAGGGGCAGGGGGTGAGATTCCCCTCCGGCGTCACGCGGGCGTAGTTCGTACCGGCGAGGCAGCCGCCGCCCATGTAGCCGGTGGCCTTGGTGATCGGCGAATTGGGGTCCCGCTCGTAGGCGATGCGCTTGAAGTGCGGCGCGCAGCGCGCCCGCACCAGCATGTCCGGGTACTGCTTCTGTGTATCGACGAGGTACGTCAACACCTCTTCGTACTGTTGGGGCGTGATGTCCGTCATCTCCTCGCCGCGGCCGGTGCAGACCAGGAAAAATAAATTCAATACCCGCGCACCCAACTGGTGGGTGAAGGCGACCATCTCGGGCACTTCGCGGTAGTTCATCGGCGACACGCTGAAGTGGACCTGGAACTGGAGCCCGTTGCGCTTGCAGGCCTCGATGCCGGCCATCGTGCGCGTCCACGCGCCGGGCAGTCCACGGAAGGCGTCGTGCTTGGCCGGGTCGGTCGAGTCGATGCTGATGCCCATGCCCATCACGCCGATCTCGACCAACTCTCTGGCCAGCGCGTTGTCGATCAGCATCCCGTTGGTCCCGAAGACCACCATGAAGCCACGCGTCACGGCGTGCCGGGCGATATCCAGGATATCCGGCCGGGTGAGCGGCTCGCCGCCGGTGATCACGACAATCGAGTGCTTGTTGACCACTGCCATCTGGTCCAACAGCGTAGAAACTTCCTGGGTCGTCAGCTCGTCGGTCGCGCCGGAGGCCCGCGTGGTCGCGTCGAGGTAGCAATGCCCGCAGCGGAGGTTGCAGCGCTTGGTGAGGTTGAGGGCGATGAGGTACGGCTTCCAGTCGTTCTGCGGCGTCGGCTTGCGGCCCTCAGGTAGCAGGCCGGGACGGTCCACATACCGCAGCGCGACCGGATTGATGAGCTGAAGCGTCTCGCTCACGTCTGCTTGTTGCCGATCAAGCTCTCGATGATGTCCTTGAGGTTGCCGGTCTTCATGGCTTCTTCCATGTAGCCCTTGGCCTGCTCGATCCCCTCTTCCGCGATTTCATGGGTGATCGTCGTCGCGGCGATCTTCTCGGCGTGCTTCTCGATCAGGGCGCGCGTGCAGTCGCGCATGTACCCGGCGGGCGCGCGCTCCAGGCGGGCCACGGCGTCGTCGGTCCAGGTAAAACGAGAGGCCGGCTTGGCGTCGACCGGGACTGTCTTCTGCTCAGGCGTCGGGAACGCCCCCGTGCCCTTGTTGGCGAAGATCGGCGTGTACTCCTCGCTGGCCGCCTCGTCGATGTACGGCTTGGCATACTCCAGCGTGATCGTCGTCATGCCCATCTTGCGGGCCGTCTTCTCGATCTTGGCCTTGGCGCGCCGCCGCTGGAAGCCGGCCGGGACTGCCCGGATCGCCTCCTTCGCGTCTTTCGTCCATTGCATCGGGACGTCGTCATAGGCCATCTCGGTCTCGAGGACACCTTCGGTCTTCGCGGCCGCCTCGAACATACTCTTGTCGATCAGCTTGAATTTGTCGCCTGTCGCCTTGCAGATGGGGCACTGGACCGGCTGCTCGCCTTTGGCCGTATACCCACAGCCGTTGCACAGGTAGTAATTTTGTTTCATCCGGTCGAGATACGCCTGCGTGCCCGGACTGACGGCGGGCTTCTCTTCCACAATGCCGCTCATCATGCCCGAGAGCGTGGAGCCGACCATGTCGCGGGCCACGCCGTCATCGGCCTTCATCTTGTTGCGGTCGATGCCCTGCTCGTCCAGCGTGGCGCCGAGCTGTTTCATGGCCTCCATGGCGCCTTTGGGCAGGATGTGCCCGACGGCCGCGTCCACCACCGAGTTGCTGATGATGGTGTGGCCCTTTTCGATTGCGTACCGGTGAATGGCGGTCTTGGCCACGCCGCGGGCGAACACCGGGATCTTCTCCATGCGGCGCAGGGCCTCTTCCGTCCAGGCGATGGTGTATTCGGCCTGCTGGTCGATCGGGGGAACGTACTTCTTGTTGGAGATCATGACGTGGCATTCGGACATGCGGAGGAGGTTCTCGGCGTTCGAGCCGATATCCATGTCCTCGTCGCTGTGGACGCCGAGGCGGCCCATCACCAGCATCCAGGGCTTCTCGCGGCGGACGAACTGCAAGACTTTTTCAAACGCCTTGCCGTCGAGAAGTGTCGTCTTGATGTCCTGGCCCTCGGCCTGGGCGATCTCGCGGGCGATATCGAGGTGCGCCTGGTAGATCTTGGCCAGGCCGCTGTCGATGATTTCCTCATGCAGCTTTTCCTGCTCCTTGAACCGGAACACTTTGCCGGCTTCTTCATTGAGGACGCCGGAGATGCTATGGAACGCGGCGTAGTGGAAATAGGGATCGAAGGCCGAGATGGCTTCCACCGGCTTGTTCAGGGCCTTGCCGAGCGCCAGCGCGGTCTTGAGTCCGCCGAAGGAGTAGTGGCTGCCGTCCAGTGCGACCACGATGGAGCCGCCGTTCATCGGATGGGTGTTCTTGATGATGAGCATGTCCGAGGCGCGCACGCGCCGGACGACGCGCTCGGTGACCCCGCCGATGACACTGTCCTTCACGGCGCCCACGCCCAGGGCGCCCATGATGACGAGATCGTACGCGTTGGTGTTGATGTCCTCGACGAGGACTTTGAAGTTGCGGCCTTCCAGGGACCTCCGTTCGACCGGCAGGTTCGCTTCGGCGGCCTTCTTATCCACGATGTCCAGGTAGGAGTCGGTGATGATCTGGAGGCCGCGGGTGATCAGCGAATCGTGAATCTGCCGCTGCCGCTCCAGCTCGTTCTCGTCGTGATATTCCTCGGGGAGGCCCGCTTCCATCTGCTTGAAGCGCTTGTCGTGCATCTTGGCCGCGTACACGTGGCTGCCCACGAGCTTGGCCCCGAAGGTCTTCGCCAACGAGACTCCGACATCCAGCGCCATGTTTGAGTAGTCGGAATTGTCGACCGGGACGTAGATCGTCTTATACATGTCGTCTCCTTACCGAAACACCCAGCCCGGTCGACGCAGTATGAAAAGTAGGGTAAAGCGAGGGGGTATCCTAGCCCGAACGTGAGGCAATTGCAACAATTTTTAGGCCGCCTGAGGAGGATCTGCAGCGCCGTTTATCGCGCCGCTGAAGCGCCGGATTTCGCCGATGATTTGCGGGAATTGAGGATCTCTTCCAGGGTCAGCAGGACGTCCCTGCCGGAGTTCAATTCCACCCCTCGCAAGAGGCTCTGGTCGGCGTATCGGCCGCCGCCCTGATCCAGCCCAGGGGAGGAGCCGGCTAGGGCTCCGGACCAGGGGCGGGGGTCGCGGCTGCCCGTGCGCGCTCCCTTCTTCCGATTCCAGGCGGCCAGGCAGGCCTTGCCGATCAATTTGCTGAGCGGGGCGGGGTTATACAGCAGCTTGCGGATACTGGTCGGCGTGAGCATCAAGGGGTTATAGCCCGACGTC
>Ga0184623_10001002_pt1 | contig 12316 bp, 9 predicted proteins | sample PLM1_100_b1_FD_133138 | JGI IMG/M metagenome (GOLD analysis project Ga0184623, IMG submission 133138) | Groundwater sediment microbial communities from an aquifer in East River, Colorado, USA - PLM1_100_b1 | ecosystem: Environmental > Terrestrial > Soil > Riparian zone | place: USA: East River...
CTAGGGATAGACCAAAGGCTGGCCGGAGTTCTTCAGATTCTGCGCGCGTTCGGTGTGCGCTGAACGGGGCACAGTAGGACGTCGGTCCGTCAGTTGGCCGCCCCCGTCGTGTTTCCCTGCGACAATGGTCACGCGGCAGCAACGCTGGCGGCGCGGCCAGGATCGCCCGTAGCCGCGCAGTCGCAATCGGAACGAAGCGCGTTCTTCGGCTCTTCGTCGTTTCGCCGCGCAATGTGATCAGGCTGCGCGCGAAGTCGATGTCTTTGAAGCGCAGCGCCAGCATCTCGCCGTGGCGCATGCCCGTGTCGAGCGCGGCGATGATCATCGACCGCAAGAGCGGCGGCGCGATGGCGAGGAGTCGCGCTTCCTCGACGTCCGCGGTTCGATCTCTCCAAGCGGCTTCGGAATCGGTGCCAACGCCCGGTGCCGGTTTCGTTGACACCACCTGGTCCGCGTGCTACAACCCCCTCCCGTACGTTGTCAAGCCGTCACCCTGAAGAGGAGAACGCCCATGAGGGCATTTCTGAGAGTTCTGCTCGTCGGCGTGCTCGGCCTCGTGCTCACCAGTGTCACGTCGTGGGCGCAGCTTTCGACGGCGCAGCTGAGCGGCCGCGTCACCGACGAAAGCAGCGCCGTGCTCCCCGGCGTCACGGTCACGGCGACCCAGACGGACACGGGGCTCACGCGCAGCGTTACCACAGATCAGAACGGCACGTACGTGCTGCCGAACCTTCCCACGGGGCCCTATCGGCTGGAAGCGGCCCTCCAGGGATTCCGCACGTTTGCACAGACCGGGATCGTCCTGCAGGTGGCTGCAGCCCCCGTCATCAACGTGGTGCTGGCGATCGGCAGTCTCGAGGAGACCGTATCCGTCGAGGCGGCTGCACCGCTCGTCGACTTGCAGAGTGCCGGGATCAGCGACGTGATCGAGAACGAGCGGATCGTGGAGCTGCCGCTGCAGGGGCGCCAGGTGACCGACCTGCTCGTGCTGGCCGGCGCGGCGGTCCAGACCGGCATCGTCGGCAGTCGAAACTTCCCGGGGGGTGTGACGATCTCGGTAGCGGGCGGCCTGCCCATCGGGGTGGGGTACCTGCTCGACGGCGCGACACACAACAGCCCGCAGAGCAACGTGAACCTCCCGATGCCGTTCCCCGACGCCCTGCAGGAATTCCGCGTGGCGACCAGCGGACTGTCCGCTCAGAACGGGATGCATGCAGGGGCATCGGTGAACGCGGTCACGAAGTCGGGCACAAACACCTTTCACGGCAATGCATTCGAGTTCCTGCGCGACCGGCGGCTCAACGCGACCAGCCCGTTTGCCAGCGTCGGCCCCAACGGCAAGCGGGAGGACGATGGCCTGCGGCGCCATCAGTTCGGAGGGACCCTGGGCGGCCCGATCGCGCGCGACAGGCTCTTCTTCTTCGGCGGGTATCAGGGCTCCACACGTCGCTTCCGGCCCGCCAACCAGATTGCGTGGGTGCCCACGGCCGACATGCTCGCCGGCGACTTCACAACGTTTGCCTCGCCGGCGTGCAACGTCGGCAGGCAGATCAATCTGGGCGGCGGCTTCGTCAACAACCGTGTCAGTCCCGCGCTCTTCAGCCCTGCCGCCTTGAACCTGGCGCGGCGGCTGCCGACGACGACGGACCCGTGCGGCCAGATCACGTTCACCACGACCGACGACAGCAACGAAAGCCAGGCCATCGGGCGGATCGACTATCAGTGGAGCGCCAACCACTCGGTGTTCGGCCGGTACATGGCCACGTTCATCAAGAAGCCGCCAGCGTATCAGGGCGGCTCGGACAACGTCCTCAAGGCGTTCAACGCCGGCATCGACAATCTCGCCCAGTCGCTGGCGCTCGGCGATACGATGATCTTCGGGCCCACCGTCGTGAACTCCATCCGCGTCGCGTACAACGACACGAAGGTGGACCGGTACAACACGCCGTACTTCGATCCGAGCGACCTGGGCATCAAGCTCTATCCGTACGTCGAGGGTCAGATGCCGATACAGGTGACGGGCGGCTTCGATTTGCCGGCGGGCACGACGAAAGCGCTCTTCCTGAACAAGTTCTACCAGGTGACCGATGACCTCACCCTGGTTCGTGGGCGCCATCAGTTTGGCATTGGCGCCAATGTCGCCTATTGGCGCGGCCGCTACCAGTCCTCGTCGAGGGCCGCGGGCATCTGGCTGATCGACGGCAGCGCCACGGGACTCGGTCTCGCCGACTTCCTGCTCGGCCGCATCACCTCCGTGGAGCACGGCGGGCAGCAGAACCTGCCGGTGCACAGCTGGTACCTGGGCCTCTACGCGCAGGACACCTGGCGAGTGACCAACCGGCTGACGTTCAATCTCGGCCTGCGGTATGAGCCCTATTTTGGGACGAGTGTTGAAAGCAATGCCGTATCGATCTTCAGGCTCGACAACTTCCGCCGCGGCATCAAGAGCAACGCGTTCGTGAACGCGCCGGCCGGTCTCATCTACCCGGGCGACGATGGGTTTCCGCCCGGGCAGACCGGGCTGAACAGGCAGTGGGAGAATTTCTCGCCGCGCGTCGGCGTCGCGTGGGACGTGACCGGCGACGGACGCACGGCGCTGCGCGCGTCCTACGCATTGGCCTACGACTTCATGGCCGGCGACTATCACAACATCAACTCGTCGGCGCCGCCGTTTGGCAACCGGTCGCTCATCACCGATCCTCCGGGGCGAATGGACGACCCGTACGCACACGTGGGGGGTGATCCCCACCCGATTGTGACGAACCGTAACGTACCGTACCCCGCGTTTGGCTCCTTTGGCACCATGGACCCGGACATCAACTCCCCGCGCGTGCAGAACTGGAACCTCACCCTCGAGCGGCAGATCGGCAACGACTGGGGCCTCGCGGTGAGTTATCTCGGGACCTACTCGGATCGGCTGTGGGCGCAGACGGCGTTCAACCCGGGTATCTACATGGGACTCGAGCCCTGCACGCTGGGCGACGGGGTCTTCTACCGCGTGTGCTCGACCAACGCCAATCTAAACGTGCGACGCGCGCTGTTTCAGGAGAATCCAATCGAAGGACGGCTGATCGGCACGCTGGATCTGAACGACGACATCGGCTGGCAGGAGTACCGAGGCCTGAAGCTGTCGGTGCAGCGCCGTTCCGCGGGTGGCCTTAGCCTGAACGGCAATTACACCTGGTCGCGCTGCGTGGGGACGGACACGCCGAACACCTTCAGCCAGATCAGCACCGGGTACACGAAGCCTGACGATCCCGAGTTTGATAAAGGCTACTGCGATCAGGACCGCACGCACCTGGCGAGCATCACGCTCGGCGCTGAAACGCCCGAGTTCGCCCGCGCGGCGCTGCGCGCGCTCGCCTCCCACTGGCGCGCCTCGGGCATCGTCAGTATCCGGTCCGGGAACCGCATCAACATCATCACCGGCCGCGACAACGCGTTCAACGGGCAAAGGAACCAGCGCGCTAACCAGGCGGCAGACGATGTGTACCGGAAGACGCTGACGAGCTGGTTCAATCCCGCCGCCTTCGCGCAGGCGGAACCGGGGACGTTCGGCAATCTGAAACGGAATGCCTTGACGGGCCCCAACTACTGGAACGTGGACCTGGCCCTCTCGCGCGAGATTGGCGTCATCGCGACGCAGACGCTGGAGCTCCGCATCGAGGCGTTCAATCTGTTCAACACGTTCAACTGGGGCGACCCCGGCACCGAGGAAGCCTCCGGGGGATTCATCGCGAACTTCAACTCGGGTCAGTTCGGCCGGATTACGACGCAGGCCGGCACGCCGCGCATCATCCAACTGGGGGTCAAGTATGCGTTTTAACGCGTTCGTCGCTGCGGCGCTGCTGGCGGTCTGCCGCCGTCAACCAATTACGAAAACGCTGCTTACCAAACCCGCCTAAGAGAACTCGTCTGACATGCAGGTGGTCTTTGGCGAGGAACCCGGCGGACGCCGCCGCAAGGCCATTGAAAAATGGCACCCCAACAATGCCACTCGAACCTGGCGAACCCTCATGAGGGACTTTCCGCGAGTCGTGATATACGTGAGCGTCGAGGGCATTCCCGATGGGTTTTTGCCCGTAATTTTCACCCGAAAAGGAGATGCGCCATGAGCGAAAAGGACATTCAGAAGGACGATCTCATTGGCAAGACCAAGGCGATCCGGGACCACGACCACGACATGATCCACGACCTGAGCAAGCGTCTCGACGCCGTGTGGCGGTACGACCAATACATCGAGAACGCCGACAAATTCCCCGAACTCCAGCGGTTCTGGCAGGAGAGCAAGCAGACGGAGATCCAGACCATCGAGCGGTTGAAGGAACTCATCCGCGAGCACGTCCGCAAGGAAAACTTCTAAGCCGTGGGGTCACGAACCAACTGCACCTGACGGCCGCCCAAAGCGACGGCCGCAGGTGAGGCCTGGTCGTTAACCGACCGCAAGTGCCATCTCGGCCGCCGCATGACCGTCGGCCCATCTCGGCGTTCGGAGAAGAGAGGCAGGATATTGAAGGTCGCCTGATCGGCTCGCGCGCCGCTCCGGCGTCTTGGACAATCTCCTCTCCGCATAGGGCGCCCCGGCAGACACCTGCGCGAACCAGCCCCGTTCTGTTGCCCTCTCATGGCGGCCGGCGCTGAGCGTTCAGCGTTGAGGCCAGCGCCGCCACATAACGATCTGCGCCACATAATGGCCGGCGAGTTCCTGGATGGTTCTCACGGGAGCACCCGCCGTTTTTGCCGTCCAAGTAGACTTGATGCAAGCGACCATGCAGACAGTGGAACACGCTCAGCCGGGAGCGACGACCGCACAATCGGCTTTCGTGGCTCGCTTGGCGGCGTTCGCGGCAGTCGCTCTGTGGGGTGTCTCGTTCGTCGCGACCAAGGCGGCTCTGCGCGACCTCTCGCCGGTTACGTTGATCTTCAGCCGCTTTGCGCTGGGCACGGCCGTGCTGTTCCTGATTTTGAGGTTCCGGGGAGACCAACTGGTCCCGCCGCGACAGGCGTGGCCTGCACTCGTCTTGATGGGATTCGTCGGCGTCTTTGTCCATCAAATGCTGCAGGCGAACGGGCTCGCGCTGACGACGGCCGTGCGAACCGGATGGCTTATCGGTCTCATCCCAATCTGGTCAGCAGTGCTTTCCGCGGTGGTCCTCCGTGAAACGTTTGGCCCGCGAAAGGTCTTTGGCCTGTTTGTGGGTTTGGTCGGGGCCGTGCTGGTCATCACTCGCGGAGACATTTCGGCACAGGATCTTGCTCTGCCGGCCACGAGGGGTGACCTGCTGATCCTTGCGAGTACCGTGAATTGGGCGATTTACACTATCCTCGGCCGAGACACGTTGAAGCGTCTCGGCAGCTCCCGGGCAACGGCCGCAATGATGCTGATGGGCTGGGCGATGCTCATCCCATTTTTTGTCAAAGACGCTGGTTGGAAGGAATACTCAGCCGTGTCTCATACGACGATGGTGGCGGTCATCTTCCTCGGGATTGGTTGCTCAGGTCTTGGCTACCTGTTTTGGTACGCAGCGCTTGAACGAATCGAGACATCGAAGGTCGCGGCGTTTCTGTATCTGGAGCCTCTCGTCACACTCGGCGCGGCAGTGACTCTTCTGGGGGAACCGATCGCCGCGTCAACACTTATTGGGGGTGGCCTGGTTCTGCTCGGGGTCTTTATCGTACAGCGGGCCTGACTCGGGGAAACGGCGTGCCGCGAGAGATCCGTTTGCATCGACATCACGGCACCGCCGGGTGACAATTCGTCGAGGTTCATTCCGAGCAGCCGGGCAACGGGTGGCGGCGCGATTTCGCCAGCGAGCATGCGCTGCAGCATCGTCAACATCAAAACACCCTTTGGTATTCACGAACTGATCGCGACGATCGGTGGTTGTCACAGGTGCGCGACGACCCGCCGATCGCTGCCCGCCAATCGCGCGACTTATCGCGAACGTGACGTTCGTGTCGCTGCTTCACGCTGCTGCAGCAGCGGCCGAAGCCCACGGACGTCGTTCATCTTCTCAATCGTAAAAATCGTCTCAATCAGACGGTTGCACCTGTCGGTGCCCACGACCGGCGCCATCAGGTCGCGGCATTTCGCTTCGAGCTGTTCACGGCTCATGGGATTCGTGAGGGTGCCGAGCACCGCCTCGACATTCTCGCTGAGCTCGGTGCCGTCGTTCAGCACAACCGTCACGAACGCCGCGCGCGAGAAGGATGCCGCGGACATCCCCGGAGGGACCACGAGCTTCACCTTCGCGCGGTGACGAAGAATCGTGGGGTCCTGCATGCGCGCTTTGTCATGGGCCGACTTGAAGGTCGCCGTTTTGTCGACGAGCATCACCGCAATCATGTACTGGATGTTGATGTCCGGCATGTCGCGGTTGTCCACAACCGATGCCGCGGCCATCCGCACGGTGACTTCCTTGACGTCGTCAGCGGTGAATGCGCGCCGCTTCGAGATGATCTCGAGGGCGTCGAGCGGCGCCTGGATCGGTGTGCCCACGCTCCACTTCTTCATGTTCGTCCGCGTCACGTCGTAGCGCGCGCCAAGCTGGTCGACAAGTCCTGCCGGGTCGGCCTTCGGCGCGCACATCAAGATGAAGTTGCCCTCTCCCGACAGGCCGTCGTCGATGCCGTTCCAGCCGGCATGAACCAGCACGGCTGACGTCACGCCGTTTCGCGCCGGCATCCCGCCGAAGACGAAGCCCTTCTCGATGTGATCGACATCGCGCCCCCAGGCCTGATAGCCGGAGGCCTGCTGTGCGGCGTAATCGAGCAGCCAACGCATCTGTTGCGCCGTGAGCTTGGCCGCCGACCCGGCGGCCGCTGCCGCGGCGAAGGTGCCCACCATGCTGTGAGGTTCGAGGAGCGACGGCCGCAGCGTCATCACGACGCGCGCGCCCACGTCATAGCCAAGCACCACTGCGCGGAGAAACTCTGTCCCGGTGATGCCGAACCGCTCGCCCGTTGCGAGCGCCGCCGGCACGACGTTGGCTCCGGGGTGCCAACCTTGCTGGAACCAGGAGTCGTCGGTCTCGTCGGCGTGGGCCATGACGCCGTTGGCGAGCGCCGCTTCGATCGGGCCGCAGAGGACGGTCGACCCCACAACCGTCGAGACCTTCTGGCCGCCGTACACGCGCGCGAACTTGATCGCCGCTTTGCCGGGCAGCAATTCGGAGCCCGACACCATCGCCGCCAGAGTGTCGATGATGTGCTCTTTCGCTTTTGCCACGACCTCATCAGGTAGCGCGCGGGTGCGCGCCTCACTCATGTAACCGCTGAGACGTGCCATGACGTCGCTGATGGCTGAACCGGTTGACCCCGTGGTGGTCTGCGCCGCCAGGTTCGACGGTGCCGGAAATGCGGTGGCCGCAAGAGCTATCCCGGCGCTTTGCAGTATCCGGCGACGAGTGAGAGGAAGGCCGCTACCGCCGACGATGTCGAGCTCTTGATCGCGTCCCATCCGAACCTCCATCCGGTAGCGCGCTTCGGCGCGGGCTGTATGGCTGTCATGTGAACAGCGCGGACTCCGTGCGAATTTGACGATGTGGTCGGAATTGTACTCGAGTCATCACGCGCAATGAGACGCTTCTCACGACTTGCGGTACCGGAGTACGCGTCGAGGACCGGCCGCTTTCGCTCGCCACCCCTTTCACGATGGCGAGCAACAGCGAGCCTCGCCGAAGCTTTTTGCGACGGCGGACGTGGTAATGTCCCACGATCGTCTTGATGCTCACCCGCTTTCCACGTCGCCCGTCCGTTGCAGCGCTTGTGCTTTTCCTGGCGCTCGCCGTCGCGCACACGTGGCCGCTGGCCACCGATCCCGGCACACTCTCTCGCAACGACAACGGCGACACCCTCCTGATCGAATGGTCGCTCGCCTGGGTCGCGCATCAACTTCCCCGCGATCCGTTACACCTCTTCGACGCCAACATTTTCTACCCGGCGAAATACGCGCTCGCGTTCTCTGAACACCTTTTCACGCTGGCCCTCATGGGGGCTCCGCTGCTCTGGCTCGGTGCGTCGCCCGTGCTCGTCTACAACCTCTTGCTGATTGCCGGTTTCACGCTGACAGGGTGGGTCACCAGCTTCGTCATTCACCGTTGGACCGGCGACTGGACCGCAGGGCTCGTCGCCGGTTCCGTGATGGCATTCAACGCGCATACCCTCACCCGTTTACCGCACCTGCACGCCAGTCACCTCGAATTTCTGCCGCTGACGCTGCTGGCATTGGATCGGGTTCTTCGCCACCCGAGATCCGCCAACGCACTTCAGCTCGCCCTGTTCTTCGTCCTCCAGGCGCTTACGTCGAATTACCATCTGGTGTTTACGCTTGCGGCGGTTTCAGCCGCCGTCGTTGTGCGGCCATCAGACTGGATCGGCGATCGCTTTCGCCCCGTCTTGCGCGCGCTTCTCATCGCCGGCATCCTTGTCGCTGCCGCCGTCGTTCCCTTCCTGCTTCCGTACTATTGGGCGCGTGAGGAATACGGCCTCACTCGACCCTTGTCGGAGGTCAGCATGTACGCCGCGTCTCTGAACGACTATTTCGCCACTGCCAGCCGGCTGCATTATGCAACATGGAGCGACCGGTTCATGGCTCGCTCGACTACAGCACTCTTCCCGGGCATTCTGCCATTGGGATTCGCTCTGGTTGCGATTTACACGGGCATTGTGGCCCGTGATCTCCGTGCCCGAATGTGCCTGGCCTTCGGGATCGTTGGCTTTCTGCTGTCACTGGGAACGTCGTTGCCAGGCTATTCCCTCCTCTATCGGGCCGTCCCGCTCCTGCAAGGGATCCGCGGCACGAACCGACTGGGCTACCTGGTGATTATCGCCGTGGCAATACTTTCTGGATATGGCGTCGCGTTCCTCCGAACTCGATGGCATGGAGCGCGCTGGTTGCTGGCAGGGTCGATCCTTACGATTGCAATAGTAAACCTGGAAGCCTGGAGGGCGCCCATTCAGTATCGCCGTTATGAAGGTATCTCCCCCATTTACGACAGACTCGCGGCAGAACGCCGGGCGGTTGTGGTGGAGTTCCCTCTCTACTCACGTCGCATCTACTTCGCGAATGCCCCGTACATGCTGAGCTCGACGCGACATTGGAAGCCGTTAGTCAACGGTTACAGCGCCTTCATTCCCCGGACCTATTTCCACTTCCTCGACGTACTGGCGAAGTTCCCGGAGGCGGAGGCTGTGCGCGCCCTCCGCCAGGCGGGCGTCACCCATATCGTCGTGCACGAAGACACATTTCCGACCCCGGTGCACGAGGTGGATGGGCTGCAACTCGTCGAAAGCCGAGACCGGATCAGCCTCTTTCGGATCACTAACATCCATCCCTGAGCAGGGCAACCAGAACAGACAATGATGGAAGGATAGCAGGTTGGTATTGAACAACCGATCCGAAGTGACACAGGCTCGTCGAAGACACAATGGAAGAGAGATCGCTTTATCCAGGTTGGTCGTGCGTCTGCAAGCACGGGGACGCTGAACTGGTGCGAACGATGCTGGACAGTCATGGGATTGAGGCCCAGCTTGCTCCCATCACGTCGCTCGGCCCATATTCCGAGATGGCTGTCTGGGTTCGTGAGGCTGACTTCGAACGTGCGACTACCCTCGTTGCCCGAATGGCAGACGCGATGGTCAATCCACCATCAGGATCCTGGCGATGTCGGTGGTGCGGCGAGGACGTTGAAGGTCAGTTCGACATTTGCTGGAATTGTGGTCGGGAGAGTTAATGGATTGTCACTGATTCGACTGCCGTTCAGGACTTTCTAGCCCCCGCAATCAACAGCGCGACGCCACCAGCGAGCGCGAGCCCGCCCAATATTGGTGGCAGCGGAATCCTCTTTTGCGTTTCTGCCGTGGCCTCGATCGGTCCCAAATCCAGAACTTTCTCCTCCGTCGTGTAGCTGATACCACCGTAGGCCAATGCCACGACACCGATGATAACCAGAACGATTCCAACGACTGTTGCTGCTTTCACGGTCGGCTCCTTGCCAATTCGGCCGGCGCACCCTCGTCCCTACGGCAGGGTGCTTGATAAATTCTTTACCCGATGGAAATGCTCGTCTACTACGCCAATGCGGTGCGCCGACGACCAGCAAACGCCGAGATCAGTACGAAGCCGGCGAGAAAGCCGCCGATGTGGGCAAGATAGGCCACTCCGCCCGTATCGGGCGTGTTCGTGATTGAGCCAAGGCCGTTGACGAACTGGATGAGAATCCAGAAACCGAGGACGACGATCGCCGGAACAGCCACGACGCCGCGCTGGGTCAGGATCCTGACGCGATTTTTTGGAAAGAGCACGAGGTAACCGCCGAGCACTCCGCTGATGGCCCCCGAAGCGCCCACCGTCGGTATTCCTGAATTCAAGCTGAAAACGATGTGCGCAATCCCGGCAGCGAGGCCGCACAACAGGTAGAAGCTGAGGAATCGCAGATGACCGATCACCTTCTCGATGTTGTCGCCAAAAATCCACAAATAGAGCATGTTTCCGCCGAGGTGCATCCACCCGCCATGCAGGAACATGGACGTCACCAAAGTGGTCCAGTAAGGTAACGGAATGGCCGGCGCCAGGTCTCTCGCCGCGGCATATTCGCGCGGCACGACACCCCAGGCTTGAATGAGCGACTGGAGCGCGCCCTCCGACGGCTGGCTCAACTCGAGGAGAAAGACCAGAACGTTGAGGACCACCAGGCCGATTGTCACCAAAGGGGCCGATCCGCCTTCGAGATGATCATCACCAATCGGTAGCATGAACGTTCTCCATTTCGGAAATCACTCGCGCGATCGCCGGCGTGTTTTGACAGTAGCCTTGTTGCCGTCCGCGCGTCTGTTCACCGTTCTCTTCGTCGCCTTCCGTGCCGTTGGTTTATGCCCCCGCGTGCTCTGTGCGGCTTCAGAAGTCTCACGCTGACCAAGCGACAGCCCCTTCGCAAAGTGTCCCGCCAGGTCCGCGGCACCGTGGCGAATGCGCGCGAGCTGATCGCCGAGTACTCGAGGGTTTGACCAGGCCTCTGCTCGAGACTGCAGGGTACCGACAATTCGACCCAGCTCCTCGGCGAATGCCACGATCCCGTCCTCCACTGCGTCCGCGGGTGCAGTCTTGTGCCGCGCGGCCGAGGCCTGGCTTTTGCTGCGGGTTGCCTTCGCTCGGGTGGCCATCGGGTCTTCCTTCACTTGGAGCCTGAACGCTGACTCGGCGGGAGCGGTCCGATTGCCGGATTTCGAGCCAGACTCTGTGGCTGCGCAAGCAACCATTGTGCCGGGAACGGGACGCCAGGTGAACCTGTTCCGAATCAAGTCCGGGAGAACTCAGTTGCGTCTTCGACCAGAAGTTCAGGCAGGAAGCGCGGCGGGTTTGAGAACGGATAACGGAATACGGAAAAACTGAAAACGGTCTTGTATCGATACACATTTCTTCTTAGGCAAATCTATTTGATCATCTGGACGTCAGCGTCCTGCCGTGAGGCCGTGACGTTAGAACGAGAACTTTGCGCCGAACTGAAACGAGCGCCGGCCCCAGTTCAGTCCGTTCTGGCCGAAGCTCGGGCTGTTGATGTTGTTGAAGGTGGGCGCCGGCGAGATCGTGGTCCCCCGGGCGCCGCCGTAGTCATCCTGATTGAACGCGTTGAATGCGTCGATTCGGAAGCTGACCTGTCTGCTGCCGAAGGACACACGCTTCATCAGGCTGATATCGGTGAGCCAGACTGGTGCATACCTTTCGCTGTTTCTCGGCGCGTTGCCGTCGCCGAGGCTGTTCGCCAGCGGCAGACCGTTGGTGCCGAGCGGCACGACATAGTAGCCGTTGTTTTGAAAGTTCCTGTGGTCTTCGTCCCACACGAAGCTGCCGGACGAGTTGATGTTCGGACGGTCCGAGCCGATGTTCGCGTCACCGCTGGAGTCAACACCGGTGAAGATCGTGAATGGCCGTCCCGACTGTCTGGAGGTCACACCTGCAATCTGCCAGCCGCCGACCACGGGGCGGAGAACGCCCGAGGTCGGCCCGGGGATCTCCCAGAGGTAGCTCGCGGTGAACCGGTGCGGCCGATCGAAATTCGAACGGGCCCACTCCGCTCCATAGTTGAACATACTCTGCGGACGCTGACTCGACGCATCCGTTCCACCCTCGCCGAGAGACGCATCGTTGTTGCTCGTCCAGCGGCTGAGCGTGTACGACGTGTGGAACTGCAGACCGCGCGTCAACCGGCGTCCGGCGGAGAAGAACACGGCGTTGTACTTCGACCTGGCCTCAACGTCGTTGTTGCCCGGCCCAACGTAGGCCGGAATGACCACCCGGGTGCCAAACTGTGGAAAG
>Ga0184623_10001003_pt1 | contig 12310 bp, 6 predicted proteins | sample PLM1_100_b1_FD_133138 | JGI IMG/M metagenome (GOLD analysis project Ga0184623, IMG submission 133138) | Groundwater sediment microbial communities from an aquifer in East River, Colorado, USA - PLM1_100_b1 | ecosystem: Environmental > Terrestrial > Soil > Riparian zone | place: USA: East River...
CGACGCAGCGCGGCACATCGCCGAAGAAGTATTCGTCGCGCTCACCGTAAATCGCCAGCGTCGGTTTGTGGATGCCGCGCACGTGGCGGAATCGGCGCCGGCGCGAGAGACGAATGCCGCGCATGATCTCGAGGAACGGGAAGACGTTGTAGTCGCCGTCGGGGTTGATCATGTCGTACAGCGATCGCCAGCTCATCGGCAGCTTCGAGAACGACTTCGGAACGAGGTCCTCGCTGCGGCGGCGTTCGCGCGCGCGTTTCAGCGCGGCGTGAAATCGGCGCGCGCCGAGCTGCTCGTAGGTCAGACCCACGTCATCGGCGCCGGCGAGAAGAATGTACCGCTGAAACGGATTGCGCTTTCTGTAGTGGTCGTACACGGCGATCTTGTTCGCACCGGTGGAGTGTCCGATCAGGTAAAGCTCGCGATATCCGCGAGAACGAAGCATTCGCGCCGCGCCGTCGATGTCATGCACGGCGTCGCGGATCAGCTCCCACGCCATACCGCCGCCCACGCTTCGCTTCCCAGTACCGTGAATGCGAACGCGGCGCATCAGATGTGAGCCGCGGTTGTTGAACGGAAACCACGCCATCCCTCGCTCCAGAAACTCGTCGGCCAGAAGGTTCGTCCGGTTCGAGTCATAGATCGAAGCGCCGCCGGTCCCGTGAAGAAAGACCGCCGCGCGACGAGTGCGGCGACGCGGTTCGAAGAGCAGCCCCGAAAGAATGGCTTTGTCGGTGGCTTCGAATCGGATGAGTCTGCTGAGTGGCTCTGCTGATACCATTCGCGCGTTTTTCAAGAACCCCAAGGAGGAACGTGATGAAGTCTACGCTGCACCTGCTCGTCGCGGTCGCGCTTCTGTTGAGCGCTTGCGCCACGACCACTCCGGCGCCTGCGCCCGCGAGCACACCACCGGCGACGCCGGCATCCACGAGTTACTCCGTCCCCGTCGAATACCACAAGCTCGACAACGGATTGAAAGTCGTCATGTCCCCGGACCACACCGGCCCGACCGCCGTCGTCGCCGTCTACTACGGAATCGGCTTCCGCATCGAGCCGCGCGACCGCACCGGATTCGCCCACCTCTTCGAGCATCTCATGTTCCAGGGCTCCGAGAACCTCGGAAAGATGGGACTGATCAAACTGGTGCAGTCGAACGGCGGCGTTCTGAACGGATCGACGCGCTTCGATTTCACGAACTACTTTCAAGTCGTTCCCTCAAACACGCTGCAGACCATCCTGTGGGCCGAGGGTGATCGGATGCGCGGGCTCAACATCACTCAGGAGAACCTGAAGAACCAGCAGGACGTGGTGAAGAACGAAGTCCGGGTAAATGTGCTGAACCAGCCGTTCGGCGGATTCCCCTGGCTGGACATGCCGCAGTACGCGAACACGAACTGGTACAACGCGCACAACTTTTACGGGGATCTGACCGATCTGGACGCGGCTACGCTCGAGGACGCCAGCTCGTTCTTCAAAACCTACTACGCTCCGAACAATGCCGTCGTCACAGTGATCGGCGACTTCGATTCGGCCCAGACGCTGGCCTGGATCAAACAGTACTTCGGAAACATCGCTCCACAGCAGCAGCCGCCGGCAGTGGACATCTCGGAGCCGCGACAGGAAGCTGAAAAGCGCGCGTCGAGAGTGGATGAGAAGGCCACGCGGCACGCTCTGGCCATCGCCTACCACGCGCCGACGAATGGAACGCCGGAGTACTACGCGCTGGCGCTGATCGATCAGATTCTCGCCGCCGGTCGCGACAGTCTCCTCTACGGGGATCTGGTCCAGAAGCGCGGTGTGACCGGGGAGCTCGGATCGTCAATGAACATCCTGGGCTCGATGTTCGACATCCACGGACCGACGCTCTACACGACGTGGCTGTTCCACGACAAGGACAAGACGGCCGAGGACATCGTCAAGGCCATCGACGAGAGCATCGAGAAACTGCGTACGCAACCTGTCGATGCCGATACGCTGCAGCGCGCGCGCACGAAGATGCGGTCGGCGTTCTACCAGGAGCTCGAGGACTTCAGTGGATTCGGTCGCGCCAATCTCCTGTCGTCGTTCGCGCTCTTCTACGATGATCCTTCCCGGATCAACAGCGTCGAGGGGAGCTTCGCGCAGGTCACACCTGAACTGATCCAGAAAACGGCCCAGGAGTACCTGCGGCCAACCAATCGCACGATCCTGACGGTTGTGCCGAAGAGCTAAGGCGGAGGACAACGATGAAACGACTCATTCTTTTCCTGATTGCCACTCTGCTGGCTCCGGCGCTCCTGGCGGAGAAGCAGTCGCCGCCTCCCGCCGGACCGCCGAAGAATTTCACGGTGCCGACCGTCACGCGCTTCGACCTGCCGAACGGTCTCAAGGTCCGCCTTGTCCCGTACGGGTCCGTGCCGAAGGTGACGGTGGCACTGGTCAGCCAGACGGGCAACGTCGATGAGACGGCGAATGAGACATGGCTGGCCGACGTGACCAGTGAGATGCTGCAGCAGGGAACCACGACCCGCTCCGCGGAAGAGATCGCGCGCGCGCTCGCCGACATGGGTGGCGACCTCACGGTGGCGTCGACACCGAACCAGACCCGGCTGACAACGGACGTCTTCAGCGAATCAGGCCCGCGCGCCGTCAGCTTGATCGCAGAGGTGGCGCGCAATCCACGCTTCCCGGCGTCGGAGCTCGAGCGCATCAAGGCAGACTTCGTTCGCAACCTGTCGATTACGCGGAGCCAGCAGCAATCGCTTGGCCAGGAGAAATTCTGGGGTGCCCTCTACCCCAATCAGTCCTACGGCCGATATTTTCCGACGCAGGAGATGTTGCAGGGGTTCACGCTCGATCAGGTGAGGAACTTCTACGACCGCAATTTCGGCGCGGCCCGCTCAGCGATCTACGTAGTGGGGCGGTTTGATGCTGCGGAGGTGGAAAAGGCGATTCGGGAGGGCTTCTCGGACTGGAAGCGCGGGAATCCGCCGACCGATGTCAAGGTCGCGCCCGCGGCCGTACGGAAGGTCTACCTGGTCGACAAGCCGAAAGCGGTGCAGTCGACAGTCCTCATCGGACTGCCGACGGTCGATCCTTCCAGCTCGGATTACATCCCGCTCGTCGTCACCGATTCGCTTCTGGGCGGCTCGTTCGGCTCGCGCATCACCAGCAACATTCGCGAGCAGAAGGGCTACACGTATTCGCCGCGGAGCATCGTCTCTGCGCGCCTGCACGCCGGGACCTGGTACGAGATCGCCGACGTCACGACGAATGTGACGGGGCCGTCGATCAAGGAGATCTTTGCGGAGATCGATCGGCTGCGCGCCGAGGCGCCGACGGACGTTGAGCTCCGCGGGATTCAGAACTACCTGGCCGGAGTGTTCACGCTGCGCAACTCGTCGCGCGCCGGGATCGTGGCTCAGCTCGCGTTTCTCGATCTTTACGGCCTGTCCGAGGATTTCCTTCGCAATTACGTGCAGCGCGTCCATGCCATGACACCGGCAGAGGTGCGCCGCATTGCGCAGCAGTATCTCGATCCGTCGAAGATGGCGGTTGTGGTCGTGGGCGACAAGACCGTGATCGCCGATCAAATCAAACCGTATGGGGATGTGATCCAGTAACAGCAGCGAGGAGGACAGGCGAGAGCGCCTGTCCTCCACTTCAATCCAGCCTGACCACGGAGTCGTCCGATCCGTTGTCGATCGACTGCAGAACCGGAATGATCCGGCCTCCGCTCACGACCTCCACATCGATATCAATGTTTCGCAGATCTCCGAACGTTGCTCGCTGGGACCCGATGACGTCGGAGATCACATCCGGGATGAACACGAATTGTGATGCGCTGACCGTGTACTCACGGGTGCTGACCGCCCGCGCGGATACGGTCGTCCCGACCGCGAATGTGTAGCTGAACGTCACCCGAACGACGGAGGCCGCGTTTGCAGTCTCGATGAGCATCAGATTCGAGTGGAACGTTGCGGGAGCCTTTGCCGCGCGGTTGGCAGGAGACGCGTCGTCGACGCCGGCGAATCGCTTCGACTCACCCGCTGCCAGGGCACTGCTCGCGGCGATGGCCGGCAACCCGCTGCCGTACGCGGGCTGGCCCGGATCCGCGCGGAGCGTCCGTCCCACTGCGCTGAGGACTCCGGCCGGCGCGGTGATCCGGATGTAGCCCGCCGAGGCGGAGCTGATGGCTCCAACGAACGTCTGCTGTGCCGACAGGTTCACGTTGGACAGCGCGTGCGGGATGGAAACGAATCCACTTCCTCCCGTGGCGGTCTTTCTGACCGCTCGTTGCCGATTCCCGGCTCGGACATCGATCGTCGCGGAGATCGCCGACGCACTGCGGTTCGTCGCATACAGAACCGTTTGTGCGGCGGTCCCGGCACTGAAAAGGGGAATGAACATCGTTCCGTCTACTGCGGTGTCGACACCGGGGTCGGTCACGATCCACGCGTCGCCGTTTACCGTGCTCGTAACGAGCGCAAACGCTCCGATGCGGCCGCTTCCGACGTTCAGCACGCGCGCCGATACCGTTTGCGCGGATGTGGCGTCGAGGACTTCCAGCAACCCGAATGCCTCGAGTGACTGCGCCGCCCGTGTCGCGATCACACCGCCATTGGTGTCGAGCGACTGGATCTGCACGGTGGTCGCGACACCCGAAAGCTCCTGAACGTAGATGTTCGTCTGCTGGCCGGTCTCTTTGGCCACGCCTGAGAGAACGACCGCGGCCCCGTTGCTCACGCCGCGGTCGGAGCGAAGCAGCGGCAGCGATGTCGAGAACGTTCCCGCAGGCGAAGAAGTGTTCGTCTGAATCGCCGCGACTGAGATCTTCGTCGTGTCCGCGGTCCGCACCTGCGCCGTACCGGTCTGCGCACTCGCGGCGAAGACGTTCTTGAGAAGACTGGGAAAGAGTGCGCTTGCGCCGGCGGGGAGACTCGGCAGACTGGCCTGCTGTGTCGGGGCGCCGGGCGCGAGCAGATAAAGCTTCACGTCGCTCAACGAACCTGTCGGAAGTCTGTTCGACAGCAGGAAGTCTCCGGAGGCATTCGGACGATTGGACAGGCCGGGGACGAAGAGCGCGATTTCATTGCCGGCCAGCGGCGGCGGTGTGCCCGGCGATGTCCCCGGCTTCACGACATAGACCAGCGTGACCGACACCTGCGATGTCCCGGGTGCGTTGTCGGAGGCCGTCGTCCCCCCCGAGCCGCGGAGAAAGACGAGCGAGAGACTGCCGGTGACAGCGCCCAGCGGTGCGTCCGCATCGGGACGTTTTGCGAAGTCGACGGTGAACGAGACTTGCGTGGTCTGCCCCGGTCCGATGGAAATGACACCGCTCTGCGGAGTGATCCACGGCGCGTCAGCGACCGCGATGCCCTGCAGTGTCGCGTTGCCGGTGTTGGTGAAGCCGACGCTTCCAGTCGCGCTCTGTCCAGCGGGCGCATTGATCTCGGCGCGCGACTGCGTCGGCCGCCCCGCAACGGTTCCCGCCGGTTGTCCCGCCGAAAGCAGTCTCACCCGCACCCCCAGTCCGTTCGCTCCCGCGCCGCTGGTCGTGACCGTTCCGTCGAACGAGCCAACCGGCTGAGGCAGTCCGGTGATGGCGATGGTCGCGCTCTCGCGCGGTCCGAGCGTCACCGACTGTGGCGCGATGGCGAAGAAGTCGCCTGTCTTCGCCAGCGCGACGGTCGTTTGCAATGTCCCGATGTTCGTCAGCGTGAACGCATCCGTCCCACCACCCACCCCCGTCAGCTGCACCATTCCGCGCGGTGTCGATGAGACGACGACGCGCGGCACCGGGGCGGCAACCGTGACCGTCGTTCTCGCCGTGGCCGGTCCTTGATTCCCTTCCGCTGTCAGCGCGTACGTCGTCGTCTGCGTCGGCGAAACACGCACCGAACCGTTCGCCGACTGTGCGCCCAATCCGTTATCGATCGTGACGCTGAACGCCTGGTTCGTGGTCCATGACAGCGTCGAGGACTCTCCCACATTGATCGTCGCGGGACTCGCGCTGAATGAGGAAATCAGCGGCGGATTTGGCGGTGTCGTCGGGGATCGCGTCAACGAGAAGTTGAAAAACTCGCCCGCGCACTCAAAGGGCGTCGAGCCGGTGAGTGTGTTTCCGCTCACCGTGGCTGTAAATGGGGTCGGGTCGTCGCCGGGGGGAAAGAAGAAACCGGTGATCGTGTTGCCACTCACCTGGCCTGTGAACGCAACCGTCACCGGCGGATCATCGACAATCGTGCAACTGCCGTCTTGATTCGCACGATCACTCTTGAATCCAGTGATGTTCGCTGTACCGGTCACGACGGAACCGGTCTGTTCGAGTTTCAGCGCAACGGAGCCTGAGTACGGAACAGCGGCCGCTTTGCAGCAGGGCGAGATCGCGGCGGAAAACCCGCCCGAATAATCACCCGAAAATTGCGTGCTGGGCGGCATGCTACTCGTCCGCGTCAGCGTGAAGATAAAAGTTTCCGTGCCGGCAGTGAAGCCCGCGCCGAGTAAGTCTCCGCTCACGGATCCGGTCAGCGGCACCGTCGCGCCCAACAAGGGGATCGTCGCAGTCCCGGTGAAGCTCGACCCTGACACCGAACCACTGACGACAACTGTGAACGTTTTCCTGCTGGTGATCGTGCATCCGGGTGGGGATGTGGTGTCCCAAGCGACGTCGACGAGGGTGATGTAGCCGGTGACCGCCGCGGCGTTCTGATTGAATGCCGCTGACGCGGAGTTCGACTCCGTCAGCGGACAGTCACTCCGCGAAGTGAATGTGTACGTCCCGCTCCAGGTCCCGACCATCTCATCGGCGGCTCGAAGCGGCAGCGCAAGCGCGAGAACGACGACACCACACACGAACGTCAGACGCGTCGACATGAGTCACCTCAGAATTGTTATGGAACCCCTTCAAATATGCTGCTTGACCGCGGAATGAGCAAGAGCCGAAAGTGTCAAACCAGTCGTTTCTGCTGCTCGTCCCACCGGACAAGGTTTTCCGGCGTGAGGTGAACGCCGCCCAGCCACCCGTCCGGCGGGTTGATCTTCAGATCGTTGACCGATCCGTTCATCACGTTTTCGCCCTCCGGAGTCAGAGCGAGGATTGCCTTCGGCGGCGACCCTTCCGCCTCTGTCATCGTGATGAGCGGTACGTCGCGCTTCGCTAGATCGCGGAGCGCCGCGAGCACCTCGCTATCGCCGAAGCCGAACCTGGGAGGATTGACATCGAACGCGGCGAAGAGAGTCCCGAACTCCGTCGCGCCGCCTGCGATGAGCGACAGCAGCCGGTTTTCCACACTCCCCAGGCCGTTGCGCGTTGATGGAAAGCGGGACGCATGAAGCGCGAGCCCGTCGCGAAGGAACGGGAAATCGCGCTGGTCATTGGCAATCAGGCGATTCAACGTCCGCGGATCGGACGACGAGTACACCTTCCACGCCGCGCGCGCCGCATCACGCATCGCCGGCGTCACGGGAGTGCGTAAATCGAAAAGACCCTTGAGCGCCGGTTCCTCTAATTCCGCGAGCGGCTCGGGCGACCAGATGATCGACGCGCGCTCGAATCTCTGGAGAAGATAGAGAAGGTTGACCAGACAGAAGAGGTCGTGCTCGAACCACAGCACGATCTCATCCTGCGACGCCGCCGCGGTGAGGGCCTGCTGTTGCTGAAAGACCGAGTTGCTGGCGCGAAGCAGCTCCTCGCCGTATCGACCGCTCAGAAACCGCGCTCGCACTTCGATCCACTTCTCCTCGGGCGGAATGGGACCGACGACCAGGGTCTCGCGGAACGCCAGATGCTCGCCCGGGATGCCGGCGCGTTTTGCCGCGATGGCCATGACGTCGCCGTTGTGAAGGTTGATCATGGCCGCCACCGCAGTCCGAACCACCAGCGGGTCTTGCCCTTCAGAATGTCGTCGAGAACGCGCGCGACGCCGGCGGTGAAATCGAATCCAGGCAGACGGAGCAGCGGCGACGCTTCTGCGTTCATCGCCACTTCCAGGCCGGCCAGCGAGATGTCCCGCCGGTCCGCGCGATGGCGCTGGTAGAACAATGTCGCCGGAAGTATCGGCATCGTGACCTCGACCCGCCTCCCTTCATAGCGCATGCCGCGCAGCGTATCCGTAGCGAACGCGGGCTCGAACACTCTGGTTGCGAACGCGGAGTCGGGGACGATCGACGACGGTAATCCGCCGATCTCCATCGGCTCGTCGCGCGTGTAGTCGCGGCGGAACCGAACGCTGATTCGCGACCGGTTGCGTCGCACATTGACATCCACGATGGCGCGGCCATGCGTCAGCGATCCCTCCTCCGCGCCGAGTTGTACCGCTTGGTCCGTGCGCCACGACCCGAGGATCTGCCGGGTCCGGAGCGACGTCCGGATGAATCCGAGGTCGAGGGGCTTGCCGGCCAGGGCGCCGGCATCGATGGAAAACACGCTGCGCGACGCGTGGCCAGTCCACGATCCCCTCACCTCGATTCCGTTGCGCTCGATCCGGCTGTCCTCCGCAGTGAAGACGTGTGCGGAGACGGACACCGGCCACCGGCGCCACGCCGTGGCGATGGCCACGCCTCGCTGTCCGTCCTTGCTGCCGAACGATGCCAGCGCAAGCGTATCGAGACGTCCTATGAGATCGCCGAGTCGAAATCCGATCTCGGCGGCGCTTTGAGAGACCGCGCGCTGCTCCCCGATCAACCACGTCAGCTCCTGCCGCCCGATTCCGTAGGGCTTTGCGGGCGGAAGAGTTGCTGACTCGAAACGCGTAGCCTGACCAGGCTCCGGCGGAAGCGCCGGGACGAGAGCGCGGTCGAACGGCGGGGGCTCGGCCGCGGGCTCCTTCGGATCGATGACGCGGACGACGAAGCCGTCGGGCTCGAGGGCCATGAAAAAGAGTCGGCCGTCGATCGATGGTGCTGGTTGGAACGCGCCGCCCGAGCTGCGTGTGAGGGGGCGGTCATTCCTGTAGATCTCAGCGAAGCCTCCTCGGGAAAATGTAGCGACGATGTCGTCGCCGCTCCATTCGGGGGATGAGGCGTTGCCGAAGGATCTCGAAAGCGGCGGCGAGCCGCCGCAGTCCAAAGCTTCGCATTCGCGAAGCTGCCATTGGCTGTCTTCGTTCACGACGTAAACGACACGTTTTCCGTCCGCATGAATCCTGGGATGCGAGTAGACGCGCTCGATCGACGGTTCGGTGACGGCACGGATGTGGCCCGACTCGAGATCGACGATGACGAGTTGAGAGAATCCGATGCGGCTGCGCACGGCAATTGCCGAGCGTCCGTCAGGAAACGGGTCGGCTTCGCTTACGTCCGCGAGATGCGTCAGGCGCTCGTTCTGGCCGGACTGGGGGGTCCACCGGAAGAGATCGTAGTGAAGAAATCCCTCTCGATCAGGCTGGCGGTGCGAATAGACGATGGACTTTCCGTCGCGCGTCCATCTCGGGGACTCGATATCGCCGCCGTCCGGCCGCGTCAGCATGTGAATCGGTTTGCGCGGCAGTGGTTTCTTTCGCAGCGGCGGGAAGTCGTGGGGGTCGCGCTCGAGGATCTTCGCCAGCCGTTTTTGAAACTTCCGCTCTTCTTCGTCCTGTGGCAATGTCGACCAGATCTTGAGCGTGGCCGGCTTTCTCTGTTCGCGAACCACGACAGCGATGAGAGATCCGTCCGGCGAGACTGCCGGATCGCCGGAACCGCGGGTCGTCTCCTGCCACAGCTCGCCTTCGCGAAGCTCGCTGGCACGATTCACGACGACGGCGGAGGCGGTGAGCTCCGCTGCAAACTGACCGTACAGCCGCGAGGGGGACTCTCCGAAGACTCCGATGAACGCCTCGTTGAACGAACGCTTCTGGCGCGCGGTCATGCGCGCCCAGAGCCGCCGCAGACTCTCGGGGCCACTGCGCGCCTCGAGCCACTCCAGAAATGCAGAGCCGGCGAGATAGGCCATCGACATGCCGAGGAAGCGGGTGTCGGAATTGAGCTGTGAATAGGAAGGAAGACGGCCGCTCATGGCCCATTTGCGGAGAATGACTGCGCGGATCGTGCTGCTGGGGCGTCCCGCGCCGGTCAGTCGTCCTTCGACGACGGTGGCATAGCCTTCCAGGACCCAACGCGGCGCGTCCAGCGTGATCGGGTTCAACGGAAGAACGACGCGCTCCACGATCCGGCGAGCGGGATTTCTGGAAGGCCTGAGCATGTGCACGATGTGCGTCACTTCGTGAACGGCCAGCAGATCGATCCAGTTGCTGAAGCCGCCGATCTGATCATCGGGCCCCGGGGCTTGCGCGAACAGAACGATGCGCGGTGCATCGAGTAGAGGCCAGGCGTAGCCGTTCGCCGCGGCCGCGGGATTGGTGATGACGACGTCGATGACCTGCGCCGGGTCGTATCCGACTTCCTTCACCACCGCCTCTCGTATCCCTTCGAGCCGCGAGGCCGCACGCGTGCTCCACGCTTCGTACTGCGCGGGAAAGTGGACGCGAAAGTGAGGAGTGGAGAGAGTTCGCCAGTCGGCGGATGGACTCTGCGCACGCGCTGCAACGGCGAGCGCGAGCAGCGCGACCACACCCAGGGAACGCTTCATTCGCCGTGGTAGTGTAGGGATTTCGGAGGCGAAGACAAATGCGGAAAGTTTTTCTGGCGATTCTCGCGTTTGTGGCGACCGTTGGGTCGGCGCAAGAGAAAGCAGTCCTCGTCGTCCACGGCGGCGCGGGAACGATCACGCGCAGCGGCATGACGCCGGAAATGGAGAAGCAGTACCGCGATGGACTGGAGCAATCGCTGAGGAGCGGACAGGCGGTGCTCGCGCGCGGCGGATCGAGCATCGATGCGGTCGAGACCGCGATCCGCGTGCTGGAAGACAATCCGCTGTTCAACGCCGGAAAGGGCTCGGTCTTCACCCATGAAGGAAAAAACGAGCTCGACGCCGCGATCATGGATGGCAAGACGAAGAAAGCCGGCTCCGTCGCGGGCGTGACGATCATCAGAAATCCGATCTCCGCCGCGCGCGCAGTCATGGAGAAATCGGCGCATGTGATGATGGTCGGGCGCGGCGCAGAGCTGTTCGCCACGAAGATGGGCCTGGAGATCGTCGATCCCTCGTACTTCTGGACCGAGCGGCGCTGGAAAGCGTTGCAGCGGGAGCTGCGGAAGGAAGAGCAGCAGAAACCGATCGGCACCGTCGGATGCGTGGCTGTCGACAAGAACGGCAACCTGGCCGCGGGAACGTCGACCGGCGGCATGACCAACAAGCAGTTCGGTCGCGTCGGCGATGCGCCGATCATCGGAGCCGGCACCTACGCGGAGAACGAGTCGGTGGCAGTGTCAGGTACCGGTCACGGCGAGTTCTTCATCCGATGGACTGTCGCGTACGACATCGCCGCGCTGATGAAGTACCGCGGCATGACCGTGCAGCAGGCCGGCGACGAGGTGATCAACAAGAAGCTGAAGGCCGTCGAAGGTGAAGGCGGAGTGATCGCGCTGGACGCCAAAGGAAACTTCGCCATGCCGTTCAACAGCGAAGGGATGTATCGCGGGTGGATCGGCTCTGACGGCGTGCCCCACGTGCTGATCTACAAGGACTGATCTACTTCGGTCGCAAGTAGACGTCGTCGAAGAGCGCCTGGAATGGGGGCGCGTCGGAACCGCCGGCACCGATCACGACCAGAAGACTTCGTGTGGCCGGAAACGTCCTGAAGGTTTCGTTGATCTCAAACCACTCACCGGCAGGCGCGCTTCTGTTCACGATGAGCGGCGCGTCGTACGCAGTGTTCGTGCAGTCCGGAACTTTCAGCGGGAAGAGAGCGAAGACTGCGTTTCCCGGCGCCTGTCCGGCGGCGATGAACGCCTTCGTCCCTGCTTCGTAAAGGCGGTTCGGTTCCACATTGACGCACTGGTGCAGCTGGTATCCCGAACGAAACTGCGTCGACACGATCTGCGCCATCCCGGGGGCGACCCATCCCGCCGAACCAGTGCCTACCGAGTAGATGTTGGTCCAATTCACGATCGTGCTGTCGAAACCGCTGTTGGTGACGAGGTTGGTGATCGCGGCGGCGGCCTGGGTCACGATAATGACCGCGCCGCGGACGTGGACCAGACCGATGCGCGGCGTTTGCACGGCATTGGGCTGAACGTCGACGGAGATGGCGTTACCGGCCGGCGCGGCCGTGATCCAGTTGTCGGAAGGGGTCGCGACCCATGAGCAGCCACCGCTGACGCCGACGGAGACGGTGGCCCGTCCGCCCCCGGCGGGAAAGGCAAGCGATTGCTGTGAGAGCGTGACGGAGCATGAGTCGGGCGATACGCCACGCCGTCGGACAGCGAAAGCGGGCGTAGCGGTGGCGAG
>Ga0184623_10001006_pt1 | contig 12296 bp, 11 predicted proteins | sample PLM1_100_b1_FD_133138 | JGI IMG/M metagenome (GOLD analysis project Ga0184623, IMG submission 133138) | Groundwater sediment microbial communities from an aquifer in East River, Colorado, USA - PLM1_100_b1 | ecosystem: Environmental > Terrestrial > Soil > Riparian zone | place: USA: East River...
GGCGACCAAACCGGGGCGTCGCGGGGCAGCCGGCAGGCCGCGTCGACCGCCAGCGCGCCGACGGGGAGCCCCAGCAGCCCGCACCCGGCGGCAAGCAGCAGCTCGGTCGTGGTCACGCGCTGAGTCTAGGCAGCCACGCCCCAGAACCTCCGCGATCTTGAGCTATTTTCGCGTGGGAGCGCTCCCATCTGTGAAAAAGCTCAAGATCGCGGAGGGGTGGGCAGCGGTTTGTGCGCTAGCCGTTCTGGCGGTACTCCGCCTTCCAGCGCAGGAACTCGTCGTAGTCGGCCGTGAACTTGGTCTCGCGGGTTTTCGGGTCGACCGTGACGTAGTAGATCCAGTCGCCGGACTCCGGCGCGAGCGATGCTTCGAGGGCGGCCTCCCCCGGCGAGTTGATCGGCGTGGGCGGCAACCCCTTCACCCGCCGGGTGTTGTACGGCGAGTCGACCCGCAACTCCTGCTCGGTCAGGTCGAGGCCGGGCCGGCCAACGACGTAGTTGACGGTCGCGTCGATATCCAGCCGCATGTCCTTGGCCAGGCGGTTGTAGATCACCCTGGACACCTTGCCGAAGTCCTTCTCGGGCACCTCCGCCTGGATCATGCTGGCAATGATCACGACCTCATACGGCGACCGCCCGACCTCCTTCGCCCGGCCCTCGATGTCAACGGTGCTCGCCGCCTGGTCGAAGCGCTGTACGGCTTCGGTGAGCAGCGACTCCGGCGTGGCGTTGGGCGGCACGTCGTAGGTCGCCGGGAAGACGAAGCCTTCCAGCCGGTTCTCGGCGTAATCGGGCACGCCAAGGCCGGACGGGTCCTTCACCACCGCCTCGAACTGCTTGACCGGGATCTTGCTGGCCTTGCTGAGGATGGCCAGCTGCTCGGAGAGCCGCTTGCCCTCGGGGATCGTCACCGGGTTCTTCACCACACTGGCCGGGTCGAGCAGGAGGGCCAGCGCCGCCGCGGCCCGCATCCGCTTGCGCAGCTCGTAGAAGCCGGGCTGGACGCTCGTCGCCCGCGCTTCGTCGCGGGCCGCGTCGACGAACGCCGCGCTGCTCTGCACGACCCCGGCCGCCTCGAGGGTCTTGCCGATGTCGCGGACGGTGTCGCCGGGCAGGACCTCGACGAGCGCCCGGCCGCTGCCCTCACCGGCGAAGTCGGGCGGGCCGGCGAACAGGTCGCCCACCAGCATCCGGCCGCCATAGAAGACGCCGCCGACCAGGACCACAAGCAGCACGACGGACACCAGCACGGCGTAGGCGCTGCGCCGCCGGTCGCGCCACCTACGTCGCCGAGCAGCTTGCCGTCGAGATGCCCTGGGGGCAGGTTGCTGATCCAGTCCGAGTCGTGTCATTCCTCCACCGGAACGATCTGGCCGGGCGGCGTCCCCGTGGCCCGCTCGGCATCGAGCGCGTGCTGCAAGATGATGACCGCGGCGGCCTGGTCGACCACCGACCGTCCCTTGCGCGCCCGGACGCCCGAGTCGCGCAATCCCCGCTCCGCAGAGACCGTGGTCAGCCGCTCATCGACGAGCCGGACTGGCACCGGCACGAGACGGTTGGCTAGAGACGAAGCGTACTCCCGTGCGGCTGCGGCGCTAACCCCCTCACGTCCGGACAACGACCGCGGTAGCCCCACGACGACCTCAATCGCCGCGCGCTCCGCGACCAGCTGGGCGACGCGATCGAGATCGTGCGGTCCCACCGTCTCGACGGGAGAGGCGATCAGCCCGGCAGGGTCGCACGCCGCCACCCCGACCCGCACGCTGCCGGTGTCGATCCCGATGCGGACGCCCGGGCGCACGGCTCGCCCTCGCTGCCGCCGCGCTCAACCGGCCACGGAGACGCGCTGGCCGACCTCGTGCTCTATCCGGCGCAGGGCGTCGTCGACCCCTTCCGGCCGGCTGCCGCCACCTTGGGCGATGTCGTCCTTGCCGCCGCCGCCGCCGCCGAGCAGCTGCGCGGCGGCGCGCACCAGCTCGCCGGCCTTGACACCCCGCTCCCGCGCGGCGTCGTTGACCGCGACGACGAGCACCGGCCGGCCGCTCGCGACCGCCGCCACCGCGACCGCGACGGCCCGGTTCGGCGGGATGCGCCCCCGCACGTCCAGCGCGAGCCGGCGCACGTCGTCGGCCGTCGTGCCGTCGGGCACCCGGTGGGCGACCACCGCCACCCCGGCGATGTCGGTCGGGTTGTCGGCCAGCCCGGCCGCCGCCTGCAGCACCTGCCCTGACCGCAGCCGCTCGAGCTCCTTCTCTGCGTCGCGCAATCGCGTCACGATCGCCGCCACCCGGTCGGGGAGCTCCTCGGGGCGAGCCTTGAGCGCGTCGCTGAGCTGCCCGACAAGGACGTGCTCGCGGGCCAGGAATCGGTACGCGTCGACGCCGACCAGGGCCTCGACCCGGCGCACGCCCGCGCCAATCGACGACTCGCCGAGCAGCTTCACGACGCCCAGCTGCCCGGAGCGGGCGGCGTGGGTGCCGCCACACAGCTCGCGCGCCCAGTCGCCGACTGACACCACCCGCACTCGGTCGCCGTACTTCTCGCCGAACAGCGCCATCGCGCCGGCCTTGCGGGCCTCCTCCTGCGACATGATCTCCGCGTGCACCGGCAGGTCGTCGACGAGCAGCGTGTTGACCCGCGCCTCGGCGTCGGCGAGCACCGACGGCGGCACCGCGGCCGACGCCGCGAAGTCGAACCGGAAGCGGCCCGGGGAGTTCTCCGACCCCGCCTGGGTCGCCGTCTCGCCGAGCGCCTCGCGGAACGCCTTGTGCACCATGTGCGTCGCGGTGTGCGACCGGGATATCGCCCGCCGTCGCTCGATGTCGACCTCGGCATTGGCGTCGAGGCCCGCGGTCAGCTCGCCGGAGACCACCCGGGCCCGGTGCACGGTCAGCCCGGTGACCGGCGACTGCACGTCGTGGACTTCGACGACCGCGCCGTTTCCGAGGCGGATCACGCCGTGGTCGGCGAGCTGCCCGCCGCCCTCGGCGTAGAACGGGGTCCGGTCGAGGACCAGCTCGACCTCGGCGCCCTCGCCTGCCGCACCGACGGCCGCGCCGGCGATCAGCAGGGCGCGCAGGGTCGCCTCGCTGACGACCTCGTCGTAGCCGGTGAACTGAGACGCGCCGGCTGAGTCGAGCACGTCTCGATAGACCGACAGGTCGGTGATGCCGGCCTTGCGGGCGGCGGCGTCGGCCTTGGCGCGCTTGCGCTGGTCGTCCATGAGCCGGCGGAAGCCCTCTTCGTCGACCGACAGGCCCTGTTCGGCCGCCATCTCGAGGGTCAGGTCGATCGGGAAGCCGTAGGTGTCGTGGAGCTGGAAGGCCCTCGACCCGGCCAGCACGGCCCCGCCCTTGCCCTTGGTCTCCGCGGCGGCGGCGTCGAACAGCGTGGTGCCGGTGCGCAGCGTCGACAGGAAGGACGCCTCCTCGGCCGCGGCGACGGCCTCGATGCGGCCGCGGTCGGACTCGAGCTCCGGGTACTGCGGGCTCATCGCCGCGATCGACGCGTCGACCAGCTCTCTCATCGTCGGGTCGTGGGCGCCGAGCAGGCGCATGTTGCGCACGACCCGGCGCATGATCCGCCGCAGGACGTAGCCGCGACCCTCGTTGCCGGGCGTCACCCCGTCGCCGATCAGCATGACCGCGGCGCGGCTGTGGTCGGCGATCACGCGCAGGCCGACGTCGGACCGCTCGTCGGCGCCGTAGGCGTGGCCGGTGAGCTCGGTCGCGCGGTCGAGGATGCGGCGGGTGGTGTCGATCTCGTAGATGTTGTCGACGCCTTGGAGCAGCGCGGCCATCCGCTCGTGGCCCATGCCGGTGTCGATGTTCTTGGCCGGCAGGTCGCCGAGGATCGGGAAGCCCTCCTTGTCGCCGCCCGGACCGCGCTCGAACTGCATGAAGACGAGGTTCCACACCTCGAGGTAGCGCTCCTCGTCGACGATCGGCCCGCCGTCGCGACCGTAGTCGGGCCCGCGGTCGAAATAGATCTCAGAGCACGGGCCGCAGGGACCGGCCACTCCCATCGACCAGAAGTTGTCGACCATGCCACGACGCTGGATGCGCTCGGCCGGCACGCCCACGGCGCGGTGCCAGATGTCCGCGGCCTCGTCGTCGTCGTGGTAGACGGTCACCCACAGGCTGTCCTCGGGAAAGCCGAAGCCGCCGTCGCTATGCGGCCGGGTGAGCAGCTCCCAGGCCAGCGGGATCGCGCGCTCCTTGAAGTAGTCGCCGAACGAGAAGTTGCCGCACATCTGGAAGAACGAGGCGTGCCTGGTGGTCCGGCCCACCTCGTCGATGTCGACCGTGCGCATGCACTTCTGCACGCTGGCCGCGCGAGGGGCCGGCGGGCGCTGCTGGCCGAGGAAGTACGGCTTGAAGGGGACCATCCCCGCTGGGACGAGGAGCAGCGTCGGGTCGTCGGCGATCAGGGACGCGGACGGCACGACGAGGTGGTCACGCTCCTCGAAGAAGCGCAGGAAGCGGTGGCGGATCTCGGCCGAGTCCATCAACGGTCTCCGAACGGGTGCTCGATGCGGTGCTCACGGCGGGCGGCGGCAGCCGCCGCCTGATCGGGCTCCGGGGGAGGCCCCTGGCCGGCGTCGTTCGGATCCTCGAGGCCCAATGCCTCGCGTAACTCGAGCTCCCGCTCGGCCATTCCCGCGCGGACCTCCTCGGCGAACACCCGGATCGAGGCGCCGAGGTCTGCGACCGAGTCGGCCAGGCCGCGGGGGGTGAGCGCGGCGGCGGTCCTGGTCAGCCGGCGCACGGCGACCACGCCGGCGGACGCGCCGAGGGCCAGCCAGAACAGGCGTCTCACTGCTGCCCCGCCCCCCGGCGGCGGCTCGCCCGGCGGCTGGCCCGCGCGGCCTTGTGCTCGGCGCGGACGCGCCGCTCGACGTCCTTGCGGCCGCGGTCGGCGAGGGCGCGGCGCACGCCGTAGGTGAACGCGGCGACGCGCACGATCGGGCCGCCGAGCGTGGCCGCGAACAGCCCGGCCAGCGCGGCGGCATTGGTGCTCAGGCGCTGGACGTTCGAGGTGATCACGTCGATGCGGACAAGTTGGACATTGGTGGTGGCCACCGTCGTGGTGACCTCTCTGAGCAGCGGGAGCGTCTCGTCTGTGACGCCGGCGACGAGCTTGGTGGTCTCGTCGAGGACCTTGCCCAGCTTGAGCAGGGGCACGGCTACGGCGCCGACGAGCAGCACGAAAGCCACGGCGGCGATGAGCCCCGCGATTTCTCCACCGGACATCGGCTCGACGGCTCCTTCGACCTCGGATCATGCGCGTCGGCCCGGCCGACTGCCGGGACATCAGACCCTATCGCGACCAGGCGCGCCACCGGTTTCCGCGGTGTGTTCCCAAAACCCGGGTACGATAGATGCAACATGGATACAAGCAGCGCGGCCGACCGGGCCTACCGGCATGTCAAGAGGTCCCTCTTGGACCAGGTCTACGCCAGCGGCGCCCTCCTGACCGAGGGCGAGATCGCCGCCGCCGTGGGACTGTCCCGCACCCCGGTCCGGGAGGCGCTGCTCCGGCTGGAGGCCGAGGGGTTGCTGCGGCTCTACCCGAAGAAGGGCGCCCTCGTGCTCCCGCTGTCCGCTCAGGAGGTCGGCGACGTCTTCGAGGCGCGGGAGCTGGTCGAGGTCTTCACCGCGGGCAAGGCGTGGGACCGGCGGGCTGACCTGGTCAGGGAGCTGCAGCCGGTGCTGGCCGCCATGCAAGCCCACGAGCGGTCCGGCGACGCCCGCGCCTTCATGGCGGCTGACCGGGCCTTCCACGCGGCCGTCGTCGCCGCCGCGGGCAACGCCGTCCTGACCAAGCTGTACGCATCCCTGCGGGACCGGCAGATGTGCATGGGAGTGGCCGCGCTGCGCATCTCGCCCGAGCGCGTCCTCCGCGCCGTGCAGGAGCACGCCGAGATGGTCGACGCGCTCGGCGGCGACGACGAGCCGCGCTTCCGTGCCCTCGTCCGGGCGCACGTGGTCGGCGCCAGCGACCACCTGCGGGCGGCGAGGTGAGGCGGCCGGCCGGCGAACGCGCCCGGCTGGTCTGGTCCGTCGGCGTCCTCGCCTACCTGGTCGCCGTCTTCCACCGCTCGTCGCTGGGCGTGGCCGGCATCGAGGCGGCCGACCGCTTCGGCGTCAGCGCGACGGTGCTGGCGGCGTTCTCGCTGGTCCAGCTGTTCGTGTACGCCGCGTTGCAGGTGCCGGTCGGCGTGCTGCTCGACCGGTTCGGGGCCAAGCGGCTCCTGGTCGTCGGCGCGCTGCTCATGGCCGGCGGGCAGACGCTGTTCGCGTTCGCGGACGCCGCCGGGCCTGGGTTCGCCGCGCGCGTGCTGATCGGCGGCGGCGACGCGATGGCGTTCGTCAGCGTGCTGCGGCTGGTCACCCTCTGGTTCCCGCCGCGGCGGGTGCCGCTGGTGACCCAGATCACCGGCCTCGTGGGCCAGTTCGGCGCGATCGCCTCCGCGCTGCCGCTCATCTACCTGCTGCAACGATTCGGCTGGACCCCGGCCTTCCTCGGCGCCGCCCTGCTGGGAGCGCTGGTCGCGATGCTGCTGACGACGGCGCTCCGCGGCCCCGCCGACTCGCCGCTGGCGGCGCCGGCCGACCGCTCCTTCCGGGAAATGCGGCGAGACCTGCGCCGGGCCTGGGCGGAGCCCGGCACCCGCCTCGGCCTGTGGACGCACTTCGTCACGCAGTTCCCCGCGGCAGTGTTCGCGCTGCTGTGGGGCTACCCGTTCCTCGTCGAAGCGCAGGGCCTGACCCCAGCCACGGCCGGGCTGCTGCTGACCCTGCTCACCGTCGCCGGCCTGGTGTGCGCGCCCGTCGTCGGCCATCTCGTGGCCCGGCGCCCGTTCCACCGGTCCAGCCTCGCGCTGGCCATCGTCGCGACCAGCGCAGCAGCGTGGACCCTGGTGCTGCTCTGGCCGGGCCGAGCGCCCCTGGCGCTACTCGCCGGGCTCGTGCTGGCGATGGCCATGAACGGACCCGGCTCGATGATCGGCTTCGACTTCGCCCGGACGTTCAACCCGGTCACCCGGATCAGCAGCGCGACCGGCATCGTCAACGTCGGCGGCTGGGCGGCGTCCCTGGTCACCATCTTTCTCATCGGCGTGCTCATCGACCTGGTGGGGCCGGCCCTCGGCGGCGCCCGGGCCGACGCCCTGCGCTGGGCGTTCGTCGCGCAGTACCCGATCTGGATCCTCGGCACGGTCCAACTGCTGCGCTACCGCCGGCGGGCCCGCCGCGGGCTGGCGGAGCGCGACCCCGAGGCCTACGACGCGCTGCGCCGCGGCGAGGTCATGCCCGTCTCTTAGCCGGCCTCGCCGCGGAGGATCCGGCGCACGTCGGCCACGATCTCGCCGTAGCGCTGCTCCGCGCCGTACCCTGTCGGCTCGTAGTAGTCGCGCCCGTGCACGGGATCGGGCGCGTACTGCTGGCGCACGACGGCGCCCGGCTCGTCGTGCGGGTAGACGTAGCCGGCGCCGTGCTTCAGCTTCCGGGCGCCCGGGTAGTGGGAGTCGCGCAGGTGCGCGGGCACCGGCCCGGCCAGGCCGCCGCGCACGTCGTCCATCGCGGCCCCGATCGCCTTGATCACGGCGTTGGACTTGGGCGCGAGGGCGAGCGCGATGACCGCATGGGCGAGGTTGATCGCCGCCTCCGGCAGGCCGATCAGCTGGACGGCCTCGGCGGCTGCGACCGCCGTCTGCAGCGCGGTGGAGTCGGCCATGCCGATGTCCTCGCTGGCCAGGATCACCAGCCGGCGCGCGACGAAGCGCGGATCCTCCCCCGCGACGACCATGCGGGCGAGGTAGTGCAGCGCCGCATCGACGTCGCTCCCCCTGATGGACTTGATCAGCGCGCTGGTCACGTCGTAGTGCTGGTCGCCGGTGCGGTCGTAGCGCACGGCCGCGCGGTCGACCGCCTGCTCGAGCGTCGCCAGAGCCACCTCGTGCCGGTCGGTCGCCAGCGCCGCCCCCGCGCCGGCCTCCAGCGCGGTCAGGGCCCGCCGGGCGTCGCCGCCGGCCATCCGCAGCAGGTGCTCCTCGGCTTCGGCGGTGAGCGAGACGACGCCGGCGAGCCCGCGCTCGTCCTGGATCGCGCGCCGCACGAGAGAGCGCACGTCCTCGTCGTCGAGGGGTTGCAGCGTGAGCATGAGCGAGCGGGACAGCAGGGGGCTGATGATGCTGAAGTACGGGTTCTCCGTGGTGGCGGCGACGAGCGTCACCCAGCCGTTCTCGACGGCCGGCAGCAGCGCGTCCTGCTGAGTCTTGGAGAAGCGGTGGACCTCGTCGATGAACAGCACGGTCTCGCGGCCGGACATCCCCAGCTCACGCCGCGCCCGGTCGATGACCTCGCGGACGTCCTTCACGCCCGCCGTGACCGCGGACAGCTGGACGAACAACCGGCCCGTGACCGAGCTGACCAGATAGGCGAGCGTGGTCTTGCCGGTGCCGGGCGGTCCCCAGAGGATCACGGACACCGGGCGCGCGGGCCCGCCAGCCGCGTCGCCGTCCTCGACCAGGCGGCGCAACGGAGCGCCCGGCACGATCAGGTGGTCCTGGCCGACGACCTCGTCGAGCGTGCGCGGCCGCATGCGCACGGCGAGCGGCGGGCGCAGCGCGTCCTCGGCGGCGGCGTCGAACAGAGTCTGCTCCACCCCCCGACCCTAGCCAGCCGCGCCGCCCCACGAACTCCGCGATCTTGAGCTATTTTCCAAATGGGAGCGCTCCCACCGTCAAAAAGCTCAAGATCGCGGAGGTTCGGGGACGACGTCGATGCCGGCCTCCTTGCGCTGCTCGGGCGTGATCGGGGTCGGCGCGGCGGTAAGCGGGTCGGTGCCGGAGGCGAGCTTCGGGAAGGCGATCACCTCACGGATCGACTCGGCGCCGGCGAGCAGCGCGCAGATGCGGTCCCATCCCAACGCCAGGCCGCCGTGCGGGGGCGGGCCGTACGCGAAGGCGGTCAGCAGGAAGCCGAACTTCGACTGGGCCTCCTCACGCGAGAGCCCCAGCACGTCGAAGACCCGCTGCTGCATCTCGGCGCGATGGATACGGATCGAGCCGCCGCCGATCTCGGTGCCGTTCAGCACGATGTCGTAAGCCCACGCCAGAGCCCGGCCCGGGTCGTCCTGGAACTTCTCCGCCCACTCGGCATTGGGCGAGGTGAACGGGTGGTGCACGGCAGTCCACCCGCCCTGGCCGTCGTCCTCGAACATCGGCGCGTCGACGACCCAGACGAACTCCCAGCGGTCCTGGTCGATGAGCCCGCCCCGCCGGCCGATCTCCAGCCGGGCGGCGCCGAGCAGCGGCAGCGCCTCGGCGCGCTGGCCGGCGGCGAAGAACACGCAGTCGCCGGGCTGAGCGCCGACGTGCTGGGCCAGGCCGGCGCGCTCGGCGGCGGAGAGGTTCTTGGCCACCGGCCCGCCGAGGGTGCCGTCTGCCTGCACGAGCACGTAGGCCAGGCCCCGCGCGCCACGCGACTTCGCCCAGTCCTGCCAGCTGTCGAGCTCACGCCGCGTCTGACCGGCGCCGCCGGGCATGACGACCGCCCCGACGTAGGGCGCCTGGAAGACCCGGAACGGGGTGTCGGCGAAGAACTCCGTGCACTCGACCAGCTCGACGCCGAACCGCAGGTCCGGCCGGTCGCTGCCGAACCGCGCCATCGCCTCGTGCCAGGTGAGCCGTGGGATCGGGCGCGGAACGTGGTGCTGCCGGAGCTCGCCCCATAGGCGCGCCACGATCTCCTCGGTGAGCTCGATGACGTCGTCCTGCTCGACGAAGGACATCTCAAGGTCGACCTGGGTGAATTCGGGCTGCCGGTCGGCCCGGAAGTCCTCGTCGCGGAAGCACCGGGCGATCTGGAAATAGCGTTCGAGCCCGCCCACCATGAGCAGCTGCTTGAACAGCTGCGGCGACTGCGGCAGGGCGTACCAATGGCCGGGCTGCAGGCGCACCGGCACGAGGAAGTCGCGGGCGCCCTCGGGAGTCGACCTGGTGAGGTACGGAGTCTCGACCTCGACGAAGTCGCGCTCGGCCATCACCTGCCGGACCACCCGGCCGGCTGCCGAGCGGATGCGCATGGCCTTGGCGGTCTCGGCGCGGCGGAGGTCGAGGTAGCGGTAGCGAAGGCGGACCTCCTCGGCCACGTCGACGCTGCCCTCGACCGGGAACGGCAGGGGCTCGGCCTCGCTGAGCACCTCGAGCTCGCGCACGACGACCTCGACCTCGCCGGTCGGCAGGTCGGGGTTCTCGTTGCCGGCCGGGCGCCGGCTGACCTCGCCCACGACCCGGAGGCAGTACTCCGCCCGCAGACCGTGGGCGACTGCGGCGTCGCGTATGACGACCTGCACCACGCCGGACGCGTCGCGGAGGTCGACGAACGCGACCCCGCCATGGTCGCGCCGCCGGGCGACCCACCCGGCGAGCGTCACTTCGGCGCCGACGTGGTCTGCGCGCAGTGAGCCGGCGGTGTGGGTGCGGATCACGGCAGCCTCTCCTCGATGCGGTGGTCTACATTCCCCGGCGCGGCGCCGCAGCCGGCGCGATGTCGCGAAGGAACGGGTTGGCCGCGCGCTCCCGGCCGATCGTGGTCTGTGGGCCGTGCCCCGGCAGCACGACGGTGCTGTCGGGGAGCGGAAGCACCTTCGCCGCCAGGCTCCGCAGCATCGTCGGGTGGTCGCCGCCGGGCAGGTCGGTGCGCCCGATCGAGCCGGCGAAGAGGACGTCGCCAGAGAAGCAGACCTCAGCGCGCTCCTCGCCGCTGCCCGGCAGCCGGAACATGACCGAGCCCGGCGTGTGGCCGGGGGCGTGGTCGACGGTCAGCTCCAGGCCGGCCAGCCGCAGCGGGACGCCGTCGGCCAACTCCGCCACGTCGTCGGGCTCAGTCCACTTCAGCCGCCCGCCTAACAGCTGCCCGACTGCGGCCGAGAGGCCCATCGTCGGGTCGGCGAGCAGCTCGCGGTCGGACGGGTGGATGTAGGCGGGGATGCCGCGGGCGCCGCACACCGGCGCGACCGAGTAGGTGTGGTCGACATGGCCGTGGGTGAGCAGAACCGCCACCGGCCGCAGCCGGTGCTCGCGCAGGATCGAGTCGAGCTGGGCGACGACCTCGACCCCGGGGTCGACGACGACGCATTCCTCCCCGGCGGCGGGCGCCACGACATAACAGTTCGTGCCGAACGCGGCGGCCGGGAACCCGACGACGAGCACGTGCGTCCTCTCTCAGGGCTGGCTGACGACGGTTGTGAGCGTACCGGCGCATCGCCCGACACCGCGAACGTCTGTCCCCAGGGCGCCTAAACTGTGGCGCCGGTCCCGCGCTCATCGCTCATACCGCAATCGCAGGAGGACGACGCAGTGTCCACCACCAGCAAACGGCGGCGGCAGCTCGCCCGCGAGAAGTACGAACGCCAGCAGTCGCGCCGGGCCGACTCGGCTGCGCGGGCCAGGCGCCGCAACTCGATCGTCGCCTCCTTCCTCGCCGTCGCGCTGGTCATCGGCGGTATCGCCTTTCTCGCGATCCAGACCAGCGACGAGCCCGGAGCCGACGCCGCTGCCGCGCCGCCGGCGCCCACCGAGCCGGCGGCGACCACCCCCGCCCAGCCCCAGCCCACGCCGGTGGAGTGCGCCTACACCAAAGCGGGCAAATCCGCTAAGCCGGTCGCCACTCCGAAATACGACGCCGCCGCCGCGGCCCAGCCTTACACCGCGACCTTGGTCACCAACCAGGGCGACATCACGTTCACGGCCGACACGGCCGGCGCCCCGTGCACGACGTACTCATTCCGGCACCTCGCCGAGAGCAAGTTCTTCGACTCGACCGAGTGCCACCGGCTGTCGGAGAACGCCACGTTCGGCATCCTCCAGTGCGGCGATCCGACGGCGACCGGGCAGGGCGGGCCCGGCTACCAGTTGCCCGACGAGAACCTCAGCAGCCTCAAGGACCTGACCTACCCGGCCGGCGCCGTCGCCATGGCCAACAGCGGCCCCAACACCAACGGCAGCCAGTTCTTCCTCGTCTACAAGAAGACCACCCTGCCGCCGTCCTACTCGCCGTTCGGCAAGGTCACCAAGGGCCTCGACGTCGTGGAGAAGGTCGCCAAGGGCGGCATCGTCCCCGGCGCCAACAGCGCCAGCGACGGCAAGCCCAAGCTCGGTGTGACGATCAGGACCGTGCGCATCGAGGCGATGGGCTAGCCCAAAACAGTCCGCGATCTTGAGCTTTTCGCCAGTGGGAGCGCTCCCAAATGGCAAAAAGCTCAAGATCGCGGAGGAGGGGTCGCGGAGGA
>Ga0184623_10001007_pt1 | contig 12293 bp, 12 predicted proteins | sample PLM1_100_b1_FD_133138 | JGI IMG/M metagenome (GOLD analysis project Ga0184623, IMG submission 133138) | Groundwater sediment microbial communities from an aquifer in East River, Colorado, USA - PLM1_100_b1 | ecosystem: Environmental > Terrestrial > Soil > Riparian zone | place: USA: East River...
AATCCTGCCGCGGCGTTCATCCCATGAATATCGTCCGGGCTCGTTTCCTGTCTGACCAACACCACGCGGGTACCAGCCGCTTTCATCGTCACGGCCCGATCGGGAGTGAGGGCGATCTTCCCGGCTGCTGCGCCAGGACCGGCTGGGAGCCCTTTCCCCAGGGGATTGGATTTCGATTCTTCTTTCGTGTCGAAAATCGGGTAGAGATATTGCGCCAATTGTTCCGGTCCGATCCGCTGCACCGCTTCCTGCTTCGAGATGAGCCCTTCTCTGACCATGTCGACCGCAATCTTCACGGCGGCGATACCGGTCCGTTTGCCGACCCTAGTCTGCAACATATAGAGCTTGCCCTCTTGGATCGTAAATTCCAAATCGAGCATGTCCCGGTAATGTTTTTCGAGCTTCTTGTAGGTATGCTCCAGTTCCTTGTAGGCCCCCGGCACATTCTTGACGAGCGCATTGACCGGGAGCGGAGTCCTGATACCGGCTACGACGTCCTCGCCTTGGGCATTCATCAAGCACTCGCCGAAAAAGTTCTTATCTCCGGAGGCCGGATCGCGCGTGAACGCCACGCCAGTGCCGCTTGTCTCCCCCATGTTGCCGAATACCATCGCCACCACATTGATGGCCGTGCCCCACGAGTCGGGAATCCCATAGAGGCGTCGATAGGTGACCGCTCGCGCCCCGAACCAGGAGGAAAAGACGGCGTTGACTGCCAAGCGAAGCTGTTCGAGCGGCTCATCGGGGAACTCTTTCTTTGTCTCCTCCTTGATGAGCGTCTTAAAGCTGGAAACCAATTCCCGGAGATGCCGCGCATCGAGATGGGTCTCGTGCGTCACGCCCACATCGGCCTTCTTCTGCTTGAGGATCGCTTCGAAATGTTCACGCGGCACGCCCATGACGATACTGCCGTACATAGACACAAAGCGCCGATAGCTGTCCTGGGCAAAACGATCGTTGCGTGTTTTTGCCGCCAGCCCCTCGACCGTCTTGGTCGTCAGACCGACATTCAGCACCGTGTCCATCATGCCCGGCATCGAGGCCCGTGCGCCGGACCGGACCGAGACCAGCAACGGCCGCTCAGGATCGCCGAACCCCATGCCCATCGACCGCTCGACCCGCTTAAGCGATTTCAACGCGGCCTCCCACATGCCGGGAGGATACTGTTTCCCGTTCTTGTAGAATTCGACGCAGGCCTCGGTGGAAATCGTGAAGCCGGGCGGAACGGAGATGCCGAGATTCGTCATTTCGGCAAGTCCGGCGCCCTTCCCGCCGAGTAGCTCTTTCATGTTGGAGGTCCCATCGGCCAAGCCGTCACCAAAGTAGTACACGTATTTCTTTGCCACGCTGCCCTCTCCTTCGCGTTGACTTCAGTCCAATTCAATGGATGAGTGATGCCCCGTGGCCGGCGGCGGATTCGAGACGCAGCCGATACCGGCCGACCAGATACCATTTCGCCACCAGCCCGAACGCAATGACTGCCACGACAACCAGCACCAATATGAGCAACCGATAGTCAGCGTGCCCCCCCCGATCCACATAATACTGCCCGTCCGGCCCGTGCCGAAGCTTGATCTCCCGTTGAATCTGATGAGTCTTGCCGGACGGATCGGATAGATTGATCCATTCCGAGCAGAGACGTACCGGTTCCGCCGCTCCCGTAACGGACTGCCAGCCGAGCCGGAGACAAATATCCTGTTTGGAATTGAATACATCGGGGGTCGTTACCAGTTCATCGAGGTTAATCCCACTGGCCCATAACCCAACCAGAACGATCGCGTTGCAGAGAATGATCATGGCAAGAGACACGGCGATGGTGAACCGACGGACTTTCCTCGCCCGACGTTGATCGTCTGACAATGATTGATCCATGGCTTTCACCCGACTCGTCTCTCTGCCGAACAGGTGGTCAGGATGAGTCCCCAACTACGCGCGTTCAACGAGGCCCTTCTGATTCCCCAACTTCCCCAGAGGGAGTAGGCAGATTGTTCTTCACTGCGCGCATTGAGCGACCACCGCTTTATCGTGGGGGCTCTGCGAGCAAGAAGAACGGTCTGCCTGCTCCCTCACATCCTTCTCAGGCCGCGCGTTGCGCGAGCACAGGAGATCAACAGACTCCATCCCCTCCTCTGCTCCGGGAGCAGGAGACCAGCATGGGTGTCGTTCCACGCTCTACCCCCCTTGTACCACAATCTGCGAAAAGTCCGCGAATGAGTTGAAAAAGTCATCCACTTCTTGGAGCAGCGAAAGTCGGTTGCTTCGGATGGCGGGAACATCGGCATTGACCATGACTGCGTCAAAGAAGGCATCGATCGCTGGTTTCATCCGAACCAACGCATCAAGCGCCTTTTGATACTGTCCCTGTTCCATCTGATGATTGAAATCTTTGCGACATTTCTCTGTCTGCCGATGCAACTCGGTTTCTGCAGGATCTTTGAAGACAACAGGATCAACCGGCTTATGTATCCATGTCTTCGTCTTCTTTTCTACTTCAACCAAGCGGTGGACCCGTTTGAACCCCACGATCAACGGATCAAATTCCGGCTTTAATGTAATTTCCTGAAGCGTTTTCATTTTATCGAGTGCAGCAACCAAGTCAAACTCCCGGTCCTCATAACTGGTAACGTTTGTAAGAGCAGCAATCACATCATCTCGTAGATCTTGCGTCGTTCCGGCATAAAAGCGAAATCGCTCAACGATGAAATTGAAAGAGTCGGATAGCATGGAGGTACCGCCCCTAACACCTCCCTCAACCAGCTCCTCTGTTTTCTCGACTACTTTATGCAAGTCAAATCTAACTTTTCCTTCAACAATGATTCGAACAATCGATAAAGCATGACGTCGAAGAGCAAAGGGGTCTTCCGAGCCTTTCGGTATAATGCCAGCTTGAAAGAACGCTACGATTGTGTCCAGCCGGTCAGCAAGAGCAAGAACTTTCCCCTGTAACGTTTCGGGCAATCTTCCTTCCATGCCTCGCGGGAAATACTGATCTCGAATTGCTTTGCTGACACTTTCTGACTCGCCGTCATGTTGCGCATAATAGCCGCCTATGATGCCCTGCAGTTCCGGAAACTCACCGACCACACCAGTGAGAAGGTCAGCCTTGCACAGATCCGCTGCCCTCTCGCAAGCCTGTTTCAATTCGCCGTCATGAGGTCGCACACTTGAGGCGATGAAGCCGGCCAGCTTCCTGACCCGTTGCTGTTTTTTCTCCATGGTCCCGAGCTTCTGGTGGAACGTAACACCGGCAAGTTTCGTCACACGTTCCTCTAGCTTGACCTTCCGGTCTTCGTCAAAAAAGAACTTCGCATCGGCCAGACGCGCAGCCAGGACCCGCTCGTTGCCTTCGCGAATCAATCCCATATCTTTGGCTCGATTGTTCGTCACTGCGATGAAATGGGGAACGAGCTTTCCGGTCTCTTTGTGCCTCAAGGAGAAGAATCCCTGATGTTCCTTCATGGAGGTAATCAAAATCTCTTGCGGCACCTCCAGGTAGGCCGGCTTGAACGACCCGATAATGGCATTGGGGCATTCGGTCGTATAGACCGCCTGATCCAACAAGTCTCCGTCCACATTCAACGTGAAGCCGGCTTTCTTGCACAATGTCGCGATCTGTTCTTCGATCATGTGGTGGCGGCGCTGCGGATCCGGAATAACCCCCTGACGTTCAAGCCCCTTCAGGTAGGACTCGTAGTTTCGAACGGGAATCCCCTTCGCACTCCCTAACACGCGATGACCTTCCGTCCGGTTGCCGGCGGTAATCCCCGCGGCTTCGATCGGGAGCGTGGCCCCTCCGTACAGCGCCACCAGCCACCGTACCGGTCGAGCGAACCGCACGCCGGTGCTATTCCACTTCATCGCTTTCGGAAAAGTGAGCTTCGCGATCAACTGCGGGAGGAATTCTTTCAGGACTACGTTGGCGGGCCGCCCCTGTTCCTGCTTCACCGCAAAGAGATACTCCCCCTTCGGAGTCCGGCGAATCTGCAGATCTTGGACGGCGACTCCTTGTCCTGCGGCAAATCCCGTCGCCGCTCTGGTCGGCTGGCCAGCCTGATCGAATGCCACCGCTTTGGAAGGCCCCATCGCTTCCTTGATCATAGAGGTTTGCTGGCTCGCAAGGCCCTCAACCACCAGGGTCAAACGCCGTGGAGTTCCCAGAGTACGGGCGGCTTGAAACGCGAGACGTCGGTCTTTCAACATCTGCTCAGCCGAATCTTTGAGAGCAGCCAGGGCGGGAGCGATGAAATGGTAGGGAAGTTCTTCGACGCCGATCTCGAGCAACAATTCAGCAGCGGCCACAAGGGAAGGTCGCCTCCCCTTCTTCGCAGGAGGAACGGGACGACGAGGTTTCTGAGTCTTTGTCATGGATCATTCCGCTGTTCTATGAGCGGCGGGCCACAGCCTTGGAACGAATACGTGATGTCTTCGCTCCATCACGCGCCGTCCCGCGATTGAGCAGCGGATGCCCCATCGCCGCCCGCTCTTCGATGTAACGTTCGGCACATTGACGGGCAAGAGCGCGGACCCTGGCGATATAACCCGTGCGCTCTGCCACGCTGATTGCCCCGCGGGCATCGAGGAGATTGAAGAGGTGCGATGACTTGATACAGAACTCGTAGGCCGGGAGCGTCAATCGCTTGTCGCGATTCGCCAGCAGCCGCCTGCATTCTCCTTCGAACGATTGAAACGTGGCCATGAGCATCGCCACATCGCCTTCTTCGAAATTATAGGTCGAGAATTGGACTTCGGTTTCGTGATGGATATCTCCATACGTGACTGAATCGCTCCAGGCAAGGTCGAAGACGCTATTCACCTGTTGCAGATACATTGCGATGCGTTCAGTCCCGTATGTGATTTCGACGGTAATGGGATTTAGCTCGATCCCGCCGATTTCTTGAAAATAAGTGAACTGGGTGATCTCCATCCCATCAAGACGCACCTCCCAGCCCAGGCCCCAGGCGCCCAGAGTGGGGGACTCCCAGTCGTCTTGAATGAACCGGATGTCGTGCTGCTTCGGGTTAATCCCCAATTGAGCCAGACTCTCCAAGTACGACGATTGAATGTTGTCCGGCGCCGGCTTCAGCACGACCTGATACTGATAGTAGTGCTGCATGCGATTCGGATTCTCGCCGTATCGTCCATCCGTGGGACGCCGGCATGGTTGGGGATAGGCCGCCCGCCAGGGCTCCGGACCAAGGGACCTGAGGAACGTGGCTGGATGAAAGGTGCCTGCCCCCATTTCCAGATCATAGGGTTGATGAATGACACAGCCTTGCTCGGCCCAGTAGTGATGCAACGTGAGAATGAGATCCTGGAAGTTCACGAACAGTCCAGTCGTGGTTATGGAGGTCTGAATTCTCGCGCGATACGCGTTGAAATGAGCGGAGAAATTAACAGGAATACGCAGAGCCTGTCAAGGAACAACCCCTCTAGGATCAAGGAGTTGCAACAGGTTGTCTCTGCTGAATAGATGGGCGTTGGGGATCAGAGCCCCATGAATTATCCCGCTCAAATTTTTCAGATCGGCTCTTGACGGGAGCAGGCGTGGCACTCTATTGTCGCAATTCTTGATTAACTCACTTGGTATTATATCGACCTGACCATGAAGCTTTCCAAAAAAAGCGAGTACGGACTCCGTGCCCTGCTTGAGCTCACCCTCGCACATGGCAAGGGAACACTCCAGCGGCACCAGATCGCAAACCGCCAACATATCCCAGTCGAATTTCTCGAACAGATCCTCCTGGCACTGAAACGAGCTGGTCTCCTCTCTAGTCGTCGAGGGATGAAGGGCGGCTACACACTGATTAAGTCTCCGAGAGAGATTACCCTCGGCCAAGTGATTCGCATTTTGGACGGCCCCCTCGCTCCCATCGGATGTGTGAGCAAGACGGCCTATCAGAAGTGCCGGGACTGCCCCTATGCCGAACACGCCCAATGTCCGGTGCAGCATGTGATGGGTTCGGTTCGTGATGCCATTGCCGGTATCCTGGACCACTACACGCTCGACGACTTCGTCTCCGGGCATCGCAAAGAATAATCATGGATCTAGTCGTGCTCGTGCTGATCACGTTTGTGGCGGCCACTGTCAACGGCGCCTTGGGGTATGGCTTTTCTTCGATTACGGTTCCAGTCGCGCTGCTCTTTTACACCAATCGTATTCTGAATCCGGCGTTAGTGCTTGTGGAATTGGTGATCAACGGATACGTCCTCTTCATCAACCGTAAGAGCATCCCGAACATTTGGTGGCGCGTGGCGCCCATTCTGATCGGCCTCCTGATCGGTGTCACAATCGGCAGCTATATTCTCTCCCTCGTTCATCCGGCGTGGGTCAAGTTTGTGACTTACTTCATGCTGCTACCTTTGATTCTGCTCCAGGCTGCCGGTATCAGAAAACCCATCCAAGCCGAAAAAGCCATCGCGATCCCCTTCGGAGTGGGAATTGGAACGCTGTATTCCGTCACCACCATCTCGGGCCCTCCCCTTGCGCTCCTGTTCAACAATCAAGGATATGCCAAACAGGATTTCCGGGCCGCACTGAGTGTCATTCGGGTGGGGGAATCGGTCTTGACAGGAATCGCCTACTATTTTATTGGACTCTACAGCTACGGCAGCATGGAGATCATTCCGTATATCGTCCCGAGCGTCCTTCTGGGAATTCCTCTCGGGAGCTATCTTATTCGTTGGATGGACCCTGAAACGTTCAGGCGGATCTGCATGGCCTTCGATGCTTTGGTCGTCGCGTTCGGATTGTCCAGGGTGCTCATCGAATTGAACCTGACCACCGCGTTCACCACGTACAGCATCCTCACGATCGTGATGATGCTCAATGCCTATTTACTGTTTCGATTTTTTCGGGACAGGACCGTCTCATAAGGGAGAAGGGAAGGAATACCGACCCGACCATCGACAGCCGCGCCGATCACTGGAGCCGTAATGACACATTGCGATCCGTCATCGTCCGCCGCCTGCGCGACAACCGGCACACTTGAGAACAAGGCTCAAACCCCCAGCACCACTACACCCAATGGTCGCACTTTCCTCTATCTATTACTCTTTACCGGCAAGAGATAACTGCATGGTCACGCCAAACCTCTCGACCTGACCGTCAATTTGCAGAAGCCGTTCACGGCCATCCACTATCCGACTCTCACGCACACATAGGCACTGGATGGATGAGCAGGGCGAGGGAAAGCCCGCCGCTCTTCCGGTGGAACAGGGATCTGTATGGCCTCTCCTTCAGGCTCTACAAATCCAACACTTTAAGCAACCACGCATCATTCACTTACATAAATAAATCAAATAGTTGCCAGTGCAACACGTTGGCACGTGCTTTGCGTATACGCCGATCATCTTCTTCTTGCCCAGCCTCACGCACGGAGTAGATCGAAACTAAATCAACGCAACCATACCCGCTTTTCTGTAGCAGCACAGGAGCGATTTGCCCAAGCAACAATTCTTCTTAGCGCGGACCAGGGTCACAGAGGCCGCTTGCATACCGCTACGTCTGACCGCCATGGTTACGAGCCTTCTTCTTACGATGGTGCCATTGCTGACCGGATGCGGCGGCGGAGAGACCGGCGGCGAACCATCAGCGGCACAGGGAGGAGCCACCGCGTCTCTCGCATGGGACCCAGTTCTAGACCCCTCAGTCCATTCCTATGTCGTATATTACGGCCAGCAATCACCAGGTCAACCGGGTAGCTGCGCATACGAAAGTTCCATGCGTGTTATCTCCCCATCAGCCACGGTCACAAACCTTGATCCTGATACCCTCTATCACTTTGTAGTCAGTGCCCATAACGGTCTAGAAAGCACCTGCTCAAATGAAGTATCGACCGTCACGGATCCTCTTTCCGTCCAGACCGATCAACGAAACGGCGCACCTTCTGTCCAGACCGATGGACGAAACGGCGCACCTTCTGTCCAGGACTGATCGACAAAGCCCCGCCCTTCCGTCCAAACCGATCAACGATGCCCCTCGCTATGCTAAACACTACCCGCATCATTAGGCGCACCTGGATAGCGCCGCCGATGACGCGACCAACGGTGTTACGGTCGATCCATTTGTACGGATTGTACGGATCCTTTCAACCTTGAGTTCTAACTCCAAGTGCAACACCTGCTCCCCGTGCTGTGCGATGTCTTGCGCAACCCCATCCGTGCGCAGCTCGTGGAGTCGGTCCCGCAGTGGCCGTAGTCGAGTCTGCAGCATCCCACCCTGGTTGATGCCCTCCCCGTCCCGCTCTTGGCTGATTGGCCGCACTAGGTCGAGCACCCGCTGTTTGGCTACGAACTCATCACACTCCGTACCTGTCTGAATCGCCAGGCTCTCCTTGGCTCATCTAACTGGCTCGCACAGTTCACAGAGGTTGTCGGCCCGGACTCGACGCTTCGCCCACGCGGCCGGCCCCGCAAAACTCCGGATAAGTAGCCTTGTATCTTAAGTCGGTGTTCGTTCACGATATATCTTCAGGCAACCCAGACGTGACAGACCGAAGTAGCCGAGGTCTTCAAAGACCGTGGGACAGCGCGGGTCGTCACGTCTACATTCTGAACAAGCCCGAACAGTTGCGTGGGCCATTGAGCCCGCATCGCAAGGATGGGACACAGAATTGGGAGCCCAGGATCTCTGCTCCGTCAGTTGTGGCATGCGTGCCTCTGAGTACGCAGGGGCGCCTCTGCGTGCTTGACATTCAAGACAGTTGCTGTCCTCCTTTGTTTTCCAGAGACTAACTGACTCACATTGACCGTGGTCGAGCCCTTTCCTATACTGGCAGGATCTCGTAAGGAGGCGCGCTGATGAAAATCGTCATAGGTTTGCTTATTGTAGTGGTCCTAGTGGTCGGAGTAATCCTGGCGCTTCCCTTCCTGATTGACCTCAACAAGTATCAAGATCAATACAAGCCAATCATCGAAGACGCGCTCAATCGCAAGGTTCAGCTTCAAGACATTCGCCTGACTATCTGGCCGCGGATCGGTGCCAGGGTGGCCGGGTTTGCCGTGCTGGACGACCCGGCATTCGGCTCAAGCCCCTTTGCCTCTCTCACGTCGCTGGACGTCGGGGTCAAACTCTTGCCTTTACTCAGCGGAAAGGTAGAGTTAGAAGAAATCACGCTCTGTGATCCTGTTATCACGGTCATCAAGAACAAGAACGGCGTCCTGAACGTCTCGACCATCGGTCGTACAGGCATTGAGCTGCCTAAAACTCCATCGCGGGCGCCCATTCCATCGACCGAAGGTCCGCTCAAAATTCTGGCACTGCTGGCCGTGGATCGAGTCTCCATCGCAAGCGGGAAACTCACCTATCGGGATCTGTCAGATGCCAAGCCGACCGAGTATATCTTGCAGGATATGGAGCTGCTCCTCCAATCCGTTCGGCTCGGCCAATCCCCGAGGCTCCATGTTGGAATGCTCGTCCAACCGTTTAACCTGCCGGTGAAGCTCGACGGTACCTTTGGCCCTTTGAAACAATCCGCGGACATTGATGCAATCAATCTCCAACTCGCGTTGGGAAAAACCGATTTCACCATCGCCGGAAAAACGGTCGGGCGAAACGTCAGGCTGAACATCAGTGCGCCCGTCATCAGTACGGCCAATCTGCCGGTCGCCCTACCATTTCAGAAACCAGTTGATGTAAAAAATCTCCAGATTGCAGCTGAAGTACAAGGCCAGGACGTGCTGTTACAGAACTTCTCCTTTCAACTCTTCGATGGACAGGTGACGGCAGAGGGAAGGGTTACATCCGGCTCTGAGACACCACCGTTCACTGGCAAGATGACGATTCAAGGGATGCAACTCGGTCCGGCGCTCAACGCCCTGGCAACCACCCAGGTGTCGATCAGCGGAACGGCAGGAGCCGAGCTCGGCGTGCAAGGCCGTGGATGGTCCATGCCGGACCTCACGAGATCCTTGGAAGGCACGGGACACATGGCTGTGAAAGACGGCAAGATCGAAGGTGTGAATCTGCTTCAGGAAGCCATCTCCATCCTCAAAGTTGCCGGCATCTCGCTTGATAATGCCAAGGCAACGGCGTTTTCCACGATCGAGAGCGATCTCGCCATTAAGCAAGGGACCATCCACGTCCAACGGCTCTTGATGGATAGCCACGACTTTCAGGCCACAGGAGGAGGTACCATCGGATTCGATCAGACGCTGAACCTCACCGTGAACCTCAACCTGTCGCAGGACTTAAGCCAGACGATCGCACGTTCATCGCCTGCCGCCAAGCTTGCGATGAAAGAAGGCCGCTTGAGTCTTCCGCTGGTGATTACCGGCACAGCATATGCGCCATCGTATGGGTTAGATATGAAGGGCCTAACAGGGAAAGCTCAGGAACAGGTGCAGAAGAAAGTTGAGGAAGCGGTTGGTGGACTACTGAAAGGGACGACGAAACCAGAAGACTTAAAGCAACAGGGCAAAGACCTGCTAAAAGGACTGTTGCGACGCTAAGAGGCCATCACATGATCGCCATTATAACGATTGAAGTGGAACTGGAATTAGGTTTTATGGAGAGGCTCAACAACAAGATCCTGGTTCTTCAGCGACGTGCTTATTGCCTGCGAGGTCAGGAGTATCTGCGCTCGGAAATCTTCCCGCTTATCCCCCCGGAAACCTAAAAGGGCTGAAACTCTCTCCACTGGTCTGGGGAGAGAGACTCCAGAGTTATACCACTCACTGACATTTTTCAGGCCGCGCGATAATAGCGGGCCTCCGCTGAGAGCTACCGCATCAACCAGGCAATACCAGACAGCAACACCGCTTGGAGGGTTTCCCTGAGACAATCCAAAAACAGGGTCTACATCCGCCCATTTCCAGGCTCCAGCCGCTGTGCCAAGTATCTCCAGCCATGTAGTAATAAAGAAGGCCGCGAGATACACCAATGGCGAGCGACCTTTAAAAAGACAGATCAAAAATGCACAAAACAGCAACGCGCCCCCTGAATCACCATGATCTGCATACCCGCTGATTCCCCAAATTGACCATGCGCCGCCTAGCAATACCACAGTTGTGGCGATTGCTCTGGCATGTCGTAAAAACAGCCCGGACCGCGCCAATGCAATGGAGGTTAAATACACCATTCCGTGACCAAACGGCACATAGGCCGGTACGTTCTCAAACCGATAAATGTATCCACCCATACAGACAGACGCAACATATTCGCCAATTGTTGTAAACGCGACGGCAACGAGAACCTGCATTCTTACTTCTCTATTTTCTCCACGCAAAAACCCAATGAGACATGCCAACGCGATAAACCCTAGGGCATATTGTATTTGCAAATTCGCGCTTGCTTCACACAACATACAGACCGCGACGCACACAATAGTAAATGCCGCAATAACGTAATCCCGTTTCCTATGAGCATACGCGGCACTAATTTGTGGGAAATGGCGTAGCATTCTCGATCTCGCTGATTTCAGCCCCTCTTGAGCCCGTTGTTTACACTCGACTGTCGGGTCGTAGAGGAACGTGATAGGGAACAGATAACAGCCACCCTTCGTATTCGGCAAGGGTCCGGCGGGTCAACGAGGCAGGTTTCTGGCAACTCAAGGCTCACGTAGGTTCCGAGATCGCCGCGGATCAGTCTTTTTCTTTTTCTTTCTCCTTCAAGACCATCTTGCCCTGCGCCAAGCTGGCAGTGAGGTCATGCTCGGGGACTTTCTTATGCACCAGGTTCTGATGGCAATCGATGCAGGTTGCGCCCTCCGTTTCCATCTTCTTGTGCGCGGCTTTGGCAGATGCGCCGGGAGGCTTTGTATTCTTGTGGCAAACCCGGCAGGTGGAGCTGTCCCACCCCTTCAGTTTCATGCGCGCCCTGTAGGCAGCCTCCGGCCGACGCTCGTTGAATTTCTCGATCGTAGAGTAGTCGTTGGTGAACTCATCCACCAGGAACGGCAGTCCATCCACCACATGCGTCCATACCGCCAGGTGGAAGTTGGACAAGCCCTGGGGAACGTGGCAGTCCTTGCAGCCAGGATCGGAGCCGAGCGCGCCCCAGTGCGAGGATTTTTTCAGTTCCTCATAAGGGTAGGTCTCGGAATGGCAGCTCACGCAGAACTCGGTCCTGGATATGGCGGCCTCGCCGCCGAATACCACGACAATCGATCCGACCGCAAGAACTGCACCGAGAAGTATGGCGCCGCCCGACCACCGCCCTGCCATTACTCCTCCTTGCCTATCTCGGCCGGTTTGGCATCCTTTTGGAACTCCTCATGAAACTTCGGGGTAGGCGGACCATCAAACGTGCCCGCTAGTTTGAAGTGTTCATGCATGGCCTTATTGTTACGCACGGA
>Ga0184623_10001008_pt1 | contig 12289 bp, 11 predicted proteins | sample PLM1_100_b1_FD_133138 | JGI IMG/M metagenome (GOLD analysis project Ga0184623, IMG submission 133138) | Groundwater sediment microbial communities from an aquifer in East River, Colorado, USA - PLM1_100_b1 | ecosystem: Environmental > Terrestrial > Soil > Riparian zone | place: USA: East River...
ATACGGAGCTCTGTGAACGAGGTTTGAGGCTGTCCGGCGGCTAGCGGCAACGCAGCGCCATTGCGAGAGCGCTATTCAACCGGCCGGAAATCCTGGTGCTGGACGAGGCTACGAGCGCGTTGGATTCTATGAGCGAGAGCGAGATTTTGACGGCGCTCAAAAACTTGCGCGGACAAGTTACCACGATCACCATCGCACATCGTTTATCCACTGTGGCGCCCTGCGACGAAATCTTTGTTCTGGAGACGGGTCGCCTAGTAGGACGGGGGAATGATGCCGAGCTCAGGGCCAACCACGAGCTATTCCGGCGGATGGCGGCAGCGGGCGTATGATGAAGCAATGGCGTCCGTAAAATGTATCGAGTAAAAATCTACGGTGCCGGCTCGATCGGGAACCATCTTGCCAACGCTTCTCGGCGGTTGGGGTGGGAGGTAATCGTGTGCGACCTCGACAAGGCGGCGCTGACGCGGATGCAGCAGGAAGTATATCCCGGCCGCTACGGCCGTTGGGATGCCTCCATCAAGCTCTGCGTCAACGATGACGCGCCGGTCGGTGGATTCGATCTCATTTGCATTGGTACACCGCCGGACCATCATTTGTCCCTCGCGCTGGAGGCGCTCCGCGAACAGCCCAGGGCTGTTCTGATTGAGAAGCCACTGTGTACGCCGTCGCTGGATCGAGCCCATGACCTCTATCTGGCAGTGCGAGATTCATCCACAAAGGTATTTGTCGGCTACGACCATGTCGTCAGCAAAGCGACGAGGCAGACGGAAGCGTTGATCCGATCGGGTGTGATCGGGCCGGTTCAGACGATCGACGTGGAATTCCGCGAGCACTGGGGAGGCATTTTCAAAGCGCATCCCTGGCTGAGCGGTCCCGAGCACAGCTACCTGGGTTACTGGGAACGGGGCGGCGGGGCAAGCGGTGAGCATTCGCACGCAATCAATCTATGGCAGCACTTTGCACATGTGGCTGGCGCCGGTCGGGTGGTCGAGGTGAGCGCCATGTTGAACTACGTGAAGGCGGGGAGCGCGATCTACGATGACCTGTGTGTGATGAGTTTACGGACCGAAAAGGGGCTGATCGGGCGAGTCGTTCAGGATGTGATCACGTGTCCTCCGCGGAAGCGGGCACGCGTGCAAGGGTCCGAGGGGGCGGTGGAATGGGTGAACGGCTATAACCCGGACGGCGATGCCGTCCTCTGTTTGATGCCGGGGCGGGACGATGAGGTGCACCTCATTCCCAAAAAGAGACCCGACGATTTTATCGAAGAACTCACGCATCTCCAGGCGCAGATAGAACACCCGGGCGAACCGTCAGGTATCAGCCTCGATCGAGGTCTGGACACGATGCTGGTGGTAGCGGCGGCGCATTGTGGGGAACGGAGTCAGTGCCGGCTGCAGATCGATTACAGCCGAGGATACGACCTGCATGCGCTGCGACCGTTGAAGCCGCAGGAATGACGAGGGGCCCCGTATCTTGTGATGAGGAGACTCCCATGATGAACCAACCATTTGACTTCAGGGATCTCTTCATTTTCGAAATGGCCAATAATCACCAGGGTCAGGTCGAACATGGAAAGCGCATTATCAGGGAACTCGCGCAGGTGGCACGCTCGAAGGGAGTTCGAGCGGCGATCAAGTTTCAGTTTCGCCAGCTCGAGACTATGATTCACCCAGCGCACCAGCAGGGCAGCGCGAACAAGCACATCCCCCGGTTCCTGTCCACACGGCTGACCAGAGAACAGTTCGGCCTTCTGACCGAGGAAGTTCGAAAGGAAGGGCTCGTCACGATCTGCACGCCTTTTGATGAAGAATCGGTGGATATGATTGTCGAGTTGGGAATTGAGGTAATTAAGATCGGGAGCTGTTCCGCTACCGACTGGCCGCTCATCGAGAAAGTGGCGGAGTGCGACAAGCCGGTCATCTTTTCAACCGGCGGCCTGACGATGAAGCAGATCGACGACCTCGTCAGCTTCTTCGACCATCGCCGGGTTTATCACGCGATCATGCATTGCGTGGCCATCTATCCGACCCCTGATGACAAGCTCCAGCTCAACCAGATTAGTGCCCTGTGTCGCAGGTATCCGGACAAGATTATCGGATTCTCCACGCATGAGTCACCGGATGATTTGTCGCCGGTGCAGGTCGCGGTGGCGAAAGGTGCTCGCATGTTCGAACGGCACGTAGGCGTCGAGGCGGAGGGCATTACGCTCAATGCTTATTCCGGCACTCCCGCGAATGTCGAACGGTGGATCGAGGCGTATCAGAAAGCCAGGAGGTTATGCGGGGCGGAGGAACGGCCGGCCTCGTCGGCCGAAGAACTGGCTGCTCTCCATTCCTTAAAGCGGGGCGTGTACGCGCGTCGTGCGCTGAAACGTGGCACGGCAGTCAAGCGGAGCGATCTGTATTTTGCAATGCCATGCGAGACGGGGCAACTTACTTCCAGTGAGTGGAAGGAGGGCATCGTCACGCTGGAGGATGTGGAAAAAGACCAAGCGTTGAGAATCACTGCGCTTCAGATTCCCCACGACCCTGACAGACAGTTGCTGTTCACGGCGATCCACACGATCAAAGGGATGCTGAACGAGGCTAGGATTGCGCTGAACACCGACTTTAAGGCCGAGTTTTCACACCATTACGGCATCGCACGATTTCCGCAAATCGGCGCGACCATCGTTGAGTGCATCAATCGTGATTACTGTAAGAAGCTGATCATTCAGATACCAGGGCAGCGGCATCCCTTGCATTTTCACAAGAAAAAGGAGGAAACCTTCCAAGTCCTGTACGGCATTCAGGAAGTTGAAGTGGATGGGCGGCGGCGGACGCTCTATCCGGGCGACATTCAACTGGTGCAGCAGGGCGTGTGGCACGAGTTCTGGACCGAGACCGGCGCGATCATCGAGGAAATCTCCACCACGCATTTCAACGACGATTCGTTTTATGCCGACAAGGTGATCAACAGGACCGACCGATCGAAGCGCAAGACCATCGTCAATAACTGGGGCCGGTATCAGATCTGAAGAACTCGTCGGTTCCGTATCCTTTCACCGCCGAATCGCCGTGTTTCGTATCAACCTGCAGCGGTCCGTCACACCATAGCTCGATGCCTTCTAAGGTTCAGTCGGGGATACATGTTTAAGGGACGAACCGTGCTGGCTGTGGTGCCAGCGCGTGGCGGCAGTAAAGGGGTGAAGCTGAAGAATATTCATCCATTGCTGGGGGTGCCCTTGGTCGCACATACCGGCGCCCTTATCCGTGGACTCGGCTATGTGGATAAGGCCGTTGTGTCAACGGATCACCCGGCCATCGCTGAAGTCGCGCGCGAGTCAGGGTTGGAAGCTCCGTTCGTGAGACCGGAAGAGCTGTCGGGTGACCTCATCAGCGATTTTCAGGTGTTGCACCACGCACTGACCGAAATGGAACGGTTGGAGCACACGCACTATGACGTCGTGGTAATGCTTCAGCCGACCTCGCCTCTGCGAAAACCGACCCATGTGACTGCCGTGATTGCCAAGCTGACTGAAGAAGGCTGGGATGCGGTCTGGACCGTTTCCCCCACCGATTTGAAATACCATCCACTGAAGCAACTCACTTTGGGTGCTGATAGTGTCATGGAGTACTACGATTCCCGTGGGGGTGCCATCATCGCCCGGCAACAGCTCGATCCGATCTTTCATCGCAATGGAGCCGCCTATGCCTGCACGCGAGCGTGTCTGCTGGAGCAGCGCACAGTCAAAGGCAAACGCACGGCGGGGCTCGTCATTGACGAACCTATGATCAGTATCGATACGCTAGAGGATTTTGTGCGAGTGGAGAAGCTCATGTCTCGACAGAGTTGAATCAGCCAGGGGATCGATCGTGCCACCAATTTGTAAAATTTGCGGAAGTGCTGACCAAGCGGTCCTCTATCACGGGCTGGTTCGGACTGGCCGATTTGGGCAGTGTAGCGCCCAACCACAGACGGTGTGGAGGTGTGGTGGGTGTGGGGGCGGTTATTTGCCGGCTCAGATGGTGAACTATGAGTCCGCAGAATACCGAACGTTGGTTGATGGGAGTGATGCGCCGGAAGATTTCTACCGTCTGCATGATGGGGAACAGGCCGAGAAACTGCGAATGCTCGGAACAGGCGGTCTCCGCGACACGGTGTTAATAGATGTCGGTTGCGGCGCAGGTTCTTTTTTGGATCTGGTCAAGGGTTTCTGCAAAACGACTATCGGCGTCGAACCAACACCTTCGTTACGAGAAGCTATCGTCAAGAAGGGGCACATAGCTTTCCCCTACTGTCACGAAGTGGCCGATATCTGGGAAGGGCAAGTGGACGTGGCTGTCTCATTCAGCGTGATCGAGCATCTGAAAGATCCTCTTGTGCTGCTGCGGGAGATCCGGCGGCTGCTCAAGCCGGGCGGCCGGCTACTGCTTAGCACCCCGAACCGGCGTGACTGGCTGCTTGAGCTTCTGCCTGATGACTACGCTCGCTTCTTCTATCGGACCGTGCATACTTGGTACTTTGACGCCGAGGCCCTCAGCAAGCTCGCTCGCCTGGCAGGGTTTGTCGAGCCGTCCGTTTCCTATCTACATCGGTACGATCTCTCCAACGCGCTGTTGTGGTTGCGTGACAAGCGTCCCACCGGTTTGGGAGCGCTCAAGACGGAGGCGGGAGAAGATGCGATCTTCCGCGGCATGCTCGAAGCCAACGGCCGGGCCGATTATCTCTATTGTTCGTGCGTCAATCCCGCGCGTTGAAGTCAAGCCGGTCATAATCCATCGGTGAATACCTTGGACGACAAGTTCCTTCAATCTCTGCCGACTCCGTTTAATCGGGAGAGTTTTCACATCTTCCGAAAGGGGATTTACGAGCATCCTGAAATGGACGTTTATATGACGCAGGCTGAAGATTTCGCATTTTTGTACCCTCAACCGCCGTTCAACTATACCCAATACAGCCCACGGTTCCAGCGTCTCAATTTGAACGACTATCGCAAGCGCAACAAGGCGATTGAAAAGCGCTACGAGAAGATCAAGTCCCATTTCATCGGCCCATTGAGCGTCCTGGAGATCGGCTCATTCGACGGGGCATTCTTGCGGCTTGTCCGGGAGCAGAACGACGCGCTGTCATTGGCCAGCCTCGAAGTGGACACTAACACTCAAGCCGTGCGGGAACAGCCGGAGTGGCTAAAGCAGTATGCGAGTTTCGCTGAATTGCAGGAACGGAGTGTACGCTTTGACCTCGTGTGCTTTTTTCATGTCCTTGAGCATATCGCCGATCCGGCTTCGTTTCTGTCTTCCTGCACAAAGGTCTTGAAGCCGAATGGAAGAATCATTGTAGAAGTCCCTTCGCTGGATGACCCGCTGCGTACGTTATACAAGATCGAGGAATACGAGGACTTTTATTTCCAGGCGCAGCATCCATACGTTTATTCGTCCAAATCTCTGCGTCGATTGCTGGAACAGAACGGTTTTCATGCCCTCACCTGCTTTGGGCACCAGCGATATGGCTTGGAGAATCATTTAACATGGTTGGCCCGTAGGCAGCCGGGTGGGGATACAACCTTGCAGAATATGTTTTGGCTGATTGACGAGCAATACCGCGAGCGGTTGGAATCCAGCGGTCACACGGATGGCGTGATTGCCATTGCAGAGATCGACAATGGCTAAGATAGCCGTTTTTATAGATCATGACATTGTGATCCGTCATTTCGTGCTGAATGGTGTTCTGGCCGGGCTGTCCGATGAGCACGATGTGCTGTTCGTGTTTCCGGAAAATCACAAGCGAGTCAAAACGGATTTAGGTGCCCTACCTATTAAGCGGTATAGAACGCTCCGGGTCACTGACCGTCGCGTATATCTCTACAGACGGTTGTACCATGCAACGTTGCTCAGGAATCTCCGAGGGGGAAAGGATCATAGAGTCCTGACGAAACTTTGGCGACACATGTTGGGATGGAAGGCGTTTATCAAGAGTTGGGTTTGCTCATTGCCTGTCATGCATCAGCTCTACAGGTGGTGGATGTTGGAGAAAATAGGAGAGAACGACGCGTTAAACCAGTTGCTCGCTGAGGAGAGACCGCACGTGATTATTCACCCCACAGTGCTGGAGGGCCTTTTTGTGTCAGATCTCGTGCACTGGGGAAAACGGCATGAAGCCTCCACCGTTTTCATCATGAACTCCTGGGATAATCCGTCCACACGAGTAATGCTGATGGGACCCCCAGACCGTCTAGTGGTCTGGGGGGAACAGGCTAGGCAGGACGCCGTTCAGCACTTGCGGATGCCTTCCGAAGGTGTTGTATGCCTGGGGACGGCCCAATTTGACCTCTACCGCCGTCCTCCCAAGATCCCCCCAGCGGAGTACCGGCGGAAGCTTGGGGTAGCAGACGGCGACAAGGTACTCCTGTATGCAGGATCCAGTAAAGGACTGAATGAGGTTCGTCATCTAACCGCTCTTGAAGAGGCGATTGCTGAGAAACTGATCAATAATTGTGTCGTCCTGTATCGGCCGCATCCATGGCGGGCGTATCCCCCAGGGGAAGCCGACTTCTTTTCTATGAACTGGAAGCACGTGATATTTGACCCGACCACGGAGTCTTGTTACCGGCGGTCACGGCAGGGAGATAGGATGTATGTTGAGCTCGCTGATTACGAGGACACTCATGTGACACTCAGTGCGGTTGATGCAGTCGTGTCTCCTCTCTCAACCATTCTGCTAGAAGCAGCGCTACATGGAAAGCCGGTGGCGGCATACCTCCCTGACGAGGATATGAGCGGAAACAAGTTTATGTATGCGGTGGCCAAAATGAATTTCTTTAGGGAATTTTTCCAGCGCGTGGATTGCATCAAGTGCGAGAGTCCGTCTCGGTTTGTTGAAGATTGCCGAGAGCTGCTTAGGAAAACCGAAGAGCCAGGTATTGCAAACCGCTTAAGACTCCAGTGCACATATTTCGTAGAGCCGTCGGATCGTCCTTATGCTGAGAGGTTAGGAGAGGTGATTGATGCACTTTTAGAGCATCAAGGGCAATCACATGGCGTGTCTGAAAGCTGAACGAAATATATTAACCAGCTTAGAGCTTTTCGTGATGTCATCCAACGCTGCTAGGAAGCGTATGCGAATCCTGGCAGGATAAAGGAGTCACCTATGCTTCGATATGAAGACACCCCCGGGGGTACAAAACCGGTCATCGCCTCGGGTGAGTTGACAGTCGAAAACACTACTTACTGTGGCGCTCATTGCGTCATGTGTCCACGCGACGAATACCAGCACAAGTGGCAGCACATGTCCATGGAACTCTTTCAGCGTGTCATTCGTCAGGGTGTGGAGTTAGGCATAACCTCGCTGGACCTTTGCGGTTTCGGTGATCCGCTCATGGATCCAGGGTTTGAGAGCAAGCTAGCTCATGTTAAGGAAACTTACCCGCATGTCCGCATTTACACTAGTACTACCGCCAATCTCCTGATCCAGAAGCGTCTGGAATTGGTTTGTCGGTACCTTGATACTATGAAGATTTCTAACTATGGTTTCTCTAAAGCATCTTATGAAGCAATTCATGGCGGCGCCGAGAAGTTTGAGAAGGTATGGGAGAATATACATAACCTTCTCGCCCGCCCACGCGATCAGCGGCCTCACGTAATATTGTCCTTTCTTGTCTTCCCAGAAAACCAGCATGAGATGGAAGACTGGAAAGCCTATTGGCAGAGTCGTGCTGATGAGATCATGGTATGGTTACCTCACAATTATGGCGGGACTAATAAGATAGTCGACCGTGCCTATTTGAGTCAGGCTCGTCTAGAGGGTACCTCTCCTCGTTCTTGCGGACGACCCACGCGCGGGAACCCTTATGTGCGGTTCAATGGTGACGTCTCCGTTTGTTGTTTTGACTTTAACCACAAGCTGGTGGTGGGAAATCTGGACCAAACTTCGTTGCTTGATGTTTTGGCAGGTCAGCAGTTGGCTCACGTTAGGGGAGTTCATGAGCGATTGGCATTTGAAGGCAGTGGATTATTATGTGAAGGCTGTGATCAGATTTTCGATCGCGCTGATGCCCTAATCTATTCTAACAACCAAAGTCGAAAAATAGACCAGCCTACAACTCATCCTAGCCACGTGGTGAATCTGGTTCAGGTTGATGAGATGTACAGCGGTCCACCAACATCGATCCCGATCCTATAGGTATCGCAGAGAACCTGGGCCGGAGTATCTTACCCCCACCGGTGTGAGAGTGCATTATAGATCGTGAAGACTGCCGGAAGCTGCTTCGGATGACTTGTGAGCAGCGGATTGGACCCGCCTAAAATTAGGCGCCCATTTCGTGGCACCTCTGGATTGACCTATATTAATCGGCTGAATAGTCTCATCCGCTCTCAGTTGTCCTCTCCACAATCGCGGCCAACCCCCCGAGGAGGCCTGATCGCCATGTACGCTGCCACGCTGCTGAGGAAGGTCTACCGGTACCTCGTACGACCCAAGGATCACTGGGAGCACTTTCTCTCGATCCTCGATGAGCCCACCCTCAAACACAACCCTGAGCTGGACCAGGCGGAGAAGCGGGTGCTGTTCAAGCGAAACATCACGCTCGTGGAGCTGGAGCCCCACGCATTTTGCAACCGGACCTGCTCGTTCTGCCCGAACAGCACGATTGACCGGCTTACCGTGAAGACCACCCTGGATCACGCCCTGTATGAGTCCATTCTGGACGACCTCGTGGCCATTCGCTACGACAAGGTGCTGCGCTTCGCCCGCTACTCCGAACCCATGGCGGACGATCACATTTATGACATGGTGGCGCTGGCTCGGCACCGATTGCCGAAGGCCAACATTGATCTGGTGACGAACGGCGACTACCTGGATGCCGAGGCCTTGAATCGCCTGCGGGAGGTCGGATTGTCCGTGCTTCGTATCAGTGTGTACATGAGAAAAGGCGTGGCGTGGACCGGCACTGCTGCGGAAGATGAAATCACGCGTCTGGGTCATCGCATTGCCATTGATCCGGTGTGGGATCCCCCGACCCCCACGACGGTGGGTGCGGTGTTCCCGTACACCGGCATGAAAATCGTGGTCTTTTCTCATAACTTTGACGAGGTCGGCTACGATCGCGGTCAGCTCATCAAAGGTTTAGTAGATCCAAAATTTGTCAGGCGGTCGCCATGCTTTCTGGTCTTCTCTAACTTCACCGTAGATTTTAACGGCAAGGTGATGCCGTGTTGCAATCTGCGGAGTGATCATCCGGAGCACGAGCGCTTCACCTTGGGGGATTTGTCGATGCGCCGTGAGAGCATTTTCGATATCTACGCCAACAAGATGTCAACGGAGTGGCGACGCAGTCTCGTAACCGTGAGTGAGAAAATTTACCCATGCGCCTCTTGCAAGCAAAAAACGTTGGAGGGCACGGCCTTGGAGCAGCTCGGAACGACGGTCGCGTCGAAGCTGCACAAGATCGGCGTGCACGTCTAACGTTGCGGTTCCGCCTTCTTTACATCCTGCCGTACGGGCGGGTTGAGCGGTTGCAACAAGGGCCGGGCAATTTTCCGGATGAGTTCTTCTACGGCTACTGTCAGCTTGCCCGCAGGCAAGGCTGGCAAGGCGAACTCATGACCCGAGCCTCCACGTCTCGCGCAGGCATCTGGCTCCAGCAAGCGACCCATTGGTTCACGAATCTCAGCCCGGATTTCGGAAATGCCGCTAAACTCAATAGTTCCCTTTTGAAGCGCTACGATGCGATCGTGAGCATGAGTGAACCCGTGCTGTTCATGCTTGCATTGCGCAAACGCCGCCTCCAGGATGCCAACTTGGTCCTGATCCTGATTGGCGCTGACAAGCGGGTCGAGCGCAGTCTCTTCCCATTCGTGACTAAGGGGATGCTGCATTGGCTCTTCAAACGACTCGCGGCCATCGTGGTCATCGGAGAGGGCGAGCGGGACTATCTGCTCGGGCGAGAACTGATCCCGGCGGAACGTGTGCATCTGGTTCAATTTGGGGTTGACGCCAGCTTCTGGACGCCCGTGAGCCGCACCACCACAGGGGACTATATACTCTCAATGGGGAATGACGATGGCCGGGACTATGAGACGTTGCTTCAGGCCATCGGTCCACGTCCGCTTCGGCTGCATACCGCGCGGAAGCTTCCTCCCGGGACTCTGCCGCCCAATGTGATCTACACCACAGGCGATTGGAAGGGCCAAGCCCTCTCCGATAGTGCGGTACGCGATCTATACCGAGGGAGTCATTTCGTCGTCACTCCATTGAAGGAGTCTGCGCAACCCCAGGGTCAAAGCGTGACACTGCAGGCCATGGCATGCGGCAAGGCCGTAATCCTCTCGGAGACCCGAGGATTGTGGAGTCGAACACTGATGCGACATATGGAGAACTGCTACTTGGTTCCTGCCGGCGATGTGCCCGCTCTTAGAAAGGCGATTGATCTGATGGCCGCCGATCCTGCCTTGTGTGCTCGCCTGGGAAAATCCGCGCGGGCCAGTGTTGAGGAACATTTCTCCAGCAACTTGATGGCGGAGCGGATCGGCGCCATCTTGCTGAATATGCCCAGGAACAGTCAGTCTCCATGAAAAAGGATTATCTGCTCGCATCTTCGACTCAAGCCGACCAGGACTTTGTGGCGGAGTTCTGGGATCAGCGGTGGCAGGAGGAGCAAAGTCCGAGACGACGGGGTCGGGTAGGGCGCACAGAGGAGTATCGGTTCCTTAACAAACTGATCTCGCGGCTTGAGAGCGGCGGTATGGACATTCTGGATTGCGGCTGTGGCAGGGGGGAATGGACGCTGTTGTTTCGAGCCCAAGGGCATCGAGCAGTCGGGATCGATATTGCAGAAGAAACCGTTCGACGTCTTCATGACCAGCATGGGGAGATGTTTCGGTGGGGAGATTTCCGGAAGATCAATTGCCCGGAGAACTCATATGATCTCGTGATTAACTGGGGCGGAATCGAGCATTTTGAAGAAGGCCCGACGGGAGCGATCCAGGAGGCGTACCGGGTGCTTCGCCCGGGAGGCTGCTATGTCGTAACCACCCCGTGTCACAATCTGCGACTGTTTCTTCTGGACGCGCTGCTCAGGCGTACCACGGGGCCCGATTATCCCCTCACCCGCTATCGTTTCTATCAATATCGGTTCACGCCGGCGGAACTGGAAGGGTACTTCCGCGCGTGCGGCTTCCAGTCCATCCACTCGCGCATCATCGGAGGAGCACAGGGTGTCCACCGAAGTCTTCAGCATGAGCTCGGCTGGTTGGGGAACCGGCTGCCTTACTTGATTAGGGGCGGGCTCATGTGGGCGGGAGGCCGACTGCTTCGACCAGTCCTCGGCCATATGGTCATCTGCGCCGGAACAAAGTGAAAAGCGCATGCTAGTCCTGCCACACGCTCCTACTGTACCTCGTGCACTCGATTTCATCTCCCGGGCCACCGTTCAGCAGATTCAAGGCTTGACCAGCCTCTTCTATGGCCCGAAATATTCACTATTGTCGATCCAATCCGATCGTGCCGGATGGGTGCTGGATCAAGAGGCGATCGAATTGGAGCGGATTGCTTCCACCTTAGGCATTGACGTGCGCATGAACAGAGGGATCAGTCCCTATGCGGCCCAGTGTTGCCATTACACTTCCCAGTTTGTTCTTCGTCGCCCGCGTTACTTCCGGACCCGAAATCGGGTCTCCTTGGATTACTATCATGGATTACCGGACACAGCGCCCGAGTTTAAGTTGCTCTACGAGGGCTTACGCCGCCATCACCCGGCAATCATACGGGTGCGGGTGTCGCATTCTCAGATGGAACGGGTCGTCCTGGAGTCCGGTATAGAGCCTCACAAGGTGCGTCGGATTCCGATCGGCGTCAATCTGGCGTACTTTGAGCCTCAAACGACGGAAAGCCGTAGGCATGCGAGGCGGCGCCTTGGTCTGCCAGAATCGGCAGCGATCATTGGCTCCTTCCAGAAGGACGGAGTGGGGTGGGACGAAGGCAATGATCCCAAGAGAGTCAAAGGGCCCGATGTCTTTCTTCACGTCATCGAACAACTCAAGCCGCGCGTGCCGGAGCTGTTTGTGTTGCTGTCCGGTCCGGCCCGGGGGTTTGTACGAAAGGGGCTTGAGGAACGGGGAGTCCCGTACCGGCATGTCTATGTGAATCAATACGACCAGATCGGGGGGCTGTTCCAGGCGCTCGATGTCTATCTGATCACGTCCCGGGAGGAAGGCGGTCCCAAAGCAGTGTTGGAATCCATGGCGAGCGGCGTGCCACTCGTCACGACCAAGGTGGGGCAGGCCATGGATCTGGTGCAGCACGGCCA
>Ga0184623_10001009_pt1 | contig 12274 bp, 11 predicted proteins | sample PLM1_100_b1_FD_133138 | JGI IMG/M metagenome (GOLD analysis project Ga0184623, IMG submission 133138) | Groundwater sediment microbial communities from an aquifer in East River, Colorado, USA - PLM1_100_b1 | ecosystem: Environmental > Terrestrial > Soil > Riparian zone | place: USA: East River...
GGCCGGGCCGCGATGGCCGAGCTACGCCACGTCATGGGGCTGCTCACCATGGACAGCGACGGCCCCGACCCGGCCGCCACGACTGACCTGACCCCACAGCCGAGCCTCGGCCGGCTGGAAGCACTGGTACAGCGGGTGCGCGACACCGGGATACCGGTCGAGCTGACCGTGGCCGGCCAACCACGTCCCCTGCTGCCCGGCGTCGAACTGACCGCCTACCGCGTAGTCCAGGAGGCGCTGACGAACACGGTCAAGCACGCCGCTGGCGCGACCGCGACGGCCCTTGTCGAGTACAGCACTGACCAGCTCCGGGTCGAGGTCACCGACACCGGCGGCACGCCGGGCGCGTCGGCGGCCACCGGCAACGGCCATGGGCTGATCGGTCTGCGGGAGCGCCTGGCGGTCTACGGCGGAACCCTGCACACCGGGCGACGCCTCAGCGGGGGCTACCGCGTCACCGCACAGATCCCTCTGGAGGCCCCGTGACCGCGCCACTGCGCGTCGTCGTCGCAGACGACCAGGCGCTGGTCCGCGCCGGCTTCCGCATGATCCTGACCGCCGACGGCATCGAAGTGGTCGCCGAGGCGACCAACGGAGCCGAAGCCGTCGACGCCGTCCGGCACACCCTGCCCGATGTCGTCCTCATGGACATCCGGATGCCCGAAATCGACGGCCTGGAAGCCACCCGACGCATCCTCACCGGCGCCACCCACGAACCACGTGTGATCATCTTGACCACATTCGACCTCGACCACTACGTCTACGCGGCATTGTCCGCCGGGGCCAGCGGCTTCCTGCTCAAGGACGTCACCCCCGAACACCTGGTCGCCGCCGTCCGGATGGTCCGCTCCGGCGACGCGCTGCTGGCGCCGGCCATCACCCGCCGCCTCGTCGAACGGTTCGCCGGCCGCAGCGCCGACACGGCCGCGATCCACCGCGACCTCGCCGCGCTGACCCCGCGCGAACTCGAGGTCCTCCAACTGCTCGCGCAAGGCTTGAGCAACGCCGAACTCGCCGCCCGCCTCCACCTGTCCGAAGCGACCGTCAAAACCCACGTCGCCCGCATCCTCGCCAAACTCGGCCTCCGCGACCGCGTCCAAGCCGTCATCGTCGCCTACGAAACCGGACTGGTCAGCCCCAGCGGGCACGAGACCGTTTGGCGGTCCGCCGATCGGAAGCACATGTGAGCAGCTGCGTGACCGTTTCGTTCGCAGCTGCGAACGAAACGGTCACGCCACGAGCCGCCACAGCGTCATGTCCTCGGACGCATACTCGAGCCGGGCTAGTGTGACATCATGCGCCTGGCCCAAAACCCGCAGCGCGGGAGCGTGACGACGGATCGGGCTGTCCACATCCGGTGAAGGTTGCCCTGCTGGGGCCAGTGGCGTGGCGGACACCACCGCTCCACTACGGCCCGTGGGAACAGATCACCAGCCTGCTCGCTGAGGGGTTGGTGGCGCGGGGCGTCGACGTCACCCTGTTCGCCACCCTGGATTCGATCACCACGGCGTCGCTCGACGGGGTGTGCCCGCGCGGATATGCCGACGATCCGAGCGTGGACGGACGGGTCTGGGAGGCGATGCACGTCGCCCACGCACTGACCCGCTCCGGCGAGTTCGACCTGGTGCACAACCACCTCGACTGGCTGCCGCTGGCGTTCGCCGACCACTGCCGCGCTCCGCTGCTCACCACCGTCCACGGCTTCTCCGGCGCGGGAATCCTGCCCGCCTACGCCTGTGCCAAGTCCGCCTACGTCTCCATCTCTGACGCGGACCGTTCCGCCGACCTCGACTACGTCGCCACCGTCTACCACGGCGTCGACTTTGCCGGGCTGCCCTTCGACCCGGACGGGGGACCAGGGCTGGTTGCGTTCGGCCGCATCCATCCCGACAAGGGCACCCACACGGCCATCGAGATCGCGCGTCTTGCTGGCCGGCGCCTGACCATCTGCGGGATCGTCCAGGACGAGCGGTACTTCACCGAAGAGGTGGCCCCGCACATTGACGGCGACCGCGTCACGTTCCTCGGCTCGGTCGGACCACAGAGCCGCGGCGAGATCCTCGGCGCCAGCGCCGCCCTGCTGCATCCGATCGCCTTCGACGAACCGTTCGGCCTGTCCGTCGTCGAGTCCATGGCCTGCGGCACCCCGGTCGTGGCGTACCGGCGCGGATCGATGTCCGAGGTCGTCGACGAAGGAGTGACAGGTGTTCTGGTACACACCGTCGAGCAGGCCGCGGACGCCGTCGACCGCATCGCGACGATCGACCGGCCCGGCTGCCGGGCCCGCGCCCACGAGCGCTTCGGCGCCGACCGGATGGTCAGCGACTACCTACGCATCTACCGTGACCTTGCCCGCAGACATCGTTAGTTGAATGCATTTGCTGATAAGGTCCGAGAAGCCGACGACCCTGCTGGGTCCGGCGCAGGTCAGCGGCAGGCCAGACCCCGCCCCGCAGACCCGTTCCGCTCGCCACACACGCTGGCTGGTGGGCGCCTTCATCGCGTGAGGCTCGCATCCGCCCGCGGAGGCAGCCGACAATCGGAAGGCCCGCGTATGGCCGCCACCTACGGTTTCCTGAGCACTCACCCGCCCACCCAGTGCGGACTGGCCACCTTCAACTCCGCCCTCGCCTCCCACCTCACCGCGGACGGCGGGCACGGCGGAGTCGTCCGGGTGACCAGCGGCACTGATAGCAGCCAGCCCGTGCCGGGCGTCGTCCACACCTGGCCTGGCCACAGCGTCGCCGGGTGGCGAGACGCCGCGTCGGCGCTGGACGGCTTCGACGTCGCCGTCGTCCAGCACGAGTACGGCATCTACCCCGGCGACGATGGCGAGGACGTCCTGCCGCTGCTGCGCCGGCTCACCGTGCCGAGCATCGTGGTACTCCATACGGTGCTCACCAACCCCACGGCCAGGCAGAAGGAGCTCCTCGAGCAGATTGTGGCCGCGGCGGGCGGCGTGGTCACCATGACCAGCACCGCGCGCGACCGGCTGCTCGCCGGCTACGTCGTCGACGCTGCCAAGGTGAACGTGATCCCGCATGGCGCGGCTGACCACACCGGCGGCCGCATCGGCCGGCACCACCGCCCTCATCTGCTCACCTGGGGGCTGATCGGGCCTGGCAAGGGCATCGAGTGGGCCGTCCAAGCTCTCGCCCACCTGCAGGATCTCGACCCGGCTCCCGTTTACACCGTCGCCGGCAAGACCCACCCCAAGGTGCTGGAGCACCACGGCGAGGCGTACCGCACTGGCCTGCAGCGCCTAGGCGCGAAGCTCGGCGTCTCCGAGACCGTCCGCTTCGAGCCCGTCTACCGCGATGACGCCGCCCTGAGCCGCCTCATCCGCTCCGCCGACGTCGTGGTGTTGCCGTACGACTCGCGCGAGCAGGTCACGTCCGGCGTCCTGATCGAAGCCGTGGCGGCCGGAGTTCCCGTCGTTGCCACGCCCTTCCCGCACGCCGTCGAACTGCTCACCAGCGGACCCGGCCTGCTCGTACCGCATGAGGACGCCGAGGCGCTGGCCGTCGCGGTGCGCCGGATCCTCACCGAACCCGGCCTGGCCCCGAGCCTCGCCCGCCGCACCCGCAACCTTCGCCCGACGATGCTCTGGCCGGCGGTGGCGGCACGCTATGACGCGCTCGCCCACCGGCTCCTGGCGGCTCACCGTCCTGTCCTGGCGGCGGCGCCGGCGTGACCGCTCCCGTCCCCAGCTTCGCGCACCTGGCGCGGCTGACTGACGACACTGGCCTGTTCGAGCATGCCCGCCACGCCATCGCTCGCCGCGAGCATGGCTACTGCACCGACGACGTCGCCCGCGGGCTCGTCGTCACCAGCCGCGAACCCGATCCGCCGGCGGCGGTCGTCCGACTCGCGGAGACCTACCTGGCCTTCCTCACCCACGCCCAGGACAAGAGCGGCGCCTTTCACAACCGGCTTGCCCACGACCGGCGCTGGACCGACGAGCCTGGCGTCGGCGACTGCTGGGGACGCGCGCTGTGGGGCCTGGGCACCGCGGCGGCGTACAGCTCCGCTCCCTGGATCCGCGACGAGGCCCTGATGGCCTTCGCCGAAGGCGCCACCCAGCGATCCTCGCACCCGCGCGCCATGGCTTTCGCCGGACTCGGCGCGGCCGAAATTCTGCGTGGCGACCCGGACAACACTCTCGCCGTCTTCCTCCTCGCCGACGCGGCCGCTGCTATCGGTGCTCCCGGCGAGTCCCAGAACTGGCCATGGCCGCAACAGTGCCTCACGTACGCCAATGCCGCGCTCGCCGAGGTGCTCATCGCTGCCGGCCAGTTGCTGGACGACAGCCCGCAGCTCGCCGCCGGCCTACGGATGCTGGCCTGGCTCCGCGACATTCAGACCACCGACGGCCGGCTGTCGGTGGTCCCCGTCCAGGGTTGGCAACGCGACGCCCTGCGGCCCCGCCACGACCAGCAGCCGATCGAGGTCGCCGCGCTCGCCGACGCCTGCGCCACCGCCGCCGCCGCGACCGGCGACCGGTGCTGGGACGTCGGGGTGCGGCAGGCCACGGCGTGGTTCCTTGGCGACAACGATGCCAGCACGCCGATGTGGGATCCCGATACCGGCGGTGGTTACGACGGCCTCACCGAGCACGGACCCAACCTCAACCAGGGCGCCGAGTCGACCCTGGCGCTCATCTCCACCCTGCAGCACGCCCGGCGGGTGTCGTGACCGCGCCGGACCTGGCCACCCGGCTGGACCAGACCCTGATTCCCGACCCGCGACGCGTCATCGTCAAGCTGTTCGTCCCCGGGGAGGACGACGCTGTGGTTCGCACCCGCGCCTCCGCTCTGATCGACCGCATCGCCCATCTCGATGAGGACGAGACGAGCTGCCTGCTGCGGGAGACGTTGCAGAGCTTCGGCGACCGGCACCACGACCTCGAGTCGACCTTCCGGCACCACTACGAGCTGGTCCATCACCGGGTCATGCCCAGCAGCGACCTGTCACCTACGGCCCGCCTGCTCGTCGGCGCCTACTTCAGCCACGAGTACGCGGTCGAGGCGGCCGCCCTATGCAACCCGTCCATGGTGCCGCACCCCGACCAGTCCGATCTGGACAGTGACCAGCTGCGCGTGGCGATCAGCCTGCGACAGATCGGCGAGGGGCACCTGTCGTCCATCGGCTTCGCCACCGCAGTCGTCGGGCCCGGTATCCAGCTCGCTGTCGCCGACCGGTCCGGACCGCTGCTCACCGGCCGCCGCAGCAGCGCCCACCATCGTCGCGACCTGCTCGCCGCCGGACTCGCCGACGAGGGTTGGGACAACGAGGTCTCCGCGACGGTGCTGGGATCGCTGCCCGATCGCTTCGACGAGGACGACTTCGAGCGGGCACTGGGTCGTGTTCCCACCGATCTGCTCACCCGCAACACCACGCAGAGCACCATCGAGCAGTTGCGCCGCACGACCGCCGCCAGCTACGCGCTGACGTTCCCCGCCGATATTCCCCTCGACCAACGCGTCCTCTGGCCCACCGCCGCGGCCGAGAGCAACGGTATGGAGGACGCGCGCTTCGTCGGATTCGTCGGCGACGACGGCGTACCGGCCTACCACGCCACCTACACCGCCTTCGACGGCCGGCACGTCGGCGCTCGTATGCTCAGCACGGACGACTTCCTCCATTTCGAAGTGACGCCCCTCCGCGGGCCGGCTGCCCGCAACAAGGGCATGGCGTTGTTCCCGCGGACGGTCGGCGGCCGCCAACTGGCGCTCTGCCGTTCCGACGGCGAGACCCTCGGGCTGACCACTCTCGACGCGCGGCACCGGTGGCAAAGCTCCGTCCCGCTGCACGCGCCCCACCGCAGCTGGGACCTGATCCAGGTCGGCAACTGCGGATCCCCGCTGGAGACAGACGCCGGTTGGCTGGTGCTCACCCACGGCGTCGGTCCGATGCGCCGGTACGCCATCGGCGCGTTGCTGCTCGACCTGCACCAGCCCGAACGCGTCATCGCCGAGCTGCCCGGCGTGCTGCTCGCTCCCGACGACACCGAGCGCGACGGGTACGTGCCCAACGTCGTCTACTCCTGTGGCGCCCTGTTGCACGGCGGCACCCTGTGGCTGCCGTACGGGGCGAGCGACGCGCGGGTCGGTTTCGCCAGCGTCGCCCTCACCACGCTCCTCGACGCGATGGATCCGCGTTTAGCCGTTTAGCCGTTCAGTGATCGCGCATCTCCGGTGCGTACACGGACAAGCGCGTCGACGCCGTCGAGTACACGATCGAGCCCGAAGACGAAGTCGTCGTCGGGGCCGTCGGCGGTGTCCAGGACTCCGGACGCGACGACCTCGGCGAGCGCCGGGAACCGTGCCGGGTCGGCCAGCTTCCGCATCAGTTGGCCGTAGGCAGCCATCACCTCGTCCTCGGTGATGCTGGCCGCGCGGGAAGCGTTGGAGACATCGGCGGTGAGGGTCGCCTGGCTGCGGACGTAGCCGCTGACCAGCACCATTACCGCCAGCTTCTCGCCCGGTTCCAGCCCGGTGTCGCGCAGGGCGACGAGCGCGTACTCCATCCACTCAAGCTGCCTGGGCGTGGATGGCGGTGCGGTGATCGGGACGCGGAGGATCCACGGATGCTCGCGCAACCGGTGGAGGATGGCCCACGCCCAGGACTCCATGCCGGCGCGCCATCCGTGGTCCGGATCGGGTCCGGTGGGGGGATGCCCGTAGCCGGCGTCGAGCATGAGCGTCAGCAACTCGTCCTTGGCGGACACGTACCGGTACAGCGACATCGTGGCGGCGCCGAGTTCGGCGGCGACGCGGCTCATGGAGACGGCCGCTAGCCCGTCGGTGACCGCGACATGGATCGCGGCGTCGACGATCCGGTCCAGGGTCAGACTCGGCCTTGGCCCCTTGGTGCGGCGTTCCCGCAACCCCCAGGCCGCCTCGATGCTCGCAGGCAGGCCCGTTCCGCTCTCGCCTTCCATCGCCTCCGCCATCCGTGGGTTGACCGTCATCATAGTTCTGCGTATAGCGTACGCAGTGACGCGTATGACATACGCAGAACCGAGTCGAGGGGCACTCACGACATGACAGACGAGCTTGCGATCGAGGCGACGGGTCTCGAGAAGTCCTACGGCGCCGTGAAAGTCCTGGGCGGCGTCGACCTCCGGGTCAAGCGGGGCAGCGTATTCGCGCTGCTCGGACCCAACGGCGCCGGCAAGACGACGACCGTGCGCATCCTGTCCACGCTGGCGCGCGCCGATGCCGGCCAGGCGAGGGTGGCCGGCTTCGACGTCGTCCGCGAACGGCACCAGGTCCGCCGCGCCATCAGCCTCACCGGCCAGCACGCCGCGGTCGACGAGCTGCAGACCGGAGAGGAGAACCTGCGGATGATGGCGCGGCTGTCCCGCCTCCCGCGCGCCCAGGCCCGCCGCCGCGCCAGGGAACTGCTCGAACAGTTCGAGCTGGCAGACGCCGGCGGGCGGCGGGTCGGGACGTACTCCGGCGGTATGCGCCGGCGCCTCGACCTCGCGGCGAGCCTCGTGGGCCGCCCGGAGGTGATCTTCCTCGACGAGCCGACGACCGGCCTCGACCCGCGTAGCCGGCAGGCGATGTGGCAGGTCATCGCCGCTCTCGTCGATGCCGGGGTCACCGTCTTCCTCACGACCCAGTACCTGGAGGAGGCCGACCAGCTCGCGGATCGCATCGCGGTGGTCGACGGCGGTCTGGTGGTCGCGGAGGGCGCGCCGGCCGACCTCAAGAAGCAGTTCGCCGATCAGCGCCTAGATCTCACCGCCGCCGACGCGCCGGCGTTCTACGGTCTCATCCGCCACCTGGGCGCCCGCGCCGTCCAGCACGACACGACCCGGTTGACCATCGGGGTCGCCACCGACGGGAGTGCCGCGCACGTCCGCGCGCTCCTCGACGAGATCGACCCGGAGCGTCGCGCCGTGGAGCGTTTCGCCCTGCACACCGCCACCCTCGACGACGTGTTCCTGGCCCTGACCGGCCACACCACGCGGGTCGACGACAGCGCCGAGACCGGCCGCATCGAGAAGGAGACCGCCAATGTCTGACCTCGCCCTTGCTGCCAGGCCCCCGAGCCGGCTCGGATCGGCGTTCCCGGATGCACTCACGATGGCCGGGCGGTGCCTGCGGCTGTCACGCCGGAACCTCGACGCGCTGCTGACGTCGCTGATGTTGCCGATCATGCTGATGCTGCTGTTCGTCTACCTGTTCGGTGGCGCGATCAACACCGGCACCAAGTACGTGACGTACGTCGTCCCCGGCGTGCTGTTGCTCTGTGCGGGTTTCGGGTCGTCGCTTACGGCGGTAAGCGTCAGTCAGGACATGACCGGCGGCATCATCGACCGGTTCCGTTCGCTGGACATCGGCGGCGCGTCGGTCCTCGCTGGGCACGTTGTCGCCAGCGCCACGCGTAACGCCCTCTCGACGGTCGTCGTGATCGGCGTGGCGTTCCTCATCGGCTTCCGCCCCACCGCCGGCTCGCTCGAGTGGGCGGGTGCGGCCGGTGTACTGCTGGCGTTCATCCTGGCCATCTCGTGGCTGTCGGCGGCGGCCGGCCTGCTCGCGCGGACGCCCGAGGCTGCGGGCGGCTTCACGTTCTTCGTGATGTTCCTGCCGTACCCGAGCAGCGCGTTCGTGCCGATCGACACGATGCCGTCCTGGATCCACGGGTTCGCCAACCACCAGCCGGCGACACCGGTGATCGAGACGATCCGCGGGCTGCTGCTGGGTACGCCCGTCGGCACGAGCCCGTGGCAGGCGCTGGCCTGGTGCGGCGGGATCCTCGCGGTGTCGATCGTGCTGTCCAGCGTGCTGTTCCAACGCCGCACGGCCTGAGCTGCGGAAGGCCGGTCCGCCGTCCAAGGATGGCGGGCCGGTGGGGCATGGCAGACTCGCCGCGGTGAGGACGATCTATGTCATTGGCATCGGCGCGGGCGATCCCGACTACCTGACGGTGCAGGCCATCAAGGCGATCAACGCTGTCGACGTTTTCTTTATCCTGGACAAGGGCCAGGAGAAGGAGGACCTGGTCCGGCTCCGCAAGGACATCCTCGAAGCGCACGCCCGCCAGCCGGCGTACCGGGTGGTCGAGGGCCGCGACCCGGACCGGGACCGGACCACGCCCGCCTACCCGGAGGCCGTCGAGGACTGGCGCCGCCGCCGCGCCGACGTTTGCGAGCGGATGATTCTCGACGAGCTGCCCGACGGCCAGACCGGTGCGTTCCTGGTGTGGGGCGACCCGTCGCTGTACGACAGCACTCTCGGCATCGTCGAAGACATCCTCCAGCGCGGCAACGTCGCGTTCGAGTACCGCGTGATTCCGGGCATCAGCAGTGTTTCGGCGCTCGCCGCGAAGCACCGCACGGGGCTCAACCGCGTCGGCCGCCCGGTGCAGATCACCACCGGTCGCCGGCTCGCCGAGGGTTTCCCGGACGACGTCGACGACGTGGTCGTCATGCTCGATGCGCACCAGACGTTCACCCGCTTCGCCGGCGACGACGTCGACATCTACTGGGGCGCCTACGTCGGCACCCCCGACGAGCTGCTGATCGCCGGTCCGTTGCGCGAAGTCGCGGGCGAGATCGAGGCCGTGCGGCGCGAGGCGCGGGAGCGGCACGGCTGGATCATGGACACCTATCTGCTGCGGCGTTCGCCTACGTAACGTGACCGGCCGCTCCTGGCACAGCTCGACGCCGATCGGGGAGCGACCTGGGCGGCGCCGCACGAACCGGCACCGACCTCGGCCGCCAAACCCGAAGCCGCCAAGCGTGAAGCCGCCAAGCGTGAAGCCGCCAAGCGTGAAGCCGCCAAGCGGGAACCGGACTATCGGGGTTTCCGGGGTTAAAACCGGCGCCCGTAGCCCCGCTTTCCCCGAAAGTCCGGTTTGTTCCGGACGGCGGGGGGTGCCGGACGGCGGGGGGTGCCGGATGGCGGGCGGGTGCCGGATGGCGGGGGGTGCGGACGGCGGGGGGTGCGGACGGCGGGCGGGGTGCCGGACCGCGGGCGTGCCTCGGCCGGGTAGGTGCCGGCGAGCGTGCGTGCGGATGCCTCGGCGGCGCGCGTCAACCGCTGCGGTTTGTCCGGGCGGTGGGAGGTGGTTGGTGGTCAGCTCCGGCGCTGGAGCCCTGGGAGGAGGTCGCCGCTCAGCGTGATGCGGCCGTCGGAGAATCGTTGGACGGCGTTGGCGACGACGGCGGGGTCGATGTCGGCGCCTTCGAGGGGGATCCGCACCGAGCAGACCTGCCCGAATGCACTTAGCGGCCCACCCCAGCCGTCGGCGTCGACAAACAGTGCGGCGGCCGTACGGTTCAACCCACCCTGACGGCCGGCGAGCGCGACCCGGCGCACCGCTGACCACGGCGCCGAGAAGTTGCCCGCCGTGGTCGTGTACGTGACGCCCTGCGGTGCGATCCAGACCTCGAGCCCGCGGAGCTGCCGCTCGGCGTTGCGCCAGCGGAGGTGCCCGCGCAGGCTGTACGCGTTGACGGCGGCGACCACCGCGAAGCCGGCCGCTGCCCAAGCGAACGCGGCGTCGAGACTCAATGCCAGCGCGAGCATGAAGGCCGCGCCCAGTGCCGTGACGACCACGACGCCTGTCTCCAACCACACCACGAGGTTCAGGGCTCGCCGCGCCCGGCGCTCCATCGTCTCGGCTCGTTTCAGTATCAGCGCGTCGGCAGGCGGTGCTGACATGCGCATTCCCCCTGGAGTCCGTTCCGTCTGGAGTCAATGTCGTCACATATTGATGTCGTCACATATTGATCATGTGGCCGGCGAGGCCGTGGATCGCTTCCTTGACCGCTTCGCCGAGAGTCGGGTGGGCGTGGACGTTACGCCCGACCTCGTGCACGGTCAGGTCCCACTGCTGCGCCAGCGTCAGCTCGGGCAGGAGTTCGGTGACCTCGGGTCCGATCAGGTGTGCGCCGAGCAGTTCGCCGTGCGTGGCGTCGCTGAGGATCTTGACGAAGCCCACCGTGTCGCCGAGCCCGTGCGCCTTGCCGTTGGCGCTGAACGGGAACTTCGCCACCTGGACGTCGAAGCCCTGCTCGCGAGCCTGCTCCTCGGTCCACCCGAAGCTGGCGATCTGCGGCTGGCAGTACGTGGCCCGGGGGATCATCACGTAGTCCAGCTCCATCGTCTCGGCGCCGGCGATGGTCTCGGCGGCGATCATGGCCATCGCCTCGGCGGCGTGCGCGAGCATCAGCTTCGCGGTGACGTCGCCGATGGCGAAGACATGCGGCACGTTGGTACGGCAGCGCCCGTCGACGGCGATGGCGCCGCGATCGGTGAGCGCTACCCCGGTCTTCTCCAGCCCGTACCCGTCGACACGGGGCTGGAAGCCGATGGCTTGCAGCACCTTGTCGGCTTCCAGGGTCTGCTGCTGGCCGTCCTTGGAGACGGTGACGCGCACCTTCTCGCCGCTCTCGTCGATCGACTCGACGCGGGTGGACGTGAGGACGTCGATCCCGAGCCGCTTGTACCTGCGGGCCAGCTCAGTGGAGACCTCGGCGTCCTCCAGCGGGACGACCCGGTCGAGGAACTCGACGACCGTCACCTTGACGCCGTAGTTGTGCAGCACGTACGCGAACTCGACGCCGATGGCGCCCGCGCCGGCGATGATGATGCTCTCGGGCAGCTCGGCGCTGAGGATCTGCTCCTCGTACGTCACGACCCGCTCGCTCACGGCCGTGCCGGGCAGCAGCCGCGTGGTCGCGCCGGCCGCGATGATGCAGTGGTCGAACGTGACGCTGTCGGCGCCCACCTGCAGGGTGTTCGGGTCGGTGAACGTGCCGCGCCCGTCGTACTGCGTGATCTTGTTCTTCTTCATCAGGTACTGCACGCCCTTGACGCGCCCATCGGCGACCTTGCGGCTACGGGTGAACGCCGCGCCGTAGTCGAAGCGCACCTGCCCGTTCACCTCGATGCCGTAGGTCTTCGCCTCCTGGGTGAACAGGTGTGCGAGCTCGGCGTTGCGCAGCAGCGCCTTCGACGGGATGCACCCGACGTTGAGGCAGACGCCACCCCAGTAGCGCTCCTCGACGACGGCCGCCTTCAGGCCGAGTTGGGTCGCCCGGACGGCGGCCGTGTACCCGCCCGGGCCGGCGCCCAGGACCACGACGTCAAAGTGTGTGCTCATAGGCCAGACCCTACGACCGGTCAGCCGTCCGCGGAGTCCAACTCGGCGACCAGCCGTTAAAGCCCCACCAATAGGGCGCTGGCCCTATTGGCGTACGTGACGAAGGTCTTCTTGCCCCGGACGAACCAGGTCGGTTCGCCGTGGCTGAGCC
>Ga0184623_10001010_pt1 | contig 12263 bp, 11 predicted proteins | sample PLM1_100_b1_FD_133138 | JGI IMG/M metagenome (GOLD analysis project Ga0184623, IMG submission 133138) | Groundwater sediment microbial communities from an aquifer in East River, Colorado, USA - PLM1_100_b1 | ecosystem: Environmental > Terrestrial > Soil > Riparian zone | place: USA: East River...
CGCGCCGGCGGCTTCTACCACACGCACGTCCGCTACCCGCTCGGCGACCGCTTCCTGGACCCGTTCCGCGAGGCGATCGAGATCGGCCGGCGCGCGGACGCGCCGGCTCACATCACCCACTTCTACCATCGCCAGAGGTTCCCCGGCTCGCCCGAGCAGATGCTCGACCTCGTCGACGATGCGCGGGCCGAGGGCCTCGACGTCACCTTCGACAGCTATCCGTACGAATGGGCGAGCACGCGGCTCCTGATCCTCATCCCGACCTGGGTCCAGTCCGGCGGTCCGGGGCCGACGAAGGAGCGCCTCGCGGACGCGAAGGTTCGCAACCGGATCCGGCGCGAGATGCGCGTCCGCGGCGTGTTGTTCGCCGGCGCCGGCGGGTTGCGGGAGGTCCGCGTCGGGGCGTTCACCCGCCCTGAGCACGCTCGATGGGAGGGACGGACCCTGGGCGACGTCATGGACGACACCGGTGTCGACCCGGTCGACGCGATCTGCCACCTGCTGGTCGACGAGGACCTCCGGGTCAACGAGGTCACGCCCGGGCCGCATATCGATGGCCTGCGCCGGTTCCTGGTCCATCCGCAGGCGATGGTCGGCACCGACTCGACGTTCATCGGCGCGAAGCCGTCGCCGCGGACGTACGGCTCGTACCCGCGGATCCTCGGCCAGTTCGTCCGCGAGGAACGCCTGCTCGGCCTCGAGACGGCGATCGCGAAGATGACGTCGATGCCGGCGGCGCGGCTGGGCCTCCGCGATCGAGGCCGGCTCGCGGACGGCCTGGCCGCTGATCTCGTCGTGTTCGACCCCGTAACCGTTCGTGCGAATGCGACGTACGACGAGCCGCGCCGCTTCCCGGACGGCATCGAGCATGTCGTCGTAAACGGCGAGCTCGTCGTCGACGGCGGCCGGCACACAGGCGCGACGCCCGGCCGCGCCCTGCGCCACGGCCGTGACTGACCCGCGCACCCGGCCACCCGGTGTACGCTCGCGCCAGAGGCACGCCGCTGGAGGAAGCCCACCCCCGATGACGTCTCCGAGGGCCGGCCGCGCGTTGATCGCGCCACCACCTCGCCGCAGTGCTCCGGATGCGCTGGTCGTCGCCCCCGGCCAGGTCATGCCCGGTCGGGCCGCCGCATTCCCACTCCGCCGCGAGGGCCCGGCCAAGCTGACCGGCGAGGCGAAATACGCGGACGACCTCGTCTTCCCGGGAGCGTGGTATGGCGCGACGATCCGCTCGACGGAGGCTCACGCTCGGCTGCTCGCCGTCACGCTCGACCCAGAGGTCGACTGGTCGAGCGCGGTCGTCGTGACGGCGGCCGACATCCCCGGCCAGAACATCGTCGCCTCGATCAAGAGCGACCAGCCGGTGCTTGTCCCGATCGGTGGCGAGATCCTCCATCACGCCGAGCCGGTCGCCCTCATCGCCGCACCCGATCGCGAGACGCTGCGGCGACTGAAGGGCCACCTCAAGCTCGTCACCGACCCGCTGCCGCCGGTCTTCGACCCGCTCGCGTCGGACCACGTCTTCGCCGCCTACCGGATCGAGCGCGGCGACGTGGCGGCCGGGCTCGCCGATGCCGACTTCGTGCTCGAGGGCGAGTACCGCGTCGGCCACCAGGAGCAGCTCTACATCGAGAACAACGCGATGATCGCCGTGCCCGAGGCGGACGGCGGCGTCGCCGTCCATGGCTCGATGCAGTGCCCGTACTACGTCCATGGCGCGCTGATGAAGGCCCTCGCGCTGTCGCCGGAGGCAGCGCGCGTCGTCCAGGCCGAGACGGGCGGCGGGTTCGGCGGCAAGGAGGAGTACCCGTCGATCCTCGCAATCCATGCCGCGCTCCTCGCACGGCGGGCCGGCAAGCCCGTGCGGATGATCTACGACCGCCACGAGGACCTCGCCGCGACGACGAAGCGGCACCCGGCGATCGTCCGTCACAAGACCGGCGTCAAGCGCGACGGGACGCTCGTCGCCCAGGACATCGAGATCGTCATGGACGGCGGCGCCTACTGCACGCTGACACCGGTCGTCCTGTCGCGCGGCGCCCTTCACGCGGCTGGCCCTTACCGCTGCCCGAACGTCCGCATCGTCGCCCGGGCGACGCGCACGAACACGCCGCCCAACGGCGCGTTCCGCGGCTTCGGCGCGCCGCAGACCGAGTTCGCGGCGGAGACACACGTGAACCGGCTGGCCGACGCCCTGTCGCTGACGCCGCTCGAGATGCGCCTCCGGAACGTCTACCGAGAGGGTGACGTCACGCCGACCGGCCAGGTCCTTCGAGAGAGCGTGGCCGGCGAGGAGGTCCTGCGACGCGCGGCGGCCGCCGCCGAGTTCGAGACGCTGCGCGAGCGGACGAAGCGGGCGCGCGCCGAGCGGGCGGGCTCGACAACCGTGCCGACCGGCGCGCTGCGCACCGAGGCTGCACGCAAGGCGCCCGGGATCGGCCTCGCCCTCGCCTGGCACGGCGCCGGCTTCACCGGCTCGGGCGAGGTCCACCTCGCCTCGGTGGCCTCGGTCGAACTGACCGCCGAAGGCCGGGTCGTCGTCCTCATCGCGTCGACGGAGATGGGCCAGGGCACCAACACGATCTTCCCGATGATGGTCGCCGCGGCGCTCGGCATCACGGCCGATGAGGTCGAGATGGCGCCGGTCGACACGGCGCTCGTCCCGAACTCGGGACCGACAGTTGCGTCGCGAACGGCGATGGTCGTCGGCGGCTTGTGCATCGGCGCCGCGCGGCGACTGCGCCAGGCCGTCGAGGCGCGCAACGGCGACCGACCGTTTGCGGAGGTGTATCGCGCGGACGCCGCGGCGAATGGCGCGACGCGGATCGACGAGCGCTTCGAGCCCTATCCCGGCGAACCGTTCGACGACGCGACGTACACCGGCGACGCGTACCCGGCCTTCGGCTGGGCGGCGGCCGTCGCGGCGGTCGACGTCGACCTCGACACCGGCGAGGTCCGCGTTCGCGACGTCGTCGCGGTGGATGACGTCGGGCGGGTCATCCATCCGATCCTCTGTGAAGGCCAGGTCGAGGGCGGGACGCTGCAGGCGGGCGGCTACGCCACGATCGAGGAGATCAAGCTGGCCGACGGCCGCTACCTGAACGATCGCCTGGCGACGTACCTCATCCCGACGTCGCTCGATGCGCCACGGATCTCGACGATCCTCGTCGAAGCGCCGTTCTCGGGCGCCCCGCACGGAGCGAAGGGCGTCGGCGAGCTGCCGATGGACGTCGGCGCGCCGGCCGTGGTGGCGGCGATCCACGATGCCGTCGGGGTCTGGATCCAGCAGCTGCCGGCGACGCCCGAGCGGATCCTGGCGGCGCTCCACCCGGGCTCAGGCGGACCGGCCTCGTGACGACGTACCGGTTCCTCGTCAACGGCGGACCTGTGGAGGTTGACGTGCCCGGCATGCGCCGGCTGCTCGACGTGCTGCGCGAGGATCTTGGCCTCACCGGCACGAAGGAGGGCTGTGGCGAAGGCGAATGCGGGGCCTGTGCCGTGCTGCTCGACGGCCAACTCGTCGATGCCTGCCTCGTGCCCGTCTGCCAGGCCGATGGCGGCATCGTGCGCACGGTCGAGGGACTCGCGCGGCGCGCGGCCGGCGACGCGTCGCTCGACGACCTGCAGGCGGCGTTCCTCGAGACCGGCGCGGCCCAGTGCGGGATCTGCACGCCGGGCATGCTCATGGCGGCGCGGGCGTACCTCGATGCCGGTGGCGGACCGGACGAGGATGGCATCCGCGAGGCGATTGCCGGCAATCTATGCCGCTGCACCGGCTACACGAAGATCGTCGACGCGATTGCCCGCGTCGCCGGCACGGTTGCCTGAGCGCTGGAGCGCGACGATGCCCGCCGAGCCGCCGATCGAGACACCGCGCCAGCTGTCCGACGCGTATGCGCTCCTGGCCGGCGGACCGTGGACCCCGATCGCAGGCGGCACCGACCTCATGGTCCGCATCACCGGCGAGCTCGGCCCGATCCCTGAGCGGGTCCTCGACGTGTCCCGCATTGATGCCCTGGCGGGGATCACACTCGAGGCAGGCAGCCTCGTGCTCGGTGCGCGGACGACGTACACGGAGATCCGCCGCTCGACGCTCTGCCGCGAGCACCTGCCGGCGCTCGTCGAGGCGGCCGCGACGATCGGCGCCGCGGCGATCCAGAATCGGGGCACGCTCGGCGGCAACATCGCCAACGCCTCGCCGGCGGGGGACACGCTGCCGGTCCTGCTCGCTGCCGACGCGGAGATCGTCCTCGGCAGCCACCGCGAGGAGCGCGGCGTCGCGGCCGCCGACTTCTTCACCGGCTACCGGACGACCGCGCTGGCGCCGGACGAGCTCATCCTGCGCGTCCGCATCCCGCTGCCGGCGGGCCGCGAGCTGCGCTTCCGCAAGGTTGGCACGCGGCGCGCGCAGGCGATCAGCAAGGTCGTCCTCGCGGTCGCGTGGCGCGACCACGGCCCGGCCGCCGGATGGTCCGACGTTCGCGTCGCGCTCGGTTCCGTCGCCGCCACGCCGATTCGGGCCAGGGCAACGGAGGCCGACCTCGAGGGCGCGCGGCCGACGCCCGAGGTGGCCGACCGTGCGGCCGAGACACTGGCCGGCGAGATCAGTCCGATCGACGACGTCCGCTCGACGGCCGAGTACCGGCGCATGGTCGCCGGTCGCATCCTCCACCGGATCCTGCGCGATGCCGGCGGCTGGTGATCCGGTGGCGACAACCGGAGCCGTGGCTGATCCGATGACGATCGCCACCCTGAACGCGTTATCCGCGGCCGGCGCGGCGACGGCGCTTGCGCCGCTCTTCGAGGGCGCGCAAGGCTTTCTCGGTCGACTCGTCGCGGCGCGCCCGTTCGGCTCCTGGTCGGGACTGTTCGAGCAGGGCCGGGCGATCGCGCTCGGCATGCCGGAAGCCGAGCAGATCGAGCTCGTCGACGCCCACCCGCGCCTCGGCGCGCCGCCGGGCTCCGTCTCGGCGCTGTCGTTCGTGGAGCAGGGCTACGGCGCGGATCTTGCCGACGCCGCGGCCGAGGCAGAGCGCTCCCGGATCGACGCCGAGCTCGCGTCATTGAACGATGCCTACGAAGCGCGTTTCGGCTTCCGCTACTGCGTCTTCGCCGCTGGCCGGCCGCGCGCGGCGCTCCTGCTCGAGATGGAGGCAGCGCTGGCGGCGGATCGGGACGATGAGCTTCACCGCGCCGTCGATGCGGTCGTGGACATCGCGGAGGCGCGCCTCGCGGCACCCCAGGGTTCGTGATCCGCCCGCTCCGACGGGGTTGCGTGGATTTGCGACACTAGCCTCGTGCTGGCGCCGTTCCCGGGGGTCCTGCTCCCGCGCGGCCTGTGGCGCCGGTTTTGGCGCGTCGTTGACTCATTCGACCGACTTGCGCGGTCTATCACTCGCCAGGGCGATGACTCGACCGACGAGCCTGCGAGGCAGGTCGGTCCGCACCTGGCCGGTGGACGGCCGCTAGCGGATCTGACGGAGTTCGTGCGCGACAACAACGATCGCCTCATCCGGCTGGCCGGCCTCGTCTGCCGGAACGTCGCCGACGCCGAGGACGCAGTACAGGCCGCGCTCGAGCGCGCGTGGCGCAACCAGTCCGCGCTGCGCGACCCGGCCCGCCTCAAACCGTGGCTCGACCGGATCGTCATGCGCGAGGCAATCCGGATCACGCGCTCGCGCGAGAGCCTCCTCGGGCGGCTGTTCGGCCGCGATCAGGACGACGTCATGGTCGAGGTCGTGGATCCGCGCGCGCCAGACGCAGCCAAACAGGCGGAGCTGAGGGCGGCCTTCGCGCGCCTGTCGGCCGAGCAACGCGCGGTCGTCGCGCTTCACCTCTACGCCGGTTACTCGGTGGCCGAGACCGCCGAGATCGTCGGCGCCCCTGTCGAGACCGCGCGCTCCCGGCTCCGGCTGGCACGCCAGCGCCTGCGGATGGAGCTCGAAGTCACATGACGCTCCACGACGCTCCGCTCTTGAACGACGCCGACCTACGGCGCTACCTCAACGCGCGCGCCGAGACGGTCGCCCTCCGCGCCGCGCCGGCCGACGACATGGCGTTCCGCGTCGCCGTCGGGCTCGGGCTTGTCCGGCGGCTCGGCGGGCGAGCCAGGCTCGTCCGTCTCGCCGTCGTGGTCGCGCTGCTGGTGGCCCTCGCCGCCGGCGCGATCTACCTGGTCGGCCAGCTCCGCGATGACTACGCACCGTCGCAACCCGAGGTCACGATCAACCTCCATGGCTCGCCGTGGGCCGTCACCGCGCTCGGAGGCTCCATCTGGGCCGGCGGCTACCTCGAACCGGTGCTGTTCAAGATCGAACCGTCCACCGGCGAGGTCATCAGCGAGATCGCGACGGGCAAACGGATCTGCGGTGAGCTCGCGTCAGCGTTCGGCTACCTGTGGTTCACGACCTGCCCGTCGAACTCCTTCTTCGCTCGCGTCGATCCGCTCACGAGTCAGATCGATCGGCTGAACGGCTACGGCGGCGACCGGGTGGCGTTCGGCGGCGGGCGGGTCTGGATGATCCACGACGCCGCCCTCGAGGGCCTCGATCCGGAGACGCTCGCCACGGTCGTCCGGATTCCCGTCCTGCGGGGCGGCATCCTCGTGTACGCATTCGACGACGTCTGGATATCTGACGCCGACGGGGGTGTTGTCGCGCGCGTCGACCCGGAGTCGGGGAAGATCGTCGCCGAGATCGCGTGGCCTGTGTCCGGCCCGAGCCCGTACCCGGTCCACTTGACGGAGGCGGACGGAGCGATATGGGTCGTCGATGAGTTTGAATACAGCGTGTATCGCATCGATCCGACGACCAACACGGCGACGCGCGTGGACATCGATCTCGCGAACATCGACGGGACTGGCTTCGGCGATCATCCGATCGCCTTCGGCGGCGGCCAGCTGTGGGTCCGCGAGTCCGACACGAGCCTGGCGCGGATCGATACGGCGAGCCTCACCGTTGCGGAGCGAATCACCACGGAGCCCTTCGGCGGCGGTGCGTTCATCGCGACCGAGGATGCGCTGTGGTACGCGAATCTGAAGGGCGACAGCATCGTGGGACTCCAGCGACCATGATCAGGTCCGCACGGCGGCAAGTTGTCTGCGCCGCACTGGTGGCCGCCTTCGTTGCCCTGGCCTGTGAGCCGTCGAGCGTTGCTCCGACGGCCAGTCCCTCGTCGATGTCCTGTGCCGTCGAGGTCTCGTTCATCGACGGGGGACCGGATGTGCAGATCACCGGATCGGGCTTCCGGCCCGACCAGCCGGTGACGCTTACGGCGCACGGCCCGGCGGGCCAGGCGACGCTCACACAGGCGACCAACCCCACCCTCAGGACGGACATCCGAGGGGTGGTGCTGTTCGTGCTCGGAGCATCGCGCGAGGACGTCGGGTCGGGCCTCATCGACCTCACCGCTGCCGGCTGCACCGCCTCCGCGACGATCGTGGTCCTCGAGTCGATGTTTCCGCCCGCCTGCCCCACCGGCGACCCAATCGCATCGGGCGGCACCGAGGCGGACGCCTACGAAGACCTGATCCTGGGCGACGGCCCGATTGCCTATTGGCGGTTCGAGGAGGACGCCGGGCCCCTGGCCATCGCCACCGTCGGCGGGGCTGGCGCTATCCAGGGCGACGGCGTCTTCGGACAGCCTGGTCCCATCCCCGGCAGCCGGGCGCTCGGGCTGGACGGCGACGGCGACTGGGTCAACATCGTCGCGCTCGAGCTTGGCGTGGACTTCGCGATCGAGGGCTGGATGTGGTTCTGTGGCGATGGCATCGACGCGAGCGATGCGCTCGTCGGCGCGGAACCGAATGTCAACTTCCACGAAGCCACGGTCCGCCTGTGGGACGGCGCGATGGACGTCGCCTGGGCCGACCGACAGGTGGAGGTGGGGCGCTGGTACCACGTCGCGGTCGTCCGTGTGGACGGCGAGGTGGTCCTGTACCTCGATGGCAAGGCCGTCGGTTCGGGGCCGTTCGAGCCGACGCTCCCGATCACCACGATCGGCTTCGGGGGCGTCGGCTCGCTGACCGGGCAGCTCGACGAGGTCGCGTTCTACGACCACGCGCTGTCCGTCGCCCAGCTGGCCGAGCGGGTCGCTGCTGCCGGCTTACACTGATCCAGGCCTCGATCACGCGAGCGCGGCGCAGAACGCGGCCCAGTTGCCCTCGTCCATGTCGTGCGGGCCGCCAGTGAACAGGTTCGCGCTGAAATCGATCGTGTTGACGACGCGACCGACCTGCTGCAGGACGATGCCCTGCCCGCGCGCGGTGACGTGGCGCAGCGCGCCAGTCTCGGTGAACGTGCCGGCCACGTAGTCGAAGACCAGCCGTCGCTCGCCGTTGACCTTGAGCCAGTTCGTCGGATCGCTGTCGTTCGTCTCGATCCCGTCGAAGTGGATGATCAGGACCTCCTTGATGAGCGCCCCACTCGCGTCGAACCAGAGGGTCGTCGTCCGCGTGCGGACGTAGTCGCCCGTGTACGTGAACGAGTAGCCCTGGCTGACACAGGCATCGAGGCCCTCGAAGTGCAACGTCGCCACGGCGTTCTTCTCGACGACCTCGCGGTTGGCCGCCGCCGAGGCCACCGGGGCCGCGATCGCCGCGATGAGAAGCGCGGCGCCAAGACCGAACACGAATCTGCGCATCGGAGCGAGTCCCTCCATCTGTGGCCGCGCTCAGTGCGCGACCTGTCGAAGGAATGACCCTGGGCTCGCGCGAAACGGGTCAACCGCTCCCGCGAAATTCCCGTGCGGTCGTTGACCCGTTGTGCCCTGCCGCCCGGTCTGTGGATCGAAAGCGCCGCACCTGCGGCACACATGGGAGGGTTTCCGATGAGGAAGGCCATTGCACCGCTTTTCGCGGTCATCCTGGCCCTCGCCGCAGCGTCGAGCGCGCTCGCGGCCAAGCCGGACGTGTTCCGCGATCGGTTCGCGGGCTCGGAATACGACGCGTTCACGTCCGAGGTGTGCGGGTTCGACGTCTGGCTGACCTACCGCGTCGACTTCAGCTTCTTCGCGATGGACGACGGCGGATACCTCCTGCTCGTCCACGCGGAGCGCTTCCGGACCGGGCCCGGCGGCTCGGTCACGCAGGTCGTCAATTACAGCTTCAGGAGCCCCCACGGTCATCAGATCGTCGGAGATCCGGACTCCGGGTCCTTCATCGAGGTGACCCGCGAGATCCTGCACGGCAGCCGGGTCTGGAACGCGCCGGGTGAAGGGGTCATCTACCGCGATGCGGGCTACTACGACGCCACGCTGACGCTGACGATCACGCCGGAGGGCGAGACCCTCGAGGTCAGTGACGAGGTCGCCCACGGCCAGCAGCCTGGGCAGCTGTCGGAGGATGTACTGAACGCACTGCTCTGCGGCGAACTCGGCTAGGCTCCCCCGCGTTCGCCACGACCAAGGCCCGGGCAGCTCGAGCGGCTGCCTGGGCCGTTGGTTTTTCGCAGGCGCGCGAGCCCGTTTCGGCTTCCGCTACTGTGTTCTCGTGAACGACGAGGCAGCGGTGTTCGAGCTCGGCGCCAACCGCTACGGCAAGTCGCAGATCCGGCTCGTCAAGGTGAGCCGTGGCACGGAGCGCCACGCCCTGCGCGACCTGACGGTCGCTGTCGCGCTCGAAGGCGACTTCGAGACCGCCCACGTCGGTGGCGACAACACGAACGTTGTCGCCACCGACACGATGAAGAATACGACGTACGCCCTGGCGAAGGACGGCCTGACCGGCTCGATCGAGGCTTTCGGGCGCCTGCTCGCCGGCCACTTCCTCGGCTTCCCGCAGGTCTCGACGGCGACGGCCTCGATCCGGGAGCACGGCTGGAGCCCGATCGAGACGACCGCCGGGCCGGCTCCCGACGCGTTCGTCCGTGGCGGAGGGATGACCCGCACTACGAGCGTCTCGGCGACGCGGGAGGGTCGTACGGTCGAGTCGGGCATCGACGATCTCGTCGTCATGAAGACGACGCGCTCCGCGTTCGAGGGCTTCCCGCGCGACCGCTTCACGACGCTGCCGGAGACGAGCGACCGGCTGATGGCGACGAAGGTCAACGCGACCTGGGGCTACGGCGCCGCCGCCTCGGCGGATACGTCATTCGACTTCGACGCTGCCTTTGACGTGGTCCGCGGCACGCTCCTCGACGTCTTTGCCACCCACTTCAGCCCGTCGGTCCAGAACTCCGTCTGGGTGATGGGCCGCGCGATGCTCAAGGCCGAGCCGGCGATCGACTGGGTGCGCATGGTGCTGCCGAACCTCCACCACTGGCTCGTCGAGATGGGACCGTTCGAGATGACGAACGAGGGCGAGATCTACGTCTCGACGACCGAGCCGCACGGGCTCATCGAGGCGACGGTGCGCCGCGCCGAAAGCTGACCGGGGCTGAGACCGTGGCGGCGTTCTTGAGCCACCTCTTCCTGCACGTCAGCTCGCTCGCGAGAACGTGGGCGTTCTACGTCGACGGGCTCGGGCTCGAGCTGCTCGCCGGCAGCGGCGAGGACGGCTCCGGCTACATGCGCCTAGGCGGCGGCGACGGCTTCACGATCGGCGTCGAGGAGCGGCCGGCCTACGAGATTGGGGCGCCGGGCGTCGAGATCGTCGTCCGGGTCGACGACATCGACGCGACCTACAACAGGCTTCGAGCAGCGGACGTGCGTTTCGAAGCGCCGCCCGCGGACCAGGAGTGGGGGATGCGGCAGGCGTGGCTTCGGGACCCCGACGGCTACCGAGTCTCGATCAGCTCGCCGATCGCGGGTGGTCCATGAGCGTCTCGGCAGCGGGCTCGATGCCGCCCCGGGTCGACGTCGTCGGACCCGACGTCTCCGGATCGCGCGAGATCCTGACGCCCGAGGCTCTGGCGTTCGTCGCCGAGCTTGAACGCCGGTTCGGGCCGGAGCGGCAGCGGCTACTCAACCGTCGCGTCGAGCGGCAGGCGGCGATCGACGCGGGGGCCGCGCTCGACTTCCTGCCCGAGACGGCCGGGATCCGGGCGGACGAGACGTGGCGCGTGGCCGAGACGCCGCCCGACCTGCTCGACCGGCGGGTCGAGATCACCGGCCCGGCCGAGCCGAAGATGATGATCAACGCCCTGAACTCCGGTGCCCGGATGTTCATGGCCGACCTCGAAGATGCGCTTTCTCCGACGTGGGCGAACGTCGTCGGCGGCCAGTGGGCGCTCCACGAGGCGGTGCGGGGCCGGCTCACCTTCACCTCGCCGGAAGGCAAGGCCTACGAGCTCGGCGAGCGCGTCGCGACGCTCCTCGTCCGGCCCCGCGGCTGGCATCTCGAGGAGGCGCACATCCGCGTCGACGGTGCGCCGGTCTCAGCGAGTCTGTTCGACCTCGGGCTCTACCTGTTCTGGAACGGCCGCGAGCGCCTGGCGCGCGGCACAGCTCCATACTTCTACCTGCCGAAGCTCCAGTCGCACCTCGAGGCGCGCCTCTGGAACGAGGTCTTCCTGTGGGCCCAGCCCGCGCTCGGGATCCCACGCGGCTCGATCCGCGCGACCGTCCTCATCGAGACGATCCACGCCGCCTTCGAGATGGACGAGATCCTGTCGGAGCTGCGCGAGCATTCCGGCGGCCTCAACGCAGGACGCTGGGATTACCTGTTCAGCGCGATCAAGACGCTCCGGGCCCGGCCGGACGTCGTCCTGCCCGATCGCTCGCAGCTCACGATGCGGGTGCCGTTCATGCGCGCCTACACGGAGCTGCTCGTGCAGACGTGCCATCGGCGCGGCGCACACGCGATCGGCGGGATGGCGGCGTTCATCCCGTCCCGCCGTGACGCGACGGTGAACGACGTCGCGATGGCGAGGGTGCGCGAGGACAAGGAGCGTGAATCGGGCGACGGGTTTGACGGCACATGGGTCGCCCATCCGGATCTCGTGCCCCTCGCCACGGAGGTTTTCGACGGCGTCCTCGGCGAGGCCCCGCACCAGAAGGCCCGGCTTCGCGATGAGATGGCCGTTTCGGCCGGCCAGCTCCTTGACCTGCGCGTCGAGGGCGGCACGGTGACCGAGGCCGGTGTCCGGCTCAACGTGTCGGTCGCGCTCCAGTACCTCGACTCGTGGCTCCGTGGGAACGGCGCCGCGGCGATCAACAACCTGATGGAGGACGCGGCCACGGCCGAGATCTCCCGATCGCAGATCTGGCAGTGGGTGGCGAACGGCGTCACGCTCGCGACGGGTGAGCCGGTTAGCGCGGCCATGGCTCGCGAGGCGATCGACGCCGAGATCGAGGCTCTCCGGCAGCAGCTGGGTGAAGAGTCC
>Ga0184623_10001011_pt1 | contig 12256 bp, 13 predicted proteins | sample PLM1_100_b1_FD_133138 | JGI IMG/M metagenome (GOLD analysis project Ga0184623, IMG submission 133138) | Groundwater sediment microbial communities from an aquifer in East River, Colorado, USA - PLM1_100_b1 | ecosystem: Environmental > Terrestrial > Soil > Riparian zone | place: USA: East River...
GTACAGAAAGATATTCTTTTAATTGAGCGTAGCTAAGAAAGGCTTTGTACATAATTCTTGTTTTTGTTGCACCACCATTTGCTGCTTCTAGGATCATTGACACAATTTCTGTTCTACTTCTGTATTTCATATTTAAGTATGTGTTAAATTTACTATTTTAACATATTTGCACAATAATCTAGAACAAAACGAGATTCTACATAACCTAATTGAGATTCAAAATGTTAACGATCGAGCGCCGTCTTTACTGGTAGAAAATATGAGAACTTCAACTTCTTTACTGACTTTTGATGCAATAATTCCATTAATTTAGACACATAGATCATTATCGATGATCATTATCGATCTTCGTTATAACAGGGACTTTCTGCTATTTCATCATGTTTTTGTTCGTACTTACATTTATTTTTATTCTCAAAACAAAAATGTCCATCACCGACCTGGTCATAACAAAAATGTTTATCTGAATCAGCAGATGCTACACCATACGAAGTGCTTACCAGACGACGGGTCCAATACTTTCTTCTTTTCACATGAATTGCACTCCCACTGGAGTCCCAGACCTTGGTCCATATTACAATTGCGTAGAGTTAAATTATGATGGAAAGCTTGGAACTGTCGAATTAAGAATCCCTTAAGCTACCGGAAGGGAATTATCTAAATTAAGAGTTTGAATAAAATATACTAGAGCACAAATTGATTTTTCTCTGATAACGTTGTTGTAATCATCATTGCCTTGGATGTTGAAGAAACTGCAAAGGGAATCAGGATGAGTGTCCAAAATAGATATTGTAGTGGGGTCTAAATAGAAGATAATTGAAAATTACTTATGAAGAATTTGCTGTTTCTATTATACATGACCTCTATTTTGATGGTTTCTGGATCAATCTTTTCCAATAAACCAGTCAATGCAGAACCTGTAGACCGATTCTGGTGTGTGCTTGATGGAAATCAGCAATTGCCCCCTAATATTACATCTGCACATGGCTTCATTGGTCTGAAGTTCACAGAGGATTCGAGTAAGCTTGTATACAATATTAATGTGAATGATATCGACAATATAACTGGTGTTTACCTTTACAGTGGTGGTAACAATAATCAAAATGGAACTATGATCTTAGATTTGTTGGAAGAAGCAAAGGAAGTCAGAAGCGATAACATTAACATAATGAAAGTAAATCAATATGATGTTGAAGGAACAGTTGCTATCGGTGGTGTAACCGCTGAAGATCTCCAGGGAAAACTAAAAGGCAAATCTCTGAAAGAACTTCGTCAGTTGATGATGGACGGAGGAGTATATGTGGACGTTCAAACAAAAGAGTTTCCGCATGGTGAGATTAAGGGAGACGAATTCATACCAATAGATAGAATATTTCCGGACATATCAGATTTTCATTGGAATTGATATTTAGAGAGAAATAATTAAAGCATAAGTAGGATAAGTAATGAACGAGTGATCAAATATGTCTAATGAAAAAGAAGATGATATTTCTGATACGTTTCTTAAAAATCTTTACTAAAAATCAGTAAATAACAATGGAATCAACGAAGAATCTATTACTGGAGTAATTTTGACAGAGGAAACTTCGACAGGTTTATGGGAAGAGGATAAAGACATTACTGGAACTGTAAAGCGTTTCAGATAATTAGAAAAAGGGTCTGAAATGGTATAAAGAAGTCCCATGGATAGATCGATAGGTAAAGTTTTGGATCCGAATATCAACCGATTGTCAACTCTAACTATCTTTAATAAAAATATGAAATTTAATGAATAAAACAAATAATAAAATTTGCACGATTAGTTTCGCCATATTATTGACACGCCTGGCGAGACGTTGGTTGATTCTGTGGGACTCATGTTGTTAACAGTACGAATCCGGATGTCTTATTTTTTATGTCGGGCTAAATTAAAGAGTTTCGTTACCACATGATATTGTTACTATAAATCTAAGGTTTGAATACTTGGATCTAGCAGTAATCCAACGTAAATGTCACAGAACAGAATTACATAATGTATAAAAATTCTGAAGTTTATGGAATTATGGATTGGAATTAAGTGAATCAAGATCAGTTAGAATTATCACGCTTATTTTGATATTCGTCGCACTAGCAAACAATGGTTTTTATCAGGATCTATCAGCCCAACCACTTATCAAGGATTTGGGTTTAAAGGCCGAAATCGTTGCAGATAATTTGTCATCACCTACAAGCATGGCATTCGTAGGATCAAATATTTTAGTTTTAGAAAAGAACGGGAGTGTACGTCCAATATCAAATGGAATGCTTCAAGACGAACCAGTATTAAGAGTTAATGTCCAAACTGATAGTGAAAGGGGCTTATTGGGAATTACCACTATGAATAATGATGTATTTTTATATTTTACTGAGTCAGTGGCAGATGGATCTCTAAAAAATAGAGTGTATAGATATGAATGGAATGGTAAGAATTTAATCGAGCAAGCTTTGATATTGGATCTCCCTGCTCTGCCAGGTCCTAATCACGATGGAGGAAAATTGTTAATTGATCAACCTAAGGATAAAAGTGGGCCTAATTTGTATGCTGTAATAGGTGATCTCAATCACAATGGAGTACTGCAAAACATCAAAGGCGGGGGAGAACCTGATGATACAGGTGTCATATTTCGCGTTAATCCTCAGGACGGATCTGCGGCGAAAGATAATCCATTTGTCAATGAGGATTCAATTTCAAGATACTTCGCATATGGGATTAGAAACAGTTTTGGAATGGCTATTGATCCTGTTACAGGTATATTATGGAATACGGAAAATGGAGCTAGTCAATATGATGAAATAAATATTGTTAAACCAGGTTTCAACAGTGGATGGCAGAGTGTTATGGGACCTATTTCCCTAGAAGGAAAAGGTGAAGACGACCTTCATATTTTTCCAGGATCTCACTATTCCGATCCAGTACTTAGTTGGAATGATCCTCCAGCCTTGACAGCTATTGAATTCTTAAATTCCTCTGAATTGGGGGACAACTATGCCAATAATATTTTCGTAGGTGACTTTAACGCTGGTAATCTATATTATTTTGTACCCAATGAGCAAAGAGATGGACTTAAACTTGAGGATTTTGGGCCAGGTCTTTCCGACAAGGTCGTGGATAATGCTGAAGAATTGTCAGAAATAATCTTTGGAAGTGGATTCGGAAGTATAACTGACATCAAGTCTGGACCTGATGGGTATCTATATATATTATCATACAGCGACGGACGCATATATAGAATCAGCCCATTCTAGAATCAGTTCCTAGATACTATACAAATATTTATTTTTCTATTGCTGCATTCCTGATTCAATAACGTAGTAGAATTAAGAACAGAATTGTCGCTGTATTGAAAAAATTTGAAGGCATAAATACAAAACTTGAAGCAATAAATGGTGCAAGACATGCTTTATGTTCCTTTTCTGGATGTGATCAGTTTGAAGAAGATCTAATCTAATTTCTAATGAATCAAAAAACTTAATGCTACATGAGTTAGATATCTCTTCTGTCTCAAATGTTGTACCCTCTTCTCTTCATTGGTATATTCTGAAGATTTGGTTGAAGAGAAGGTGAAAATAGGAACTATGTAGATGTAAATAGATTTTGGTCTCTAGGAAGAGATTATTTTTTGTGTGATTATCTGTGTCTTGTTAATTATTTAATGCGTCAAGGCTAAATAGATAACAAAAATAATGAAGCTAGTAGAAAAATAAAACCGGCTTAAGACATACAAAGTTCAAGCATCAAGAAAAGGTTTATACTTGGAAACCAGATCTGAGAGAGGAAAAGTCTCTCCGCCAACTATCTTTAATTTGACGGTCAATTCTGCCTTATTTATATCTATTATATTATAGGAGTTTTGGAAGAATCCTCTAAATCTGGAAGAGCTGGCAGTACCTGCATATGCAATTTGAAGGGAACCTAGGTTCCACATCCATGGACGATGTTTATGACCGCAAAGAACAAGATCGACATTTGATTCTAAGCATACTCTTAGAGTGTCCCCAGCGTCTAAGATTATAATCTTATCAGTGCCAGTATCTGGGATTCCAATCAGGTGATGATGCATAGCGATAATTATTTTCTTTTGTTGTTCTTCAAACTTCTCAATAGTTTTCTGCATCCATGAAAGTTGTCTGTACCCAACCTCGCCTTCATCCCTATCTGGTCTTGCAGTACTAAGCGTTATTACTACTACGTCATCCATATTGTGGATTTGGGTAGTCGGAAAGAATTTCTTGAATAGTAAATATCCAGTGTGTCTGTAATCATGATTGCCTGGTATGACAACTAGATTCTTGCAATCGAATCGTTGTAATTCTGTTCTTGCTAGTTCAAATTGTGGAAGGATTCCTTCGTCTGTTATATCTCCTGTTACTATGATGGCATGGGGCTTCATAGTATTTACTTCCTCAACTATTTTATCAAATACCAATCGATCATATAGGCTACCTATGTGGATATCAGAAATTTGAACTAAAACTGTCAAGTGAACAAATTTGGTTCAATCGGTATATTAAGGATGTACCTGAATAAGCTGAGTCCATTAGAAAAAATGTGATAGATGGTAAAGCGAACGATTCTTGATAGACAATTTGCATTTAAGTACTCTTATTATAATAACCCGAATATTTAACGGGCTCGGAGGGGTTAGGAACAAATTTGTCACTAAAAGAGGATTCAGCCAGAAACTTAGTTTTGTTAGCATGACATGAAATTTCGATGATCTTTGAATCAATAATTTTATGGGTAAAGTTATAGATAAGATCGTATATATATTACATATGGTAAAGCTAAAGCTTCTCAAACGAAATCAAACTGAGTCGCAGCGTTCAGAATCTGATTTATCATTTGAAGAAATTTGTCCTATTTGGTCTAATAAATTAAGAAACGGAATAGATGAAATAGATCGTTTGATTTTAGTTAAGGATTCTAAATATTGCATGGTAGGCGAAGCTTGGGGATTTACAGGAAAACAAGCAGGATATTACGTTGCACCTCTGATTCCAATTATTGGCTGTTGGACATGTATTAAATATGGACAGAAATTTAGTAAAGCTGCCAGACATCGACACTCTTATAATGATTTTGAACCTCTAATTTCAGATTTTTTAAAACATTGGAATCAAAAACACAAAAAAGTTACGAATACTAGAGTTAATTCAATAGTCACAGCATAATAAATTGGATTATACCCGTAGAAATGAAATTCATCCAAATAGAAAAAGCAAATCCAGGATATGCTGGTATAAATCCGAAAACTAACACAGCCTATATTTCTTATACATCATCGAACTTTATTATTGTCGTAGATCTTGAGACAGGAATGAGCAGCTCAACAGGCAGAATCTTGTAAAATAAAGATACCCTCCCTGACTGTCCTGTTATCCAACTTTTTTATAGTATTCTAAAGTATTTACCGATGGCTGGTGGGCTTGATTGCTTCTTGTTTATCATGCGATCAAATCAACTCCTCCCACCGGTTGTCAGTTAACCGCTTTTTCGAGTTTAATTCGTTCTATTTTAATTGAACATTTGATTTCAAGTAACAACTCCAACAGGTTGTGATTAAAATACAGTATCGTTGAGGTCTAAATTAGTCACAATTGAATTAGAATTTTCTATCAATTTTGTATAAAACCGCACCATCGTCCTCAGATGAGAGAACATACAAATAACCATCCGGTCCAACCTTCAAATCGGTTATTCTACCGAATCCATTTGCAAAAATGATATCCTTCGATTCTTCCAAGTCGTTAGCTATTTTGTCTTTAAGGGGACCCTGTAATTTCAAACTTGTTCTATCATCATTTAAGTCAAAGTGGTAGATACTTCCTGTGTTAGCGTCTGCTACAAATACATCGTTTTCGTATTGAATACCAAGTTTTTGTGAATTAAAAAACTTTATTGCAGTGGGCGCGACCGGAGGTATCCATATTAATTCCGGAGGACTATACTTTCCTCTACCATCAAAGTCAACTAGATCTTACGGGTTCAAAGATAATTCTCCCTTTGTATCTAGGTTTGGCTTCCAAATTCCCTGAACACTAACCCATCCACTATTAAAGCCGGGTTCCACACGATTAATTTCATCACCATAATGAGGACCATTTTCTGTATCCCAAAGATCTCCTGTTAAAGGATCCCAATCTATTCCAAAACTATTTCTGATACCATAAGCATAATACAAATTCAGCGGAGACTTATGGTCAAGAATCCCATTTCCTACGGGTTTTCCGTCTTGCGTAATCCTAAGAATACCACTTCTTCCATCCGGATAGCTTCCATTTTGATAATTTTGTGACATTGTTTCATATTTTTCACTAAAGGTGCCATCAATATCTCCTACAGTAACGTAAAGATTGTTATCTGGTCCAATCTCCACTATACCACCAGGATGTCTTGGACCAGGTAATGCTGGAAGGTCTAAAAGAAGTTTGGGTTTTACCAATTGATTATTTTTCAACTCATATTTGTATAGACGATTGCCTAATGGTTCTTTAGGATTAGACTTATCGCTGTCATCACCGTCTCTAGCGTTTGCTTCAGTGAAATACAAAAAAATATTTTTAATTCAATTTATCATACGAATAGTGTAATCTGAATCAACCGGTTTATGGACAAATTTAACATGAAAAATAAGTTTGTGTTCACTTATCATAACTCCTCTTGCTCTTCCTCCTCCTTTTCCTTCTCTTCTTCCTCGTCCTGTTCAACGTCTTCTAGCTCATGGGTTTCATCCTTGATTTCTTCCCTTTCAGATTCTTTACTCAAACTTAGTATGCAATAGTAATGATGGCCTTTTTTTATCTATCGGTTGATATGCATCCATTCTAGGTAAATAGGTTTTAGATCAGTTAACGCCTATGACTGTTACTTTCATCAGAATCCATATTTTACAAAAAGCTTATTTTGGCTCTGTAATTCAAATATGGAATTATTGACGCTCCAACGCACGTCGATCCCACTTTCCACATGTTGCAGCTGCTTCGTAGGTGCTCTGCAAGAAAGATAACAAGACATCATCAGGTGACTTTGCGGTACGGACCACATCATAGGGTAACAGATATTCTCCCATCTCCTTATGGTAGAAAGCTTCAGACGGTTGTGTTGGGCATTCATTGAATCCCGAAGGTTCTGGATACGTGTAGGCGTAGAAGACTGGTTGATCGACCGGGCCGCCGCCAGGCCAGAAACCGCAACTACTCACTTCATGTGAATAGGCTTCGACTGCCACAAAACGAGCAACGTTTGTTGCTCCTGGGTGGGGAGGTGCCGTACGTCCAGAAAACCGAGTAACGGCCAAATCAAAAGCTCCCCAGAAAAAATGAACCGGACTCACTTTGCCGTTAAATCTGCAACGAAATTCAGTAAATATCCTATTGGCCTGTGTCAGAATGCGCCAGAATCTCTGTACATATTCTGGATCATAGGATGCATGCTTTTCATCCTTTTCAAATGGGATTCTATCTGCAACTTCTACGGGTGTGGTCCAAATTTTTACAGGCATCTCAAGAGAGTTTAAGGCGGCCATTGTTTCTTGATAAAAGTCGGCTACTGTACGCGGTCGCAGAGCAATCGCCTTAGCAGGACCGTCAGTCGTTTCAATTACGAGGTTATGATCAATAAAATTGAAGTCTATTTGGAGCAGTCGACCCTTGTGGTGCATCGTTGACGTTGTGAGTCCGCGAGGTGATACATACAGAGTGGTATTCCACCAATGATTCACCGTCGGTGTGAGTGCGAGCCGGATTTTTCCGACTATTTGGGTCCACATATGCAACGTGTCATAGGTCTCTTTCCACTCTGACAATGGCAGTGCTGGCCATGAATTCATAGTCATTGGTACCAACTGGAGAACCACCGCATGGACGAACCATATATAACATAATAACTATTTTTATTGCCAGGAGTTTGGCTAATAATGGCGGTCAAAATGATCTTAGCATGGATAACGCACCTTGGAAGTTCCAATGGTAGAGTTTGGGGAAGACGGCATTTCATGATTTGATCACTAATTATATCTCAAATTCATCTAGATAAACAGAGCTAGGCAGTTAGATTAGTAATTGAATTGGCACACCAAGAATAGACTTATTCGGTTAGGAATTATTCTAGTGCAGTTATTGCTCTTTATTCAGTTATCATTTGTTAAAGAAAGTCGCAAGCTGTTGGATAGTAAACTCTGGCTGCTCTTCCGGAATCCAATGTCCTGAAAATGGAACTGTGACCCCCGTTACGTTTGAAGCTAATGACTGTATCGAGCTTAATGCAAAGTTGCCAGGAAGATCACCACCTAAAGCTGGATAAATATCACCTCCTAGTACTAATACAGGCATTGTTATCGGAGCCTTGGCCGTTTCTTTATTTTGTTCTGCATCTATCGGGAAGGCTCTAAAGTACTCAAAGCCGGCACGCATTGCCCCTGGTGCTTTATCGTGACTTGCGAATACATCTATATCTTCTTCTGTAATTGCAGACGGATTATAAGCCAAACCTTTCAAGAACCATGATATATATTCACGTTCTTTACCTTCCACAAGAACTTCTGGTAAGTTAGGTGTTTGATGAAACGCAAACCACCAAGGTCCATTTTCACCAAATTCTGGTGGCAGAAAGCCTGGGAATGGGAAATCCATGATGACCAACTTGGATACATTATTTGGATGGCCGGCTGCAACAGAAAAAGCTGTCTGTGCCCCTACGTCATGCCCCACTATGAAAATTTTATCAAAACCTAATTTGGATATCAACTGATAAATGTCCTCAGCAGTAGTCTTACCGTCATAACCAGTTAAAGGTCTTGAAGAATCACCGAGACCCCGAATATCAGGTGCTACCACCGTGTAATTCTTAGCTAATGCCGGCATAATGTGTCGCCATTCGTACCATGATTGTGGCCATCCATGTACTAATACTACAGGATCTCCTTGACCGCCCATCACATAATGCATTTGAATGCCATTCACTGTTGCCATATGATGTGAAAAAGTCACATTATCGATTTCAAAAGAGATGCCTTCCAATACCTGTTGTTTTTCAGCTGACGTTAGATTAACATTTGATTGTTGCTGTGCCATAGTAATCTGAAGTTGATTCAAACCGATTCCAATAGTGATGCATGATATAACCACTATGAAAACGGCAACTATTACGGAAACTGATGAATGAGCTAAAGATTCTTTCTCACTATTCATCAGTATTTGCTTATGACCTATTGTATTTAAGACTTCCAAGACCAACAAGGAGATACTGGGATACTGATAATACACAAGTAGGAGCTATAGCATAGGTTCAGGTTAAGGGTAACATGATTTCATGCTAATGACATTTATTTATTAACATCAAAGCCGCAGTGTCGAAACTTATAATACATAGGAACGCATTCTTGATCATAGATGTCCAAATATCTTTCTGTCTTGGATAATCAACAAATGCTATTCCGTATTACAGAATCTTTGAATGATACTATTGTTGTATATTTTAGAACATTATTTTACCAAGGAGAATCCTAATTGAGCCACAAGATCAAAGGTGTTAATGGAATCAATATTAATGTTGAAGATATTGGGACTGGAAAACCAATTATTTTCATACATGGATGGCCTGTCAACCATAAAATGTTTGAGTACCAATTTACAGAACTGCCTAAACATGGGTATAGATGCATTGGTATAGATTTGCGGGGTTTTGGAGACTCTGATAAGCCATGGGATGGTTATAATTATGATACAATGGCAGATGATCTTAGAGCTGTTCTTGATTACCTTATTCTTCAAAATGTAATCCTAGTTGGTTTTTCCATGGGAGGAGCAATTGCTATCCACTATATGGCCCGCCACCAAGGATCTGGGATAGCTAAATTGGTTTTACTAGGCGCAGCTGCACCGTGCTTTACCAAACGAGAAGATTTTCCATATGGTATAGAAAAAGCTGCAGTGGATGATCTTATCCGTCAAACTTATACTGACCGTCCGTCAATGCTCAAAAACTTCAGCGAAATATTCTTTGCAAATCCTGAAAAGCTGAGTCGAGAATTCAAAATATGGAATTTAAGTCTTGGTTTAGCTGCTTCTGCACATGCCACCATCCAATGTGCAATTGAGTTAAGGGATGCTGACCTGAGACGAGATCTTGCCGCGATACATGTACCTACACTCATTCTTCATGGAGTAGATGATAAAATATGTTTATTTGGCCTAGCCCGGGCTATGCATGACGGTATTAAGGGTTCAAAGCTTGTTTCTATTGAGAAAGCTGGACACGGATTTTACTATGAGGAGAAACAAAAAGTTAATACTGAGCTTGTAAGTTTTATTGGCTAACTGTTCCTATCCAACTACACTTAGTAAGAAGCTTTCCATTTCTAGTAAAGGTTCAAGTGATGACATTATTGAGATCAGTATAGCCTTTTTTAATAACTTTTTCTATGCCGTCGGGACTCGTGCTGTTAACAATTCGGATCCAGTCCAGAAGGATATGACTGAATATTCATCCGGAACTTTATTAGAAATCTTTAATTAGAAATAGGTCAAAAGAGATGAAAACCTTAAACAAATCAAACCATGTAATGACTATTATTCTTTGTGGATTTAAATCTCATAACCCTGAAATATTGACAAACCTCTGGGAAACGGGTAACATGAATAATGCTATTTTTTTCTTAACTATACTTGCTTATGTTTGTCTTAGTGTGGCACGATTTTACAGTCGCAATTTTCCTGGGGACCGTTACAACTTTTACAATTTTTTGTTTCCGAATCTACAGCACCCCAACAGTGGGAACACCCCGTATTCATGGGATCGTCGTCTGCCATTAACTGCTTAAATCCAGTGATACTATATAACATTTTACTCAATCGATATTAGTAAGCAACAATCAGGACAATTCAAAAGTTCACTTAGTCATGTAGCGACAAATCATGTAATGAAGAATAAATTATTGTAACTTATAACGCTAATATACCCATTAGACTCCCCCAGGAAAGTATCTTTAAATATTAACATACCACATGGTCGATTTAATGATTAATCATGAAGGTAAAAAATGTGATAACTGTGGAGATTCGGTCGATCGGTTGGTTCCTCTAAATGACCCAACTAGAATTGGCAGGTGGTGGTGTTTGAAATGCATATACAAAGAAGGTAAGGCTAAATTTGATGCTGACGCCAAGAATAGCTAACCGTGAAGAAAGCAAATTCAATAAAGCTGATTTCAAGATAAAAGATTTTGGCATTAAGGATGGAAATCCTTGGTAAGTGTCGAGGGAAAATCTGGAGGATCTACATCACAAAATGGAAGTCTCATATACGCATCTGCCTTTGTAACAGATAACGGTACTTATGCTGTAACGTCACATGGAGTCGAGGACAGTGTAGAAGTGGAGAACGATACTCAATGGCATACACACGGAGTAACTCTGGACGAGAATAACTGTGTATCAAAAATTAATGACAATGGAGACGCTGAAGTAAATGATTTGGTTAAAGTTACCAATATCACAGCATCAAAGGTTGACAAAGTAATGACGGCTGAATTGATTATTAATAACACTGATGCATCAGTTTGCGTAAAGAAAATATTCGATTCTGCTAAATAACTTTTTTGAAATCAGAAATACATTTTTGCAATTGCATCCTTTATTTCTGAAAGATTGTGTACATTTTGATCGTCTAGAAGTTTTAATAGTTGTAGATAGCTTGGCTGTCATCCTTCTTGAACCTCCTCTCTATTCATTATATTTTCTATACAAGTATATGAACCCGAATACTTAACGGGCCCGTCGGGAACCATACTGTTAACAATTCGAATCCAACTAGAGAGAAATTAGAGGCAAAATTGTCTCTAAAAGAGGAATCAGATAGATCCAAATACTGAAATTCTATGTCATTAAAGTGGACCCAGTGGTTTGTGAACCCAATTTGACATGATTTTTAGACCCATATCCGACTCACTTTTTATTTCAAGTCAATCCAATTAGAGGACTAACATCATAATTAGGCGCTTGATTTGTAAATGTTACCTGATGGAATTTTTCGGACTCTGAGGGTTGAATGCCAAATATGTCACTAATCTAATTTTCTAGAAAGATCTATAATTTTATTAAAGCTGATATCGTCATCATTATTGGTTTCATCATAGACATTGATAATTAATATGAAAATATGTTGATTTATCAAAATTACAGCTGAGAATCATTGTAATACCATAGAAGTGAATATAATCATATGTTCGGGGTAACCAAA
>Ga0184623_10001012_pt1 | contig 12255 bp, 14 predicted proteins | sample PLM1_100_b1_FD_133138 | JGI IMG/M metagenome (GOLD analysis project Ga0184623, IMG submission 133138) | Groundwater sediment microbial communities from an aquifer in East River, Colorado, USA - PLM1_100_b1 | ecosystem: Environmental > Terrestrial > Soil > Riparian zone | place: USA: East River...
TGCGGGCTGGTCTGGGCGCACGGCCAGACCGCCAGGGGCACCTCGCCGGCGGGCGTGCCAAGGGTAGAGGGGGGCAGGGGGACGGCCTGGGAGCCCATGGGGTGGCCCGGGCCAGCGGTTGCGCCAGGGGAACGAGGTCTCTACTCAAGAAACCCGGATCCTGGGCGCTGCCGGGCGGAATCCCGCGACACGGTCAAGCAGCTCGAACGTCGCCCGGCCTACCTGCCGCCACGGCGGCGGCCCGTTTCGCTGGCCTGGGCGCCGGCGCGCTGGCTGTCAACGACGGGCTGGGCGTTGCGCCCATGCGCACACGGCACGGCCGGTGCAGCACGACGCCAGGTGCGCCGGTTCCATCGCCGCACCAACCGACCACCCACCCGCTACCGGGCGGTACTGGCTGCCCTTGCGTCGATCCCGTCGGCGCATGACGGCCGACGGTGGGCGGACCCGGCCGGCTCGGGGGCCGGCGGCTGGCAGGGCTTGTTGAGCAGCAGGCTGAGGGCCCGAGCAGCCTCCCGCAGACCGCTGGCCATGGCGAAAGAGGCCGTGGCGTGCTGGGGCGAGGCCTCCAGGTTGTCCTCGAGCATGTCGGCGGCCTCGAGGAGCTTCCCGATCAGGTCCTCGGGCGTGGTCGCCTCCTGCAGGAGCTGCCGGGCGGATGCCATCGCGCACCTCCGCGTGGTGTGTGCGGCAAGGACCTACCTCGGATTGGTCGGTGGGCTCAAGTCCTGTTGTCGCAGCTCACGAGGCATGATGAGCCAATCGGCGGGCCGACGGCATGCGGTGGAGGTCGCCATGGCGATGGTGTCGGCGACGAGGTGGGCTCGTTCGACATGCCCGGGCAGGATGGGGAATTCCGTTTTGATGGCCGCGGACATTGCTCGAACACCGGCATTGACGGCCTGACGGACGTGACCTCCACGTCCCTCAGGCGCAGGGGAACGTGAGCGCGACCGGCTCACACGCCGACAGGAGCCTCAGGGGGTGCTGGGGACGTGGCCCGTGATCCTGGCGCTGGCTGGCGGCCGATCTTGCGGCGCAGGGTGTCGAGCACCGGGGTGGGCAGGGCGGCGGCAACCACGGCCATCCGCCGGGAGTCTTTGCCGACCAGGTAGCGGGAGTGTGGCCGGCGTATGGTCAGCGCACGTGCCACGGCTTGGGCGACCACCTGCGGCGGGCTACCGTTGCGCTCGCGGGCGAGACCGATGCGCACAAAGCGCCGGAAGGCGTCCTCATAGAGGGCGCGGGCGCCGGGATCGGACTCGCTCAGCAGCCGTTCGGCGTCCCGGTCGAGCTTGTCGACCGCCTCGGTGTGGATGCTGGCCGGCTCGATCAGGACCACGTGGATGTCCCACGGCGCCAGTTCCTGCCGGAGCGCCTCGGCCATCGTGGCGATGGCGCTCTTGGACGCCGAGATCGGGCCGGTGAATGGGGGCGTGAAGCGGGTACCGATCGAGCCGATCAGCACGATCCGGCCGCGTGCCCGGCGCAGCAGTGGCAGCAGCGCCTGGGTGACGGCGAGCTGCCCGGTCACGTTGACCTCTAGCTGGCGGCGGAACTGCTGGATCGGGAGGATCTCCAGCGGGCCGAACACGCCGATACCGGCGTTGTTCACCAGCCCCTTCAGTCCGGCGTTGCCGGTGTGGCCGGCCACGGTGGCGGCGGCCGCGCGGATCTGGGCGGGATCGGTGACATCCAGCAGCAGGGGCGTGATCTCGCCCGAGTTGGCGGTGGGTGGCGCCGGGGCGTCGGCGGGCCGGCGGACCCCGGCGTAGACGTGGTGCCCGGCCGCGGCCAGGTGCAGTGCGGTGGCCCGCCCGATGCCTGAGGAGGCCCCGGTGACGACGACGTGGGAACGCGTGCAAGAGCTCATGGCTCCTCCTGGGTGGGTGTTCTCCGGTGAGGTAGGACTGCAGAACCGGGGCGACCAGCCAGCCCGTCAGTGGCAGCGGCGGCGAGCGGGGCGAGCCGGATCGCGTACCACGCGACCGCAATGCCGACCAGTTGGCTCGCCACTAGGGCCGTGCGCAATTCCCGGTGGTCAGCGTGAAGTCTGACGGCGATGCCGCCGAGGGCGCTCCCGGCGAGGAATCGGCGCCGCACGTCAGCGGCGTGCTCGCTGGTCACCGCGGAGCCGACCAGCCCGAGCAACGGGCCAGGCCGCCGCACGTCGCCGAGCAAGGCCAGGAAGTACCGGAGGAGGCGCTCCCCCGCTTGGTCCACAGGGCCGTCTGCCACGGCGGTCAGCGCGCTTGCTGGGTCGATCAGCGCTGACGCGACCTTGGTGAACAGCTCTTCCTTGCCGCCGAAGAACCGGCGGACCAGCGCGGGATCCACGCCAGCGCCGGCCGCGACCTGACGCATGCTCGTCGCGTCATCCCCGGCGCTGGCGAAGCATCGCGCCGCCGCCGTCACGATCTGCGCCCGGGTGTCGGGCCGGCCGGGACAGCGGTCAGTCCTTGGCATCGGCCCACCTCCGGTGTTCGATAGAGACGGCCGGAGTGCCGACCACGGTCCACGACGACACCGAACCCCGGCATTCACGGTGGATGCGCCTGGTAACCCGGTTCAGGCCAACCTTGTTCCACCGCCCGATCGCTCTGGGAATCGGCATGGCACCTCCCTCGTCGCCGCGGGTCACCTATGACGTTCGGCCGACCTCAAGAAGCGCGAGCCTTCCGACCGGCCGGCGTGGGGGAGACCAAGGCCTGGATGCCCTCGTGGTAGGTGGGGAACATCGGGCGCCAACCCAGCTCGGTCTGGGCCTTGGCGTTGGAGACCCGCATCGAGGTTTCGATGGCGAACGACGCGACATAGGGTGCGACGAGACGGAACAACCAGGTCGGCAGCTTGCGGGGCGGTGGGGCGCCGAACGCCTTGGCCATGGCGGTGAAGACCTCCTGCCAGGTGGCGGGCAGGTCGTCGACGAGGTTGTAGGCCTGCCCCGCCCGGCCGTGCTCCAGCGCCGCGACCGTGGCGGCGACGGCGTCCTGGTGGTGGATCCAGCCGAGCACGCCGCCGGTGGCGACGGGTAGGCCGCGCTTGGCGAGCAGGGCGCGCATCTGCTCGGCGTCCCCGCCATAGAGCAGGCCGTAGCGCAGGGCGATCCCCTCGGGGGCGGTGAAGGCCTGCTGGTCGAGCGCATGGCCGCCACGTGCGGGTCGCACCTGTCGCCCGCCGGGCGGCCGAACGGGGCCTGCTCGGTGAGGACACGGGCGCCGTGGTCGCGATAGCCGTACCCGAGGATGAGCGACTGGGTGAGGAACCGCTTGGCGCCGAGCACTTCCGCGGCGGCCAGCAGGTTGGTGGTGCCTTCGGTGCGCAGCCGGTCGGTCAGCGCCATGCCGCTGTGCTTGCGCGGAGGCTTCTTCAGGGCGGTGAGCTCGTGGATGACCGCGTCGGCCGCTAGCCCGTCGGCCGCGCGCACCAGGCTGTCGCGGTCCAGCGCGTCGGCCACCACCGGCCTGGCGCCGAGCGCGGCGAGCCGGCCGGCGCCTGCGTGGCCGCGGGTCAGCCCGAGCACCTGGTGGTCGTGGGCGATGAGCTGGCGGGCAAGCGGGATGCCGATCGCGCCGCTGGCGCCGGCGAGCAGAACCTTCATGACTTCCTCCCGTAGTTGCGTGCGGAGAAGGCGTACAGGGCGATCAGCGTGAGCAGACCGAGCGTTGGCACGTCGCTGTCGTGGCCGCCGATGCGCCGATCGAGCACTCGTAGCCGAGCCACACGCGGGCGACCAGCCAGATCCTGGCGGCTGTCTTGGAAGCGACCAGCCAGCGGGCCCAGGGTGCCTCTTCGATCTCGACGATGTCGCTGCTCATTGCCGCTGCCATGTCGTGCTCCTTCCTTCCCCGCCGAGCATGGCGTGGAGGCGATTCGGGGGCATCGTGGCCAGCGCCAATCCACGATGGCGGCTGGCAGGTATCGCAGGATTCCGGCTGACTGGCAGCCAAAACGGGTGCTGGTCGTGACGACAGCGGGCCGCTGCGGCGCGATCCTCGCCGTATGCGAAGCGAAGACGAGCGGACCCAGGAGGCGGCATGCACCCTGCCTCCCCTCCTCGGGAACCCGCTCCGGGGGAGGGCCTGTCCCCCGAGCAGCATCCGCGCGGCGGGCCTGGAAGCCCCGCGCGTGATTGAAGGAGGTAGAAGCTGATGACGACATCGACCACAAGACCAGCAACGGAGCGCCGACGGCCGTGCGCGCTGATCACCGGCGCATCCTCTGGGCTCGGCGAGGCATTCGCCGAGCGGCTGGCGGCCGACGGTCACGACCTGATCGTGGTCGCCCGGCGCGAGGACCGCCTCCGGGCCCTGGCCGACCGTCTCCGCGACAGGCACGGCGCCGCGACCCAGGTGCTGGTCGCCGACCTCACCGCCCCAGAGGACCTGCGACGGGTCGAGGCACAGATCGCCGCCGGACCCGCCCTGGACCTGCTGGTCAACAACGCCGGGTTCGGCGGCTACCGGCCGTTCCTGCAGCTGGACCCCGACCGGGCCGAGGAACTGATCCGCCTGCAGGTGCTGGCGGTGACCCGGCTTGCCCGCGCCGCGCTACCCGCGATGGTGGCGCGCGGCCGAGGCGCGCTGATCAACGTGTCCTCCCAGCTGGCGTTCAGCGCCGCCCTGCCCTCGCCGCCGCTGCCGCCGGGCCGTGCTGTCTACGCCGCCACCAAGGCCTACGTCAACGCCTTCACCCAGCTGCTGGATGGCGAGCTGGCCGGGACCGGTGTGCGGGTGCAGGCCCTGTGTCCCGGCGTCATGCGCACCGAGTTCTACGCCCGGATGGGCACCGACCTGGGCCGGCTGCCCATCCGTCCGATGGAGCCCGCGGAGGTGGTGCGCGCCTCGCTGGCGGGCCTGCAACGCGGTGCGGTGCTGTGCCTTCCCGGGCTGGACGACGCCTCGGCGCTGGACGGGTTGCGCGCCGCCGAGCGCCGCATCCTCGAGCAGGCTTGGGCGAACACGCTGGCCGAACGCTCCACGCGGTAGCCACACGCCAGGCCGGAAGGAGAACGGGAGTTCGAGATGCCGACGAGCGACAACGCGGCGGTGGTGTGGCGCTACCTCCAGGAGGTGCTTGGTGGCGGCCGGCTCGAGCTGCTGGACGAGCTGGTCGCCCCCGACTATGTGGATCACACGGCCCGGGCGGGGCGGTCGCCCGGCGTCGCCGGGATACGCGAGGTCGTGCGGATGTTGCATACGGCCTTCCCTGATCTGGCCGTGACGGTGCAGGACTGCCTGATGGACCGTGACCGGGTGGCATCCCACCCGAGTGCAACCAGCGCCCGCACAGCGCCTGCGACCGCCATCCCTCTGCCGAGCACCACGCCGCCTTCGATCCTGCCCTACCTACCCCGACCCCGACCGACCAACGAACTCATAGGTAGCACTCTCGAAAGCTGGTGATTGTCATGGATGCTCGCAATGCACGCCGGTGGTGGGCGCTTGGCGCCCTCACCCTGGCCGTGCTGGCGGTCGGCCTGGACGCCACGGTCCTCAGCGTGGCCCTGCCCACCCTGGCCACCGACCTGCACGCCACCACCGCCGACCTGCAGTGGTTCGTGTCCGCCTACACCCTGGTCTTGGCGGCCGCGCTGCTGCCCGGCGGCCTGCTCGGCGACCGCTACGGCCGCAAGAAGGTCCTGCTGGGCGCGCTGGCGCTGTTCGGGGCCGGCTCGCTGGCGTGTGCCTATGCCCCCTCGGCAGGGGCGTTCATCGCCGCGCGGGTGCTGCTGGGGCTGGGCGCGGCCGCCATCATCCCGCTGGCCCTGTCGGTGCTGACGGTGCTGTTCACCGACCAGGAGCGCCCCCGGGCGGTCGGGGTCTGGGCGACCGCCAACTTCCTGGCCCTGCCGATCGGGCCGATCCTGGGCGGCTGGCTGCTCACCAACTACTGGTGGGGCTGGGTGTTCCTGATGAACCTCCCGGTGGTCGCGGTGGCGCTGGTGGCCGTCACCGTGCTGCTGCCGGAATCGCGCAGCGCCACCCGCACCGGGCTGGACCCGGTGGGGGTGCTGGCCTCCAGCGCCGGCCTGGCCGTGCTGGTCTACGGCGTCATCCAGGCGGGCCAAAACGGCTGGGGCGACCCGGTCGCGCTGGCCGGCATGCTGGCTGGGGCGCTGCTGCTGGTGGCGTTCGTGCTGTGGGAGCGCCGCCTCGGCCAGCGCCAGGGTGGCCAGCCCCTGGTCGACCTGGGCCTGTTCCGCTCCACCAGCTTCACCTGGGGCGCCATCCTGGCGGCAGTGGGCGTCTTCGCGCTGTTTGGCGTGCTGTTCACCGCACCGCAGTACTTCCAGGCGATCCTCGGCACCGACGCGATGGGCAGCGGCCTGCGGCTGCTGCCCCTGATCGGCGGCCTGGCCGTCGGCGCCGGGTTGGCCGACCGGATCGCCGCCCGCGCAGGCGCCAAGCTCACCGTCGCAGCGGGGTTCGTCCTGCTGGCCGCCGGGCTGGGGATCGGCGCCACCACCAGCATCAGCAGCGGCACCGGGTTCCTGTCGCTGTGGACGCCCATGGTCGGCCTGGGCATGGGGTTCGCGCTGGCCACGGCTTCGGCGGCGGCGTTGGGCGCGCTGTCGGCCGAGCGCGCCGGGGTCGGCTCGGCGGTGATCCAGGCAGTCAACAAGGTCGGCGCGCCGTTCGCCGCGGCGATCCTGGGCAGCGTGCTCAACGCCACCTACCAAGGCCGGCTCAACCTGGTCGGCGCGCCGGCCAGGGTCGCGGGCGCGGTGCGTGACAGTGTGTTCGCCGGGGTCGCGGCCGCCCGCCAGCTCGGGTCGGCATCGCTGCTGCACTCGGTGCGCACCGCCTTCGTGGACGGCATGGACCTCATGCTATGGGTGTGCGCCGCCATCGCGGTGGCGGGCGTCGTGCTCGCGCTGGTCTTCCTGCCCGGGCGGACCGCCGCGGCTGCCGCGACCGAGGCCGAACCAGCGCCTGTGGAGGACGACGTCGTTGTCCGAGGATGATCGGTCAGCGGTCGGGTGGCGGGAGCGCAAGAAGGCCAAGACCAAGGCCGCGATCCAGCAGCACCCGCTGCGGCTGTATCGCGAGCGGGGCTGTGCCGGCACCAGGCGGGTGGGATGACCGCGGAGCCATTGTCAGGCGACGATCCGGCCGACAGCTCCGGCGAGAGGAGACGACCGATGAAGGCCAGTGACACGCTTCCCATCTACCCTGACCTGGCCGGCAAGGTCGCGGTGGTCACCGGCGGGTCCGGCGGGATCGGCGCGGCCACCTGCCGGCTGCTGGCCGCCAACGGCGCCAAGGTGGCGGTCAATGGCCGCGACCAGGCCAGGATCGACACCGTAGTGGATGCCATCCGGGCCGCCGGCGGCCAGGCGGTCGGAATTGCCGCCGACTGCACCGACCCGGCCGGCGTCCAGCACCTGCGCCAGGAGGTCGAGCGGCAACTCGGCCCGGCCGAGGTGCTGGCCGCGTTCGTGGGCGGCGGCCAGGCTCGTCCCGGGCCGGTCGCGCAGGTCCCCGTGGAGGACTGGCACTCGACCGTGGACGGCATCCTCACCGCCACCTTCCTGACCCTCAAGACCTTCCTGCCCGGCATGATCCAGCGCGGCCGGGGCGCCATCGTCACCATGGCCTCCAGCGCGGCCCGCCTGCCGGGGTTGGGTGCGCCCGCCCCGTATGTCGCCGCCAAGGCGGGTGTGGTCATGCTTACCCGCCAGGTCGCCGGCGACGTCGGCCGCCATGGCGTGCGGGTCAACTGCCTGGCGCCGCACACCATCCTGACCGAGCAGATCCAGCAGCGGGCGCCGGAGGAGTGGCGGCAGAAGATGGCCGCGGCGATCCCTCTGGGACGGCTGGGAACCCCAGAGGACGTCGCCCTGGCCGCCCTGTTCCTGGCCTCGGACAGCGCCTCCTGGCTGACCGGTGTCACCCTCGACGTGGCCGGCGGCTACGTCATGACCTGACGCGCTCACCCGGGCCGTCCCATGAAGCGGTGGTCGGCTCGACAGCGTCGAGGATGGCGTCTGGGCGCCACGACCATTGCAGCCCCAGCAGGCACTTCGGGATTCCAGGCGACGGGAAGCGCGATTGGACGCTGGCGTCCAAGACGAGACGAGCGCTCGAGGCCAAGCTCGAAGGCATGACCCTGCTGCGCATGCGATGGCGCTGGCCGATCGCCACCGCGGCCGTCCTGGCCGTCACGGTGGCCCTGACCGTCCTGCAGTTCCCCTTCCCCAAGGTGCGGCTGGCGCTGTGGCGCGACCCGGACGCGCTGGCGGCCGGCCAGTGGTGGCGGCTGGTCATGCCCCTGCTGGTCCAGTACGACCCTGTGTGGCAGATCGTCATGGCGCTCACCCTCATCGCCGCCATCGGCGCCCTGGCCGAGCGGGTCTTCGGGCACGGCTGATGGCTGCTGCTGTACCTGCTGTGCGGTGTGGTCGGTCAGGCGTTCGGCCACCGGTGGGCGCCGCCGGACGCGGGCGCGTCGGTGGCCGGTGCCGGGCTGCTCGGGGCCGTGTGCGCCTGGCTCCTGTCGCCGGCCGGGCGGCGCCTGGCCCGCGTGCGCGTCTGGGCGGTGGCCTGGCCGCTGGTCGGGCTGGCGCTCACCGCGGCGGGTGACCTGCACGGCCCCCCGCTGCTGCTCGGCTTCGCCCTGGGCGGGCTCATGCTATGGCGCGACCGGCGACGGGTGCCACCAGGGACCTCCACGCCGGGACGCGGGCTCCGAGGGCGGGCAGAGGGCGGGCATAGGAGGCAGACATGGACCACCACACCGATCCCGAGGTGCTCATCGTGGGGTCGGCCCGACCGGCTTGGCGCTCGCCGGCGACCTGGCCCGGCGGGGCATGCGGTATCGCCTCGTCGACAAGGCGTCCGAGTACTTCGCCGGGTCGTGCGGCAAGGGCCTGCAGCCACGCAGTCTGGAGGTCCTCGACGACCTCGGCGTGATCGACCAGGTGCTCGCCTCGGGCGTGACCCACCTGCCGTCCCGGCGCTACCGGCGGGACCGCGTCGTCGGGGACGTGGACCCGCACCAGGGTCGGCAGCCTACTCCGGACGCCCGTACGCCAGCGTGCTGATCATCCCGCAGTGGCGAACCGAGCAACTCCTGCGCCAGCGGCTGGCCGAGCTCGGCGGCCGGGTGCAGCGGGGTACCGAGGCGACCGGGTTGGTCCAGGACGCCGCCAGCGTAACCGCCACGCTGGTCCGCGCCGGCGTGACGGAGCGGGTCCGGGCCGGCTGGCTGGTGGGCTGCGAGGGCGGCCACAGCGTGATCCGCAAGCTGCTCGGCGTGGGTTTCGAGGACCAGACGTGGGAGATCGAGCTGATGCTGGTTGGCGATGTCGAGGCCGAGGGGCTGGACCGCGACCACTGGCATGTGTGGCCGGAGGCTGAGGGCGGCCTGGTCGGGCTGTGTCCACTGCCGGCACCCGCTCGTTCCAGTTCCAGGTCAAGCTGGCAGCGGGCGACTCGCCCGAGCCCTCGCTGCAGACCTTCCAGAAGGTGCTGGACGCGCGCACGGTGTCGGCGTGCGGCTACATGACGCCATCTGGCTGTCGCTGTTCCGCGCCAATATGCGGATGGTGGACCGCTACCGGGTCGGCCGCGTGCTGCTGGCCGATGACGTCGCGCACGTGCATTCCCGGCGGGCGGCCAGAGCATGAACACCGGCATCCAGGACGACTACAACCTGGGCTGGAAGCTGGCCTGGGTGCTCGCCGGGCGCCCGAGTGGCGTCTCGGGGCCTACGAGGAGGAGTGGCTGCCGGTTGCCGCCTGGGCGCTGGGCATCAGCTCCAGGCGACGGCCGAGGAGCTGCGCCAGCTCGGCATCGGCTACGTCGGCGGCGCGCTCGCCCGCGACATTCCCCATCCCACCGGCCGCGTGCGAGCCGGCGACCGCGCCCCCGACGCCTCTGCCGCGACGCCGCGGGCACCCTGGTACGGCTCGACGTCTTCTGCGGCCCGCACTGCACGCTGCTGGCCTTCGGCGCGCGTCATGCGGACATCCTCATGCGAGTTGCACGGCCGTGCGAGCCGCTGCCGTGGTCCGGCCGGGCGAGTCGGCGGCGAGCGCGACCTCGTCGACGTCGACGGCCATGCCCACCGCGCGTACGACCTGGACGGCGACGCGCTCGTGCTGGTCCGCCCGGACGGCTACATCGGCCTGCTCGCCGGCCCGGCACCGCGGAGGAGGTCGACGCGCGTACCTCGACCGGCTCACCGCCGGGGTGGTAGCGCGTCGCTGACCCCGGGCGGGCCGCCGATCCACGATTGCGGCTGGCAGGTATCGCAGGATTGCTGCTGACCGGGATCGACAACGGGTGCTGGTGGTGACGACAGCGGGCCCTGGGGGGCGCGATCCTCGCTGCATGCGAGGAGGTCGAGCGGACCCAGGAGGCGGCGTGCACCCCCGCCTTCCCCTCCTCGGGAACCCGCTCCGGGGAGGGGCTGCACGCCCCTCCCCTCCAACCACGGTGGATCCTGGCCATGACGAGCAAGCACGACACGGCCGACCTGGACCTGTTCCGGTTGTACCTGGATGAGGTGGGGCGGCATCCGCTGCTCACCAAGCAGGACGAGATCGAGCTGTCCCAGGCCTATGAGCAGGGCCTGGACGCCCAGCTCAAACTCGCCGCCGCCGACCCTTCGGATGCGGCCCGCCCGGAGCTGGAGCAGATTGCTGCGCGGGGGGAGTGGGCCCGGCGGAAGATGATCGAGTCCAACCTGCGGCTGGTGGTCTCCATCGCCCGGCGGTTCTCCGCCACCGGCTTACCCCTCGGCGACCTCGTCCAGGAGGGCAACCTCGGACTGCTCCGCGCGGTGGAGAAGTTCGACTGGCGCAAGGGCTTCAAGTTCTCCACCTACGCCACCTGGTGGATCCGCCAGGCCATCGCCAGAGGCGCCGCCGACCGCGGCGACCGCGCCATCCGCCTGCCCGTCCACGTGGATGAGCAGGCCGGCCGCCTGCGGCGCACCCAGACCCGGCTGCATGAGCTGCTGGGGCGGGAGCCGATCGACCAGGAGCTGGCCACCGACCTGGACATGCCGGTCGACAAGGTCGGCCGCTTGAAGGACACCGCCCAGGCGATCACCAGCCTGGACACCCCGATCGGCGACGACGGCGCGGCGTTGCAGGACTTCCTGGAGGACGACAGCGCGGTGGGGCCCGATGAGCTGGCGGTGGAGGCGGTCGGCCGGGAGGCGTTGGAGCAGGTGCTCAAGGCGTTGCCGGAGCGGGAGCGGCAGGTGCTGATCCTGCGGTTCGGCCTTGACTCCGGCACCCCCAGGACCTTGGAGGAGGTGGGGGCGGTGATGGGATTCTCCCGCGAGCGGGCCCGCCAGGTCGAACGCGACGCGCTGGCGGCCCTCAGGAGCCCCGAGATCCGCGCCCGCCTCCAAGACCTCGACGGCGCGGCCTGAGGTGGCCGGTCCCATGCGCACCACTCCACGCCAGCGCGACGTCGACGGCTTCGACCGCCGGGCCCGCAGCTACGAGCACGACTGGCGCGCGGAGTTCCACGCGCGCGTGGTGGCCGGCAGCGCCGAGGTCGCGCTGGAGGCGGTCCCCGACCCCGCGACCGTGCTCGACGTGGGCTGCGGCACCGGCGCGCTGCTGCGCACCCTCGCCGACCGGCTGCCGGCCCGGACGGCGCTGGCCGGCGTGGACCCGGCACCGGCCATGATCGAGGTGGGGCGGGCCGCCCTTGGCGCCTACCCGCGGGTGCGCTTGGCGCGGGCGGCCGCGGAGCGGCTGCCGTTCGGCAACGCCAGCTTCGACCTGGTGGTCAGCACGGTCTCCTTCGCGCACTGGGCGGACCAGCCCGCCGGGCTCGCCGAGATCGCCCGCGTGCTGCGTCCAGGCGGCCGGCTGGTGCTGGTGGACCTGTTCGCGATTGGCTGGCTGCGCCCGCTCGCCGCGCTCGGGCGGCGGCGGGACCGCATGCCCACCGCCGCCGAGCTGGCGGCCATGCTCGCCGAGGCGCGGCTGGCGCCGCTCGCATGGCGGCGCGTCTTCGACCTGGGCCCGCTCCCGCTGGTCCGGGCGGTCGTCGCCGATTGCAGCTAGCGGGCACCGCAGGATTGCAGCCCGCCGGGCGCGCGAATGGGCGCTGGCGTCGACGACATGTGGCCGCGGCAGGGTGAATCTCTGAGCATGCAGGGTCTGCACCGGACCCGCAGGACAAGGAGGTCTCCGATGAGCAGCCGATACCTCGGGATCGTGTCGCTGGAGCGGTTCCTGGCCGTCGAGCGGTACTGCGAGTCGCACCGGCCGGCGGCAGCGGCCCA
>Ga0184623_10001013_pt1 | contig 12252 bp, 7 predicted proteins | sample PLM1_100_b1_FD_133138 | JGI IMG/M metagenome (GOLD analysis project Ga0184623, IMG submission 133138) | Groundwater sediment microbial communities from an aquifer in East River, Colorado, USA - PLM1_100_b1 | ecosystem: Environmental > Terrestrial > Soil > Riparian zone | place: USA: East River...
CAAGGCCGCCGGCGTCGCCAAGGGCTCGGGCGTTCCGCACATGGAGAAGGTCGGCAAGGTCACCAACGCGCAGGTGCGTGAGATCGCCGAGAAGAAGATGGCCGACCTCAACGCCAACGACGTTGAGCAGGCCATGAAGATCATCGCGGGCACCGCCCGCTCGATGGGGATCACCGTCAACGAGTGATCCACTGGCGCCGGACTCACGGCGCCGTGGGAGAGCCGCCCCACGCGGTTCGTTGCAGACCACAGGAGATTTGAGCAGACATGCAGCACAGCAAGGCTTACAAGCAGAGCGCGGAGAGGATCGACCGCGACAAGCTCTACGCTCCCGCCGAGGCCATCCGCCTGGCGAAGGAGACGACCACCGCGAAGTTCGACGCCACTGTCGAGGTCGCTATGCGCCTCGGCGTCGACCCCCGCAAGGCCGACCAGATGGTGCGCGGCACGGTGAACTTGCCGCACGGCACCGGCAAAACGGCGCGCGTGATCGTTTTCGCTACGGGTGAGAAGGCCGTCGAGGCGCAGGCCGCCGGTGCCGACGTCGTCGGCACGGACGAGCTGGTCGCCCGGATCCAGGAGGGGTGGCTGGAGTTCGACGCGGCGATCGCCACGCCGGACCAGATGGCCAAGATCGGTCGGATCGCGCGGATCCTGGGCCCGCGCGGTCTCATGCCGAACCCGAAGACGGGCACCGTCACCATGGACGTGACGAAGGCCGTCAACGAGATCAAGGGTGGCAAGATCACCTTCCGGGTGGACAAGCACTCGAACCTGCACCTGATCATCGGCAAGGCCTCTTTCACGGCCGAGCAGCTGATCGACAACTACGCGGCCGTTGTTGACGAGGTGCAGCGGGCGAAGCCGTCCGCGGCGAAGGGCAAGTACGTCAAGAAGGTCACCGTCGCCACCACCATGGGTCCCGGCGTGCCGGTCGACCCGAACGTGACGCGGAACTTCCACGAGGGCGCCGAGGCCTGATCCAGGCCCCTCGCAGGACGTAGACAGAGGCTTGAGCTCCCCCGTGGCGCTCAAGCCTCTGTCGTATTTCTACAGGCACCTACTGACACTTTGGACGCAGATCACAGCCGGGCCAATTTGGTCCCGGCGTGCGATACGCGTACGCTTGCCGGAGTTTCACCCAGAGACCGCTGGTCATCGCGCCCGCAAGGGCGTGGTCGAAGGGCCCGTGCACTGCGGGCGGCCCGCGCAGGATGGACGGATTTGCTCCCGGCGCTTCGCGCCGAAGTAGCCCCGTGCGCCTGCGCCGGGGCGTTTTGCTTTTCCGTGGACCTGTCCCGACCCACTGCCGTGCGCGTGGAGACCAGCTCGAAGTAGGAGAGAGGAGGGACATGGCGGACAAGCCGATTCGGGCCGACAAGGCGGGTGCGGTCGCGGAGCTCACTGAGAACTTCCGGACCTCGCCGGCCACGCTGCTCACCGAGTACCGCGGACTGACCGTGGCGCAGCTGACCGAGCTGCGGCGCTCGCTGGGCCGTACCACGACCTACACGGTCGCGAAGAACACGCTCGCGAAGCGTGCTGCGACCGAGGCGGGCATCGAAGGCCTCGATGCGCTGTTCACCGGTCCTACCGCGCTCGCCTTCGTCTCCGGCGACCCTGTCGAGGCTGCGAAGGGGCTGCGCGATTTCGCGAAGGCCAACCCGCTCCTCGTCATCAAGGGCGGCGTTTTCGAGGGCAAGGCGGTCACGGCGGCCGAGGTCTCCAAGATCGCTGACCTGGAGTCCCGCGAGGTGCTGCTGGCCAAGCTGGCCGGCGCGATGAAGGCGAACCTGAGCAAGGCCGCGGCCGTGCTGCAGGCCCCGCTTTCGAAGACCGTTCGTACGGTCGCCGCACTGCAGGACAAGCGCGCGCAGGAAGGTGCCGAGTGACGCTCGTCAGGGCAGCCCGGCACTTCGGATCCACGATTTTTCGTAGTTTGAGAAAGGACGCCTGACATGGCGAAGCTGAGCACCGATGAGCTCCTTGAGAGCTTCAAGGAGATGACTCTGATCGAGCTCTCCGAGTTCGTGAAGAAGTTCGAGGAGACCTTCGAGGTCACCGCCGCCGCGCCGGTCGCCGTTGCGGGCGTTGCCGCTGCCGCCGCGCCGGCCGAGGCCGTCGAGGAGCAGGACGAGTTCGACGTCGTCCTGGAGAACGACGGTGGCAAGAAGATCCAGGTCATCAAGGTCGTGCGTGAGCTGACCGGCCTGGGCCTGAAGGAGGCCAAGGACTTCGTCGAGGCCGCCCCCAAGGCGATCCTCGAGAAGGTCAACAAGGAGACCGCCGACAAGGCGAAGGCGAAGCTCGAGGCTGAGGGCGCGGGCGTCAAGCTCAAGTAAGCTCGCTCTTCGGTCAAACGAAGGGGGCGATGCACCACAGACGGCGCGGTCAGGCTTGATCCCCGTCGGTGGTACATCGCCCCCTTCGTCGTGTAGCGAAGGCTCGTATGACAGCACCGGGGGTTAAGCGACGAAGGTGGTTTTGTTGAGGAATGTGAGGATGTTGATCACGTTCAGAGCCATCAGCGTCAGCAGCAATGCGCGGTCCAGCAGGTCTCGGGCGCCGATCCGGCCCAAGATCATGAAGATCGGGACGATCTCCAGCAGGAAGCGGGGCAGCGAGCCCAGCGGGTCCTCCGGCCCGACCTCGGTGACCAGCAGCGGAATGAACAGGGCGACGGCGTAGATCACGAGGTACCGCTGATCGGCGCGGAAACGGTAAGGCCCGGCAACCGACAAGATCAGTACGGTGAGCGCCAGCGCGAACAACGCCAGCTGCTGGACGTAGAGCAGACCGCGCTCGCTCAGCAGCGGTTGCTCTCCGATGAGCTGCAGGGCGTGCAACTGCGGAACCCCAGGAATGTTGTACGCGCGGTGCCAGTGACCCTGTGCGTGGGCGAAGGCGAGCGCGTCGCCGGTGGTGACCCAGCAATAGACCGAGTAGGCGACCAGCCCGGCCGGCACAAGCAGTAGCGCGAGCGCCGACCAGTCGAGTGAGCGCCGGTGCTGGCGGTAGTACTCGTAGGCCAGCGGCAGCAGGAGCAGGAGCCCGAACAACCGGACGCCGCCTGCCAGACCGCCCATCAGGCCCGCGACCCACCAGTTCCCGCGGCGCGCCGCATAGAGCGCAGCCGTCGCGCACAGGATGAACAGGCCTTCGTTGTACGGGGCGTACAGAAACAGCGCAGTGGGGAACGCCACCACGTAGAACACCGCACGCCGGGCCGTGGGGCCGTCGAACTCGTGCTCCGTCAGTCGCTGGATCAGCACGAGGGCGGCGAGGGCGACCAGCATGGTCACGATCGGCCCGGCGATGCGCTGCCCGCCCGGCAGGTAATCGGTGCCGTGCAGCAGCAGGGGATAGAGCGGGAGGAAGGCGTGCCGCTCGAAGGTGTCGTAGCCGCGTTCGGCGATGTCGAGATAGTGTCCCGTGTCCCAGATGAGCCAGTCCTCGAAGATCATCTTCGCTGGCCGCGGCTCGACACCGAGCACCCGATAGTGGTATGCGGTGCTCATCAGGTAAACGACGGCTCCGACGCCCCAGGCGACTAGCGCCGGCAGGTGTCGGCGCAGGGTCGGGACCCGGGTGGTCCGGCGTGTCGCGGGCGGGGTGAGCACGGGCGCGGTCATGGCTCCTCGACGGGTCTTCTGGCCGGTCAGCGGGGGGTCACGCGCCGATTTGCACGGCTTCGCGGACGGCTCATGATGCCACGCCCACACTGTTATGCGGCATGGTCTTGACGTGGCTGGCAGGGAAAGGCACGCTGATGTAAGAACACGAGGCGGGCTGTCGCCAGGCCACCGAGGATGGTTTCGGGAGAAACTGTCGCCCCCCTGGGCTATGGTGGTGTGCGACACGTCTTGCCCGATCCTGCCGTGGCGACTTTACAGCGGCGTGCCTTCCGGCTACACTGCTAGTTTGCGCTGCCCTTCTATCTGCCCCTGCCTGGAAAGTTCCATGGGAACATTCCGGATCAGGGGTCGTTGGAGTGCACGCGTAACGGCCGTTGCACCACCGGTCCTCGGAAGGACGTATCTTGGCAACTTCCCGCCCTGCGAAGACCAGTCGTACGTCGAGCGCTTTCGCTCCCCGCCGGATCTCCTTCGGCAGGATCACCGAACATCTAGAGGTCCCCAATCTTCTCGCCATCCAGACCGAGTCTTTCGACTGGCTGGTCGGCAACGAAAGTTGGCAGACCCGCTCGGCAGCTGACCAGCACGCCCGCTCGGGCCTCGCAGAGATCCTCGAAGAGATCAGTCCCATCGAGGACTTCTCCGGCACTATGTCGTTGTCTTTCTCCAACCCGCGCTTCGAAGAGGTCAAGGCCTCGATCGAGGAGTGCAAGGAGAAGGACCTCACCTACTGCGCGCCGCTCTTCGTGACCGCGGAGTTCACCAACAACACCACTGGCGAGATCAAGAGCCAGACGGTGTTCATGGGTGACTTCCCGATGATGACGCCTAAGGGCACTTTCATCATCAACGGCACGGAGCGGATCGTCGTCTCCCAGCTTGTCCGTTCTCCCGGTGTCTACTTCACCAAGGAGCCGGACAAGACTTCTGACCGTGACCTGACGAGCGTCAAGGTCATCCCGAGCCGGGGCGCCTGGCTCGAGTTTGACATCGACAAGCGCGACACCGTCGGCGTGCGCATCGACCGCAAGCGCCGCCAGGCTGTCACCGTCCTGCTGAAGGCGATCGGCTGGTCCGCGGACCAGATCCGGGAGCGCTTCGGCTGGTCTGAGCTGCTCATGACCACGCTGGAGAAGGACCACATCGCCAGCCAGGACGAGGCGCTTCTCGACATCTACCGGAAGCTGCGTCCGGGTGAGCCCCCGACGCGTGAGAACGCGCAGACTCTTCTCGACAACCTGTTCTTCAACCCGAAGCGCTACGACGTCGCGAAGGTCGGTCGCTACAAGTTCAACAAGAAGCTCGAGGTCGACGTCCCGATCACCAAGGGCGTCCTCACCGAGGACGACGTCGTCTCGACCGTCGAGTACCTCTGCCGCCTGCACGTAGGTGAAGAGGGCTACGAGGCCGACGACATCGACCACTTCGGCAACCGGCGCCTGCGGACGGTGGGCGAGCTGATCCAGAACCAGGTTCGGGTCGGCTTGTCCCGCATGGAGCGGGTCGTCCGGGAGCGGATGACGACTCAGGACGTCGAGGCGATCACGCCGCAGACCCTGATCAACATCCGCCCGGTGGTCGCCGCGATCAAGGAGTTCTTCGGCACTTCGCAGCTCTCGCAGTTCATGGACCAGACCAACCCGCTCGCGGGTCTGACCCACCGCCGCCGCCTGTCGGCGCTCGGCCCGGGTGGTCTGTCGCGTGAGCGCGCCGGCTTCGAGGTCCGGGACGTCCACCCGTCGCACTACGGCCGGATGTGCCCGATCGAGACGCCGGAAGGCCCGAACATCGGCCTGATCGGCGCCCTGTCGACCTTCGCGCGGGTCAACCCGTTCGGCTTCATCGAGACGCCTTACCGCAAGGTCGTCCAGGGCCGGGTGGGCGACCAGATCGACTACCTGACCGCTGACGAGGAGGACAGGCACGTCATCGCGCAGGCGAACGAGCCGCTGCAGGACGACGGCAACTTCGTCGGCGACCGGGTGCTCGTGCGCCGTAAGGGCGGCGAGGTCGACTACGTGGCTCCGACGCAGGTCGACTACATGGACGTCTCGCCGCGCCAGATGGTGTCGGTCGCGACCGCCATGATCCCGTTCCTCGAGCACGACGACGCCAACCGGGCCCTGATGGGCGCGAACATGCAGCGTCAGGCCGTGCCGCTGGTCAGGGCGGAGTCGCCGCTGGTCGGCACCGGCATGGAATACCGTGCCGCGGTCGACGCCGGTGACGTCGTGGTGGCCGAGGTCGGCGGCGTGGTCGAGGACCTGTGCGCCGACTACGTGACGGTCCACCAGGACGACGGCCACCGTCGCACCTACCTGCTGCACAAGTTTCGCCGTTCCAACTCGGGCTCCTGCGTGAACCAGAAGCCCGTCGTCTTCGAGGGCGACCGCGTCGAGGCCGGCCAGGTCATCGCCGACGGTCCCTGCACCGACGAGGGCGAGATGGCGCTCGGACGCAACCTGCTGGTCGCGTTCATGCCGTGGGAGGGCCACAACTACGAGGACGCGATCATCCTGTCGCAGCGCCTCGTCCAGGAGGACGTCCTCACCTCGATCCACATCGAGGAGCACGAGGTCGACGCCCGCGACACCAAGCTGGGCCCGGAGGAGATCACCCGCGACATCCCGAACGTCAGCGAGGAAATGCTCGCCGACCTCGACGAGCGCGGCATCATCCGGATCGGCGCGGAGGTCGTCCCGGGCGACATCCTGGTCGGCAAGGTCACGCCGAAGGGCGAGACCGAGCTGACCCCTGAGGAGCGGCTGCTGCGCGCGATCTTCGGTGAGAAGGCGCGTGAGGTCCGGGACACCTCGCTGAAGGTTCCCCACGGCGAGACCGGCACGGTCATCGGCGTGCGGACCTTCTCCCGCGAGGACGGCGACGAGCTGCCTCCGGGCGTCAACGAGCTGGTCCGGGTCTACGTGGCGCAGAAGCGCAAGATCCAGGACGGTGACAAGCTCGCCGGCCGCCACGGCAACAAGGGCGTCATCTCCAAGATCCTTCCGGTCGAGGACATGCCGTTCCTGGAGGACGGCACGCCCGTCGACATCGTCCTGAACCCGCTGGGTGTGCCCTCGCGCATGAACATCGGGCAGGTCCTGGAGACCCACCTCGGGTGGGTGGCCAAGACCGGCTGGAAGATCGACGGCCAGGACGAGGACTGGAAGAAGGCTCTGCGCTCGATCGACGCGCACGAGTCGGCTCCCGACACCAACGTCGCCACGCCCGTGTTCGACGGCGCCAAGGAGGAGGAGATCACCGGTCTGCTCGCCTCGACGCTGCCCAACCGGGACGGCCAGCAGTTGGTCGGCGCCTCCGGCAAGGCCCAGCTCTTCGACGGCCGCAGCGGTGAGCCGCTGCCGGACCCGGTCGCGGTGGGCTACATCTACATCCTGAAGCTCAACCACCTGGTCGACGACAAGATCCACGCTCGGTCGACCGGTCCGTACTCGATGATCACGCAGCAGCCGCTGGGTGGTAAGGCGCAGTTCGGTGGTCAGCGCTTCGGTGAGATGGAGTGCTGGGCGATGCAGGCCTACGGCGCCGCGTACGCGCTGCAGGAGCTGTTGACGATCAAGTCCGACGACGTCCTGGGCCGGGTGAAGGTCTATGAGGCGATCGTCAAGGGCGAGAACATTCCCGAGCCGGGTATCCCGGAGTCGTTCAAGGTCCTGCTCAAGGAGCTCCAGTCGCTCTGCCTGAACGTGGAGGTCCTCTCCAGCGACGGCGTCGCCCTGGAGATGCGGGAGACCGACGACGAGGTGTTCCGTGCCGCGGAGGAGCTCGGTATCGACCTTTCCCGGCGTCCCAACGAAGGCGTGATCAGCGTCGACGAAGTCTGATCAAGGTGCCGCCGGGGGCCGCGAGGCTCCCGGCGGGCGCCCCACCAAGACTGACCTAGGCAAGAACGAGCCAAGAGGGAATATTAAGTGCTCGACGTTAACTTCTTCGATGAGCTGCGAATCGCCCTGGCGACCGCGGAGGATATTCGGCGCTGGTCGCACGGCGAGGTCAAGAAGCCCGAGACCATCAACTACCGCACCCTCAAGCCCGAGAAGGACGGACTCTTCTGCGAGAAGATCTTCGGTCCGCAGCGGGACTGGGAGTGCTACTGCGGGAAGTACAAGCGCGTCCGCTTCAAGGGCATCGTCTGCGAGCGATGCGGCGTCGAGGTCACCCGCTCGAAGGTGCGCCGCGAGCGGATGGGCCACATCGAGCTCGCCGCGCCGGTCACCCACATCTGGTACTTCAAGGGCGTCCCGAGCCGGCTCGGCTACCTGCTGGACCTGGCCCCCAAGGACCTTGAGAAGATCATCTACTTCGCGTCTTACGTGATCACGAGCGTCGACGCCGAGGCGCGCCACCGCGATCTCTCGACCATCGAGAACGAGATCTTCGCGGAGAAGCGCCAGGCCGAGAACGCCCGGGACGCCGAGATCGAGAAGCGTGCCGCCAAGCTCGAGGCCGACCTGGCCGAGCTGGAGGCAGAGGGCGCCAAGGCCGACGTGCGGCGCAAGGTCAAGGAGTCCGGCGAGCGGGAGATGCGCCAGATCCGGGACAAGGCGCAGCGTGAGATCGACCGGCTCGACGAGGTGCTCGACACCTTCCGCAAGCTCGACCCGAAGCAGCTGGTCACCGACGAGCTGCTCTACCGGGAGCTGCGCGACCGGTTCGGCGAGTACTTCACCGGCGGCATGGGTGCCGAGGCCATCAAGGCTCTGCTGGAGAACATGGACCTCGACGCCGAGGCCGAGGACCTGCGCGAGACCATTCGCACGGGTAAGGGCCAGCGCAAGATCCGTGCCCTCAAGCGGCTGAAGGTCGTCGCGGCGTTCCTCAACACGAGCAACTCGCCCCTGGGCATGGTGCTCGACTGCGTCCCGGTGATCCCGCCGGACCTGCGCCCGATGGTGCAGCTCGACGGTGGCCGCTTCGCCACCAGCGACCTGAACGACCTCTACCGTCGCGTGATCAACCGCAACAACCGCCTCAAGCGTCTGATCGACCTCGGCGCACCCGAGATCATCGTGAACAACGAGAAGCGAATGCTGCAGGAGGCCGTCGACGCGCTGTTCGACAACGGCCGGCGCGGCCGTCCGGTCACCGGGCCGGGCAACCGCCCGCTCAAGTCGCTGTCCGACATGCTCAAGGGCAAGCAGGGCCGGTTCCGCCAGAACCTGCTCGGCAAGCGCGTGGACTACTCGGGCCGTTCGGTCATCGTCGTCGGCCCGCGGCTGAAGCTGCACCAGTGCGGTCTGCCCAAGCAGATGGCGCTGGAGCTGTTCAAGCCGTTCGTGATGAAGCGCCTGGTCGACCTGAACCACGCGCAGAACATCAAGTCCGCCAAGCGGATGGTCGAGCGGCAGCGGCCGGTCGTCTGGGACGTGCTGGAGGAGGTCATCACCGAGCACCCGGTGCTGCTCAACCGGGCGCCCACCCTGCACCGCCTGGGCATCCAGGCCTTCGAGCCGCAGCTGGTCGAGGGCAAGGCGATCCAGATCCACCCGCTCGTCTGCACCGCGTTCAACGCGGACTTCGACGGTGACCAGATGGCGGTCCACGTGCCGCTGTCGGCCGAGGCTCAGGCCGAGGCCCGGATCCTGATGCTCTCCTCGAACAACATCCTCAAGCCGGCCGACGGCAAGCCGGTCACCATGCCCACCCAGGACATGGTCATCGGCCTCTACCACCTGACCCACCTGCGTACGGGTCTGGAGGGCGAGGGCCGGGTGTTCAGCTCGGACGCCGAGGCGCGGATGGCGTACGACCAGGGCGAGCTGCACCTGCAGGCCCCGGTCCGGATCCGGCTGCACGGCCTCGTCGGCGTCGACAACGGCGTCGGCTCGGCCGAGTGGGAGGCGCCCGAGGGCTGGGAGCCCGGCCAGGCGCTGACGGTGGAAACCACGCTCGGCCGGGTGCTGTTCAACGAGACCCTGCCGGTGGGCTACCGCTTCGTGAACTACGAGATCCGCAAGGGTCAGCTCTCGGCGATCGTCAACGATCTCGCCGAGCGCTTCCCGAAGGTCGCCCTGGCGGCGACGCTCGACGCGCTCAAGGAGGCCGGTTTCCACTGGGCCACCTGGTCCGGTGTGACCATCGGCATCGAGGACGTCGTTCAGCCGCCGGCGAAGAAGGGCATCCTCGAGCGCTACGAGAAGGAGGCCGAGCGGATCGACAAGCAGTACCAGCGCGGCCTCATGACCTCCGAAGAGCGCCGGGGCGAGCTGATCCAGATCTGGACCAAGGCGACCAACGAGGTCGCCAAGGAGATGGAGACGGCGCTGCCGCAGGAGGGCTCGCTGTGGAAGATGATCCACTCCGGCGCCCGCGGTAACCTGCTCCAGCTCCGCCAGATCGCCGCGATCCGTGGCCTGGTGGCGAACCCGAAGGGTGAGATCATCCCGCGGCCGATCAAGTCCTCGTTCCGTGAGGGCCTGTCGGTGCTGGAGTACTTCATCTCCACCCACGGTGCTCGTAAGGGTCTTGCCGACACCGCGCTGCGGACCGCCGACTCCGGGTACCTGACCCGGCGTCTGGTGGACGTCTCGCAGGACGTCATCATCCGCGAGGAGGACTGCGGCACCGACCGGGCGATTCCGGTGCACGTCGGCGAGACCGCCGACGGCAAGGTCGTGGTCCACGAGTTCGCCGAGACGGGCTTGCACGCGCGCACGCTGGCCGACGACATCAATGATGGCGCCGGCAAGGTCATCGTCACCCGTGGCACCGACCTCAACTCGATCGCCGTCGACGCTCTCGTCAAGGCGGGCGTGGACACGGTGCGGGTGCGCAGCGTGCTGACCTGCGAGTCGAAGCTCGGCGTTTGCGCGGCGTGCTACGGGCGGTCGCTGCCGACCGGTAAGACGGTCGACGTCGGCGAGGCGGTCGGCATCATCGCGGCGCAGTCCATCGGTGAGCCCGGCACGCAGCTGACGATGCGTACCTTCCACACCGGTGGTGTCGCGGGTGAGGACATCACCCAGGGTCTGCCCCGTGTCCAGGAGATCTTCGAGGCGCGTGTGCCCAAGGGCAAGGCGCCGATCGCGGAGACCCCCGGCCGGATCCGGATCGAGGACGGCGACCGGTCGCGGAAGATCATCATCGTGCCGGACGACGGCAGCGACGAGATCGTCCACGACAAGATCTCCAAGCGCGTCCGCCTGCGTCCCGGCGTTCACGACGGTGCGCACGTGGAGGTCGGCGAGAAGCTCACCGAGGGCACGATCGACCCGCACGAGCTGCTGCGGGTGCTCGGCCCACGCGCGGTCCAGGTCCACCTGACCCAGGAAGTCCAGGACGTGTACCGCTCGCAGGGTGTGATGATCCACGACAAGCACATCGAGATCATCATCCGGCAGATGCTCAAGCGCGTGACGGTCATCGACTCGGGCGCCACGGAGTTCCTGCCGGGCGTGCTGGTCGACCGGGCGCAGTTCGAGTCGGAGAACCGGCGCGTCGTGTCCGAGGGCGGCGAGCCCGCGGCCGGACGTCCGGTGCTGATGGGTATCACGAAGGCGTCGCTCGCCACCGAGTCGTGGCTCTCGGCCGCCTCCTTCCAGGAGACGACCCGGGTGCTCACCGAGGCGGCGATCAACTCCCGCAGTGACTCGCTCATCGGTCTCAAGGAGAACGTCATCATCGGCAAGCTCATCCCGGCCGGTACGGGCATCAGCAAGTACCGCAACATCCGGGTGGAGCCGACCGAGGAGGCGAAGGCGAAGGTCTACTCGATGACCGCCGCCTACGGCGAGACCGACTACGGTTTCGGCCCGGCGAGCGGCCTGGCCGTCCCGCTGGACGACTTCGATTTCGGGGCTTACCGCTGATCTCGCCCACCGAGGTTCGGTAACTAGCGCGGCTGCGGCCCGTGGTCTTCGGATCACGGGCCGCAGCTGTGTCCGCCGACAGCGCTGTGTCGGCACCGGGATGGCACTGCGGACCGATAATCTACGCGAATGCGACACCCGGACGATCCGGAACCCATCCGCGACAGCAAGGCCGTCACCGCGTACGTGCTGGGCTGGATCGCCCTCGTGAGCGGACCGCTGATCGGTGGGATCGTCCCCGCGATGCTGGCGTTGTGCCTGGCACGGCAGGCGAGGGTGGAGATCGCCGAAGCCGATGGCTGGCGGACCGGTGGGCGGCTCGTCACGCACAGCCGGTTGCTGGCCTGGACGGCCCTCGGCCTGGCCGCGCTGGCGATCTGCGTGGCACTGACCATCGGGGTGCTCGTCCGCGCGGCCAACCCCGCCCACGACTTCCCTCCGGCGGTGGAATGACGGCCTCGGCCGGGGCGCGGCGGATGTGCGAGGATCTCAGGGTGACCCAGCCGCCCGGCACAGGCATGCGGATCCTGCCACCGCGGCCGGTGGCCTTTCCGCCGCCGGCCCGGATCGAGCCCGTCCCTGGAACGCCTTACGGCCTAGCGATCCTCCCGATTCGCCCGGTCACGACGGGCCTGGCATCCGGGGGTCTCATCGCCGGAGTTGGAGCGCTCCTGGTCAGCGGTGTGGTGGTGCTGTTCGCGGTGGTCGGAGCGAGCGCCGGATGGGGTGCGCTGGCCGCGGGCGCCTTCGCCGTGCTCTCCGGCCTGCTGGGCATCGGCGCCGTCGTG
>Ga0184623_10001014_pt1 | contig 12246 bp, 11 predicted proteins | sample PLM1_100_b1_FD_133138 | JGI IMG/M metagenome (GOLD analysis project Ga0184623, IMG submission 133138) | Groundwater sediment microbial communities from an aquifer in East River, Colorado, USA - PLM1_100_b1 | ecosystem: Environmental > Terrestrial > Soil > Riparian zone | place: USA: East River...
CAGGACAATGGTGGCGGTTGGCCCGAGGCAGTCGTTGGCGAACTTGAGGATCTGATCCCGCGTTAAGTGCTGTCTGTATCCCAACGACCAAAAAGAGAAGAGCAGCGCCAGCAGCAGCGCGACGATCGGGCCCCCGATGAAATCGAGCGCCCTGCGGAGCGTGCTCGCTGGGTCGAGCGCGACGTCGGCGGTGCTCGCGCACAACATCAGGATCACCGGGAGCAGAACCGTGAAGAGCGAGATGCCGAAACCCGGCATGTCACGCGGAACGCTCCCCACGAACTGCGCAGCGATCGGATTCTCAGCGGAAAGTTGGATCCGCGGCGCAATCCACGTGGCGAAGATCGGGCCGGCCAGCGCCGCCGTCGGCAGCCCGACCAGGATGGCATAGGCGATGGTTTGCCCGACGTCGGCCTGGTAGGCGCCGACTGCGAGCATCGCCGCCGGATGCGGTGGCACCATCCCATGCACCACCGACAGCCCCGCCACTAGCGGAATGCCGATCTTCACGAGTGAGAGCCCCGAGCGACGCGCAATCGTGAACACCAGCGGAATCAGCAGCACGAACCCAACCTGAAAGAAGACCGGAATGCCGACGATGAAGGCGACGACCATGATCGCCCAATGCACGCGTTTCTCGCCGAACATGTTGATGAGCGTGGTCGCGATGCGCGTCGCGCCGCCCGACTCCGCCATCAACTTGCCCAGCATCGTCCCGATGGCAACCACGATCGCGATGAATCCCAAAACGCCACCGACGCCGTCCTGGAATGCCTTCACGACGCCGCCGAGCGGCATTCCCGCGGCAATTCCCAGGGCGAGAGACACGGCGATCAACGCGATGAAGGGGTGCAGCTTGAAGCGCGCGATCAGCACGATCAGCAGCACCACCGCCCCGAGCGCCAAGAGCAGCAGCTGGGTGTTCGAGCTCATGTGCGCGTCACCAGATCGGCGACGATCGCGTGCGGTGCTTGGCGGATATCGCACAGCCACGCGCCCTCGTCGGGGGAGGGCTCTTCCAGAATCGCGAGCTGGCTCTCGAGCAGCGAGGCCGGCATGAAATGCCCGCGGCGGTTGGCCATGCGCTCCGCGAGGAGCGCCCGGCTCCCCGCGAGATACACAAAACGCACGTCCGTGTCCCCAGCGGAGCGGAGCAGGTCGCGATAGCTCCGCTTGAGCGCCGAACAGGAGACGACGAGACCAATTCCAGCGCGCTTCGCATCGCGGAGTCGGGCTGCGATCGCGATCAGCCAACCGCGGCGGTCATCGTCCGTCAGCGGTATCCCCGCGGCCATGCGGTGCACGTTCTCCGGCGGGTGCAGTCCATCACCTTCGACGAACTCGATGTGGAGCGCGCGGGCGAGCTGCGCTCCGATCAGGCTCTTTCCGGAGCCGCAGACGCCCATCATCACGTAGAGCCCAGTGTGCACAGCGCCCTATCCTATACCACCGACGCATTCAGGGCTATTCTGCTGGCTCAGGAAATGGGCTGGACGACCTTCTAGGGAGCGGCAATGCAACTGGCGATGATCGGGTTGGGCCGTATGGGCGGCAACATGGCGCGGCGGTTGGTCCAGGGCGGGCACGAGGTGATCGTGTACGACTCGAGCGCCGACGCGGTCAAGGCGCACAGCGCCAAGGGGATCAACGCGGCGAAGGACCTCCCCGATGTCGCTGGGCTGCTGACACCGCCTCGCGTCGTGTGGGTGATGGTGCCGGCCGGCGCGGCGGTGGAGAGCACCATCGAGCAGCTCGTGCCGCATCTCACCAAAGGCGACATCGTCATTGACGGCGGCAACTCGAATTTCCGCGACTCGCTGCGCCGTGCGGAGGCGCTCAAGGGACAGGAGATCGAGTTCGTGGATGTCGGGACGAGCGGCGGAATCTGGGGTCTGACGCTCGGATACTGCCTCATGATCGGTGCCTCGCCGGCCGCGTTCCAGCAGTGCGAGCCGATCTTTCGGACCCTCGCGCCGCCCGAGGGCTACGGCCACGTGGGCCCGCCCGGAGCCGGCCACTACGTCAAGATGGTGCACAACGGAATCGAGTACGGAATGCTCCAGGCGTATGCCGAGGGCTACGAGATCTTGCACGCCTCTCAGGACTTCACGCTCCAGCTGGGCCAGATCGCGAAGCTGTGGAATCACGGCAGCGTGGTGCGCTCCTGGCTGAACGAGCTGGCGGAGAGCGCGTTCTCCCGTGACGACAAGCTGGGCGGGATCCGGGGCTACGTGGAGGACTCGGGCGAGGGACGCTGGACAGTGGAAGAGGCGATGCGCCTCAACGTGCCGGCGCCGGTCATCACGATGTCGCTGATCGCGCGGTTCCGCTCCCGTCAGGAGGAATCCTTCGGCGCCAAGGTGATCGCCGCGCTGCGCCACGAGTTCGGTGGGCACGCGGTGCAAACGAAATGACGGCAGGAGATTCATGAACCCTTTCCTTGGCCCGGATCCACCCGCCGAACCGAATCCAATTACGGCCCGCTATCTCGCCGACCAAGTGTCGCTCGAGGCGGCAGCGACGGAGCATGCGCAGATCTGGATCGCGTGGCTCCGGGCAGCGAAGCTCGGGCAGCCGTTCCCAGCGCTGGGCCGTGGTGTCGATCCGGACAACCTCAGCGACGCCGCCACGGCCAAGATGCACGCCCTCCTGCAGCGGGTGACGTCAATCGTTGAAGACTACGAAACCAGTGAACGGGCTCGGGAGTATCTCAGCTCCGCCGGCCATTCGGAATTCGACCAAGCCGTCCGGCGCCTCGCTCATGATGTGACCGCGACGCTCGGGGAACGGCACGTGCCAGTGGTCTGGCGCTTCGCGGCGCACGCGCAGACGCTCGACATTGAGGACCCCTCGACCATGCGCGACAGGTGCGTCGAGGACGTCCAGCAGCACTTCCAGGATACGTTCGTAGATACGACGTGGCCCGCTTGCCCGCGTCACCCCAATCACCCGCTCGATCACGCCGACGGCTCGTGGCGCTGCCCGCGCGACCAGACAGTGGTCGCGCGACTTGGCGAACTCGGCGAGCCATCCTAGAAATGATGGCACGCCTGTCGGTTGCCGCCGCGACCGCGTTCGTGCTCGCCGGCTGTCGCGCGTCCCCTCCACCACGAGCGCCAACGCCTAGTACAGCGCTGAGCGACGCAGTCGAGCCCCAGGCTGTTCTGCGCGCCATGACCACGGTCGCCGACTGGCAGCTGGCGCACCCATCGGCGCACAAACCGTACGAGTGGCAGGGGGCGCCATTCTGGGCAGGTCTCTACGAGCTCGCTTTACGGTCGAGCAGTCGCCAGAAGTACCTCGACGCGATCCGCCGGAATGGCGAGAGCATACAGTGGCAGCCGGGGCCGCAACCCTTCCTCGCCGACGACCACGCCGTCACCCAGAGCTACTTCCTTCTTTATAGTCTCGTGCATGACGCCCGAATGATCGAGCCGGCCCTGGCGCGCTTCGGCGAGATGTTACAGGCGCCCTTCGCCGAGTCGCTCGAGTGGAGCGAGGACAAGACACTGCGCGAATGGGTTTGGTGCGACGCGCTGTTTATGTCCCCGCCGGCCCTCGCGCTTGCCACGAGCACCACGGGCGACGGCCGTTATGTCGAGCTCATGGATCGGCTCTGGTGGAAGACCACGGACTACCTGTACGACAAGCAGGAGCGACTGTTCTACCGCGATAGCCGTTTCTTCGATCAGCGCGAACGCAATGGGAAGAAGGTGTTCTGGAGTCGAGGTAATGGCTGGGTCCTCGCGGGTCTCGCGCGCGTGCTGCAGTACTTGCCTCCGGACTATGCCGGGCGCAGCCGTTTCGTTGCGTTATTCCAGGAGATGGCGCGACGGATCGCTGAGTTGCAGGGAGCGGACGGCTATTGGCGTGCCAGCCTCCTTGATCCGGAGAGCCGGCCGATTCCGGAGACCAGCGGGACAGCCTTCTTCACGTACGCGCTTGCCTGGGGCATGAATGAGGGTCTGCTGGGGCGCGAATACGAGCCCCCGTTACGCCGCGGATGGTCGGCACTGGTGCGGGCCGTCCAGCCAGGCGGCAAGCTCGGCTACGTTCAGCGCGTGGGAGATCAACCCGGCGACACGGGACCAGAACAGACGGAGATTTACGGCACGGGGGCGTTCCTGCTCGCAGGCAGTGAGGTCTTTCGAATGCCTGCCCGCTAGCCCTTCTTCAGCGCGCCGCCGCGGCGAAGCGTCGCACGATCTCCCCGGCTGGTTCGACCGCGCGAATCCCCGCGACACTTTTGCCCGCCTGCCAGTAGTCCTTTGAGGTCTTCTCTCCGGCGCCGCCCGCCAGCGACGCGCGCTTGAGCTGCCACGCCGAGCGCAGGGCGTAGATCGTGCGCATCCAATGCTTGGTCTTCCGGCCCCGGAGCAGCCAGCGCGCGATCGGACCAGCCTTGGTGCCGATCCGCTCGACGTAGGGCGTGCGGATGACGGACAGCGGCACGCCGGTGACGCGTTCGGTGAGGACGATGTCAGCCTCGCTCGCGCGGACGATCGCCTGCTTATAGTCGTCGTGAGCGCCGCACTCATTGGTGGCGATGAACCGCGTGCCAAGCTGCGCGCCGGCGTAGCCCATCCGCAAAGCCGCGACGAAGCCGGTCTCGTCGCCGATGCCGCCGGCGCAGACGACGGGCACGTCTAGACCGGCGATCTCCTCGTAGAGCGCCTCGGCGCTGCGCGGTCCCGCGTGCCCACCCGCGCGATCATTCACCGCGATAAGTCCGTGCACCCCACCCGCCAATCCCTTCTCGGCCCACTTCCGCTCGGTCACGTCGTGGTAGACGATGCCGCCCGCAGGGGCGACACGATCCACGACCCACCGCGGATTGCCGAGCGACGTGACGAAGAAGCGCACGCCCTCGTCGATGGCTATGTCGACATAGCGGCGCATGCGGTCGAGGTAAAGCTTCGAGCTCCGCTCGATCAACACATTCATGCCGATCGGTTTGTCGGTAGAGCGCCGGATGAGCCGGAGCCCTTCCCGCAGGTCCTGCCCATACACGTAGATCATCGACAGGGGTTGCACGACGCCGATGCCGCCGGCGGCCGAGACGGCCGCGACGAGCTCGGCGTTGGAGCAGGGGTACATCGCGCCGCAGATCAGCGGGACCTCGATGCCGAGCTGCCGCGTGAGTGGGGTATCGAGCAGACTCATCGAGTCGGGATGGGTCGCAGCCGCCAACGGGCGGTGGCATGCGCGACGACGTCGCCTTGTGCGTCGGTGATCGCTACCGGGGCTTCGTACTCCTGCTCGGTCGTCACGTCGAGGCCCCCCCCGCTCACCCGGCACTCGGCCGTCAACAAACCGCGCGCCTTCTTCTGATAGGAGATGGAGAAGCCGGTCACGATGCCCTGGACCCCCGGCGGCAGTCCCACCAAGACCGCGAGTCCGCTCGCCATCTCGGCGAGGTTGGCCACGGCCATCGCATGCACCGACGCGAGATGATTCCGCACCCGCCGGCGGTCGCGCAGCGTCACCCGACACCACCCGGGCTCCAACTCTGCCACGCGGGCGCCGATCGTCCCGGAGTACGGGGTCATCCAGCCCAGGAGGAGACTGAATAGCGTCTTGCCGCCCGGGAGCCTGGCGAGCCGGCGCCAGGACGCGCGCAGCCGTTCGCCGGGCGCGGACATGGAGGAGGACACGGGATCGAATGTAATCGGTAGTTAAGTTGTCTCCACATGACTCAGATCGCTTTCGCCGGCGTCGGGGTGGACTTCGGCGCCATGAAGCTGTTCTCCGACGTCTCATTCACGGTCGCGCCCGGCGAACGCTGGGGCCTCGTCGGCAGGAACGGCAGCGGGAAGACGACCATCTTCCGGCTGCTGACGGGCGATCTCGACCCGACGCGCGGGAGTATCGCGCGCGCGCCCAACCTCCGCGTGTCGTTGCTCGAGCAGCACCGCGATTATGGCGCCGCGACGACGGTCTGGGAGGCAGCCGCCGGCGAGCTCGCCGAACTGCTGGCGCTGGAACAGTCCCTGGTGGAACAGGCCGCAAACCTTGCCCACGACTCCTCGCCGCGCACGTTGGCCCGGTACGGCGAAGACCTCGAGCGCTTCGAGCGCGAAGGTGGCTACGCCGTCACGGCGCGCATCGACGCGGTATTGCACGGCCTCGAGTTCGATCCCGCCCAGGCGCGCGTCACGCCACTGTCTGCGCTCAGCGGCGGCGAGCTCGGCCGGCTCGGTCTCGCGCGCCAGCTCATGTCCACCGCCGAGGTCCTGCTGCTCGACGAGCCGACGAATCACCTGGATCTCGACACGACCCGGTGGCTCGAGCAATACCTCGCCGGAAGTGAGCGGACCGTACTACTCGTGAGCCATGACCGCGCGTTTCTGTCCGCCACCGTGGATCACGTGTTGCACCTCGAAGGGGGCACCGCCACTCCGTACTCGGCCGGCTACACCGACTTTGTCGCCCAGCGCGCCCAGCGCCGGCTGGCGCAGCAGCGGGCGTTCGAGCAGCAGCAGCGGACCATCGCGCACGAGAAGGACTACATCGCGCGCAACATCGCCGGCCAGAACAGCAAACAGGCCAAGGGCAGGCGCAAGCGTCTCGAGCGGCTGCCGCGGCTCGGCCCGGTCATCGGGGTCGACGGGACGATGGCGCTACAGCTCGAGGTTGCCGAGCGGGGTGGCGACCAGGTGGTGAGCGCCAAGAACGTGAGCGTCGGCGTCGGCACGCGCTCCCTCGTGGAGCGGTTCAACGGGACGCTGGAACGAACCGGTGTGGTGGGAATCATTGGACGCAACGGCTCGGGGAAGTCGACGCTGCTCCGGGCGCTCATGGGCGAGCATCCGATCCAGGGCGGCGAGCTCCGGGTGGGAGGTTCAATCACCACGGGCTACTACCGCCAGGATCTCTCGCAGGTGCCGCTCGATCGCACGCTGTACGAGGTGATCGAAGGTCTGCGCCCGAAATGGGAGCGCGGTCAGATCCAGGGCCACCTCGGCCGCTTCGGCTTTTCAGGCCAGGAGGTGCTGCGCCGCGCCGACTCGCTGTCAGGGGGCGAGCGGGCGCGCGTGGCGCTGGCGATCCTGATGCTGTCGCGAGCCAACCTGCTCATCCTGGACGAGCCGACGAATCACCTCGACATCGAATCGATTGAGGCACTCGAAGACGCGATCGAGGGATACGACGGTACCGTGATCCTCGTGAGCCACGACCGGGCGCTGCTGCGCGCGCTGACCACCCGGATCTGGATCCTGCACGAGCGGCGCATGACCGAGTTCGCCGGCGGTTTCGCGGAGTGGGAGGAAGTGAGCACGGAGCGAGCCCACGCCGCCGCGGTCAGGGCCGCCGAGGAGCAAGCGTTGCGGCAGGTGCACGAGCGCCAGCGGGTGGCCCCGTCCCCGACGAGTGATCCGCGCAAGGAGCTGCGCCGGGCGGAGCGCGAGCTCGAGGAGGCAGAGTCCGCGGTCGCGAAGCTGGAATCCGAGGTCGCGCGCGTGGTGGCGGCACTCGAGGACCCCGCGCTCTACACGCGTCCCGATGGCGCCGCGACGGCCCTCGAGCTCGGCGCACAGCTCGAGACGCTCAAGCGCGACCTCGAGGCGGGACTCGAGCGCTGGACACACGCGACGGAGCAGGTCGAGATGCGAGCGCCGCGTTAGCCAGGCACCTCCATGAAGCCAATCGCGCTGCGGTGCGTAAATTGAGGACATGCCCTCACTCTTTGACCCCCAAGTCCGCACCGCCATTCTCGACCGGGTTACTCGCCTCACACCGGAGCGCACACCGTTTTGGGGCCGATTTACAGCGCCCGAAATGGTGTGTCACGTGAGCAGTGACTTGCGACAGGCGCTCGGTGAGCTCGAGGTGGGGCCCTCATCAGTTCGGCTCGCGTGGTTTCCGATAAATTGGCTGGTCATTCACGTGGTACCTTGGCCGAGGGGGAAGGGGCGGAGCCCACCGGAGTTTCTGGCAACACGTCCGACCACGTGGACGGCGGACGTCAGCCGGTTGCGGAACTTGATCGAACGTTTTGCGGCGAAGGGGCCAGCTGCCGTGTGGCCGGAGAGTCCCGTCTTCGGGCGCATTTCCGGACGGAGTTGGGGCGTAATGGAGCACAAGCATCTGGATCATCATCTGCGTCAGTTCGGTGTGTGAAGCAGTCTCGGGTTCACCTAAGGAAAGACCCTATGCATCCTGCTGTGTTTCTTGTCGCACTTCTATCAACGCTTGGGATCGGTGCTTTCACGGTCATAAAGGTTGCTCGTCTATTCGCCACGCGGCGAGAATTACCCGCGAGCGACGTTGCCGCGCGGCTCGATGAGCTTGAACGGAGTGTTCAAGGTGTCCAACAGGAGTTGGCAGATACACAGGAGCGGCTCGATTTCGCGGAGCGTCTACTCAGCACGGCACGGGAAGAGCGGCGGCTTGGCAGCTAGAGCCCTGACCGGCGGGTTTCTGGGAGCGGTCATGATCATGTTGCTCGTGATCTGGGCCTGCACGCCCTCGCGCGACCCGCGTGACCCCGGCCGGCGACTCACGGCCGGCCTCTATGCCGGCGCGACGCAGTCGCTCCCGACGGGCACGATCGTCGACCTCGCGGATGACGGGGACACGATGCTCGTCCGGTGGTTCCTCGATGGGAAACGCGATTCCTTGTCCCGCGAGTGGCCGCCCGATGTCATCCTCACCCTCGAAGGCCGAGCTCGGGCGGACACGTTCCTCGCCCGGCTGGCGGCGACGTTCGGACACGAGACTGAGGTCGTCGACGAGGGCGTCTATCCGTATCCGTCGATTCCGAGAGCCGTCGAGTACACGCGCATCGCACGCTTCTCAGGGTTCACAGGCAATACCGTGACGGTGGGGTGGCTGTGGGGCGCGGATGGCGCGCTCGTCGGGGGATGGGTCGTGCCGTCGCTGCTTGCGGCGCCGACGGAGTTCGAGCAGTACGTCACCAAGACCACGTTGCGCCTCCCCTTCGAGGGCGAGTGGCAGGTCTCGGATGGCGGGCGCAAGCCCCACGAGAACTACCACGCGCAGCACCCGCCGCTGCGGTTCGCCACGGACTTCGCTGTCGTGACGAATGGCACCGTCTTCGCGACCGATGGCAAGACGAATGCCGATTATTACTGCTTCGGCCGTCCCATTCTCGCGCCGGGCGCCGGACGGGTCGTGGGGGTGCTGGATTCGTTCCCGGAGAACCCGCCCTGGCAGCCGCCCCGAGGGTACCGCGGGCCGGGGAACCACGTCGTGATCGACCACCGTAACGGCGAGTATTCGGTGCTCGCGCATCTACGTGCCGGCACCGTGGCGGTGCCGGTGGGGCAGGACGTTGCCGCGGGGGATCGGATCGGGGAGTGCGGCAACAACGGCCTCAGTCAGATCCCACACCTCCATTACCAGCTGCAGCTCGATCCCCGCCCGGGCCAACGCGTCGTGCCGGCTCAATTCCAACATTACTGGGCAGGGGGGGTCTTGCTCGAGCGGGGGGAGCCCAGTCGAGGGCAGCGGATTCACAGCGACGGACGTCGGGGTATCTAGAACGCGCCCATGATGGATTCTGTGAGCGGCCACCGGTTTTGGCTCGGGATAATCCCTGCTCGCCGTTGGCCTGCTCGGGCATGTCCTCGGCTTCCTCGGCCTTACTCTCGTGTCGGCCGCCATTGTCGCGGGTGTGGGCTGGCGTTTCTGGAAGGGCCGCCACGACATCACGCTACTCATTGTCGGCAGCCTTCAGGCGCTGCTCGGCCTCATCGTCCTGTTGACCACAAATCCCAGGGAGCCACTATGACGCGTGCGTTGCTGGCCGCGATCTGCGGTCTTGTGCTCACTGTCTCTCCGGCGGCAACGCAGGAGCAGGCAACGCGGAAGATCGATCCGGCCACCGCCGCCGCCGCGCGGCGGCTGCTCACCGTCACCGGGGCCGCCAAGCTCGCGCTGACCAGCATAGAGACAATGATCAACGCCCAGCGGGGCGCCAACCCGCAGATCCCCGAAGGCTTTTGGGACGCATTCATCGCGCATGCGCGTCGCGACACAACGCAGCTCGTTGAGCTGCTCGTGCCGATTTACGCCACGCACCTCACCCGCGACGAGATCGAGCAACTGATCCGTTTCTACGATTCGCCGATCGGCAAGCGTTTGACCGCGGTTCAACCCATGATCAGCCAGGAGAGCATGGTCGCAGGACAAACCTGGGGCGAGGCGATGGGCCGGATCGTGGGGGACAGCATCGCGCGGGCAACCGAGAATCTTCCGCCGCAGTGATTTCCGCGAGGGAAGCGTTAGCCCGCCTCCGCGAGGGAAACCGCCGCTTTGTCGCGCGCATGCCCGGCCCGGCGGAAGGTCCGAGCGCGGGGCAAGAGCCATTCGCCATCATCCTCGGGTGCTCCGACTCCCGCGTCCCCGTGGAGCTCGTGTTCGGGCAGGCATTCGGCGATCTCTTTGTGATCCGGGTCGCGGGCAACATCGTGGCGCCGTCCCAGGTGGGGAGTGTCGAGTTCGCCGCCGAGCGGTTCGGCACGCGGCTGGCGGTAGTGCTGGGGCATACGCAGTGCGGCGCGGTCACGGCGACGCTGGACGAGTTGCGCCAACCACAGGGCCACGAATCGCCCAACCTGCGGGCGATCGTCGAGCGGATCCGACCGGCCGTTGAGCCGTTGCTCAGCGCCCCGATTGCTAAGGATGCCAATGCCCTCGCCGAGCGGGCCATTCGGGCGAACGTTCAGGCGTCGGTGGATCATCTGCGGCACGGGTCTGCACTGCTCGAGCGGCGTATCGAACGCGATGGACTGCTCATCGTCGGGGCTGAGTATTGCGTCGAGGAGGGGACGGTGGAGTTTTTCGACGGAGTGATTGACTCCTAAAAGCCAATTCCAATATTGGCCGTCATGAAGCGCGTATTCGTGTACCTGACGGCAGGGACGCTTGTAGTTATGGGCGTGTTGCTCGGCGCCCGGCCCCTCCGGCAACGTTTCAGCGACCTTCGTTCCGATCTCGCGAAGGTCAACGCCGATACCGGCGACGTCATGGCCAGCGCCAACTACCAGCGATTCGCGACACGCCGAGAAGCGGTCGCCGCCATGAAAGCCGATCTCCTCGCGCTCGCGGCTGCAGAATCCGCGTTTGTGGCAGATTCAGGGCGCCCCACGGTGAACCCGCCACTGTCATATTGGTCCGCGAAAGGCCGCGGCAATTACGCGACGACGATACGGATCGAACGGGACCGGTGGGTCGCGAAGATGAACAACCTGCATACGTCGATGTCGTGTTCGATCACAGCGACGGTCGATACCACGACGTGGACCTATCACGCTGGTGCGCCGACTTGCGCGGAATGGACCCCCGAAGAGTCCACCGCGATTGCGATGGACACGGCCCCAGCCTACGGCTACACCCCGGTGCCCGACCCACCTCCGGCGCCCCCGCCGGGGCCCCGCAAGCATCGGGACTGGGGGCCCGTCAACAACACGCCGCCGCCAACACCATTCATCCGCAGGAATACGCGGCCGAGCGGGTACAGTAGCTACGGCCGCTGGGTCGCCTGTAGCACCGTCACGGCGTTCCGAGACAAACGGCTTGACGCGGCGCCGGTGTTTACCGTGCAGCGCGGTGAGGAGTTCACGACGCTGACGGGGGACGTCCACATCGAGAGTCCCGGCGTCGTGGTCTTTCGGCATCCGATCAGCAATCCACCGACTCGGGATGGGCCTGAGGTGGACACTATCCCGTTCACGCCCCGCGATACCCTCTTTCTATTGAATCAGATTGGCGAGGGATACGTGTTATGGTGGTTCCGGGGTCAGGTGGACACCGGGTACCAATTCTGGAGCGACAATGGTCATCCCGATTTCGTGGCCGATCCATCAGACACCGTCGCCCTCGTGCGGAGAGCCAAGGTGGCATGGTGGGTCCGCGCTCGTGATCAAGCCGGCCGGAACGGGTGGATTCTGCACGATTACCCGTTGATGGCAACGGGGGGTTACATGGACGAGGTCGAGCGCTGCGGTCGGAAGCCTTAGCTTTGGGCGCATGGCCCCACGCTCTGCGGCGGCAAAGGAATCGGTCACGCGTAACATCGGCGGGCACGAGGTCACGATCTCGAACCCCGGCAAGGTGCTGTTCCCCAAACCGAAATACACCAAGCTCGATCTCGCGAACTACTACCTGGCCGTCGCCGACGGCGCGCTGCGGGGCGCGGGTGGGCGCCCCAACATGCTGGTGCGTTTTCCCAACGGCATCGGCGCCGAGTCCTTCTATCAAAAGCGCGCGCCCGAGTCGCGG